>ERZ1026878.54-NODE-54-length-89322-cov-22.037069_pt1 | contig 89322 bp, 66 predicted proteins | sample MGYA00380169_ERZ1026878 | MGnify/ENA primary metagenome ERZ1026878 (study PRJEB33269, sample SAMEA4719805) | human gut metagenome | biome: human-associated habitat; feature: organic feature; material: feces | place: Cameroon | collected 2013-10 ...
CATGTATACACTAATTACTCATATGAAAACAAAGGAGGAAACGTTCATGAATTATTTAAGAAATTTAAAAAGTATTCATATGAAAGATGTAAAACTTCCAAAAGAAAGTTTAAATTATTTAGAGAAGGTCTATGAAGCATGTGATGATTTTCTTATAAGCTATACGGGGAAATCTATTAATTCATACTCTAGTATGAATGACATCTTGGATTGTATCAACAGGTTATCAGATGTAAAACCAGTATACATCCCAATGTATGAAGGTATTATACTCCAAATGATCGCAAGTGAACATGATATCATGGATCTGTATGAATATGCAAAAACACGATATCACTATCTCACAGAGGATGATATGTTTAATCTTTTAAAGATCTCTGTACCAGATAGTACGATACGACAGAGATTCATACATGACATGGCAGCTACCCATCCAGATCATAGAATCGCTGAACTGGAAAAGGATACTTCCTATTTTAATATCATATGGCTATTCTTAGCTATTGTGGTCGAGTATCCACATGTAGTGAGTGCTATTGATATACTAACACGTGGCAAAATAACAAAATCATTAGCATCAATTGCGATGTACATGGCTAATGTACATGACCTCTTTCGATACATTCATTTGTATAGTGTGGATAAAGAGGATACAGAAGCAATCTTAACCAGAGCTCGTAAGGTATGTAAAGATTATCGAGATCTGATGATCTCAGATGTATTGCATGGAATCGAAGTCATAGCGTTCCATAGTGATCTGGATCCCGTACCAGAATCAATTGACCCAGAAGAGATATGCAAAACCATGGTGGATTTAGCTGAATATAAAAATACGCAATCTGCATTTTCCAAAACGATGCGTAATGGATATGTAGGACATCCTTGCACAGAAATGGAACCATGCAGTTATTATCAGATTCGTACTGGTACAAATCCACCACTCACTAAGTACATGCCATCTGCAGTTATCAAACGAGTTACAAAGATCTGTGATTTTGTAAAACGAGTGTTAGATGCTGGAGGATACTTTGAATACCATTCATTATATGAATTGATGAGAGCGGTGTCAGAAGTTACAATCGTACGTGTGAATCGTAACCAAGGTACTGCATACCTGGCCATACCGGTAAATGAACCAAGTATACCGTATGAGCTGGAAAGATTTCAAAGACCACAATTCAAACTTATTCGAAAAGTGGTTAACCGGAAAACCAAGACGGTGGACGAAACTGTAAAGAACGTGGTGAAAAAAGAACCTGTTTCTACACCAGCACCAAAGAAGATGCCGAAAACAAAACCAGCTCCGGTACAAAAACAAACAGTGCCAGAACCGAAGGTAGAACCAGAAGAAACAAAACCAGAATGCCTCGAAAGTACATCTGTAGAGATACCGGAAGATGCCTTCATCGACAATAGCGTAGACATAAATACGGCGATGAATGCCATCATACCTGCAATCCGAAGATATCGTCCGATGCAAATTGCAATGGATCCAAAATCTGTTTATGTGAATGGAAAAGAATATAAGTTCAAGAATGATCCATTAAGTAATATACCAGAGTTATTAGAGCCACCCACACATGAGTGGTATCGTATGACATTGGATGCGATTGCTGATAGAGCAGATAGGAGTTGTGGAATGCAATCGATGCCTTATTTCCCAACAGATGAGTTCGGAGAACCTGATCGGAGTGATTGGGAGCCACGCAGAAACAATTGGAACCAATAACAAAGGAGAAAGACGTAAGGGACAAACCCCTTACGTCTTCTATGAAATAATGTTAAATAAACATAGTTGAGAATCCATCTGATTCTCGTATTTGTACCATATTAGCGTTTGAAGCGGGCGACGATATGCCGGTTCTTCTTTTTTTGCGGCAGTTCGAATGCAAAGTCAAGAAAAACCAAACTTCTCCCGCTAATGAATTGTAAGATCCTAAATTTTTTTCTAATTACGTGCTATTTACGGATACGACAATCCATTAAAGTTGAAAACAAGAAAGGTGGACTTTTTATGGAAGATTTACACGTGCATGAAGTACAACAAGGAATGAAAGTTTCCAAGGAGTCTTCCTCTGCAACGCTTGGAGCCATGCTTCCACAAGTACCTCCAGATAAAACCATTATAAAAAAGAAAGAAGGGATTGACGACATGATTCCAGAGGAATTAATGGAATTTATATACAACGAAGACGCGACTTATACGTATGCCGTTGAGGGAGCCATTAGTAATATGGCACATAACGTAAAAGACAAGTTTTCAAATAGTGCACACGCTAAAGACGTAAAAGTTACAACCTTACCATTTAAGGTAAGACAGCTGACCATTGAGCGTGCCACATTAAGAGCAAAAATCTCCTGGATGGGGAAACGTAAATCCAAACAGGAAAAAGTTTTAAAATACAAGAAACGTCTTGTAGAAGTTGAACAGGCGCTTCGTAGAATCCAGAATACGGTAAATTCTGCAGACGAAAAGAAACAGATCGAAGCACAGATCAAGGAACTGGATTCCCAGGTAACCAGATCTGTAAGTTCTGATTTGGAACAGCGTGGTGTCTTAGAAGCAGTCAATGCATTTCTTCGCGAAGGCGATCTTGGAATTACTGAGTTTACCAAAGAAGAACTCTTTGGTGACGAAGACGTTCTTACCGAAGGTGCCAATGCGGATTTACTTCAGTCATTAATGACTGCAAAGATTCGCACATCCAAAATGACTAGAAAGATTAAAAAAGCCATTAAGAAAAAAGACTTCAATCTTGCAGCCAAATACATTAGTGATTTAAACCGTGAAGTGGAACGGATGGAAAATGCGATTAAGAGTTACCCAGTAGATGATTTGAAGGTCAATATCATTGGTACCTTAATAGGTGCTGTCATGTTGATCATTGAAGGCATTTTATCTGCTTTCGGTATTGCATTAGTCGGTGATTCCGTAGCCGCAGGAGTAATTAAAGGAGCTTTCTGCGTAGTTGCCTCTCAGCCAGACGCTGATATTGCAGCTGCCAGTATTGCTGCTCAGAATGCATTTTTGGTATCTGCCCAGACCATTGCATCCGTTGCAGATGCACTTGGTGGTTTGAAAGTCATTGTCAAAGCGGTCAAAGAAATCAAAGCAAACTTAGAGCAATTCAATCCAGATGAACGTGGAAAGAGTCTCTTAAATGGTGTCTTAAATAAGACTATCGTACAGACCAACCGCATGCGTGATAAGTTAGAGAAACTTCAGTCTAACTTTGCGAAAGCAAAACGAAAAGAAGAACTCAAACAGATCGCAAAAGAAGCCCGTGCAAAAATGAAAGCAGAGTCTGTAGAAGATGCTGTTATTGAATCTGCTTTCAACGAAGGTTACGATACTGAACTTGATACCAACGAAATGGGAATCATGTTAGAAGCACGTAACCCAGATGAAGGAATGCAACCGATTCTTTCTAAGCTTCACGAAAAAGGATACAAAACCAAGTATTCCTGTGCAGGTCATAAAGACTCCGGAAAAAAAGACCGTAACGATGATGGAATCGTTAATGGTAAATTAGCTTCCGCTGCTCGTATTATGTTTAACGGAGATTACGACTTTCCAGATCCACCAAAACACTGGGGATTTAAAACCGTAGATGGAAAAGACTATCTGTATGTCTTACCGTATTCCAATGACGGAAAAGATCCGAACGCCTTTGACGACTGGAAATCTAAATATATGGCTTCTCTGGAACGTTGGGTAGATTCCTTACCAAGTGCCAAAGAAGACAAAGAGGAAGTCATTGACGAACCAAAAGAAGATGCCAAGGATAAGGAAAAAGACGTCAAAGAATCTGTTGACTTTGATTCCGTAATTGACAACGAAATGGCGATGTTAATGATGGATTTAAACGATAACTTCTAAACTTGAGGAATCCGGGAATTGTCTCGGATTCCTTTTTTCTATTGAAAGGAGAGACCTATGAATTACTCATTTTATGATGACATGGATGAATTAGATGATATTATCAATGAATCCACAGATGCAGAGATGTTTATTGAATCTATGGAAGAGCTCTTTGAAGAAAAAACGTCTGATTCAAAAGAATCATTCGATGAATGGGCTCGTTCAAAGTATGATATCGAAGTTCCATTTAGTGAATGTAACTTCAAAGCTTATACCCTGGATTCCAAGAATGTGAAAACTATTGCAAGTAAGATATCTGTTGCTGAAAAACTTCTTGAAAGCATGGTTCCATTTAAGACAAAAGTATATGTATTAACACATGGCGGAAAACCAATTTATATGAATATCCGTACCACAAAACCTGTAAAAGATGTTACGAATCATGAATATGTAATTGAAACTGCGTATGGAAAGAACGCTGAAAAATATATTGGCTATTATTCCGCAATGATTGCTGATAAAGCAGGAATTCCATATAAGAAGTCTGGCCTTAAAATGCATGATAAGTATGAATCTATGAAAGTTATTACAGAAAGTTCTGCTTTCAATGTGAAAATACATAGACCAATCAAAGATGCTGTTGTAAAAGGAATTCTTCACCCTGGAAATGATGATGAATTAAACCGCTGGATTGCTGATAATAATATCCAATTTCATAAACCAACTATCAGAGAACGTTTGTTTATATGAAATGAAAAATATGGTAGTGAGAGCGCTCTCACTACCATATTTCTATCTGCATAACAAATGTTTAAGGCGCACTTGCAATACAGATGACAAATATAAAATCCATAATACTAAGTACGATAGAAAAAAATATTTGTTTAGTGAATTGTTAGCGCTGCCTAAAATTTAATTAAACGAAAGGAGGGATCCATATGAATTATTCATTTTACGATGAAATGGACGAATTACATGAGATTCTCGAAGAAACCACAGACGAAGAAACCTTTTTAGAAACTATGATGGACTTACTTGGATTTAATGATCCAAAGTATGGCGTATTTACAGAAAAGAAGAGTTCTGTTGAATACGCTCTTAAGCGTTTTAAAGAGCATTATCACTATGATCCCGAAAATAGTACAATCACAGTACGTGGCAAGGAATACAAAGTAGACTTCAAGATCAAAAACGACGTATACCATAATGGTGATAAATGGTCAGAACGTGAGTTAGAGGCCGTTATAAATGGTCCAGATAAGAAGATAGTACTTGACAATAAGTTTTTTAAGTTAAAGAATGATAAACGACGTGATGCGTTGCTTGAACATGAGTTAACACATATGACGTTACATTCGGAAGATCCAAGTTCAAAATATATTGATACTGATACGATATCTAGTAGGAAAATTACACGTAAAGAGGTTGATCAGTCTAAACGAGAGACTGGTGAAGATGAACCGGGATTGTCGGATGATGAACGTAAAGCACGCACACGTCAAGGTGTTTTTCGCAGGATGCAACTACGAAATCAATCTCAACCACTGAAAAATAAGAGCACTGCAACTGACGAAATGAATAAAGCTCGTGATGACGCTGCTAAACGAGCAGAATCACATGTACCTAAACACCCAGAAGTTGTACGATCTACACACGTAAATGATCCAGATGAATATGAAGCTGATGCAAGATCTGTAAATCGTATGGGTGGACCAAAACATCTTAAAGCAGCATTGAGAGAATCTAATAAACATATGAAATCTGAAAAAGAAATACGAAGAAGTACACGCGCGCAAAGACATGCTGACGAATTGCAGACAAATAAAATCAATCCAAATACCAAATATATACCACCATTATCCAAAGAAGGTAAACGTAAATTAACAAATCAAGAAGTTAAAGATATCCGTAAAGATCAGAATATTCGTTCAGCTGAAGACATGAAGTATCGTTCACGTGCACTCAAAGATACAAAACTTATAACAAATCCAGCAATACAAAAGAAGGTATAAAATATGGATGCTAGAATGAAAGAAATTGAATTTAAAGTAGCCGAATTTTTGAATCATATAAAAACTGATTCAAAGTTGTATATATATCCCAGTTATATGAATAAGGATGATATATTCAGTAAGGATCCATCTAAAAACTTTGGTTTACGGATATATTCACAGCTAACATCTAAACATCAATTATATCGTGGTGATCTAGTTCATTTGAATGATATAGTACCATACTATCGTGAATACTTAATATTGCAGTATATGAATGATGATAGTTTCGATATCCGTAATAATCCAGAAGATGAGTATCTAATAATGTATGCAAAAATACTAAATCGTCAGTTTAATAAAGTTCGAGTCGAACCACGTATCGAAAGATGGTATCATAAGTTTACACCAGAAATATTACGTGAAATTATAAAGAATAACTCGAAAGTATACATTAAACGAAAGGAAGAAGCCTGATGGCTTCTTCCGTTTTACGCCCCAAAACACCAATATAACGACGACAGAAAGGAGGATACAGCGACTATGAGTTTATTTGATACCGTCGCAAGCGGTAAAATTCAGATGGGTCCAGAGCAACTTCTGAGAGAATCAATGGAAAATACTACAGAAGTTTATATGCTGGAAGCTATGTATCCAGACTCACTTCCGTATGGAAAAGTGATGTCACGTAAAATTAATTTACCAATTGGACACCCTCCCGGAACTGGCAATCTTGCTTTCTTATATACAACGAAATTCGAGGACTCTTTAGCCTTAATCAAGAACCATACCAATGCAATCCCAGGACAGAAATACAAATGGTATTTCTACCAACAGGACTACCGTGGTATGATTTGGAACAAACGCTATCGGTTCCGTAATATGCAACTTCGAAAATCTCATTATGATACCGTAAGAAAATCCACAACGGTGAAGCCATATATTGCACGCATCGTTTCCCCAGACGAGGAAAAGAACCTCTTATATGATCTTCATACGTATGTGTCTATCATCAATGAGTATTCCAAAAAGATGTCCGTTCCACGGAAAGTACGTGCCTATTGGGATTATATGAAACCAATTTTAACCAAAACCGTTCCGTCCTTAAAAAACAGAATGGTTTTAGTAAACTTAGAGCAGTTTACCTTAGGGGATACCCTACAAGAAAACTTAAATCATCCACTCTATATGATCTGGTATACGCTGTATAAGTATCCGGAATGTCTGGTTGGGGTGGATGTCGACTTTTTGTTCTTCTCTGGGATGAAGATTTTAAAAATCAATCCAACTCAGTTTTTTGCCTTACCAGACGAGAAGCTGGATGATGGAGCTATTGGAGCGGTCGCAAAGAAAGTTTCTTCTGCAATTAAGATTCCACCAAAGAACGTGGTGACTGGATTACAGATTCAGATGAAACGAATCCTACACTCCGTTCCAGATCATGCATTAGACGAAAAGAAACTTCAGGAAGAAGATATCAAATCTGTGATCATTGATGAGACCAAAACGAAGATGGGCTTATCTGACAAAGATAAGAAAGAAATCATTGATGAAACAGACGTTACAAACGTAGCAGATACGGTCAAAAAAGAGGAGGACCAAATTGCAAAATCCGTTGAGCAAAAAGTTTCTGTTACTGCGGACCGTGTTTTAAAGGCGAAACCGATGGAGAGATTAGATATTTCTCGCCAGGAGGGCAAGGTCAAGACGGTAGTTCAGATGATGGTCGATAACGACATCAATGAAGACCAAAAGATCTTAGAGGATGCCTACAACAAAATGAAACATGAGAAGGTTCCGGTGTCACCAAGATCTTCTGCACGTAACCAGAAATTGATGGATGAGCAAAAGAATTTGGAAATTAAAGGTATGACCGTGGATCAGCTTTCCAAAATGAAAGTCAAGGAAGTCAAAGTCAAATCCAAAGACATTTCCAAAGCGGTCACCACACCAAATCAACACATGAAGACCATGACGTTCTATGAACGTAATAAGACTTATATTGAAAAAGTCATGCCAAAAGACATTATGGATGCGCTTCTTTGTTTAAACACAAAGTCGATTCCGTTATATGTCCGAGATGTAAAAATCGAAGATACGTCTGATGAATTAAACTACAAAGAAACGTATACGATTGCCTTGGAGGATGCAAATCGTCAGAGATCTACCTTAAAAGTAGATTTCCCGAAGATCATCGAAAATCGATTTATGTATCTGGGCGGTGGTAAGAAAAACATCAAGAACCAGTCTTATTTCTATCCGGTCGTAAAAACGGAAGAAGATACGGTTCAGATGGTATCGAACTACAACAAGATGTACATCCGTCGTATCGATACCAAGTCTACTTCCTCGGTAGAACGTTTGAAACGATTCTTAAAACAGGCAGATGGTGCCGATAAGATGATCAAGTTTGGTAACAGCAACGCTGTCAATAAGAGTGGTGAGTTTATTACCTCCGTAGAGTACGATGAGTTAGCGAAATTCATGAAACGTATTCACACTGGTGGGATGTATCTCTACTTTAGTCAGCATGATGTGCAGGATATCCTCAAAAAGAGAAACCTGACGGCACCAGATGGATACTTCTGTGTTGGTTTCGATAAAGAAGACAACCCAATCTATGTCGCTTATTCTGGAACCCAGAAAACAAAAGCTGGACAGAGTATTTGTGACTTGATTGTAGATGCACTGCCAGAAGATATGCGAGCTGCGTATTATAAGATCCGTGCACCGAAACGATTGATGTATGTATCCGTAAAGGTCATGAACCAGGATATTACCGTAGCGATGTTACTTGGATTCTGGGAAGGTCTTACCACAATCTTAAGAAAATGCAAAGCCAATTACCGGCTTGAAGCACATATGCCAAAAGTAGTACAACCAAGTGAGAACGTAATCAGATTCAAAGATACATTCCTGGTATATGAGGATACCATGGAATCAGGACTTCTTTTGAATGGTATTCGTATGGTACCAACCGAAAAATGGAATATTGGGGACTTTGATTCCAGAGAACCATACATCGAATATTTCGTGAAGATGTACGGAAAAGCAGCTATTTCAAATGCGTTATTTAACTTCTATGAATGGTTTATTGATCCAGTAACCAAAGAGATCTTGGAAGATATCAACTTACCAACAGACTTAGTGTCTCTTGTGATCTATGCCGTATCATTACTGGCGGACTCACAGTACACATCTGACCTTAATCAGAGAATCTCACGTATCCGATCATTTGAGATTATCCCAATGGTATTCTATGGAGAATTGGCATCCCAGTATGTCATATATAGAAACGCTTCTGGACGTAAGAAGTTCTCTCTCAAGAGGGACTGTGTTATTAAAGGCATTCTTGATGTTGCAACTGTAGAGGAGATCTCAACACTTAATCCAACACTTGAAATCGAGAATACACACGGAGTATCCTTTAAAGGATTCCATGGAAACAACTTGGATGATATGTATACGATTCGTAAAAGGTCATACGATACTTCCATGACAGGAACTATATCACCAATATCATCACCAGATGCTGGATGTGGACTCAATAAGTCATTGACCCTTGAACCAGAAATAGAGAACATCCGTGGATATGTAAAGGTACCGGAATCTGATAAGGACTATGACAAATTACAAGACATCAATCTGTTTTCTGCAGGTGAACTTACAATGCCTGGTGCCTCCCGTAATGACGATCCGAGTAGATGTGGCCACGCAATAAAACAATCAAAACACGTAATACCAGTTAATGATTCCGATCCAGTCCTGGTATCAAATGGATTTGAGGAGATCGAACGATTTGAATTATCATCAGATTTCGTGGTCAATGCGGAAGAAGATGGAGAGATCGTAAAAGTAGATCCAGATCTGAAACTGGTGATTGCAAAATATAAATCTGGTAAAGTAAGAGCTATCTCTACAGATACGAATATCGTGAAAAATGGTGGCGGTGGTTTCTACTTAAACAACCAGCTTGTCACTGACCTTAAAGAAGGTGATAAATTCAAAAAAGATGACGTTCTTGCATATCACAAGAACTTCTTTACGAATTCCAAATACAACAACTGCAGAGCCAACTTAGGAACGCTTGCCAGAGTTGCGATTATGTCTGCATACTCAACATATGAAGATGCGACATTTATCAGTGAATCACTCTCTGAAAGATGTGGAACTCGTATTACAGAATGCAAACAGGCCGTAATTGGTAAAAACTCCAATGTGCTTCATCTGGCAAAAGAAGGGGAACACGTTCATGTTGGAGATACTCTGGTTGCATTTGATACCTCTTATGATGACAACGACTTAAACGTATTACTGGCAACTCTTGGGGATGACAACGATTTGAAATCGATGGTAACCGAAGGATCCAGAAATACCATCAAGAGTAAATATGGTGGAAAGATCATTGCAGTTAAGATGTACTCTACTGTAGAAATGGAAGAACTTTCCCCGTCCTTACAGAAGATCTTTAAGGACTACTACAGTAAGATCCGTAAAAAGAAAAACTTGCTGGAATCCTATGATCCGGAAGCCGAAAAGTCTATCATGAAGTGCGGTCTTCTCTTTACAGAGACCACAAAGAAGATCGAACCAAATAAATATGGTAACATCCGTGGACAAAACGTAGAAGATGCAGTTCTGATCGAGTTCTATATTGAAGAACTGGAACCATTGGAAGTAGCTTCTAAGATTGCAAACTATTCTGGACTGAAGAACACAATCTGTGAAGTTATCCCGAAAGGATACGAACCATATTCAGACTTCTTACCAGATATAAAATACGATACGATCATTGCAGATAACTCCATCTTGAAGCGTATGACTCCGTCTATTTTGGAAGTGGGATTTGCCAATAAATTGGTAGTTGGCTTTAAAGAATACTTACGTAAGATTTACGAAAAATAAGACTAATGAATCTCTAGTAGCTTAATTGCCACTAGAGATTCATTAATATATTATTTATATGAATTACAAAGACGGTTGAATCCAGTACATGTACGATGATAACGTAATACTGAGTACGAAAGCCTTCACCCATCTGTCCATAGCCCCAAGTGAAGGTACAGTTGCAATAATAAAAATCAAATATATAATCGGAGGTGTTACCAATAATAAGTAATTTCCATCAGATTGGATTCCGATTGCTTTGTAATTACTACAGTGTGTACTTGAAAATATTTTATTTTCCAACACACGTTATTCTAACGAAAGGAGATCCTATGGGAAAAAAGAAACCACATAAGGAACCTTTATTTGATCCAAGAGAATATGTGTCACCGGTTTCATTTCCGCTAGACAAAGTCTTGGATCGTGTAGCAGAGCGACTCATGGATACCATGGATCGTGAACAAGAGAAAACAAAAAATGCCAAAAGGAGACCAAAATTATGAGTAAGTACACAAATTTCAAAGAAGCACTGGAAGACATGAAAGCAACCGTTGATAACGGCAAAGTAAAACTGAACAGATTCAACAAAAAGAAATTTGCAGACCTGTTAACTGCACTGGCTAACGATACCGCATTTACTACACAGGTAGCAAAATCCGTAAACGGCGGCACAGAGTATACCGTTGAAGAAATTGCAGTTACAAAAGAATTTCGTAAGTGGCTGAAAAAGCAGGTGGAAAAATGTGGAGTTGATAAAATGGAATCTGAGAAGATCCTGACAGACGAATTTGTAATCGACGATATGAATCCGTTCTACGATTTCTTTACAACTGCTATGATCGAGTATATGAATGCTGGCAACTACTTCCAGTTTGCATCCAGACCGGATTTCGAAGCAACTCTTTCCACAAAGAAGGTGGAAAAGAAATCTGTTACGAAAGATGCTTACACACCAGGAAAGAAAGATGAGAGACAGTTCCTCGGAACTTTCACTACTCATTATGGAGAACATATGGAAATGAAAGTATCCAGCAGCACTCCGAAATATCTCAAAAAGAAAGAAAAAGCAAACTAATTGTGTTGATCCAGGTATATCGAAAGGTATACCTGGATTTTATGTACTTATAGGAGGAAACAAATCATGCAGAAAGAAATCAAAGAAGCAATCGAAAATGGGAAACTCATTGGCGAATACTATATTGCTGGAAACCGTATTCAGAATGTGAATAGTCTTAAGGTAACAGATACCGTAAAATTAATCGGTGGCTCTTGTGGCTCTGGGCATTTTAGAATTTGCGCATTCTATTTCAGAGTTTTTGCAAATGCCAATGATCCAGATAAGACATTTACAAAGTATACAAACGTGGATATCCCAGAATCGAAACCTGGAAAGCGAACCCGCACTACGATAATTGTAACCCCAACAACCATTGACGGAGGTATGGATTATAAGAATTATCAAAACAACGAAATTATTATCACACCAGAATGTGCGGTACCAGATGACATTGCTAACCTTAGAAATGTCGTTAATGTCACATTAAAAATATACAAACTTAATAAATCTGAAGAAGCACCAACTAAGGAGGAAACAACAATGAAACCTGAGATGAAAGAAAAGATGGAACACGCTAGAAAGATATGTACCTATGTATTTAATCATGTATATGGAACCGCTGTCAAAGCAGACGTGCTCTTAATTCATAGTAATCATAATCTTGCACTGAAAAATGGTCATGAATATCTTGCGCATGCGAAATTCTACAATAACGGACAGGTCGTGAAAGAAGATATCTGCGAGTTTAAAAATATCAAATTATACCCAGATGCAACTATCAATTTTACACTCAAAATTGATGGATCTAAAAACAAGATTGATATCGATATTACTCCTGGAACGAATAATATCTGTAGCATTCTTGATATCATTGAAGAAAGTGAAGGTCTGGATGCAACAGTTGATATCTATGACTGCACGCCAGAAGAAGTAGAGAATTCCAAAGAAACTACGTCAGATAAGGATGAGAAACCAAACTTTACATCAGAAGTTGATCCAAATCTTCGTGATAAAGAATATCAGGCTGCTTTAATGGCGGAGTTATTCAAACAGAGATTATCATCTCTTGGTCTTTCCGTTGTAAATAAAGATGGTTCTACAGTCGATATCGATGAATGTTTGTCTACGGACGTACCTTGGAAAACATTCCAGACAACAGGGGTACATTATATGCACGATGGTAGCCTGGATGCATGTGGTATCTATGATGTTGGTGATGAAGGCATAGAAGAACTTAATGATTGTATTCGTAAGATGGCATGTGACATTAAATACGTGGAAAAACTGGTAAAACGAATAAGAACTGAGAACGAAGATCTAATTGACAAACTTGAAGAATTAAAAACTACAACAACTTACCCACATATTTTAGATGTCAGCAACCATTGCATCAATACAGCAGATGACATCATGGTACATGTAGAACTGCGTGAAAAGGTTAGCCATATAACGTATACCGCTGGTACAGTATTTTTCAGAAAAGATGACCAGTGTGGATGCCGAATGATCTTTGATGAAGATGGACAGTATGAAATGAAAGTGATCGATGCAGATTTCTTAAAAGTTCATCCAATGATTCCAGGACTACATAGTCTATATATAGATACCGATCAGATTCCAAAACAGATGCGTGAGAATCTGGAAATGGTCGTAACCGAATTAGTAGATCGTCATATTCAACCATATAGCAACGATTTCATTGAGTGTTTAAACGTTATCCAGGGTTGTTTAAGTGAAGCTCATAAGACCCTGAAAGGAGCTAAACGAGCTAGAAAGCAAATCATCAAAGCATTAAAAGATTGATTCTATAAAAGAAACCTACCTATTATTTGGGTAGGTTTCTTTTTTTGTCTAAATACCGCCTGAAAACAGATATCTAACGAGAAACCCTTATGAAAGGAGTGTATAATTTATGGTTTACACAATGAGTGAAATACTCGAATATGCCAATTACGACGGTCAGCTAGCCAAGATCCAGACCGGTTGTGATTTAATTATTGAATCCGCAATCGAGTCTTTAGCATATAAAGATTCCGAAGAAGCATACACCGAAGGTGTAGAAGGTGTTGTAAACGCTATGATCTCTATGGTCAGTGCGGCATTTAAAGCGATCGTAGATTTCATCAGCAAACAGGTAGAAAAGATCGACAACATCGTCAATGGTAAGAAATACCAGGCTATGATGTCTCCGGAAATGAAAGCAAAGTTTGATGAGGTTACTGCCGGAAAAGACGTAAAAGGTATTGATACCGTAGAACTCTTGAAGCTTTCCAAGAAATCAGAAGCGTTCATTGATAAGTTTATGAGTACCGTAAATGGGGAAATCAGTAAAGCTCAAAGTGATCCATCTTATGATACCAAGCATTTGAAAGATTACTGTAAGAATGCTGAGGATGCTTACGATAAAATCTACAAAGAAATGGAACGTGTAGGTACAACAAAGAAATCCTTAAAGAAAGCAGACTTCTATTCTATGGTCAAAGCTGGTAATGAGATCAATACCAGTATGAGAGACTACAAAAAGAAAATGAATTCTATGGAAAAACAGCTGACCGCTACAATTAAAAAGTTAAATAAAGCAGGTTACTTGAAAGAGTTCGCTGAAGGTGATACTGAATTTCGTGTTTATAACGAAGGCGTTATTTCCTCTATTAAATCAGGAATTCAGAAAGTCATAAATAGTCTTAAAAATTTCTGTTTTAAACATGCTCGTGCATGTCAGTACGTATGTATGGCACTATCAGCCATTAGCGCTTTTCTTACAGGTTACAATATAACAGAAACCATACGATATGATAAACAGGGAGACGCTGCTATAAAATCTCGTGAAAAAGATCTTGCTGATGCCAAGGATGAATATGGAGAAATTGGTAAGATGGTTGGTATGGATACCAAGGTATACAAACCAAATAGAATTTTTTATAATACTTCGCGTGAACTTGATCCGAAAAGATTCGACGAAACGACGCCACGAAAAGAAATTAACGGTGCTGAGTACCGTCTTAAAAAAGAAAAAGACCTTAAAAAACAGATACATTCAGAAAATATGGCAACTAATGGAGTATTGGCTGCAGGATCGGTTGCAATGGCGACAGCTGCGAAACGTTTCAAAAATATAGCGGATGAGCAGGATCGTAAGAAAAAAGAAGCTGAAGAAGCTAAAAAGAAAGCTGAATCTAAGGAGGATTAAACATGACGTATCATTCTATCATGGAAGAAGCGAACTATGTTCAGTTAATGACTACGTTGGAAAGTGTATGTGATCTTTCCTTAGAGTCTTATCAGTCTATGGTAACTCCAGATAGTTCACTGTCACTGATCTTAGAAGCTTCTTCTAAATCTAGTCAGTCTTTACTGACGTTTGTCAAAACTGCTATTAAAGCAGTCATTGATCATATCACCGATGCCGTTAATAACGTTCGTATCAAACTCCAGAAAAAGAAGATTGATAAATTCATGTCTCCGGAGATGCGAAAGAATATCGAAAAGATTGCTGCTGGTGAAAAGATTAAATCAGCGGATGGTCCGAAGATCAAAGCCAAAATCGCAGAAGCCAATAAGTATGTCGATAACTACACCAGAAAGCTTAATTCTGCGTTATCTTCTATGGCTTCCAGTAAGAATCCAGATAAATATCTGACACAGATCAACAAGCTCTGTGATGAGTGCGATGAATTTTTGAAAAAGAATATCTCTGAGATGAAAGCACTCGCTGCAGATAAGAAAGAACTTTCCGTTCATGACATTTATCGATTTGCGGATGCTGGTATTGAATCTTTGGACGATGTAGCAAAGCTTACAAAATCTATCAAAGCACAGGAAGGTGCTCTGGTAAAAGTTGTCAACGCCGGACTTTCTAAAGTTACAAAAATGGTGAAAGTCGTAGAAGCAGTTGGTGACGATGCAGATGATGTTCGTGATATCGGATCTAAAGTTTCTGATAACAAAGCAACCCAGTCTGCGGTTAACCGTGCAATGCGCACTGCAAAGTATATTGGAAGTTATTCTTCTGAAGCTTCTAATATTGCATTTGGAATTGCCAATAATATTTTAAGTTATGATCTTATGGAAATGGCAACTACGAAAGTTGCAACAACTGCAGCAGCGTTCTCAGTTACGCATAAGGTTATTCCAAATCCAATTATGGGTGCGATGACTGGAGCACAGGTTGTAAAAATGGGATACTTAAAGAAGAAACTTTCTGACGATAATAAGAAATATAAACAGAAAGTGGAAGAAGATAGACAGATGCGTGAAGAAATGCGCAACGCAACTGCCAAACAGAAGAATCTTCACATGTATAAATAAGATTTGGATACTGACCAACAAACGGTCAGTATCCACTTATCACCTAAAAACAGCCCTTTAAGACAAGAAAGGAGGAATCCCCTTGAAGATTAATCTTTATGATGTCGATGAATTTGTGAAGTTAAATCACTTACAAGAGGTAACTTCCGGTGTACTATTCCAACGTGGAGGTGTTCCTCATCCAGAAGGACTGCTATCAAACGATATCTTTGGAATCACCGTGAAGTCCCGTAAAGAGACATTCGCATATATAGATTTACATGGACATTTTTTCCATCCCCATATGTACAAAGTGGTTCGCTACATGTTCCGAAACGTGGATAAGATCATAAACGGAGAAGAATTTTATTCTATCAACGAAGAAGGAATCTTAGTCGTAGACCGAGAAAACGGACAAACGGGTATCGAGTTTCTATATAACAACTGGAACAAGATTCGGTGGAAAAAATCTGGAGAAGATACCGACGTATCTATCTCTGTTGGTATGCGTAACGAACGATCTGGATTAATTAAGCTCTGTAAACGAGATGAAGTTTTCATTTCTAAAATGCCAGTAGAGCCAGTTTTTTACCGTGATGTCAAATCTTCTTCCAAGGGTGGAGAAACCGGAGACTTAAACAGATTCTATACCAAGCTGATTCGATTAACAACCTTACTTCGTGACCGAGACATGTTTGGTTTTCAGTTTAACTCCACAAACTACGACATCCAACAGACAATCGTTGCAATCTACGATTACTTCAAACAGAAATTACAGAAGAAAAACGGTGTAATCCGTAAATACCTGATGGGTAAAACCGTTGATAACTGTGTACGTACCGTTATTACAGCACCAACGTATCATTACGAATCGAAGAATGATATGATGGTTGACTACTATCACTGTGCACTTCCAATTTCACAAGCTTGTGTACTTTGTTATCCTTTGATGATGCATTGGTTAAAGAACTTCTTTGATCGTGAAATCATCTCTCAGAGTCTTGATAAAATCGTATACAACCCAGAGAATGACGAAGTGGTAAAAACCGTACGACTGAAAAACCCAGCAAGTTACTTCGACGAAAAGTACATTAAAAATATGATGGATAGTTACATCAAAGATCCATCTAGTCGTTTCAACCCAATTGAGATTCCAGTAGAAGGAACCGATAAGCGTTATTACCTGCATTTATCTGGTAAACGTCTTGGTGGTGGAAAAGATGAGTTATCCTCTATTGTGTATCGTCGCATGACCATTACAGACCTTCTTTTTTTAGCAGCGTCTGATGTGACAAAAGACAAGCATACGATGACCACACGTTACCCAATCACCGATGAATTCTCTGTCTTCTGTAATCAGATTCGTATTAACTCAACGACGAAGACAGAGCCAATGATGGTCAATGGTCATATCTATAAATGGTATCCAGTCATTGAAAATGATGTCCCATCTTACAAGATGGCATCTTTATTTATTGATTCTCTTCAGTTTTCAAACTCTTATCTGGAAGGTATCGGAGGTGACTACGACGGTGACCAGGTAACAGTTAAGATACTCTTCTCTCAGGAAGCAAACGAAGAGATCGAGAAATACATCCATGGTACTGGTAACTTTGTGAATGCATCTGGTAAATTGATTCGTGTCATTTCTTCAGAAGCAATCCAGACATTCTATACATTCACGAAGGATTACGACAATAAAAAACCTTGCCCGAAAGAGAAAGTAGCTGCTCTTCTTGAAATGAAAGAAACTGATTTCACATTTGGTAAGATGACGCATATGTTTGGTCATACCTCAAATGGTAAAACTATGCGTAATCCAGAGTACAACCTTGGTGATACCATGACCGTTCCAGCAAACTTCTGGAATAATAAAGAACCAATCAACACAACCGTTGGTCGATTTGTCTTCTATCAGATGCTTGTGAACTTCACAGGTCTTTCTCCTGTTATTGGATTTGAAATCGTAAATAAACCAGTAACAGATAAGGTTTGTGGTAAAATGGAAGCCATGATCTCTAATGCTTTAAAAGATAAGCTTACGGAATCTGATACCGTAGAAACCTACATCGATATGCGTGACTGGTTTGGACTTCAGATGCACGCTGTGGTTTGTACTTCTTTTACACCAGGAATTCTGTTCTTACCAAAGGAGCTTGCGGATCTGAAAAAGAAGCTCATTAAGGAAAACGAAGAAAAGATTAAATCTGGTGACCCGAAAGCTGGAGAGTACGTAGAGCAAACCTTGATTAAGGAAGCTAAACGTATCTTGAAAGGTGATCCAGGTATGGATCTGTATGATTCCGGTGCTCGTGGTTCTTTCGGTAACAACTATAAGAATATCAACTTGATTCGTGGTACTGTATATAACGAAGCTACCGGAAAGTATGATTTCATTGCTAACTCTCTGATGGATGGTTTGAAGAAAACAGACTTAACACCTCATGCAAATACGTTGGTTAACGGTGCGTATCCGAAATCTATCGGTACTGCAGAGTCTGGTTACCTTGGTAAGGAACTTAACGCTATCATGCAGATGGAGCGTATCGACGATGATGCAAACTCCGATTGTGGAACGAAGTTCTTACTGAACATCACACTTCCAACTGGTGGTAACATCCATGACTACGATTATCGATATATCTCTGAGAATGGCAAACTGAAGTGCTTAGAGCCGTCAATCATCGAGTCTTACAAAGGCAAAACCGTCAAAATGCGTTCTGTTATGTATTGCAAAGGAACCACTGACATACACTGTAAATGTGCGAAATGTGCAGGTATGTACTACTATACATGTGGTAAGAAATTCATTGGTCTTCAGACTGGTAAGATGGCAACTACCCTTACCAACTTGAACATGAAGAAATTCCACGATAACGTTGTCCATACCTCTATGATCGATCCAGCCGATTTGATCGTATAATCTAAGAAGGATACCTTCGGGTATCCTTCTTTTTCCTCTGAAATCCCACCAAAAAACAGTGCTATAAGCGTTAAGCAACTGAAAATATACACTAAGGAGGTGTCATATCATGGCAAATCGTGGTGCAAAAGTCCAACCAGTGAAATCGCATACCATTAAAACGACATGGTTAAAAAATGCGTTATCTGCGGTTGGAAGCAGTTCCAGACAGGTGTTAGGCGAATACGCACCGACCATTACTGGAGCTGTAACGACAGGCGCACAACTTGCAAGATCTATGAATACGTCCGTCCGTGGAACCAGACGAGGATCTGCTGGTACGAACTTAAATCAGAATAAATATGTGAAACTTGCAAATACTGCGTTTAAGAATGCATTAGACGACCTCAAAAGTGGGCATTTAGCCGGAAATGATAAGCGATTTGAACAAGCGATCATGGGAGATGGAGGTTTTGATGACCTCTTTGATTCCGGTGGCTCAGGAGTGTCATTTGGAGATGAAGGTGGCGGTAACGTCACAATTAATAATGTAAACGCTGCGGGAACCGCTGAAGCGTTTACATCTTTAAATTCGTCGATAAGTCAGCAAACCGAGTTAACGCTCCGTACATCCAAAGCACAAACCGATGCATTCGTATCATTAACGTCTGCACAATTCTTCCAATCACAGCAAATTGGAGGACAGATCTTAGAGCACTTAAGCGCAATGAATCAGAACCTTGCGGCTTTGGTGGAGTACAACTCGACAAATATGAATAAATTCATAGAAAGCTCTTTAGCATTCTATGACAAAGCAGGTCAAGCAATGACCAAGAAAGATTCCGACGACGATGATGACGATGAAGGATCGATTAATAAAGTCATCGGTGCAAACGGCGGATTCGATGTCAGTGCATACAAAAAGTATGTCACTAAACGTTTAAAAGATAACCTTTCAAATTCTGAATTTGGAATGCTTGCATCCTTGATGGATGAAAATATGCTGAAACAATTAGCAGCAAATCCACTTGGAATGGCATCCACTATGCTCGTTCAGTATGCGGTCCCAGAGGTTATCTCATCTACAATCAAAGGTATGGACCAGGCTATTTCTGGAGCCATGCCGATGATGATGAAAAAGCTCTATGATTGGGGTGAACAGCAAAGCAATGACTGGTTCGGTAAAATCACCGGAACCATTGCAAAATCTTTCGGTTATCGTGCGGATCGTAAAAACTTCATTGATCGTAAGAACGATATTGAAATAAAAACAGATGCAATTCCGTTTGATGGGGAAACCAAAGTAGCAATCACTACAACGATCACAAACGAGCTTGCCACTCAGACCCAGTATTTAAAATACATCGCAGAACGTATGGGTGGAACTTCTGACGGTAAAGTATCTGAGAATCAGAAGAACCTTGCCTCCTATATGGGACAACGTAATTATTTTGATTTCAAAGAAAATAAGATGCAAACCTATGACCAGCGTGATACCAACATTCTCGATGGTCTTGCAAAAGCCGTTACAGATGGATTCAATAATTCCCCATTCGGTAAGAACCTGACTGCTTATATCAATTCTTTGGAAAACGACAAAGAAAAGAAAAACATGCAGTCCATGCAAGAGCAACTTTACATGGCATTGGATCGTAACTCTGCAAATCCAAATGCAGACTTTACATCCAAAAATGGTAAAGTAAATCGGACAATGCTCAAGATGATTGAACGATTCAGTGGAGATGATAAATCCAAGAATCAGTTCAAGAATATCGTAAGTCAGATGACCGTCGATGATCCTCTGACAATGAATACTCTCACCCAAGGTCAGATTTATGCGACGATGAATCGTAATAAGAAGCTTGATGAGCTTCGTAAAAATCCGACCCAGAGTGGAATTTTACAGACCGATTTATTTGAACGAATCGGACCAGATGGAAAAGTGATTCCGGTGGATACGCTCTTAAAGAATCACGTTGAGAATAAATCATCTGGAATGTCCAGTAAGGGCATTAAATACGGTAAAGTTGATTATCGAAGTGCTATTCAAAACGATTCCTTTGCGAATGGTGATATGATGGCATTCTCTGATCAGCTTCGTAAAGCATCCTTGCAGCACGCCTCTCGTATGGGAGATGCGTTTGTCAATGGGGATGCAAAAGCATTGATGCAAGAAGCTGGTGAGATGATTGGTGGAGTTGCTACCACAATTGTATCTTCGATTGATGATAAGCTCTTAAAACCAATGAAAGCCAAACTCTTTGGAACCAAAGATGACGATGGTTTCCGTAGAGGCGGCGCTTTATCTAGTATGACCAATATGCTTCACGATTCCTTCTTGGAGATGCAGCATCGGTTTACTGGTAAAGCATACGTAGACTCTGAAGGACGTACCCATGAGAAATCTGAGACTTCCATTATTGGAACCGTCAAAGAAGGTATCATGGAGAAAATCTTTGGTAAAAAAGACGAAGAGACTGGTGAACGTGAACGAAAAGGTATCTTTACTGGTATCAAAGATTCCATTAAGCAATCTTTCGCAGACTGGCATAATGCCATGTTTGGAGATACTGATAAGAATGGCGAAGCTGTAACCAAAGACAACGTCATGAAACTGATGCAGGATTCTTTGAAGAAGAAACTGCCAGATGCGATGGTTGGTGGTGTTGCAGGTGGAGCTGCTGGATTAGCATCTGGTGGTCTCTTAGGAGCCATGATCGGTGGACCAATCGGTGGTGTGATCTTAGGATCTGCAGTCGGATTTGCTTCTAAATCAGACAAATTCCAGAAGTTTATCTTTGGTGATCAGGACAAAGACAATGGTCTGATTACTAAAAAGACTCAGGAGTTTGTTAGCAAAAACAAAAATGCCTTAATTGGTGGAGCTGCTTTAGGTGGTATCAAAGGAGCAATTACCGGAGGTGGATTCCTTGGAACACTTGTTGGTGGACCAGTCGCAGGAGCACTTCTTGGTATGGCTGCAACTACCGCGTTAAAGTCTAAGACATTCCATGACTTCCTTTTCGGTGACGAAAAGCGTGGTTCTATTGGTGTTGTAAACTCCATTAAGAACGTCTTCTCACATGTAAAAGACAAAAACAAAGACCAAGCAGGATTATCCTTAACTGGTAAAACCGTAGGTATGGGAGCAACTGGTGCTGCCGCTGGTGCACTGACCGCAACCTTATTATCACAGATCGGTTTTATGCCAGCGATGTTGACTGCAGGTGGTCCGATTGGTGGCGCCATTGTAGGACTTGGTCTTGCAATCAAAGCACAATCAGATACATTTAGTCGTTGGCTCTTTGGTAACAAAAAGAAGAAAGACGATCCAGAATATCAGGCTGGTGTCATTGGTCAGCTCGGTAATACGTTACAAGCGTATGTCGTTCAGCCATTTAAGAATACCGTCCAGGACATTGCGGACGATATGCGAATCACATTCAAATATAACATCTTAGGAGTTATTGAGAATGCCGTTCAGCCTATCGGTGAAGCCGCTGCGGATATGGCATTCTGGGTAAAGAAGCACACGACTCAGATCTTCAATAAAGTTGGAGATGCGATCCGTGACAAAATAGCAGATCCATTTGTAGATCTGATTAGTAAGACGTTAATCAGACCATTTGCCGCTCTTGGAAAGAACGTCGCGAAGCTTACTTACAACGTAGGTAAACAAGCAGTCTTACTTCCATTTAGAGTATTAAATGGCATCACACATGCAATCGTTTCTCCAATTCGTAAAGTACTTCATCCAGTGAAGTTCGCAAAACGAATTATGCACGCTATTACAACTGGTTTTGAGCGCGCAACAGGTATTTCCTTAGACCCAATTCGTAAAGCAGCTGACGTTGTCGGCGAGACGATGAAAAAAGGTGCCAAAGGAATTTTGTCTGCTCCATTTAAAGCGGTTAAAACTGTTGTCGGTGGTGCTGCAGATGCTATAGGTGCTGCAAATAATGCACTTGAAGATATTGATCAGCGTCGTAATATGAAGAAGATGGAAAAAGCCGGACTCTTCGATGACAACGTACTTTACAAAAAGTATCAAGCGGATAGCAAGAAAGGTGACCAATCTTATAAGGATTGGAAAGCCAACTATGTCAAATCTCAGAACAAGTCTGGATATGACTATAGTAAACGTCTGGAAACTACCTACGAACGTATGGTAGCAAATGGAGAAATCAAACCAGATAAAAATGGAAATCTTCCAGACTTTGACGACTGGAAACGTGAATACATGGGCAAGGACTTCAAAGCTCGTTGGTCAATTCAGAAGAATTACGAACAAGCAGAACGTGCTCAGGCAAAAGAAACATCCAGAGAACGTCATAACCGTGAGAAAAATCAGCAAAAGATTTTAAAATACACCGGCAAAAACCAGTGGGAAGATACTGTTGCAAACCGTGCCGAAGCAGAAGCCAAGGCAGGTAAGAAGATTCGCTGGAAAGGTGAAGCGATTGATTCTGAGGAAGAAAAGAGAAAACGTGAGCAGATTAGTGATGTATCTGCATATGATGCTAAGAAACTTGCGAATATCGATCCAAAGAATGCAACCAATGAAGTTCGTCAGATTAGTCTTTTACAGCAGATCTTAAACTCCCTCAATGGATTAAATCCAGATGGTTCTGAACGTAAACACGGAAACGGAAAAGGAAAGCCATATAAGTATGGCGAAGGTGGACCAAATCCAACTGACGAAGAGATGGGTGTTCGTGGTGTTGCACCCGAAACCCCTGTTGGAGAAGATGGACTTGGTGGTCTTACTTATTCAAATGCAGAACGTGAAGACTTTAACGGAGCTGGGCTCGATGAGTCTAAATCTGGAATATTCTCCAAGCTCTTTGGCAAGAAGAAAAAAGACGAACCAGATTCTGAATCTCTCGATGCACATTCTAAGACAGCTTCTGCATTTGCAGCCATTTTAAATAATACATCCGGTGAAGGATATGCCGAAGGTACCGACGATGCCAAAGAGGGTTATTCCCTGGTTGGTGAAGCTGGTCGACCAGAAATCGTTTGGACCAATAAAGGTGATAAGGTTTACAGCGATAAGAATAAACCAATTCGTGTACAGATTGCTGATTTCGCACGAAATGCAGTATCTAAATTTGCAAAATATCTCCGCAACTCTTTTGGAGGCGGTGATGATTCTGGTGCCGATGCAATTCCGACAATGGGTGGATCTCAGGGAGCAATCTCTGGACCAACTATGAGTGATGCACCAGCTGGATTACCAGGACCATCTAATACGAGACAAGCGGCAGATGCATACTCTGTCATTGATGATGGAGAAGCTGCGGAAAACAATGCAACTACCGGTAGCGGTGGAATGATGGGCTTACCGCTCGCAATCATGAATAGTAACAGTAGTGGAGAAGGATCTCAGACCGATATCCAGTTAAATCCAAATGCTGTTATTAATAACCCTCAGATGGCGATCGTTCGAGGTAAGCAGGAATTACGTGATAAAACACTTGATAATGCTCTGACAGCCGATGAATCTATGGCGGCAAAAGCCGAGGAGAAGAAAGAATCCAGAATGAATCGAATCCTCGAAGCTGTAGAAGGTATGGCTGGTAAGACAAAAGAGCAGGCTAAGAAGACATTTGATTTCTTCAAAGGTTGGTCTGAAATCTTTGGTAAGAAAGGCTTAATTGGTGCTGGTCTCATTGCGTTACTGGCATTCTTAAATAAGTCTGGATTACTGAAAAAACTTTTAGATTTTCTTGGTAAGGGAATCGGAAATGTTGGTGGTGCCATTGGTGATGCCTTTAGTCAGGCAAGCGAAGACGCTGCATGGCAAAAAGAAAACAGAGCCAACACAAATGGAAAGGCTGGTTCCGAAGAATTCCAAGGATTCTTAAATGATATTTCTGAGTTGTTCCATGGAGATATCTTGGGATACCTGACCAATGATGAAGGAGATGCTGATCATTCAACATTTGCGAAGACGAAGCTTCTCTATAAGGTGGCTAAGAAACCAGTTCAGTTGCTTTATGGACTTGGAAAAGGTATCGTTAAAGGTGGAGCTGCTGTAGCAAAAGGAATCGGTAAAGGTGTTTCAACGATCGGAAAAGGAGTTGGAAATCTCCTTGGTCGTACACTTGGAAAAACCGGAGTTGGTCAAGCAATTGGCAATGTTGGTAAAGGTATATCAAATACCTTAGGATCATTTAAAAATGCATATACTTCTGGGACAACCTTTACAAATCCAATAGAATTTGGATCAGCTCGAGAAGCCAAGCTTATGAGTAATGGCTATACCCTTGGTGGATCCCAAGAAATCAATCTCCCATCAGAAGAACCGGATTGGTTTGCAAATATGGGAGGGACCGCTGACAATGCTGCAGGTACTGTAGCAGATGCAACTGTTAGTGGTGTAACAAAAGAAGCAGACAATGGTGCCACAGGTATTTTATCTGGAATCAACTATGGAAATTATGCAGATGATGCAGCTGAAGCAGTTGTAAAAAATGGTGCTGATGATGTAGCAAAAGGCGCAACTAATGTTGTTACTGGAGCACTTCCTGGCCCAACCGTTCCATTATTACCAGGACCGACCTTAGATACTGCCGCGCATGTTGCATCTAGTAAAACAGACGATGCAATTGAAAAAGGTGCTCAGGTTGTTATGCAGAGTGCTGACTCAACTGCCGAAAAAGCATCTTCTAAGTTAAAAGATAAGATCATCGGAATGCTTCAGTCCTTCTTCACCAAAGTTGGTGAGAAAGTTGGATCTGCACAGGCAACCAAAGGAAAACTTGCAGATAGCTGGGTCGGCAAGATCATGGGTAAAATCACCAAAGCCTTCAGCAAAGATGGTGTTTTTGGTAAGATTGCTGCAAAAGTATCTGCCGTTATGGGTGCCAAAGTTACTGTTGCCGGTATTACACTTGGTGTATCTGAAGTTGTTTTCTTGACACTTGGTGCGATCAATGGTGTTACAGGTACCGCTAGACTTTTCCAGGTTAGTAAGGATAAAGTCGATGGTACAATGAAGATTATTTCTGCAGCACTTGGTGCATTTACACAGACAACTACGGGTACTGTCGTTGATGTTGTCAATGAGATTATCGCTGCAACTTGTGGATTTGATATCTTAAACACAGCTGCTTGTATGATCTATGAACTCATCATGGGTAAAGAAAACTATGATGAACTTCAGGACGACCGTGACGCATTCAAGAAAGATTACATCAAAGATCGTGATAAAAAACTGACAAAGCAATACGAAACCCTTAAGAAAGCTGGACTTACAGAAGGTAAGTACGATGATGCAGATGCATATATCGATGCCGTAGAGAAAGGTGAAGTCAACGGTAAGTACGAATCCTTCCAGGATTACAACTCTGATAAGAACGCCTCCGTAATGGAGAAAGGAACCAAAAAGGTAGTCAATGCCTTAAAGAAACCTGCATCTGCCATCTCTAAATGGTGGAACGGATCTGATGAATCTCAGGAAGGCTATTTCGGTGTCAGTGGTAATAAGTATCTTAAAAACAAAGATGGATCTTATACCATTTACGACAAAGATGGAAAGAATCTTGGAACCGTTGGTGATGAATCCAACTTCAAGGACGATATCGCAGGAACTTACCATAAAGCTGGTAAGCATACCAAAGGTGCCAAAGATGCAATTGTAAGTGGTGGCAAAAAGGTTGCAAAAGTTGCCGGTGAAGTAAAAGATGGTATCGCCTCTGCAGTTAACGGTGTTGTGAAAAGTGCAACCGCATTTAAGAATGGCATTGTAAAAGCAGGAGAAAACGCATGGAACTTCTTCACCAAGAAAGAAACACGTACCGATACTGGATACGATTTAAATGATGGGTCTGGTCAGTGGTACGATATGGACGGATATCTGCACAATGCAGATGGAACGAAGACCAGCAAACAAATCGGATCTACCGACCTTGAATACTTATATCGTGCTGGACTTGTAACAGAAACAAAACATGAAACCGTTACTGGTGGAACTGGTTTTGAAAAGTTACTTGACTCTGGAAAGAAGAAAGTATCTGGTGCATTATCTGCATTAGGATCAAAAGCATCTGAAGTTGCAGGTAATATTGCAACTGCAGCGTCTAATTTTGGATCAAAAGCCATGGAATTTGGTGCTGGAGTTGTTAAAGCTGGAAAGAACGTTTGGGACTTCTTCAATAAACGTGATAAAAAGATTGACTCCACATGGGATCTGAAAGATGGTACTGGTAGATTCTATGATGATACTGGTCAGTTATACAGTGCAGATGGAGAGAAACTTGATGAAGGTAGTATCTCCATTGAAGAGTTATCCTACCTTATCAACGCAAACCTTGTTACTCCTTCCAGATGGGCAAGTAAAACAGGATTTGAGAAATGGAAAGATAGTATAAATAAAAAAGTCAGTGGTGGACTTAAAGATATCAAAGATTCCGCTCTTGAGGCAGCAAAAAACGTTTGGGACGCTGGTCTCGCATGGGGAGCAAATAACAGAAAGATTGCGAAGAAATATCTTAAAATTGTTGCAAAACTTCCTGGAATAGCTATGGAATTCTTTGGAACCCATACAGATTACAAGTACATAGAAGCAGATGGCTCCTATTGGATGCGTAAATCTATGGGTGCAACCAGTGGTGATGCGAAATGGTATCATTACAACGTAAACGGTGAATTGATATCTGATGACGGTGTTGATGGTGATTATATCCAAGGCATGTATACAACAGGTGCATTAAGCCGTGAAAAAGTTAGAACCAGTGGCGCAAAAGAACTTTGGCAGCATACAATCAAACCAGGTCTTAGAAAAGCAAAAGATAAGGTGCTTGGTCACTTATCTGATGCATGGCAAGCTGTTTCTTCATTCGTAGGCAACGCCGTAAAAGGTGGCGCAACTATGTATAAGAAATGGAGAAACTGGCAAGGACGTAACTGGGATTCCATTAAGAACGTATTCTTATCAAAAACCGAGAAACGTTATATGGATGCAGACGGAACCTACTACGTGGCTGCAAACTATGGATTCACACACTACAATGCCAACGGTGATATCATCGAAGACAATGTGGATGCTGATGAAGTAACTGCAATGATCAACAACGGTCTTCTCAAGGAAACAGACTATACAGAAGATTCCAAGGTAAGCCAGCTTTGGAATAACAAGATCGTTCCTGGATTTAAGAGCACCGTCAAGAAAGTAGGAGATGCCTTCTCTAACGGACTTGATGCCGTTTCTAAGTTTACATCCAATGCGATTGCTGCAGTTGGTAACCGAATCGATCTGATTCAGAACAAACTTGGACGTGGTGTTGGCGATTTCAAATCTTTCTTCGTTGGTAAGAAAGAGACTCGTTGGATGGCTCCAGACGAGACCTACTACGTAGAAGCGACAAACGGATTTACTCACTATAACGTAAATGGCGACATCATCGAAGACAATGTTGATGCTGATGAAGTAGCTAGCATGATCTTTGCTGGTACCTTAAAAGCCGTTGAATACAAAGAAGATAGTGGTATTTCTAAAATCGGTGCATCCCTTGCAGAACACGGTAAAAGCCTAATTACTGCATTCCAAGATGGTGCAAGTGCCGTAGCAACTGGATTACAGAATTTCTCTATCGGAGTTCAAAGATTTAGATCCAGTGTTGAAAAATATGGTATGATTCATACCGTAGCGAACCTGTTCAAGAAACAGACAAGCATGGGCTATTTTGAGCCTACAGGTAACTACTACAAACGTAAAGGTTCTTCTTGGGAATACTATTCTCAGACTGGTGATCTTCTGGAAAGTGGTATCAGTGACGAAGAACTCGAAGCAAAGATTCAGGCAGGTATGGTTACTCCACATGAGGTAACAGAAGATGCTCCTGCTAAGAAAGCGATCGATGAAATACAGAAAGCAGCGAAGTCTGCTTGGGAATCCGCAAAGAGCGTTGTAACTGGTGGTTGGGCTAAGTTTACCAACTGGCTGAAAGGTGGATCCGGTTCCGGAAAACCAAAGACACGTGGATCTAGCGGTGGATTTGGATATAACGTCGCAAGCTTTTCTGAAAAAGAATACGGAGAACTTCCTCAGTTCGCAGATACTTCTGCAGGTGGATCTGGAGAAGGAACTCGTGATGTATTTAGACGCGCGATTCAGATGCGTCAAGCAATGAACCATGGATTTGGTTCTGGACCGAGACGTATGGGTGGCGGCTATGGAAGATCCAAAGTCGGAAATGCTGCACCTGATACCGTAAATGGTCATTCCTATTATGCTCAGACAGACAAACGTTGGGCAAAAGACCGTTACGACTACAACGGTGACGGTGGAACTCTTGGTGATAGTGGCTGTGGACCAGCTGCAATGTCTATGGTCGTTGCAGATATGGCAGGAACCAATGTCGATCCAAGAAAGATGGCTGTCCTCGCACAAGAGACAGGAACACGTGATAACACTGGTACAAACTGGAACTTCGTATCTGGAGCTGCAGATACCTTCGGTTTACACAGTGAACAGAGATATTCACCATCTGCAAACTTTATTAGTGATTCCTTAAGATCTGGTAATGAAGTCGTTCTTTCCGGTACAAGTAACGGAAATGGAACTCCATATACATCTGCAGGACACTATGTAGTCGCAGTTGGGCAAGATTCCGATGGTCGTATTCGTGTCAACGACCCACGTGGTAAGAACTTCTCAAGAGCTTACACACCACAGGAATTAGCAAAATATACAGGATCTGCATGGTCTATTGGAAACGGTGGATCAGGATCCAGAAGACGTGCATACAACCACTATACAAAGGGTGGTTACGGAAAAGACGACAAAAAGAACGACAAGAAAAACGATAAGAAAGCAACCACAACTTCATCAGGTTCTACAAATTACGCTGGTGATAGTGCAGATATGTTAAACGGTTTCCCATACCTGTTACAGAATGACTCTCGTTGGGGTTCCATTCAGTATTCAAGCGTTGGTGATCCAAGTCAGACAATTGCATCTTCTGCATGTGGTCCGACCTCTATGGCAATCATCTTACGTTCCTTTGGTGTTGACATCACACCGAAAGAAACTTGTCAATACGCACTTGACAATGGAATGCGTACCGCGAATAGTGGTACTTCTTGGGACTTCTTCCCATCCATTGGTAGCAAATACGGTATTACAACCGAAGAACTCGGTGTAAGTGAATCCGGTATTGTAAATTCTCTTAAGAATGCAAAAGCGGTTATTGGTTCTATGGGACCTGGAACCTTCACACAGGGAGGCCACTTTATCGACCTTGTTGGTATCAAAGACGGCAAGATCGTGGTCAATGACTGTGCGTCCAGAGATCGTTCTATGGTAACCTATTCACCAAGTACTTTCGTAAATGAAGGTAGCAACTTCTGGGCATTCTCTAAGGATGGAAAAGGATCTATTGGTAACGTTGCTGCACTCGGATCAATTGCCGGATCTAATACCAATAGTAATACAACTGCAACCGTAACCGAAGGATCTCCGATCGATAAGATGGGAAGCTTCTTTAGTGAAGTTGCAAACCGTGCAGTCGAAGGTGTTCTGACTGGCAACTGGAATACAGACTTTACAAGTTTCTGGAATCCGAGTACAGGTACAGATACTTCTACAACAACTACAGATGCTACTACCACACCTACTACAGCAACTAGCGGAAATTTACAAGGCAATGAAGTAACTGAGCAGGTATACAACTACCTTACCACAACTGGTGGTATGACACCGTTTGGTGCTGCTGGTTTGATGGGTAACCTGGAAGCCGAGTCCGGTATCAATCCAGGAATTGTCGAGGGATTACTTGCGAAGAAATTAGGAACCACATCCGCACAGTATACTGCAGATGTAGATAGTGGCAAGATTAGTAAGAATGATTTCTTACATCCACTTGGAAAGCAGTATGGATATGGACTCGCACAGTGGACATCACCAGGACGTAAACAGGGTCTTTACGATCTCGTTAAATCCAGAAGTGTATCTATTGCAGATACGAAATCACAGCTTGACTGGTTATTACAAGAACTTCAGAGTAGTAGTTATGCACCAGTTTATAACGTATTGAAATCTGCATCATCTGTAAAAGAAGCATCTGACGTGGTTCTGCATAAATTTGAATCACCAGCTGATCAGAGTAGTGCGGTTGAGTCAAAACGTGCTAGTATGGGTCAGAACTGGTATAACAAGTATGCTGGATCTGCTGGTAAAGGTGGATTTGGTGTTAAGTTCCTTCGTACACTGAATAAGATCATGGGTGGTAAAGGCGGAATCAACGCCGTACTTAACCGTATGAAAGGTGGAAAAGGTTCTTCTGCTGCAGATGCACGTGAAGCATTAGTAAACTGGATGATGACAATTGTTGAACGTAACACATATACTCAATCTAGCGACCGTTCCAGAGTTATGGAAGGTGTTGACGGACATGGATATGGAGACTGCTCATCTACTTGCTGTGCAATCTATAAAACCGCACTTGGTATGACCATTGGTTCCTATACCGGTGATATGATCGGCGCTGGTCAAGTCGTTGACGGCCCGAATACTACAATGGGAACTTATCCATCTGAAAGTAAGATGCTTCCTGGTGACCTTGTGTTCTTCTATGCACATGGATCTTCTGGTGAAGACGGCCACGTTGAAATGTATATTGGTAATGGCATGCTTTGTGGACATGGTGGTTCTAATGACCCAGGTCCTCGTATTCATGCAATCAATACATACACAGATGGACGTGTCGCATCCGGTCATGGAACATGGATTCAGGTCGTACGTTATGTACAAGATGGACAGACATATACTGTCACAGAACCAGATAAATCTAAAATGAAAGTGCAAAATACTTTCACAGACGGTAAAGGTAATTCCGCAAATGGAGCAAACACTGGAGCTTCCAATACGACATCAACAACAGGTGCAACTACAACCTCAACCACATCAGGCGGTCAGGAAGGTAATAGCACCATTGATAAGATTGGTAACTTCTTTGGTGAAGTTGCAAACCGTGCGGTGGAAGGAACCTTAACTGGTAACTGGAATACAGACTTTAATGCATTCTGGAATGGAACCACTACAACAACCACAACCGGTGGTGATAGTAGTACTACGGGTACATCTACAGCAATTCCAGGAAACTTCCCGAAATATACATTCACAGATGACCAAAAGAAATACATTGCGCAGATCATGATGCGTGAAAACGGTGGTGAAAACTTATCTATCACAAAAGATGGTGCATCACATATGGCTAACTTAAGTGAAGTTCAGTTTAATCACCCAGCAACCGCAGAATCACTTGTCAATATGATCAAAACATCTGGATGGTTTGGAGCTGGTGGTGGTAATATCCCAGATTACGCTCAGAACCCGAACCAGAACGTTTACGATGCGATCACACAGGTACTCGAACAAGGTAATCGTACCCTTCCACGTTACGTTACCGAATACGATATGTTCCCACTTGACGCTGCAATTTCTGGTCACTGGTATAACGGACGTAATGGCGAGAACCAGGCCGATTACGTAAAACATAAAACTCTGATCACACAGAACGCTAGTCGTGGTCTGGATGCGAAGTATACCTTCTATAAGTTCTTCGGTGACGACTGCCGTATTGGTGACGTTTCTGGTTACTACGAGCAGTATTATCAGAAGTACAAAGACGATGATCCGAGACCAGATGGAGTAACTCCAGATCCAGGTGGTAGTGGAGTTGGTGTTCGTAAGAAGAATCGTCTATCCGATCCAGAAACACTTAGAAAGATTCACATTATTGGTGGACAAGGTGGATATGGCGGTGAAGATGAGACTGCAACCCAGGATCCGAATCAGAATCAGGAACCAGTCGTATATGCACCAAATCGAGCTAAGATTAATAATCGTATGCTTGCTCGTGCAAGACTGATGGAAAAGCGTTCCAATGCTTACCAGCAGTATCTTAATAGAGTTCAGAGACGTGAAAATATGAAACATGGTGGACATGGTGTTACTACTACAAGTAACACTGGATTCATCAATGCAAACAACACCACTTACAGTGGAAGTAACTATACATCATCCAGCACCCTGTCTGAGATCATGACTCGTGCAGATGCTGCCAAATCTAGCAAGAATGATACCGAATTACTTCGTTGCATGATTGAGATTCTGGCAATCATTGCCGACAATACAGGCAAAGGTGTTTCTGGATTATCCAAGGCAAACGAACTGTTAGCGACCTTAAAAACTGGTGGTAATACCGTCGTTGTAAATAAGGGATCCGACACTCCGGTCGTGTCTACTTTAAAACAGGAAGGTTCTAAACCAACTAAGAATATGAAACTCGCTCAGCAGATTGCCGCAGGGAAATAAGCCATAAAAACAGTAGGGTAAGGCGCTAAATACGCGCTTTACTCTACTTTTTAAGCTTTGAAAGGAGGACACGACATGGCTACCACAACAGATAGTTCAACCACGTCTTCGTCAGATACAGCATCATCAACTATGATGAAGCTTGGTATGCGTGTGTTTGGATTACCATATCAATTCCCTGAAACGGTAGACCCAAGATTTTCTGATGTTACCAGTACGATCGGACGATCTTATTTAAATAATATCCGCCTACAGGCACCGATTCTAACCATCATCCCAGGAAACCCATATTATCTTCCTGGAGAAGACAAAGGTGTTCGTGTATCCATGGGCCAAAACATCATTGACAATGCAGATACTAACACTTTTAAATGGCTTAAGAAAAATACCGTTAATAATTCAGATAATAAAAAAGGTGATACGGTCAGATACTATGACTTTACACCCGCATTTCAGGATTACATCCAGTATGTGAATATCATGCTGCGTACCATCGCTGGTTTCTTGCAATTAACAGAGAAGCTGGATGGGGTTTCTTTCCAGCAGTACAACTGGACATACTACAAGGATAATGAAACGGGTGCTCGTAGCTTATCTGGAAATAAGCCTACAAAATCAATGCAGTCTCAGATTAATAAAACTTTCTCAAATATGTATCGGTATACCGAAACAAAAAAGAAAGTCAAAGTTAAGAAAAATGGAAAGACAAAAACAGAAAAGAAAACCGCCGCGAAACTAAACAAAGATAGTCTCGGCGAGTATCAGGTACTTTATCAGACAACGAACTCTGTTACATCTGATACAAAGAAAAACAAGAAATACGGATTCTGGCAGGGTACTATAAAAGCAGTCAAAGACAAAGCATCGAGCGTTGCAACGTCATTGTATGAGACCGTTACCAATATGCAATACGTTCGTTTTTGCGTGGATCCTTCTTCTGGATTTACTGAAAACTATAACAACGAAACTGGAACCTCTATGTTAAAAAGTGCATTTGATAATGGATCGGATGCATTAAAAGAAGTTGCTTTCCTTATCAACTCTGGCGGTTCTGGAGATGCTGCAGAGGGCTTTTCAGACCTTATCAATTCTGCAACAGAGAGTTTATCAACTGCCTTAAATGGTAATAACGTAACATCTATTTTGTCTCGTCTTTTGAACCTGACTGGAAACGTCATTAAAGGTAGTAACGTTATTATGCCAGATATTTACAAATCTTCATCCAGACCAACGACTTATACCTTTACGGTTCACTTAAAGTCTCCGTATGGAAACAAGCTTGGTATTTATATGGATAACTTGGTACCGTTAATGCATCTGATATGCTTAGCAATTCCAAAACAGAGTACCGCAAACACCTACAATTCTCCGTTCCTTGTAAAAGCATTTATGGATGGTGTTTGTAACATTAACCTTGGTATGATAACGGATCTTCAGGTTAACAAATCCGTAAGTGAGCAGTCTTGGACCGTGGATGGTATGCCAAATGAGATCGATGTGTCATTTACAATCACTGACTTATATAGCGATCTTGCAATGTCGCCACAAGAGAATCCAATTCTGTTCTTAAATAACACCAGCTTGATTGAGTACCTGGCGAATACCTGTGGTATGTCTTTGGTAGCACCAAAGATTTCTACCAAGATCGGTATGGCAATTAATACCATTAAGAGTCGACTAACAGATGTTCCACAGAATATTACGAATGTATTCCAAGAGAACATCTCCTATGCAATCCGCTCAATCACTGGATTCTAAGGAGAACCAAACCGATGAGCGATATTCCTGAATTAAAACGCTTATATGATGCACAATATGGAGAAATTCCAGAAGACGCGGATGCTCGTCTGGAATTTCTTCTTTCACACTTCAAATCAGATAGATGGAAGAAAACTCTTCCAGAAACCATAAAACGTGCAACAAATATCACCTGGAATACCAGAAAGTTCACGTTTTATATCATACCAAAAGCAACCCCTAGACCTAGAGGATATATGAGAGGAAAGCATGTCCATTTCTATGTCAAGGGTGCAGATTCACATAAAAAGTTTATTAAATATTTCCTCAAGGTTATGAAAGAAGAGGACATTGAATTAATACGTACCGCAGTGAAGTTCGATTGTAATGTCTTTATGCCCATTCCAAGTTCCATGAAATCTGTGGAGCAATTATGTGCAGAACTTGGCTTTATCAGACCCATGTCAAAACCAGACTGGGATAATCTTGCAAAGACTTATTGTGATATGATCAACGACTATGTCATATCGGATGATAAGAATATCATCGATGGTCATCTGGCTAAGTACTATTCAATCAAACCGCGTATTGAGATAACCCTACAATATGCAAGTGACTTTGATTCAGACTACAACGAACATAAGTGCGGTATAGACTACACAGAAAGGTAGGTTTGCATATATGGCTAAAAAGGCAATTTATGCGAAGATTGCGGATCAGTATGTCAAAGTTGATCAAACGACCAGCATTCCACGTAATATCGCAAAGTCTTTCCGTACCCATGCGTCATTACAGCATGACAATGCGGCACGTGAAATGATTGCAACGATGTACATCAACGGAATCGACTATACAAATCTGGAATCAAACCGCACGTTATATAAAACCATGACAGAAGACCTGCGCAAGAATAAGATTACAGAGATTTCTACAATCTCTGATCGCTACGTCTTATGGGTAGACTATAGTATCTACAACGAAAAAGGCGTAGAGATTAATCATTCTTGTACCACGAAGTCTTTAGACGAAGGGTATGACGGATTGTTACCACTTGGATGTGCGTTCAACAACGAGTTGGTATATAGACGTGTAAAACTCTTTGATCCAAAGATTGTATTTGCAGTAACCAACAAAGTACCATTTGGTGTGATGGCTTCTGCATACAACGTAGAGTATACGTTAAAGATTAATGACATCTGTATCTTACAATGCACAGATCCAAATAACTCTGACTGCTTTGGAATTCATAATAGCATTGAAGGAAACTCCTATGCATATGATTCTCATACCATTCAGTGTATGATGCAGTACAACATCCCAGTATATTCCACAGCTGCCGCTAAGTTGGATTTTGGAGAATTTCAAGTATCTTTCTATCCTAGAAAGATCACACTGGATCTTCATCTGATTCTTGGCAATATTATCGTTGCATATGATGAGCAAAACATCAAAGATATCTTACTGGAAAACATCAACGGAAAATATGATGACAAAGATCCGGACCCAAATCCGAATCCGTCACCGGGTGGAGATGACGATGATCCAGTCGTTCCAACTCCAGATGAAACACCAGATGCAGATGGAAAATACGATGCGGATGGTAATGGATTCTATTACTATTATGAACGCTGCTTGGAGACAAACCCAGGTGCGTTATTGGTAGTAGAGGATGCCATCCCAGATAATAAGTATGATAAAAAAACTATGATTCGTCATAGTAAAGTTGTATTAGACATTCCGGATATTTCGACAGGAGATTATGTGCGTTATGTAACAGGATTTGATACCACAAAACTGTAAGGGGTGAACACATTATGCCGAAAACGCCGCAAGATAACATGATTGATATTCCTGTTGTACTTTCTAAGAAGGTTGATGGAGTAATCTACAATCTGATCGTACGTTCCAGTACAGACCAGGTCTTTCAGGATAATTACTCTTTAACAGAGATCTTGAAAGATGTATCAAAATCCATCGATGCACGCGTAACCAAGGAAGAGTACGCTGAAGTACAACAGCACTTAAATACCTTCTTCGCAGATCAGCCAGAAGAACTTCAGACTCTTCGTGATGTTCATAATTACATCCAATCTGCAAATAATAAGATTGAAGAAGCGAATAAGATCTTGAGAAACAAGATTGATACTTCAGTCTATGAAGGTGACAAAAAACAGATCATGACACAGATCAATAACATCAAACAGGATGTATCTGACATGATCACTAATGGGGACTTAGTCTCCAAAGAAAACTTCGAAGAACGAATCAAACAGTTAGAAACTGACATTCGTGCCGATATGTATAAAAACATCTTAGGTAGCGAAGGTGATAATCCTCCGGAAGATTTGATCGATGGAGGATTCTGGATTCAGTATCTCGAATAGTGTACAAAGAGACGATCCTTACGGGGCATCGTCTCTTTGATTTTCTATTCTACGTAAAACCAACTGATAAGTTAGAAATAACGCCGTATAATTAATTAAGAAAGGGGAAATCGACAATGACAGAAGGTACACTGATCGATTCATACGAAAGTTGCAAACATCAAGAGACTATTATGGGGGACATCGCTGATAGCTTGAGCGACGCGGGTATGGATCCACGTGTAAACAGCAAACAGACCGAGATAGTAGTCGATGCAAAACAGAAGGACGTAAAGTCCATACTCAAGAAGAAGGGATTATGTACGGAGTTATTTGACTTTTTGATTTATATGAAGGAACAAAAAAAGAAGACTTATATCAGATTACGATATAATTAGGTCTTAAAAAATCACATAAGAGTATCGAAACTGGGGAGTAACGATACCCTTATGTGATTTTACAGTTTACTAACCAAGGAGGTGAAACAAATTGCCTACAATTCAATCATTAGATAACATATTCGAACAAGAGTTATCTTCTTATATCATAACAGAAGGTGTCTTAGATATTCCATCCGACATTGCAAGGTTCTTTAAGCGATGTATTTTAATGCTGGACGATTACGTTAAAGGGATCATAGATATTATGCATGAAAAAGCACGTCAAAAAGAAATCCTTCATTACGTACATGCGTTAGAGTCTTACAAAGAATACTTTAATAAGAATCCAATCTGGCATAAGTACTGTCCTCGTATGGAAGCAAAAGATCCTAATTATTTATCTGAGATGCTTCTTAGTATGAGTAAACTCATGTATACCGAAGGAAGCTATATCGATATGGATAAATATGTCAAAGGATATATGGAAGATGTGGTACGTGGCACAAAAGATACGGATATCTTAATGGTTACTTATGATGATCTGTGTAAATCCGTAAATAATTGGTTGAAGATATCCGAGACTCGGATTCATAATATTCGAAAACGAATGCTGAATTTCTCTTTAGCATGGACGCAAACCAAAGGTGAAAACTTAAGTCATACAACGATTGCTCAGCTCTTTCGTATGGCAAAAGCTGTTTGTAAAGAGATTGCGATCTCTACGATGTATAATCTAAGTTCATTTAGGTTGTATACATGTAAGATGTTTACCCAGGCAGTGTCCGATAAAGAACGAGAAGCTGCGAAAAATTATGAGAAATTAACCACTCGTAAAAAGATGAACTTAGAAAAGAAATCTCCAGTTGTTGCGACATATCAGTTTGGGGAATTAACGATTAACGTTCATGAATTACCAGTCTTATCTGCAACGGCATATAACCGAGATGGTACGGATGTATTCGTAGATCAGATGTTTAAAGAATATCCAAGAGCCATTCAAAAAGCCATTATATATCATGAGATTGGGCATCTTGCCAATGGACATTTTGGAACGCTCGATAAACAAAACGATACCGTAGATGCCAGACGAATGGCACATCAGGTAAAGAAGTACAAACGGATGGTTTCCAGATCGGTCTTTAAAGAAGATATGGATGACGATGAACTCATCTATATTATGGTGGAATCTGAAGCGGACAACTATGCTGCAAAGTTTGTCGGAAAGAAAACGGTCGATGCTTCGTTAAAGATTCGTATGGATCGTCATTTAGCTGCAACGATTCCCGAAGATCTTAATAACGTTACTGAGATGGAGATATGCCAAATTGCATATAATCAAGAACGAAATCGTTTCCGAGCAGCACTCGGATAAAAAAAAGAAGAGCATACCGGTCACGAAAGGTATGCTCTTCTTTCTCGTTCCATCTGAACGAGGTACGCCCTATGAAATTACCAGCAAGCTTTGAAAAAGCCAGCAAGGAAATTATCTGAATACCAGGGGCCAAAGATGAAGCAGTTCATTTACAACCAAATTCCCCTGGTATTTAATTGTTTTAAATCCGTTATAATTTCAATACCGCTTTTGCTTTCTTGTGTTTTTTCTTCTTGGACTTCTTATGTTTCTTCTTTGGCTTTGTGTACATTGCTTCATATTGCCGTTGTTCTTTCTTTCGTTTTTCTTCTTGTCGTTTCTGTTTTGGTGATTTGAGTTCTCCAGCTAATGCATCTGGAATGGATCGTGTAGATCCATCTAAGTACTCACCACATATAAATTTGCCGACCTTTCCACTGACTGCTCGTTCTGCAACGTTGAATAATGCATCGACAATGATCTCAGATTTTCCCATATTATAACCTCCTTTATCTACTGAGTCAATGAAATAATATATCATTCACCCACAAACTATATGTTAGTGGGAATAACCCCACTACGCACTAATTGTTGCATTATAGCATATACAGCTTTGTAACTCCGAGACTCAGATGGAGTCTCAATTCGAAAAGTCAATGGAATAACTTTCGAAACAACTGGATATTGAACCATATACTCTTCGGGGTATATGGTTCTTTTCCGCCACGTTTTCCACCTGAAAACATTCGGTTAACGCGATAAAGCCTTGAAAAGTGAGGTGAAAACTATGGCGAAATCAACTTCAGATAAGTCAGGAAGAGAATTTCCATACTTTACTATAGATAAGGATGGACATATTATTCCTGTAGGCTCTGCGGAAGCTTCGAAGCATGTCTATAATGTCAATGATATGCTCAAAGAAACTTCAAAAATTGTAGGTGCTAGGACCGATAAAAAGAAAACATCGGATAAAGATAAGAAAGAGACAACTACCAGTGGTGACACTCTTCATAATGCTAAGTATTACTTTGATAAAGATGGCCATATCATACCATATAAAGGTACCCTTTCCGAAAAAGATAAAAAAGATCTTCCGGATAACATATATTACGAAAACGGATATGTCTGGATTAAAGAAAGCAACGGAAAGAAAACAAAATTAACACGTTGGCAGTTTGATAATAGCAGCGGTGCAAATCCATCGTTTGTAAAAAACGCAGAAGCACAAGAAGCTATGACCAAAATATTTGGTACATATGATAAGACATATAATCCGACTGGTGTTAAGCCAACCAATAAAAAGCTGACAGGAAAAACTACGAAACTTGGAAATACGAACGTAATTGGCGTTCAAATTGGTAAACGTACACTGTATGTCTTAGACTCACATTCAGATTATTCAGTTAAAGATATTAACGCAGCAGCTGATAAAACAACTGGAAAAGTTAAGAATATCATACTTAAAGATACTGAAATCAAATCAAATATCAATACCAATATGAATCTCGATAAGCTTACTAATAAACAGCTTGTTGGGTTACTTAAAGGTGATATCAAACCAACGTTATCGATCAAAGATGATGGAAAAACCATTGTTGCTACTGACTCATCTGGAAAGAAATATACCATTAAATTCAAGTGCGATGTTAGTAAAGTTGGTAGTATCTATGGTATTGGTGATTTACGTGACTTATACACAAAAGGTTTCAGTGCAAAAGATATTACCCGATTGATGAAAGCTGCAGATAAGACATACACGGATGCGAAATACAATACGGCGCTAAAGAAGTTAACTGATGATTTAGCATCTCAATTAGAACGAAATGCCGCTGTTACAGGTGATAGAGTCAATGCAACTACAGAACTTTCACAGGTACTCGGACCAACTAAGTGGAACCCACTTCGTACATCTATCGATAAGGATGACAGTTTTGGTATCTGGGAAGAAAAAGATGATAAGACAACGAACTCAGCATCTGCAAACGATGTACCGACCGCAGATAATCCAACAGATGGAACCGATGCGGCTTCTTCTATTGCAACCTATTCTTCAGATGGTATGCTAAATATCTCTCCAGCGAATATGGGAGCAGCAACCTATGCTGGAAAACCAGTAAATACAGGCACAAAGGAACCAAAAGGCACTATTTCCAGACGATTGCTTCGATCAGATCCGCTTCCATTTAATGGTAAAAGCATTGACAAACCAGATACACCATGGTATGAAGCTCGTGGAGATATCGGATCACTTTATGAAAGCGGCGCAGGGAAAACTCGTGAAACATTGATGCATTCTCTTGGTATCTGGGAAGGATCTCCTCTTACGTACTTAAGATTATCAGCGACACGCTATAATCGATTTAAGTTACCAACACCAGATTCTGTACTTCAAAAGAGTTTTGCACACGTCTTTTTTGTGCGTCCACAATGCAACGTCAAAATGAGTGCTAGCCAAAATAAGATGGATGAAGTATCTCATGACAACTCATCGTTTGCATCTAATCCGAATTATATGTATGCAGCATCCAATGCACCACAAATCGTACATGAATTAAGCTACGATTGTATGAATCAGTCATCTGACTTCTCATTCATTTTATCAAATGCAGCAATTTCATTTTCATTAAACGATGAGTATATCAATACGGATACGTATGGTACTGGATATACGGGATATAAAGTTTCTTATGGTAAGCACGGTGTGGAAAGTAGAACCGCTGGTGAGTTTACCGTCAGCTTCCAGGATGATCGTAATATGGATGTCTACCATATGATTAAACTTTGGTGTGACTACATCGACGGTTGTTATACTGGAACGTATCATCCACAAGCAGATACAATCTTAAATCACATCTTGGATTATACCGGTGCAGTCTATTACATCTTGACTGCTGAAGATGGAGAAACGATCCTGTTTTGGTCTAAGTACTATGGAGTTTATCCGTCCACGATTCCATCAAATCAGTATTCCTGGTCTGCTGGAACCCTTCTTTCCCATATTACGTTGGATGTCAAATTTAATTATTCTTGGAAAGAAGACTATAATCTTGCAGCCATTGCAGAATTTAACTACAACTCCAGATTGGAAGATGCAATTCAATCCAGTGATGGAGGAAATAGTGTTGCAATGGTTCCAACCTATAATAAGAACCTTGGTACCGCAGGTAGAACCTGGGTAGGAGCGCCGTTTATTGAAACGGTTTATGAAAACGGTGGAGAAGCCGGAAATTACGGAAACGGAAATATGGTATTTAAATTACGTTTCCGATCTGAATAAGGAGGTGTTATACTATGGCGACTGCTATGGATGGTACCTATGTAGATAGAAGTTACATCGACAACTTCGCAGTCAAAGACTTTGGGGATACCCTTCTTGATGTCTACTATCCAGACGTTGATATCAATAAGCGAACCATTGGTATGGTAGGCTTCGTAGAAGAACAAATCTCCAACATCACAGAAGACGTGTTTAATACGGGTTCTGTGCTTTTTCGAGAGATGTTTCCAAACCGTGCAGAAATCACGGAGAGCATCTATTCACATGCAGCGATTTTCCAGTTAAACGACATGTTTTCAACAGCGGCAAGCTGTACCTTCCTGCTGGTTCTGGAAGAGTCTGCTGTTAAAAAGAACATGAGTTATGACAAAGACAGCGGGTTTTTCTATTTTTACATCGATCGTGACACACAGGTATTAGTAGAAGGAATTCCATTTGTCTTAGATTATGACATTGAACTTAAAATTGCCAGAAAACGTTCTGACACAAAAGAAGACTATATTTATAGTGCATACTACGTATTCACCAATTTTAATAATAGTATTTCTGGATTAAACAACCCATACATCAAGATTCGTCGAGATGGAAATGGTTACATCTCTCTGGAAGTACTGATGCACCAATGTATACGTAATGTCGTTGATGAAAACATCATTAACAACAGCAAGGTCAATTATCCAATCATTGACATTCCATTTGAAGGAGACCTTTGTGGATTTGATGTTATGTATCGAGGAGCTACCGATGAAGGATTCTACACCCAGTTGGATACCCTTCCAGTGTACTCACAGCCAGAAGAACAGCGATCCTTCTGCTATTACCAGCTTCATGATTCATCCACACTTCGTTTAAGCTTTAATAGCAAAGATGGCTACTTCATGCCAGACTTTAATTCTGAAATTGAAGTTACCATGTATACGACAAATGGAGAATCTGGAAATTTTGAAGTCTATCGTGGATCGAATATTGAGGTATTGACCGAATCTGATCGTTACGATTACGTAGAGAAGTTTGCGATGTCAGCTTATCCATTGACTGCTTCTGAAGGTGGTTTGGATCGTATGTCCTTAGAGTCTTTACAAGCATTGACGGTAGAGAACTACCGTACTGCCAAAGCACTTACAACGGAAGCTGACTTACAAAACTTCTTTAACAACTGGAAATACCGCTATGGAAGATCCGATATTTTATTTACGAAGTTAAGAGACGATATTCGTGAACGTGTGTATTCTGCGTTTATGATTATCTATTCCAACTTCGTGGCATTTAAAACCAATTGCCTGAATCTTTATATGAATCTTTCTGAGATGAATAATCCAGAAACCAATGTCTATACGTTGGATCCAGGACAGCTCTTCTGCTATTCCGAAGCCTCCAATGAAGATGGAAAGCTCTTCGATGCAGACTTCTTACGTGACGAAAAAGCAAACAAAGCACTTTGGGAAGAATACCAACAGGCAATCAAAGACGGAAAAATTCCGTTTATACCACTTAATAAAGATCATAAAGAACTTCCTGATTACTTAAACCGCCCTGCATCATTTGCAGAGTTTAAGAAACGAAAAGGAATCGATGACAAACTGACGATCTTTAATACAGATCGAAAAGTATTACAGCAGTTTGACGATGCCATCGAGCGAAAGTTCTTATATACCAATCCGTTCTTAATTCGGTTTACGAAGAATCCAAACATCATCAATATGTATCTGCCATTTATTGACACTCGTATTGGTTTGGACTTCACTGGATTGAACGAAGACTCTTACGTCCAGTTTGTGACAAACTGGTTTGAAATGAGCCGTGACTTTGAAGCGGATAAAAAATATACCGTGATTACGCAGATATCTCCAAGTATTGGTATTGCAAAGGATCACCCACTTGTTAATCACTTACCAATTAGTGAAGATCATGGAGATCCTGATTATGGAGTGATTAAGTATATCTTTGATGATCCGTTTGATGTAGTCCATAATGACCTTCGTATCCTTATGGTTATTAGTGATGATCTTCGTGATATTTGTTATACTGAGATGATCCCGCATCGTTATGATACTGAAACAGGATCTGGTATGTTTGAGTACATCTCTTACATCCATACAGACGATCACATTACATCGGATGGCCGGTTACGTCTCTTAGACGAAGTTAAGTGGAGAAACGATACCACCGGCGAATACTATATGGAAACCAACGATCATACCATCTATCATAAGTATGATAAGGATAATAAGCTTGTGGATGACCACGTGCCAGTCGATGTTGTCTCTCCGTTAATTGCAAACAAGACACTTGTGAAATGGAAGACTCTTTGGAATATGACTGGTAACGATGATATTTTGGTTCCAGTCGATGGATGTAATATAAGATTCGTAACCTTATATCGTCGTATCTACAACGAAGTAGAAGGTGGACTCGTTGAAGCAACCGAAGAGCAAACCAATAACACCTTTGTCTCCTACGACAAGCGATATACTGGCTATATCTGGACAAATGAATACAAAACCACAGATGTACAGGCAACCTTTATGTATCCATTAGACTATGTACGTTCTGATCTACAGTTTATGGATTATACTGCCAAAGACAAAGACGGTAATTTCATCTATGACATCATGGATACCTATGTGAGAAGCATTCCACTTGTAAAATGGGATCTTCCGCTTGACAGTGATCAATTCAAGGTATTCTTAAATAACTTCACATACCATTATCAATGGATCGTCAATATCATCAATAACAACTTGCGTAATGTAACTGCTGTAGATGTTAAATGGTACAACACCTATGGACGTTCTAAGAACTACGCCATTGGTGATAAAGATGAAATTCTTAATACCGTCAATCTTAAGATTGCCTTTGATATGTGGTTTGTACCTGGAGCAGACCGTGTTGGCCTGATACCGAAGATCAAAGACTTTATTAAGCTTGCCATTGAGCGACTCAATGAAACTGGATCGAACTACGTGCATGTCTCTAACTTGATGCGTCAGATTGAGACGAACTTTGCGGCAGTCGATCATATCCGTTTCATATCGATTAATAACTATCCAACCGAGTATCAGTCTGTCAAAGTCTTGGTAGAAGATATCAACGATTTGGAAAAACGAGAACGTATGATGTATGTCCCAGAAATGCTTACCATTGATCTGGAAAACATCATCATCAACGAATACGAAGTAGAAAGCTACTAAAAACAATCCAGTAATGCTAAACCTGGAAAAGAAAGGGTGAAACGTATGTTTACAAAACCAGTGGAAATCACAGGAAACGACCGAGTTGTAGACTTTATCAACTCCGTCGATAAAGAAAAACAAAAAGACGACCAGATGGCTGCGTTTTACAACTCTGATGCATATAAACGAAACCTTGCAAACAACGAATGCGAAAAAGGCAAAAACGAGTGCTTAAAATATGTACTTGGTAATTGCTATAAAAATGCCGTTCCGCTCTCTGATGAATACAAGAACGCTTGCTCCGATGAACTCAACAAAAAATGTTGTGGGCATCTTCCAGAAGATCTTGTGATGTACTTCAAAGAGGGTATCAAGAAAGGTACTTGTGGAGATCGTTGCAAAAAGGTTTTTGAAGCCGTATGCAAGGAAATGGAACAAAAATATGCAGATCCAAAAATGGATCCAAAGAACTACAAACCAGAAGAGCTTGTATTTAAGATGGATCCCGAAATGCAGAAACGTATGGACGTCGTTTCTCAGGATATGGAACTTGACGATATTTCCGGTCTGATTAAGAATACCGTAAAGTCTACCGCTGAATCTGAGATCAACCGTGCCAAAGAAGAGAGACGCCAGGACAAAGCCCTGGAACACGAACTTTCTTCAAACATGACCATGACTTCTGAATCTGCCATTAATGCAGAACTGGAACGTCGTGGTTATAATAAGAGAAGAATCTTCCAGCCAAATCTGATGCAGGGCATCATGATCGGTAACGTGGATCGTGCTGAATCTCTGATGCAGGAAAACTATACCTATCATGCATTAGATGATTATGGTTTGGTTTCTGAAAATAACGATGCCATGTATGCAGCGTTTGTAGAGTCTGTTGAAGAGATGACTTGGTTAATCTTTGAAGAGACTCTCTTAAATAAGAGAAGTCGTAACTTAGACGAAGTAAGACGCCTTGCAAACGAATACGCGATGGGACGTCGATAAAAATAAGAGTAGAGACAGATGTTGTCTCTACTCTTATTTCATTTTCAAACAGCTAATCTAGTACCTTTACCCAATTTAGTATCAACTTATTGTAAGCAATAAAATGTTCTTTTACTGTAAAATACTGCTTAAAAACAGTTCGATAAAGACATTAGTTAGAAAGGAGTGACGACATCTATGGGAAGTTTAGGCGATATTTTGAAAGAAATCAAAAACGCCCCCAGAGTGATCAACAATATCTCCCAGAGTAACATCCGTGGGAAATCCATGATCCGTCGTGCGAAAGATGCTACCTTCCAGTTTCCGATGATTATCCCGAAATCATGCCCAATTGATATGGCAACTGCGTGTACACGTATGATGGATCGTGTTTACGCTGGATATACACAGATAGCACTTGGCAACAATTCCACTATGAATATGGCATTAGATTCCTCACCGACTCAGTTCTTAAAGCGATTCCATCAGAACATCAAGTTCGAACAGGCAATTGCAGATCTTGCTGTACCGGAAGACGAACGTGAGGCATATATGGAAAAGGCATACAACGGAGAATACCGTGTGTTTGCTGATCCGGATCGAAAGTTCTTTATGTTATTTAATGCCGCAGATAAGAAGCTTGGAATGATGTTAGAATCAAACCGTGAAGGATTAAAACCGTATCTGTCTGAGATTAATATGTCCAAACAGATGCGTGATATTTTTGAGTCTGGATGCGACAATGCATACACCGAAGCAGAGTCTGATGAAACCAATGCAGAAGACTTGACACAAGCACTCTTAGACGGTAAGTTAAAACAGCAGCAACTTGCTGACCGTCGTGCGTTAGCGGATATCGCTAAGAATAACGCAGCTGCATTACGTGGACCACAGTTAACCGACGGTGACATCAAACGTATGAATGATATGACTCCATATGCCGTACAGATTAGACTCTCTGTTGTCAATAGCGCAGATGAGTTCGTGCAGTATATGGATATCGTCGTTGGTATCAAAACCGTCCTTCATCTGGTAGATACAGATGACATGATTTCCAATTTGGAAAAAGCTCTTCAGAACCGTAGTGGATTATTCAGATTTTTACGCTGGACTACTGGAGAGATTAGTCTTGTCAAAGACTTACTTCTTAATATGGATGATCTTCGTTTTGATGCAGCAAATCAGAATGCTGGAAAGAGTCCATTATTTGGAAACTTAAAACGTATGAAACGCCGTGGCGTTGGAATGAGTGGCTTCGCTATGCCACATGGATTGATTCCAAATGCTACTTTACTGGTAACTTCATACGAAGTAGACCATATGAAAAATACATATGGTATTGATATGAGAGAGGAATCCGTCGCTAAGAAGCTGATGGAAGGACTCGACTTAATGACCTTCATCATTTGTGATGATGGTGCCGGAACCGTAGATATCTTATATGACGGCGATGCCACTTTCCAGACTTACGCTCTGGAATCCATTGAACGTGAAGTATCTATGAACTCCAATAAACTTGGTAGAGAGATTGGACGAATGATCGCCCACTAATTCTATAATAATTTAAACTTGAAAGGAGATTTTATTACTATGCTTAAACCATCTAGTTTAGTAAATGTAAGAATCAACGTAGCAGGACAGCAGAATCTTGACTACAAAAGAAATGCAGAAGATGCAGCTTATACAGCAGCTGCAATTGTAGCAAACCTTTCCAAAGAAGACGTAACTGCAGAGACTGTAAAACAGGCTGGAGAAGCTATGTCTACTAAATATTACAACAACTTCGCAAACAAAACTGTTTACGAAAAATCTGTAGCACCGAAAGATACACCAGAAGATCAGATTCTTGATGATGCTTCTTTCTATACTGCAATTGCAAAAGGATTCCCAGCTGAGATCTCTTATGTACAGATTGGTGAGTTCAAGAAAGCAGCTACTGATACCGTAAAAGTATCTGTTGGTAACAACGGATTTATCGTAGCTCCAATGTGGAAAATCGGTGAAGACAACAAACTTATGGTTGCGACTTGCTTCTTAATGGCACTCGCTGATGAAAAAACTGGTAGAGTTGACGTATCCGCTGGTGGTATTACATACAGCGTACCGGCTATGGATCCGATCGAAGATGCAAAAGTATTAAAAATTACAGATGCTGTTATCAATCCAATTGCTGGAAGTAATTCCACTGTATCCTTCGATGCAGGTTCTGCAAGTGCAGTATTAGATCGTTTCGATCAGGCAATTGGTGTTGTTGTATCTGCTGGTGACGAAGCCCTTACAGATACTTCTACTACACTCTTCGTATACAACGAAGCTAGTCATTCTGTAGCAATCACACCTCCAGAAACATGGGGTGGAAAAGCTTGCACATTTGTAAGATACATGTACAAGTATGCAAACCGTAAGGTTGATGCAAATGAAGCAGGAAACGAAAAACATGATACAATGTCTATCATCATCCCAGGAAAAGGAAAAGTTCGTTTCACACTGCATGCAGTAACTATGTATACTGCTGAATAACGCTATCTAGTAGGAGGAGAACACATGGTCGGACAATTTGATCCAACATATGAATCCGCGTGTCTTCTTGCTACTGGAATGGATCCTCGTACACGTACAGCGGAGATGAAAAATCTCCGTTGTATGCTTGAGGATGCGTCTTCACCAGTTACGAGAAAACATCAGGAAAAACTATTTCAGGCGATCATCGACAAAGGTCATGTAGATTTCGGCGGCATTGAGCAATCCCAGGGTGAGATTATGAATTACTCTGGATATGGAAAGATGATGGAAGTTCTGGATGCGATGGATGCGTTAGCAGATGAGCAACGTGCCTCTACGGTAAAAGACTTAACTGGTGTAGTTCGCACCGCAGTCTCTAATATCAGAGGATTATCAAGCACATTCAAACGTGGTTTCCAGGAACGTTCCAATTATGTGATGCTGGAATACAACTTATACACCTATGCGTGTGTAGAAGCAACCTCTGCACTCATTTATGAATTTGCAGATTATATCAAACGACCTGATAAAGCGGTGATGAGCATCGCGCTGAAAAATACAACTTCACGTGCAAATCTGTTTATTTTCGAACAGCTTCGCAAATTCAATCATGTCCAGGAAAACATGGGTATGGACTACCGTAAGATGTTGGAAGCCACGATGAACAAAGGAAAAAACAACTTTATTGGACTTGACGCAGCCATTGGCTATGGAGCAATCTCTTTAGCTGCACTGGCAATTGTACCAGTCACCAGAGAGCTGGTTTATCTGTATTACAACGTTCGAAAAAATCTGTCAAAAACTCTCGATACACAAGCAATGTTTCTCGAGATGAACAAACTGGCAGTTCAAAATAATTCCGCATTTACGGTTGATGAGCGTAAGAAGATCATCGACAAACAACAGAAACTTGCGGCGAAATTACGGCGCTTATCTTCTACTTTACGAGTAGAGGCTGTCACTGCTACAAAGAAAACGAAAAAGGACTTGGAGGGTGACAACAAGAAAATGGCCGTAGACAAAACACGGGAAGAAATCGAAGACTCTCCAATTCAGTTATTCTAACCAACGGAGAGGAGAACTTCAATTATGGACTACGTGAAGCTGTTACAAGAAACATTTGAGTCAACAACTCAGAGTATGAAAGATGCCAAGTCTGTGGAAGACTTAGCAACTATTTTTAAAGAATCTATGGATTTTTATTCTCATAAGCTGATTCCATCTTTTTTCACCACCAGTGAGGGGGAAGGTCGAAAAATCAAGGATATGTATCAGCAATTACGTGAGAAAGTCTATTCTCCAGTCATTACAGAATCTCAGGTGGACTGTATCGATTTAAACATCGCAGGAACAGCCTATGCAGACTATTTATCTGGGATGTGTCAGTTCATCGAAGAAGCATGTGATACCTTCATCGACGCAGAACGGTATGCAACCGAATCTGCAGTTTGTGAAAACAAGATGAACACCGCAAAGCAACACGACGGGGAATTTATTGAATCCATATTTGGGGGATGTAACAACAAAAAACAAACCGGTACCGTACTGGAGTCTGTAGGAAACATTGAGTATCTCATCGATTTTATGGAAACCATCAAACAGGAATCCATTCAGTGTAACGAGATGCTTAAAAAGATTCAGGAAGCAACCGCAGATCATCCGTCTGATCTCTTAATGGAGACCGCACGTATGATGACCGAATCGATCAATAACTACGTCTATAGTACCGTAAATACCGTGTTTGATTCTTATAATGCTATCCACAGTGTCTTAGAAGCTGGTAACAAACGACCAACTCCTAATAAGCCAAGAAGGACGGTATTTTAATTGAAAATTCGAGAGTGGTTATCATCATTAGATGACCTTTATCGGCTTTATGCAGGAACGGCAACACAACCGATGAGCCAAGACCTTTTAGATAAAGAATTGGATTATCAGTTATTTGCGGTTGCCAATATGCAGGACGATGCCGAGAAATTACTAAAAGATTCCGTAGTATCGTTTTTAAATCATGAATATGACGGACGTGTGGATCGACTGATTGCAAGTGATGTACACATACATCCACGATATACGAAGTTGATGCATGCGTTTTATAAATATATGAACTCCCTAGGTAAATACCGGTTGTATCTATTTTGTGATATCCCGGAGATCTGTTCGAAAAAAGATATGACGTTTACCGATGTTTATCTGCATTTTCGAACGGAAACGTTTGAATGGAAACGAAACTTACATCCACAGATGTATGCCTCAAACAGTGGATATCCAACTGGGCCTAGACTTAAAAGTGAGTTCGATCACTGGAAATTATATATCAAAACTGAAATGTGTAACGATGGATTTGATTCCAATGTGATTTGGAAGAAAATGGTTGATTTACTTTGTACATTAGCAGTTTTGGATACGATGCTACGTGATGTGAAAAATTAATTCCAGACAGACAATATGTTAGCACGAGATCCGTCGTGAGATTGATCTACGTGCATGGTTACGAAAAGATGCCCGTATGTATTATACCTGTATTCTTTTTTGTAATTTCAATGTTAATAGATATTGATTTTAGATTAATGAGAGGCGTACGTATTCCACCATATGGAACGGGAATACAGGGGAAATTAAGAGATTACAAGTTGAGAGATGATGGACTTTACGGTCTGTCATCTCTCATCTCCCCTTTCTGGGGCCAAAACAAATACTTAAAACTGAAAACTACGCAGAAAGGGGGTTACGTTGTCTGATGACTACATTTGAAAATGAAATTGAGATCATCGAAGGCACCCTTGATTTAGAAATGGCTCGGATCAACCGAGACTATAAATATGGACTTGGTATGGCAGTCGCTACTGAGTCCGTTTGCGAATACTGCATGACAGAAGCCGCAGATGGACAACCGGGATTTTTCACCCGTATGATTGACGCGATTGTCTCCTTTATTCGAAAGATTAACGAATCCGTTGCAAATCTCTTCAGTAAGCAGGAACACGTAGATCTGGATAGCTTCTTACAGTCTCAGACTGGTCAGGTTCAGCTTTCCTATGACATGGAAGCAATCGACAAAGAAGTCAACAAAAAGGTTCTGGAAGGTCGAAAGATCATCCAGGCGATTTCTTCTAAGACTGGTGTCAGTGACGAGACAGTTGCAAAGTTTTGTGATGGTTGCGCCAATGCCGTAAAAGATCACGGCGCATTTGTCGTATCTGCAGTTGGAATCGGTGTTTTACGTTCCAAGATTGGTCATAAGATTTTTAACGGTGTAGACCAGAAAATTTCCGACCTTCGTCACGTAAAGACTCTGGATGAAACCATGAAGATGACACGTGCACAGGTAGAAGAAGAGCAGATGGAACGGAAACGTGCGAAAAACGAAGCGAAAGCAGCGAAGCGTCAGAAACAGATGAATTCTGTTATGAACGCCTTAGGTGGTATGATGCATAAAGCCGGTGACGCAAAAGCAAAAGTTGCTGGTGAGATCAACCAGTTCTGTAGTAAAGCAGCTTCAGAAGCGAAGAAGAAAGCATCTGAAGCAGTAAACGCAGGGAAACAGGCTGCAAAAGACGCTTACAATAAGCACAAGAAATAATAGGAGGATTAACCATGGCAACAGTTTTTGGAGCCTCTTTATCTCCAATGGAACGGGAAGCACAGCTCATCTTTATGGAATGTGATATGACCGCTTCCAAGATTGAGGCAATTCAGGATATTACAAACGCACAGTATGATCGCGCTATTATGGCTGCGGAGTATACTGTGTTAAAAACTGGTGGTACATATGATGACCTTGATCGACTTATGATGGAAGCCGCTGCTCAGCAGGGTGAAAAGAAAGTCGGTATCATCCGTACCATCTTAAACAGCATCGGCTCTGCAATCTCCAGTATTGGTAACTGGATTCAGAGAAACTTAGGTGCAAATAATGATCGATTAAATGGATTACCAGCAAATGCCCAGGGAGACGTTGATGGCTACGACTTGAAAGCAGCCAACGAAGGTCTTACTGGACTTCCAAAGGTATTCAATAAATTAAAAGAAATTATCAAAAGTATCAATGCTTGTATCCAGGGCAACAAAGAATTTGCAGTTGCATCTATTGCAGTAGCAGCTGTTGCGGCTGTATTGGTTAAGGGTTCCAAAGAAGAACAGGAAGCCAAAGAAGAACCAATCACACAGGTCAACAAAGAAACTGCTCAGGATATGCTTAACAGATTCCTGAAACTTCAGGGAACTGCAAATGAGCTGACTGGTGAAGTAGATACTCTGTTAAAGAAACTCGGTCTTCCAATGAAAGCTCTGAAAGCAAAAGCGGAAGACATCGCTGCTAAAAAGAATCAGAAACGTGTAGCAAAAGACGCACAGGCATCTGATAACGGTGGTGGAGACCAGCAGCAACAGCAGGCTCAGCCGGAAACTGCCAGCGCTCCAATTGATCATGTTGCTGGTGATAACATGATGGAATCAGCAGAAACATATGGTTTAGGTGCATATGCAGGACTTTTCATGGAAGCTGGCGAAGGTATCAAGTGTCCAAACTGCGGAACAATGAACCCTTCTAATTCCAAATTCTGCTTAAGCTGTGGAAAACCGTTACCTGCACCTGCGACTAAATCTGAACCAGCAAAGAAAGAACAGCCACCAAAAGATGATAAGACTCAGGCACAGGCTGGTTCTACAGAGACCGAAACTGATCCTCAAAAGAATGACCAGACTCAGAATGGTGGAAACCAGCAGCAAGCTGCTCCAGCTGATAATGGAAATGCTCAGACTGAAGAAAAACAGGAATCTGAATTCTCCAAACTCCCGTGGTATGACAAAGCCATTACAGCACTTCAGGCAACACTGGAAACTATGCTGGCATTAGTTGCTGCTACAGGTAAATCCGTATTAAATATCGTTGCAAAAGTCATCCAGTGGGATAAGATCAAAGCGAAAGCTGGAGAACTTGAACAGCGTGTTATGGACGGAAGAGGTAACGGCAAAGATGATAATGCTAATCAGTCCAATGAAGGAAATGATCAGCAACAGACTGCCGATAACGGTGGCAATGGTAACACCGGTAATGGAGACGCAAATGCTGAGAATGGATCAGAAGCGGCTCATGATGATACTGTAACTGGTGATTACACAACAGAATCTCCAGATCTTTTTGGTATCCACGATGAATACAATGAAATGATGGAAAGTCCTTCCATGGAAGAACTGAACTCATTTGAAGCAATTTTTGACAATCTCTAAAAAAGGAGGACATCATGACTGTATTTGAAGAAACCTTCCAGGAGATTGATTCTTTTGGAAAAGCATTCGATGAGACTGCGAATAAGATTCGCGTCTTAACAGAATATGTTGTTTCAGACTACAACGTAGATGTCGCATCTGTGAAGCTGGAACAGAAAAAAGACGATACAATTTCAGATGACCAGGTATCTGAATCTTTATATGAAGTAACTGAAAAATGTAATGGAAAACTTCGTAAAACTGCGAACTCCATTAACAGAAACTCTCAGGATTACTTCTCAAAAATGAACGCATCCTTACAGAAGATCACAAACGATCCTTCCTACCAGGAAGCGATTGATAAAGCAGGTGCTCTTTGTAAGGAATATCCAAAGCTTGGTAAAGTTCAGGTAACTTACCATGCATACGAAGAAGAAGCCAAGGCGATTGCAAAAGGTATGGACCAGCTCCAGACTGTCATCTCCAAAGGCAAAGCACGTAAAAACTTTACTGACGCTGACTCTGCAAAAATTGACGAGATTTTAACCTCTGTCAACAAAGCACGTCAGGCTGCTGGTAAAAAAGACAACACCGTAACTTTAACAGAAGGTGTCTCCTTACTGTCTGCACTCTTAATTGCACTTAAGAACCAGACTGCAGAGAAAGCATCCGAATCTACAGATGCTCCGGTTGACAGTATGTCTCCAGAGTCTTCTCGTATTATGTTAAAAGCCATCGGTGCTCAGAAACAGTTGGCAAAATCTAATGTCGCTGTAAATACACGTGGTGCGCTTTCTTTACGTAATGGTATTAAGAAAGCCATCAAGAAGAAAAAGTCTCTTGAAAAAGCAGAGGCAAAGGCTGCAAAAGAAACAAAAGAATCTGTAGAAGAATTTGTAGATGATATCTATGAATCTACAGAAGATCTGGTATCTGATCTGGATGCTGCAGCACTTCTTGAATCTGTATTCGAAGAACTGCATACCGAACCAACTCCAGAACCAGAAGCAGAAGAAGTAACAGAATCTGTGGAAGAATTAGAAACTTCTATCGAAAATCATATGGCATACATGACTCAGTTAGAGACAGAAATTTTGGGATTTGAATCTGGTAAAGAAGAAACACCAGAAGATGATGCCGATAAGATCTTAGAAGATGCTGCTATGGAAGCCGCTGCGCTTGCACATTCTGATCCTGGTGATACCGATGGACCGACAAGTGGGGAAGCCAAAGAAGAATCTTCTGATGATGACAATGATGATGAAACCGTCAAAGAATCTGTGGAAGATGAAGAACCAACTGAGGAGCCTGTACAGGAATCCGAAGAGGAACCAGTAGCTGAAGAACCAGAAGAAACTCCAGTTGAAGAATCTGCTGAGGGTGAGAGTCTGGATCCAGAAGCAACGCTTGATCAGGCAGCACTTGAATCTGGTATTGAACCAGAAGAAGAAACACCAGAAGATCCGACACAGGAATCTGTTGCGGATGCTTTTGATATTGATGCACTTCTTACCGAAGCTGCTTTAAATGCTGGTATTGAACCAGATGCAGATGAAGTAGATGCATTATGTGAAAAATATGGTGTAACTGTTGAAGAATCTGCAGAAGCAGACGAATCCGAAGAAACACCAGAAGGTAACGAATAACATATAGATGATATGGGTGGGCGGTTATCACCCACTCATATCTTATTTTAGATTAAATCAGAAAGAAGTGACATTATGACAGTTTACGAATGTGATTTAAGCTTAGAAAATCGTGCAGCAATTGAAGGTCTGCATATGGTGGAAGAAGCCCTTGCAGAGTATACTCCAATCACGATGTTCGAAGAATGCTTTACCGAAGCGTTCGGTGGCAAAAAGAAAAAAGAAGAAGACGCAAAACGTGCAGCTGAAATCAAAGCCAAAGAAGAAGCAAATGCAAAAGCAACCACAAAAGGAACCAGTGGTCTGAAAAAAGCCATTGATGCAGTTCTTGCAATGTGTCGTAAGATCATTGAAGCGATTGATAATTTCTTCCAGGAGCATGCTCTGGATAAGGAAGAAAAAGAAGCATATGAAGCGTTTAAAGCCGCTTGCAAACAGGATCCGTCTTTAGCAAACAAAAAGATTACGGTCCGTGATTTCAAAAAGACGTTTGAGGAATATAAGAAGCTGATGGCAGAATGCGAAAAAGAGATGGAAGCGTGTGCCAAAGATGCAGACCATCCAACCGAATCCATCTTTAAGAAGATCGACAGCTTCGTAAAAGACAACGCCAAAGGGGTTGCGGTTTCTTTAGCCGCATCCGCCGCAATCAACGTATCTTCTGTCGATCGACAGTTTGCAAAATACATCCGTGCTGCTATGCACAGCGATGAGCGTATCTTAAAAGGGATGCAGGACGCGATGGGTAAAAAAGAGTTTAAGAAAATGGATCGTGGAATCCGTTCTCTGAGTCATAGGTTCTCTATCAAACGTAAGATCATGTCTATGACTAACAACTTATACAAGGATGTAACATCTGGTATCTTAGCACCAATCTTTGACCTTAAGAACATCGGAAAACGATTTATCAAGGGTGAAAACCTTAAGGATAAGCTTGGTGATCCACGCCAGAATGGTGGTGAAGTTCAGATTGCCAATCTGTTACTGAAAAACAAATCAACCGGAAAGACCATCAAAACTGCTGGTAAAATGGGTGCAAAAATTGGTTGGCATGGAGTCGTTGGTGGTGCCAAAGATAAAATCAAATATCTTGGTCACAAAGTCATTCGTCCGAAGACAATGGAAGCCCGTGGTCTGTATGGCGATACTCTTGCTGGTGCTGCTGCTGACCAGGTGAAGAGTTCTCTTCATCCAGTTGGTAAAACAGGTGAGCGTCCTAAGAAATAATTCTCGAAAATACAGGGTTTGGGATCTCCCGGCCCTGTATTTTTGCGCCTTAAAACAAATAGTTAAACCGGAATGACCGAAAAGAAAGGAGGAATCGCCTAATGTATACAATATCAGTTGGAAACGCATTTGGGCATTCTATTTATACTGATTTAATGATGCAGGAGATTACCGAAGGTGTAAACGCTGCATTTGATAACATCGATAAAATCTTTGCAGAGTATCATCAGAGTCTTTTATCTCCTGAAAACATGGAAGCAGAGCTCTTTGGTGAGGCTCAGGCTCCACAGCAGGCACAACCAGCAAAGAAAGGTATTGCCGCTAGTCTTGGAGCTGCGATTAGAAGTCTGATCAGTGCGTTTGGTCAGATGATTGCACGTCTTGGAGAAGCATTCATGTCAAATGATGCAAAACTTAGAAAACAGCAGGAAGAGATCCAGAGACAGTTATCTGCGAATCCAGATCTGAAAAAGAAAGTTATGGCACTTTCTGCAGAAGGTGTACTCAATATCCAGGATATGAAAGATATTAACCAGCTCAGTGAAGAGGTTGACAAACTTCTTGCAGAAAAAGATCCGAAAACTCTGTCTGGAAAACTTGCAAAACTCAAAAAAGAATGGGATGATCCGCATGGAAAATTCCTGAAACGTGTTGGTGCTGCAGCCGCTGTAGTTGGTCTTGCTGCAGGTTGCTATAAGTTATATACAGATGTTAAAAATGGAAAAGAGAAAACGATAGCAAATAGTAAAAAACGCAGAGAGTCATTGAATAAATTATATGAAGAAATCGAAAGTCAACATAAATCTCCTCTTCCACCAACCAAAGATCAAAAAGCTAATTCAAAAGAGAATTTGAAAGGAATTAACTATTCATCTGACTGGTCAAAAACTGTAACTGGAACAGAAGCTAAGCTTGCTGCAATTAAGTTTGAACAAGGATGCTATAATGAAGCCATTAATATCTTGCATCACAACTACAGCGAATGCTCAAAAGGTCAGCAGTTTATCCTGAAGTTCCTTGGTAACAAAAAGAACAAGACTATCGCACCTGAGAAGAGTGTGTTCCAGAAAGCAATTTCAGACGCTCAGCTCGGTAATAAGCTTAATCCAAAGGACAAAAAATAGGAGGAACTTCCATGAACTTAATTAATGAGTTTATTCTTGCGATGGAATCCTGCTATCGGGAATTTGATTCCAGCGCATTTATTGCGATCGCAGAAGGGTCCCTCTATAAGGAAGGTGTCCCTGTTACGATCGATGTGAATAACGATATTTATGGTCGTTCAATCTCTTCAGCGATTAATGACCTTTCTGATGTATGGGTAAACACCAATGAGCTTGCCCCATTCATCCGTAGCATGGAGCAGTCTGAACGTTTTGGATCTTTAGGACAGCGTCCAAGACTTGCCAATACTGATATCAAGTTCAATCTTGATTACTTAAAAGATTACAATGACAACCTGACCAGATTAGTTGGCCAGTTTTATCAGAGTGCTTCTGAAGGAACGTTAGACTCTGCAGCAATCTCTACATTTATGAGACTCTCTGCAGATGATCTGTCTGATACCGTGAAAAAACAGATCGTTCGTTCTTCTTTAGCGACTCTGTATGTGAATAACCCGAAAGCACTGGTTGCTTCTAATGAACCATTAGTGGAATGGTCCAAAGAGTATTTAAAGACTTTTGTGATTCCATTTATCACATCTTTTAATTCCTTGAAAGCAACGACCGTTCAGGAAGCAAAAATGGTAACTGATATCATCAATGATACCTTATCTTCCGCCAATGTCAGAAACCAGAAAGTGGCTGAGATTTGTGCACAGCATCCAGAATACGCTGCGAAATTAAACCAGTGCAACTATAAAATCAATCGTAACTTAATTGACGTTGCATCTTTTGTAACTTATGCGATGTTAACAAAGTTACATGCAATTACAAGCAATGCTGTTTTATGTAACGATGCATTGACCAAAATGACTTCCACGGTCTCTGCCTTAGAGCGTACCATTAACGAAAGTGTCTATGGAGACTCTATCGTATCTGACGCTACTGGAGAAGTTGCAGACCAGTTAATGACAGGGGATTCTTCTGCATATGATGAGTTATCTCATAATGTCTTAGAGTTCCACAAGGGAATGATCATCAATCGTGGTCTTGCTGGAATGGAAGATCCAGATGGATCCTTTGATCATATGATCGACGAACGAGAATATCGAAAAGATTCCTATAACAGCGTGATGGAAGTGTTATCTGAAATCTCTGCATCCTTGGATAAGATCTCTGCCTCCAGCGACGATTACTTACTGGTAACCGATGAGCTGATTGAAAAAGCAGGTCTTGACAATCCGATCGATGTACGCTATGCGGAACGCGTAAAAATGACCTCTGATACCTCCAGTTATGATAAAGCATGTGAAATCGCCGTCAATGGGGATGGAAACATGGATATCTACGCAACGATCTTACATGAGATCAAAGACTTCCCAGAGAATCTGCAGACCATTGCAAAGTTAATCTCTGATGATCGTGAAAAGATGAACATCTTAGAGAAACGCTTCTCAGATCCAGTCGCACATCCGTGGAAGTTCAACGATGATTTCAAAAATACCGCTGCGGTTACGGAACTCAAAGTATTTGTCACTTCCTTAAAAGAGCAGTACGGAAACCTGATCAATATGATTGCTGGTAACATGATGTCTCGTTTAAAGAAGTTAGCCGTAAATGCAGAACGTATTTCCGTGAAAATGGATGCGGAAGACTCAGAACCAATTGGTGTGCATGAATCTGTAGATGATATCGATTATGCTCTGGAAATGGATAAGATCCTGTATGAATACCAGCATGGTGTAACCGACATTCTGATGTCTACATTACAGGAGTCCTACCAGGATAAGTGGAATGAAGTTGTTCGTGGTATCCGTCCGATCTATGAGATTTCTGATGTAACTGCTGGTAATGGACCGGTAAATACAAACTCTACAAATGCGAATGGTACCAACCAGGCACAAGCTGCACAAGGTGTCGCTAAAGCGGCATCTACAATCACACAAAAGTTAGGTGATTTAAAAGATACTATCGCCAAACAGTTCCAGGAAGTCATCAATAAGTTTTTACAGAATATGAACTCCAGATCTGTCAAACTGGACAATGGTCAGTCCATGGTAAACTCTTTATGGATCAAGAACAACAAAGCAGAACTTTTAAATCACAACTACACGAACCAGAGCGTACAGATTTTACCATACAGCACCAAGATGCCATGGAACTCTATTCTTAGTGACATTGACACCTTCAAGGGAACTGTAGGTAGTTTAAAATCTGATCAGCTCTCCAAAGGTTCTGATGTAGATGCTGTCAAGAAAGTCCTTGCCGCATATTCCTTAACCGTAAATGGAGCAACTGCTGGAGAAGCTTGTAGATCTATTGCAACACCGCTTACCAACTACTTCAAACTTGGAAAAGGGGATCATTCCAATATTGCGAACGAGATCGTAACATATGCAGATTCTAACTTAAAAGCACAGATGACTGAAATTGCAAACTTCTGTGAAATGTATTACACCAGTGGAATGAGTGCATTAACAAATTCCTTATCTGGATTACAGAATACGCTGACAACACTGTCAACTTCTTATGTACCAGAATCTGTAGATCTTATGGATAAACTGGAACAGTTACAGACGATGTTGGAAGCGACCCCGAATGCAACTACAGAACCAAGTGGTGGAAATGGACAAAATGGAGATACTGGGGATACATCCAAAGCACCATCTGCAAAAGTCAACTTAAACGTAGACAACGAAAAGAAAAAAGATCCGAAAGTCAATACGGATAATTCTCAGTCTACCACAAAGGTCTTTGACGGAATCCGTCAGGCGGTATTTACTTACAATGGTTGTGTCTTAAATGCAGTACGTGATCGTGTCAACGATTACTTCAGAGCAATGACACCATTCGTAAGTGGAAACAACACCCCACAGACACAACAGCAAACAAATCCACAGCAGCCAGCCGCAAATGGTCAGCCTGTTCAACAGCAGGCACAGCCAGCAGCACCGACTGCTTAATTATACAAAAAAAGAAGCGCTTAAATAAAGCGCTTCTTTTCATAAGTCATCAGAGTACGTGTAACCCCTGTTTCTGGGTCCACGTACTCTGATGTTGTTGGATGTAAATCCATCCATACTCTCTGTGCAATATTGATCAAAGTAAATGTCAGATACAAGACACTTGTAAGCATGAATACTGCAAGAGGGATAGCGATGAATACTGTCAACCATGGATACATAGATCCAATGATTGCAATGCCAAGATCGATACAAACTACAACGATCTGAGCATAAAGTTCATGACGAATTTCTTTATATGTCATGTAAAAGTATTTCTCTGTATTGAGTTCGTCGATTGCTGGCACGAACAGGCCGATTACAAATGTGAATAAGTTACAGAAATATGTAGCGATCATTTTCTTTAAAGTTTTCATAAATTACCTCCGGGCTCTTGACATATTAGTCTCCACCCATAATTGTTTTTTTTGATAGATGCCACCTGCTGATGCGATCTCCGTGGCTATTCAGTTTTTATAAAGATCATTGACTAGCGTCTTCTAATGAAGAGCCAATCAATGATCATTAAAAGAATTACGAATGCTCCGATGAATACTTCACCAATTGTGAGAAGTAACCACCAAATGCAAACTAAGATCAGATGTAAGAATCCCATGACGAATCCTCCTTTCTGTGTGCTAGGTTAACGAGTGTCTGACGAATAAGTTGCTGGAAGCTAGTGACGGATGAATTGCTGACATTAATAACGAACGAATTACTGGAAGCTAATGACGGACGAACTACTGATAAAATGTGATGACATTTTTATTCTCTTGTCATCTAAGAGACAGATAACGGAATCATAGAAATTAGAAGCTCTCCCAAGCACCTAATGACTATGTGAATTCTTTGATTCATGGAAATATTATATCAACACGGTAAATGACTTTACGGATAAAAAAGAGGTATACAGGATGGATGTCCTGTATACCACACTTTAGTTATTCATTTTCTTCAATACGAGATCTGTCATTAACTGGAACTGTCCACCTGTTAAGGTAAACGTATGGTTTGCATGTACGATCTTGTATTTTCCTTTGTATAGTTTTGATAACTTGCTATCTTCAAAGATTACATTCATTACTCGATTTGGTTTTAAGAACGTAATGTCATAATCGCCAATGGTCATGCTAATTACGGTATTACGAGATTCACTCTGTTTGGTATAGATTTTGTTAAAGTACGGGTTCTCTGTCATGTTCTCTATTCGTACTTCATTATTACTACTATTTCCATTACCGTTAGCAACCCCTGAGCTAACCGTACCTTCGTACGAATTTACGGATTCGATATTGTTACCAGCCAGTATATCGTAAGTGATAGAATTATTTTCGATTTGTACGGTAGAATTATTGCCCACGATGTACTTCTTCGTATCGTCACCATCTTTGACGACTGTACACAAATCAGAACTAAACTCACTGCTCTTTTTCGGAATGATCACATTGATTTCTCGGATCTCTTTCTTTTCCCAACAACGACACTTTTCGTCATATGGTAAGATATAATTTCGATCCAAATCCATAAAGATCATAGCCCCTGTTTTATAAAGTCCATAGTAGCAATCGACATATACCATTGCCATTGCAGCATTTAGTGGAGGAATCACTAATTCTTTAATCACATCGGTATGATCTACTGGAGCCATCAAAAGATTCTTAAAGCCTGCTTTGGATGCAATGAAGCTCATGGCATCCGTAACCGTTGCGTTATGAAGAATCTTATTAATGGTTTTACGTCCTGCTTTGATCGTGGATGACTTAAATAAAAAAAATTCGAATCGGTTATCGGTAGAGAATAAGTCATCTACATCGTCGTCTTCGATGTTTTCATAATCGCCGGAGGCACGTTCTTCTTTAAATCCGGCGTCTACATCAAAGTCTTCATCATTTAAAATCAAATCAAAGGTATCTTGAATATAGTCTTGGTCTAAGGACCAGTCTTCGTCTCCTAACGTCTGGAAGGACTTTTGAATTCGCAATTTGAATTTCACGTCGTTTTTCTGCTTGATGATTTTATAATATCGACTGGCTTCTAATACGATCTCGATTCGAAAGACCGGATATAAGTTATTTTCGTAATCATTTAAAATCATCATAGAAGTCAGTCGTTCCGTCGGGATTTCGACCGGATCTTCTTTTGGAAATAATAAGTAGATTTCACTGACTGTATATCTCCATTTTAAGAAGAGGTCGTCCGACGTAAATAATGATGCCATAAGGTCACCTCCTAAATTCTGTTATGGAAGTGTCCTTAGTTACAAAGTGCTTCTAACGTTAACGGGTGATGATAGAAGATACTTTGATTTAACTGTAATAATCCCTGCATATCAATGCCATCTTTTCTCTGGGAAGTTAAGGATAACTTCTCGGCATCGGTGAGTTCTTCATAGATGGATGGGATAGAACTGCAGTAGAAGTTATCGGTATACTTTTGCCGAAAATCATCTGGAAAGATTTCCGAGATAATATTTGGGTTTGTAATATTTTCTTGAATCCGGTTGGTACTCTCTGCTCTGGAGATATACTTAAGTAATGTCTTAATCCCAACTCCGGCAACCGAGTCAATGGTTCGTAGTTTGTCACCCATACAACTAATCATTGTTGTATACATCGCATAGGTTTCAAAGTGTTTGACGATCGGTTCCGATTCTTGTACCGGGATTCGAAGTAATTCTGCTAAGATCTCTCGATTGTTACAGCTAATCAGGGGACGCTTGACTCCAAAACGTTTCACATAATGGTTTAAAAATCCAGGAAGCATTCCGTACTGGGTTTCGTAAAAGTCATCTCCAATAATGAAATTCTTCCTGTGGTCGTTTCGTTTCAAATCGTCTTGCTGTATGACATAAGGGATCACGCTGCCTTCGATGTTCTTCGCACTGATGTAATACAGACGTGGGATGAACTCACAACACGTTTTTACCAGTGGTAATGATTTCTCTCGTAAGGCATCTGTAAAATAAATAAATCTTGGATTCTGTGTATATTTGCAATGAAAATAACTCCGATAGTTTTCATTGTACTTCAATTGGTTGTAATGATCGCTTCCGAAATCGGTTTGATAAAGATACACCCTCGTATCCACCTGATTTCCCATAAAGAATCGTTTGTAATGACCAGCTAAGTTTAAGATGTCGGATGCAATGGTAGCCTCGAAGTTTCGCTGTGTCATTAAGTGATTCTCCAAATCTGGAATCATAGAGACATTCTTAAATGCAGATTCCAGGTTAATAAATACATTGATTCTATCTCCAGGTTGTAAGTTACAACCATTCATTTGTATCATACGATCATACTCCGCATAGCGGATTTTTAATACATTAAACGCAATGTCTAATGCGTTGGGACGAATATCCTCCATATCTTCGACCCGTCCTTTCTTTCATAGTCTGTTTTTAACTTATAGTTTCCACAAGTTAAAAAAAGAGTCAATCCACAAACCATGGATTGACTCTTTCATAAACAAACTTATTTCAATGTAGCTCCAGATCCACCGGAACCCATACGAAGAAGAGCATTTAATTCAGAAATTCCTTTCTTACCTTTCTTCGCTTTCTTGAATGTACGTTTGACGTTGTATTTAAACTCGCCGTCCTGAAGCTTCTGTGGATCACTCATCATAACGAAGAATGCTCTTAAGTCACCTTCAACTTCCAGCATTTCATGAATGATGGCAAATGGATCCAGCATTACCATGATGGTTCCGCCACCTTTCTGTTTTGCACGTTTCGGTGTTGCAAAACGATTGCACTGTTCTCTCTGCTGATTGCTTAAGTGCATCTGCTGGCATCTGTTGTGATCTCTGAAGAATCCCTTCGGATACATGTACGGCTGCAAGATTTCATACATCGGTCTTAACAGTGTTAATTTGTCACTTCCATTATCCTCATCAGAGATGTCCTGTGAAATATCGACATCTGCGGTTCTTGGACCATTGTTTTTCTTTCTTGCCTTACGGTTCGGATTGTACTCCACGCTGGTTGGCATGATAAGAATGATCGGATAATGTGTGCTTGTAAATTTGATTGTGTAACCCTTTAACGGAATATCACCGAGTGGCGGTGTTCCCTCCGGTAAATGGTTATTGATGTCGGCGATCATGATGTCGACTTTGTTCTGCAGATATTTAATGATCTGCGCTGTCTTGATGGAATATGGGACTTTGTCATCGTCTGGCAGCAAACCAGCACGAGTTTTCATCACGTATGGATTATTGGAAACGCTTTTGGATGTATACTGTGATGCATTCACTGCGAATTTCTTTCCTCCATTCTGTGTTCTTGTCTGTCCCTGAGAATTGATATTAGGCATAATTCTCATTCTCCTTTCTCATTATTAGTATAGTGACTCTTTTGGTCACATAAATAATATATCAGCATCCGTGGAAAGTCAGGTTCACACGGATGGCTAATATATAGTTATCGATCTGATAAAGTTCTACGCATATTTGTTGTGATTGATTTTGACAGAAGACTGATTCACCTTTGCATAGATCAACGTCGTATCCAGCTTCTCATGACCTAAGATTGCTTGGACTTGCTCAATTGGCATTCCTCGTTCTAGGAGTCTGGTCGCTAACGTTCTTCGAAACCGATGTGGATGACAGTTTTCAATCCCTGCTCGTTTCCCGATTTGTTTGACCGTGTATTCAATCTGTTGTTTGGTCATGCGTTCATGTGGAGTAATCATTTCTACAAATAACGCAGGATTCGTATCTTTCCGAAAATGCAGATATCGTAATAAATGAATTTTTGCTCTCGTATCTAAATAGACGATCCGTTCTTTCCCACCTTTTCCATAAACGTATCCTTCCATGGCTTGGAAGTTGAAGTCACTGATATCGGAATTGGAAGCTTCACTGACACGTGCACCGGTACTATATAGAAAATCGATTAACGCCAATTCTCTACTGGACTCACAAGCGTCTCGGATTCGTTCTAAATCATCTTCTGTAAATGGTGAATGAAGTTTCTTATCTGTTTTGATACGATGAATCGATGCCATCGGATTTTTGATCACATAATCTTCTGCAACTAAGAAGTTATAAAACGAGTTTAAATATCGTCTTAAGTTGTCTAAGGACACATTCGATAAATGGTGTGACACCTGATATTCTAACATCCAACTTTTGATGTCATTAGCTTTAATATCTTGAAGCGCTACGTTTCGATGTGCTTCTAAAAATATCTTCACACCAGCGAAATACGTACGACACGTTTCGATACTGCAACCTTCCGCGTGCTTACTCATAATGAATTCTCTGATGATGTTTCTTGGAAGTGAAAATTCTTCAATGATTGTGTGGTTTAGATACTCATTGTCTTTTTCGTTGAATACTTTTAAAAACTCTTCAAATTCTGCAACTTGATCAACTATGTGTGCCATAATACTTCGTGTTCCCCTTTCTTAGTGTTTATTACTAAAATGATATATCACCTTATGGTAAAAATAAAAACCACTTTTGACAATTGGATATATACCATTTATACGAGGTGAAGAAATCATGAAAAAATACAAGGGAATTTTCCTGGCAGACATTCACATTGGTGATATGCCCAGGGATCAGCTCAAACATGAGTTTGAAGAAGTGGTATACCCATTTATCTCCAGACACGATCTGGATTTTGTCATCTTTGCTGGTGATTACTTTGGGCATAAACTGTATTTGAATGACGAAAATACGGTACTTGCTAGTATGATCCTGCAGGAAATTGATGCAAGACTCAAACCGGAAGCTAAGATACGAATGGTTTATGGAACCGAGTCCCACGAGGAAAATCAGTATGGACCATTTAAAGGAATGCTGGATCGAGACTTTAAGGTAATACGAACCTTTGACGAAGAAGAACTCTTTCCAGATTTGATGGTCGTCTATATCCCAGAAGAACTCTTAGAGGATCCTGAAGACTATTACGATACCCAATGGAAGATCACACAACGTCCAGACTTAATTGTAGGTCACGGGACAATAAGAGAAGCCATGCAAAAAGCTGCTTCTGCAATTGAAGATAAACGAAACGTCAAACGAAGAGTTCCAGTATTTCGAACTGGTGATCTCCGTAGGCAAACGGATGGACTCGTCGTATTCGGACATTACCATGTGCATACCGTGCTTGATCCAATGATGATGTACGTTGGTAGCTTTAGTCGTTGGAAGTTCGGAGAAGAAGAGGCGAAAGGGTTTCTCTATGCCGAGTACGATGTGAGCGATCATACGTGGACGTATGAGTTTATGGAAAATACGTATGCACCGGTTTATAAGACCGTAGGATTTGGCTACCAGAATACGATTTTTCAATCTCTGGATGAATTAAAGAAAAAGATGGACCATTTTGAGAACTTGACAAAGACCGCAGGAATGGATCACTTGAAAATGGAGTTCAACGTTCCAGAGACATGTGAAAATCCAGAATACGTGATGGAGTATTTAAGAGAACGCTTCAAACGAAATTCGAATATCAAGATCAATATCACGAATGGATATATCGAAAAGAAGCGAGAAGAAGACCAATCTGCATTAGCGGAGGACTATGAAAAGTATGCACCGATCTTTGATCCAAATACGAAGATGGAAGACCGCGTAACGTACTTCATCGATGTGGAATATGACAAAACAATTCCACGAGAATTAACTGCCTTGTACTTGTATAGCAACTTACAAGACATTTTAAACTACAAAAAGAAGGAACCAGAATCCGTATGAGATTCTGGTTCTTTTTCTTTTTTTTGTTATGCCAGCAAAAATACGGCACCACTGATCACATTTGAAACTCCTTTTCCAACCCCACGTTGGATAAAAGAGGTGAATCTTGTTGTGATCCGTTTTATAAATGACATATAAGCTGGTAAGACCTCTACGCCGTAGAGTTCTCTTTTTTGTTGAATCTGATCAACATGACGAGACATCTCTTCGCAAGATTTGATACACTTATCAAGAGCGGTTACCAAAGGTTTTCTTCCGGTAATCTCGTCTTCGATCAAAGCAATTGCTTTTCGTACTGGATATTTGACTTTCTTGTCCATAATCTCAGAGTACTTCTTTTCCATGTTCTCATAGATTGTATTGAACTCTTTGATATCTTTATCCAGTTCTTTTAAGTGACGGTAACGATTCTTCATCAGTCTCTTGTGGATAGATTCCAGATCATCTGTACCAGATGTAATCACATGATTGAGCTTTTCAATATCGATCATTTCAACCACTTTCTTTTTGTGTGTTGGATCTTTTTCGATCTGCTCTAACTGTGCGTGGAATCCTCTTAACTGACGTGTCATATTCTTACTGCGAATGGCAGCATTAATTTTTTCTGTTACCTGTCTGACAAAGTTCTGCATCGTATTGATAATCGATTTGAAGAACTTATGAAGTGGACCTCCAAAGTCTGATTCGTAGAATGCAGTAGATTCTACCACCATTGGCTGAAACGCATTATCAAATCGATTTGATGCGAAGGTAATCCCGTTATTTGCAACGGTTTCATATTTGATGATTTCATCTAAAAATGTGGCCATATATGTACCTCCCCGTTATGGAGATGTTTTAATCCTTTAAGGATGGCCACGGCAAGCGCCATCTATCTTGCGTTCTGATTTCGGAATCCGGTTTGAAAAATCCAACGTATCCACTATGCTTAATGCATGCACGTCGGATTTGTTTTCGACGTTTCCATTTAGGATTTGGTTTCGTCCAGGAAATCCAAGGTTGTTTAATAATAGAATAACTTATTCCGTATTTCTTTTTTGCGATTCGTTTATTCATGTTTTACCTCAACATGGTCTTTGTGCTTTTCATTCCAAATGTTATCGTTAACAATTTCAAATGCATATGGTAATTCTTTTGCTGCTGACTCAATTGTATCTGGAATATCTTTAATTTTTGCAAATCGTCTCATAGCTTCTGCGATTAATTCCGGACTGTATCGACGGAAGTTACGAGTATATGACGGTGTGTACAGATGGTATCGAACGATACGTTTTCGTCCAGATTTCTTGCAGCGTTTCCATATAGGTGTATTTGTGTTCCATTGGGACTTGATTGATGTTATAGTTACGCCCCATAGTGCTTTCTTCTTTTCGAGTTTCTTTTTCTGTCGTTTGTTCATTTGTCATCTCCATTAGCCAATAATCGCAACAGATCATCCATACTCATAACAACCATTGGATCTGGTCCAATTTCAGTCGTTATGACCTGACAACTACAATTATCATCTTCGACCATTGGTGTTATATTTGCGTGTCTTTTATTGAGTTTCTTTTTCTGTCGTTTGTTCATATGGAACCTTCTAATCCCACAGTCCATCTCGTTTGAGTGCTGCAATAATACGATTCGAATACACAATGGTATCTTCCTCTTCTTTTTCTGCTGCTAACCAGGTACTCTTTGCGGCTGAAGCTTCTTTTTCTGGTACATTGGTCATTAAGGTCAATGCATCTAAAGATGGCAACTTTTCATGATCAGTTACACACCAACAATAGTTTCTGGAAACCTGTAAGATAATATCTCCATCTAAGATCTGATTATGTTCGTATAAACGCTGTAATCCACTTATTGTAGATGCTGTAAAGACTCTCTTCCGCGCACCTTCTACTGCTTCTAGCATATATACGGATTCTTGTTCTTCTTCTCTTGCTTGTACCTGTTGTCTATGCTTTAGTCTCTTCGCTCGCTTGCTCATTGGTACCTCCTGTCTGGTCTTTGATGTAATCTCTGACATAGTCTGAATATTTGAAATGTTTGTATGCTGTGAATATCCGATCTTTCATAAGACTAGCCGTATATCCCATCTGTAATGCCACCAAGATTATCCATTCTTGAGTGTCACATGCTTTTGCTCTCTGTTTGACGGAATAATTAAATCTTGCCAGTCGTCTTTTATGATCTTTGATATAGTGCCTGGAAAGACACGTTCGTTTTGAATGATATCGATGCTTCATAGTCATCCTCCTTTCGTTAAGGGATTATTCCAGCAAAAATAAAAGAATACCAACTCGTGAGAGTTGGTATTCATATGTAAACTGCCGGTTTTATGGTTATATATCATTTATATGAAATCACATAGAAAGGAGGCGAGATTATGTCTGATTTCATATTTACATACGTTATGCGTAATGTGATGTCCGGCAGTTATCAAGATGACGCTGATGTTCTCCTGTACAGAGCATCAGTCCTTGAGAACAACCGCAAGGAACATCAAAACGCAAACATGGATGCGTATATAAAATAATATCCATGAGTATGGGGAAGCTTGTCTTCCCCGTATTTTTTTTTGTTCTCGCCTCTTAGAAATACGTTATCCAGATCATAGAAATAAAAAGAGAATACCACTCCTTAGAGGGTATTCTCTTCTACTCAGAAGTCGGATTTGTTGATTGGTGTGACGTCCTTTTTCTGATTTTTCCAAGATTTGTTGTCTCTGGTTTCTTTTGCGGCTTTGGCTTCGTTAGTGGCATCCACCACAACGTTGCTTCTCCCTGCAGGGATAGACTGAGGTGCTACTTGCGGGGTAACAGCTGCTACTTTTTTTACTGGTTTAACAAAGTTATTGCTATGGATATTTCCGAAAGTCATCTTTACACGATCTGCATGATTCGATGGATTCACTTCTTCCACCGGAAGTCCACGATTTACCATCTCAATGACTGTAGAAACATCCATCGCAGTTGGTTTTGTGATTGGTCCACGAATACCTCCAAGCTCCGGAATTTTTCCGTCTGCTAAGACTACAAATAATCTTGCCATAGTGGTTACTCCTTATTTAATTTATTCTGAGACTGGCTCCAACCCGATCATCTGATCGAAGGTAAGACCATCTTCAGTTGCTTCTAAGATACGTTGAATCTCTTCGTCGTCGGTATCTGGAAGGTCGTCCATGTGTTCTAAGAGTTCTTCAAGCTCTGCGTCTTCTCCGTCATAGTTTGCTTCTAAGACCGGATCTCCAGATTCAGAAATCTCTACGCATTCATCAATGAGATCGTCGTCCATATCTTCCATCAGATAGGCAAGATCTCTCGCACGAGTCGCTTCTTCGATACGAAAACTTTCGAGTGCTGTGTCGATCATCGTTGTTCGCCACCTTTCTTTCGTAGTTACGTTACTGTTTTAGGGTCAGGAATCTTGCACATTGATTTAACATCAAAAGAAAGGCGGGAGCTTCCATGACGAAATCAGAAGACATTTTTCGATCTGAACTTGCCATTTTAGAAGAACGATGCTTCCCTTATCAGGAGATCTATTTTGAATCCGCATCCGAAGGATCTGGAATCAAGAAGTTTATCCAGGGAATCAAAGATTTACTTTTAAAAGCAATAGATACCGTAATGAAAAAGGTATCTAAGACATATCAAGAAGAGAAGACCAAAGAAAGTTTACTGGCACTTCGAAACTACTGTTTGAACCAGAAAGTAAAAGGAGCCAAAACCATTAAGTGCTATGACATCTTTGAATACCAGAAGGTGTTAAAAGATTCCGTTAATCACTTAGACAAGGTCGTTTCCAAATATTTAAAGGGTTACCAAAGTTCCGGTAAAGGACTTCGTGCAACCGATAAGATGGTTGATGAAGTCAATAAGACCATTAAAGAAAGCGATGAGAAATTATCCAAGATCAAATCCGAGAAAGTGGAGATGGACATCCAAAAGATGTTAAACTGGATCAATAGTCAGGTTCGCAAAGGAAACAAAGAATTATTTGACTTTGCCTATATCTACTTAAACAAGTTGGATCAGTATGCCAAGATTGCTGCTGACTTTGATAAGAAAGCGGAAGAGTATGCACAAAAAAATGGGATGGTACGTAGACCAAAAGGAGTCACCCAATCCTTAACAAACGTCAGCTCTTATATCAGACGAAACATCGACTGGATTGGTGCATTCTCTGTTATGTTCGCATCTAGTTGTGTTCACCATATGGCAGACTTAGCATCTGAAGATAAGAACTTGGAAAAAGTTAGCAGCGCTGAGGATGACGATTGGGGTGATCGTGGTCCTGGTTCAGCGATTAAGAATCCACAGGCAAACTTAAAGAAAGCCAAACTTATGACCAAAGAAAACCGCGGTGAGAGACATCGTCACAATGCCGCAGTTGCTGGAAAGATCGTACAAGGTGGAGCCGCTGCAGCTGGCTCTGCAAAGTTTCTTCAGGCAAAAGCCGAACGAAGAAATTCTGTATAAGACCAAAAAAGGAGAGGACGCGGGATTACCCCGCTGTCCTCTTTTTTATTAATCTGCAAATGACTTAATCCAGATTTTAAACTTTTTGTCGATCCCCTTTAAAACCCGTTCCGTCGTCATACAGCGATCAATGAACTCCATTCCGGTGATTTCGCTAATGGATAATCCCTGGATGTAGTACATTTTAAACACGGTATTTTCGATTGGTTTTAAAGTGTCGACAAAATGCGGTAGATTTTTCATTACTTCTACCAAGTTTATCTCCGGTAAGTCATGCATAATCCCCATTACGTATTCACTTAATGAGGTTGTTTCTTTGTAGGCTTGTTTAATAGCCTCACGTTCTCTAAGTGACAATCGTTTGTCACTTGCCTTTTTGGTACTCATATCTCGTTCCTCCTATGTAATTGTCTTGTATTCACATACAAGTTCTTTTGTATTCATATAGATAATATATCGTTTAAACTACTTAAGTTTTCAGATGAAAAAGGAGGTTCAGGGAGTTACCCTGAACCTCGTAGAAAGGAAAATTATGGCATTAAAAAACAATGCCAAAATACATAATGTGAAGTCCCATCTGAACTTCGTATACGTTAATGGTTTGTGTCAAATACAAAATACGGTATATGAAGACCTGACAACATATACCAAGAGCTTATGAGGGAATTGAACCCTCGAACACACCTCGTAAATGTATGTGTCCCACCGTGATAAGCTATGTAGCCTCCCATCTGGAGGCTGTATGCTACTGTTAAATAATCCTAATTTGAGTAAAGAAATACATATCCACTATAATCGTTTTCGAAAGGAGGTATACATATGCAATAGACGATAAGTATAACTACCAGATAGAAAGGAATTAATATGAATTAGTATTTCACGAATTAGGTCCTCATCACCACCTATCTATTGAAGTATTGGCATTTACAAAAAATAGACATGGCGTGAGGAAAATTTTGAAAAATACATCTTACCGTAAATGATTAGGAGCCCATCTGGTTCCAGTACCCGGATAAGAAAAAATTGTGACTTTGTCACCATCTCTTTTGGATGGCTAATATATTGTAAGCACCTCTATAAATTCTAAAACCACCCCTGAAAACAAGATTATAACGGCGTAATAACGCACAAATAAGTTAGAAAGGAGGAGATTTTTTATGGCAACAACCTCCCAAAATATACAGATGATCCACTTCAAAGCAGATGGTTCACAAACGATTCTAAATCCAAAGACATTGGCCAATCTGATTAGTGTGGATCGAACTGGTAACAGCAATATTCCAACTATTGTTACCAACTTACAGACACTTGCAAACTCCTTAGGAAGTTTAGCATTTAAAAGTGCAATTCAACCAATGGGTGGTGCTTCTTCTGGACTTGCTGGTAGTGCTGGTTTGGTACCTGCACCAACCGCTGGATCACAAGGAAAATTCCTTCGTGGTGATGGATCTTGGGCAAGTATTGATCAAGTTAGCTATAATGCATTTAAAGGTGCGACTAACACAACAGCAGGAGGTATTGGTTTAGTACCAGCTCCAGGAGCTGGTTCTCAGAATATGTTCCTACGTGGTGATGGTACTTGGGGGAATCCTCCAAAAGCAAATTTTCCAGTCTTTTCAGGAGCTACAACAACTGCAGACGGCGCTGCTGGTCTGGTTACCGCTCCAAAAGTAGCAGACAGACTCCAGTTCCTTCGTGGTGATGGCACATGGGCAACTCCAACAGATACAAAGTATACCCATCCAACGCATACCGCATATGCATCTGGAATGTATAAGTTTACGTCTGATGGACTTGGACATATTACTTTTGCAACAGCAATCACCAAGGAGGATATTACAAAACTTGGTATTCCAGGAACGGATACCAATACCTGGCGTGGTGTCCAGGATAACTTAACCTCTACTGCCACAGATCAGTCTTTATCCGCAAATCAGGGTAAAGTTCTGAAAGGTTTGATTGATGGAAAAGCGGCTGCAAAACACACCCATGCCATTGCAGATATCAACGATCTGTCAAATACCTTAAGCGACATGATGGTAATCAAAGTACAAGCAGAAACCCCAACGGGTCCGTGCTTATGGTACAAGATTGACACCGAGTGAGAAAGCGCCCTGAAAACATTGATCTAAGGGCTACAAACTTAAATTAACTAAAAGAAGGGGGAGAGTTTCGAATGGCAACGACTACGACTGTTCATGCTCAACTGGTCCGTTATGATACCAGTGGTGATCAGGTAATTGTCAACCTGAAATCTACTGGATCAGATATTTCAATTGACAGATCATCAAATACCAAACTCCCAGCGTCCGTTTCAACTGCTCAGACATTAGCAAACGCTTTAGGAAACTTAGCGTTTAAAGACTCCCTTGCGAAAGGCGACGTGGGACTTGGAAGCGTAGACAATACTGCCGACGCGAATAAGAGTGTTAAATATGCAACAAGTGCAGGTAGCGCTGGATCTGCTACAAAAGATAGTGCAAACCAGCAGATCAGTACAACTTACATTAAAAGTTTAAGTGCCAGTGGTCGAACGATTACGATCACAAAAGGTGATGGAACTTCATCCACAATCACAACCCAGGATACCAATACAACATATGGCGTATTTGCAAAAGCAACCGCAGATGCTGCAGGTGGTACCGGTCTCGTTCCTGCTCCTGCGAAAGGTCAGCAGGGACTTTATTTACGTGGTGATGGTTCATGGGCAACCCCAACCAATACCTGGCGAGGTGTTCAGGATAATTTAACATCTACTGCGACAGACCAGTCTTTATCTGCAAATCAGGGTAAAGTCTTAAAAGGTTTGATCGATGGAAAAGCTGCAAGTAGTCATACGCATACAGCTTCACAGATTACAGATAACATCCCAGCATCTAAGATTTCTGGTGTACTGTCTTTAAGTAACATCCCGGCTGGAGCACTGGAAAGATTAATTCCAGTTGCAGACGATACTGCCAGATTTAAACTGACAACCGCAACTGCACAAAATGGTGATGTTATCAAAGTAACGAATACTGGAAAGATGTACTTTGTCAAAGACGATACGAAGTTGTCTACCGAAGATGGTTACGAAGTATTTGTTGCTGGTACTGCCGCTGCAGTTGCCTGGACAAATGTAACTGGTAGACCATCCTCTATGCCGGCAAGCGACGTATCTGCATGGGCGAAGGCAGCAAGCAAACCGTCCTATTCTAAGAGTGAAGTAGGACTTGGAAACGTTGATAATACGGCAGACTCAGCGAAGAGTGTTAAATACGCAACAACTGCAGGAAGTGCAAATGCCGTTGCTTGGGCGAATGTAAGTGGAAAACCAACTACTATGCCGGCGAGCGATGTTTACGCATGGGCGAAAGCCGAAAACAAACCAAGTTATTCTAAGAGTGAAGTAGGACTTGGAAATGTCGATAACACAGCAGATGCAAATAAGAGCGTTAAATATGCTACAAGTGCAGGTAGTGCTAGTTCAGCAACAACTGCATCTAATGTGAAAGACTCTAATGATGGAGCTGCTACAACATTTGCATATTCAAAAGCTGGGATGAATTACGGTGATTATACATGGCTTGCTGTATGGAATGGTAAAGAACTGCGAGCAGCTAATAAAAACCAGTTTGCGACAGCAAGACATACGCATAATTATGCTGGTTCTGGATCTGCTGGTGGTGCTGCAAACTCTGCAAATAAATTGGCTACTGCTAGAACCGTATCTGGTGGAACTGATATTACCTTAAGTTTTAACTACGATGGCAGCGGTAATTCAAATGCGAATATTGGATATTATAGTTCCTCTGCAAATGTAGGTGATAGCAACAATTATCCATTCCATCGATTCGCAAAACTGGATACGATTACAGCAAGCTATTCAGATAAATCAACCACATTCTTTATCTCACAGGATTATAATGGTGGTGGATTTGGTATTGTACGAATTGTATTACGTACAAATAACAGCACTACAGTATCATCCGTTGAAGTAAAATGGTTGGTTCGTTGTGGATTAAGTGCAGATAGTGTACAGGTCGGAATTTACAATGTTTTTGGCAAGACATATGCAGATGCGTTCTTTAAAACTGGAGGATCCTATGCTTGTACCTATTTCCGTGCAATCGCAAGTGGTGCACGTGGTAATGTTGGTAGAACTTGGGTTTTGATTAATTCTTCAGAAGTAAGCGGAACCTCAGCATCCGACGCAAAAACATCCAAAGAGTGTTATGCGACTATTGCAGTTGCCGGCACAACGCTTCATAAGCAAGCATATAGTAGCATCGTTTCTGGTTCAGACGGTGGTACTGCTTCATATGCGAATAGTGCTGGTTCCGTAGCATGGGGCAATGTAAGTGGAAGACCTTCTTCCATGCCAGCAAGTGACGTACCTGCATGGGCAAAAGCCTCTTCCAAGCCATCATATAGTAAAAGTGAAGTTGGTCTTGGAAATGTGGACAATACAGCTGACTCTGCAAAGAGTGTTAAATACGCTACTTCTGCAGGAAGTGCTGGTTCCGTAGCATGGGCAAATGTATCTGGAAAACCGACATCATTTACACCAGCTTCCCATAGTCATAGTGCTGCAAGTGCAACTGCGAATGGATTTATGTCCAGTACAGATAAAGCAAAACTTGATTTTGGTGACATTATATATGTATCAAAGAGTACACCAACAAAAGCATGTATGTGGGTTAAGCTCGATTAATTCTTCTTATCATAGTCTATATGTAGAATATAGACTATGATAAATTGACCCTTCGGACAATCTTTTAAACCAAAAATAAACTACAAGAAGGGGGGGGGGTACATGAATGGCAACTACAACAACCGTTCATGGACAACTTATCCGTTACGATGCGAACGGAGACCAAACAATTATTAATTTAAAGACTGCCGGTACAGATGTATCGATTGATAGAACTCAAAATACGAAATTACCAACAACGGTATCTACTGTACAAACCCTCGCTAATGCCTTAAAAGGTTTAGCCTTTAAAGACTCCTTGAGTAAATCCGATGTTGGGTTTGGTAGTGTAGATAACACGGCTGACGCGAGTAAATCCGTAAAGTACGCGACGTCTGCTGGAACCGCGACCGCTTCAAATAAAATAAACGTTGCATTATCCGTTGGATGCGGCGATGACAAAAATACTACCGGATATCGTTTATTAAAAACACAGACACTTTCCGCATGGAGCAATTATCGTGCGACATTCGTTGTGAATTCAAGGCATGAAGGTGCTGGTATTATTAGTATTGCATTTGGATGCAATGCTGCAACTGTTAGCCAATCAAACGCATACGCTGAAATAAAATACTTTGGATTGAGTGATTCTGCGTCTGTTATTTCGGCAGATTCTTTTCAAGTGTATATTGCAGCTGATGGTAAAACCGCGTATTTATTTGAAAAATATTGGGATTATTCCACTTGTAATTTAATTCTTTTATATGGAGATTACACAGTGACGTCTGGTGCTTGGATGACATCTATTCCGGCTGCTACGTACGGTGCATTGAAAGCCCAGACATCAATTAATTCCGTACCTTGGAATAGTATAACTGGAAAGCCGAATGCGTCTGCTACTGCATCCGGATTAATGTCTAGTACAGATAAGGCAAAATTGGATTTCGGTGACATTTTATATGTATCAAAATCTGCACCAACGAAAGCTTGTATCTGGGCGAAACTGGATTAATAGAAGAGGATACCGTTATGGGTATCCTCTTTAAAAACATGTATTTAAGACTCTAATTTTAATAATTAGGCTAAGAAAATAAAACTTTAAAGAAAGTGAGGTTCACATCTATGGCTGAAACACAAGTAATTCACGCCCAATTGATCCGTTACTCCACAAGTGGAGATCAGATCATTGTTAACCTTAAAAATACTGGCGCCGACGTTTCCGTTGACGCAACAAAAAATACCAAAGTTCCTACTGCGGTCGTTGATGTACAGACCCTTATTGAGAACTTAGGTAAATTTGCATTCAAGGATGATATCTCTGATGCAACAGCATCTGCACGTGGTCTTATGACTGCAGCAATGGTAGCAAAATTGAATGGTATCGCTGCTAATGCGAATAACTATTCTCATCCAGAATCTGGTATTACAGCCGGTACTTATTGTTCTGTAACATTCGATAAGTATGGACATGCAACTGCTGGTACAAATCCAACTACACTCGCTGGATATGGAATTACAGATGCTGCAAAAGCTGGTCATAAGCATGTAATTGCGGATATTACAGATAATATCCCAGCATCTAAGATTTCTGGTGTACTGTCTTTAAGTAATATCCCAGCTGGAGCATTGGAAAGATTAATTCCAGTTGCAGACGATACTGCCAGATTTAAACTGACAACCGCAACTGCACAAAATGGTGATGTTATCAAAGTAACGAATACTGGAAAGATGTACTTTGTCAAAGACGATACAAAACTGAGTACCGAAGATGGTTACGAAGTATTTGTTGCTGGTACTGCTGCTGCAGTTGCATGGGCAAATGTAACTGGAAAACCAACTGCATTCACACCAGCAGCTCATACTCAGGCAATCTCTACAATCACTGGATTACAGGCGGCTCTTGATGGAAAAGCTTCTACATCCACATTTGGTAAAGCAACTACAGATGCTGCTGGATCTAACGGTCTTGTACCGGCTCCAGCAAAAGGTCAGCAGGGTCTCTACCTTAGAGGTGATGGTACTTGGGCAACTCCAACGAACACCACTTATTCTAACATGGTAGCTGCTACCGCAGATGCTGCAGGTAAAGCAGGTTTAGTTCCAGCTCCAGGTGCAGGTGCACAGGGAAAATATCTCCGTGGTGATGGAACATGGCAGACACCTACAAATACCACCTATAATGTATTTAAAGGTGCTACAACAAGTGCCGCTGGTGGTACAGGTCTTGTACCGGCTCCAGCTGTTGCAAACGTATCTCAGTTCTTAAGAGGTGATGGTACTTGGGCAACACCTACAGATACTAAATTTACACATCCAACACATACCGCATATACATCTGGATTCTATAAGTTTACATCCGATGGATTTGGACATATTACTGCAGCAACAGCAGTTACAAAAGCTGACATTACAGCACTTGGAATCCCAGGTCAGGATACCAGATACAACGTATTTACCGCTGCTTCTGCAAGTGCTGCTGGTGGTACAGGCCTTGTACCGGCTCCGGCTGCTGGTAAACAGGGTATGTTCCTTCGTGGAGATGGACAGTGGGCTACTCCTACAGATACTAAGTATGGCAATGCAACTCAGAAGGCTGCTGGTCTTATGTCCGCAGCAGATAAGACACATCTGGATGCTTGTGAAGAGTGGATCATCTCCGCTACTACACCGTCTAAGAACTGCATGTGGTTAAAAACCGCTTAAGGTTTTAACATAAATACATTCTTGTAACTATAAACTAAATTTAGAAAGTGAGGGACTTCGTTATGGCAACAGTAAATGAAGACATCAACGGAAAAGAGCACTCCAAAGGTTGGGAACTTGCCAACAAATGGTACCCGAAGAACTGGTCTAAAGCTAGACTGAAAAATCTGGTTAGAAAAGGCCTTCTGTATGACTGGGAATACACCATCCTGACAGGCGAAGACTATCCGGCTTAATCCGGTAATAAGAGACATAGAACCGCTAAGGTTCTATGTCTTTTTTAACGTTTTGGTAAGCCAAATAAGGAGGTTATATTATGAACTTTGAAGAAATGAAAGAGGTATCGTTTTCAAAAAGCGATATCGGCTACAGTAAGTTATTACATACGCCAGTTGAGGCTTATAAATACCATGATACCGAAATGTATTTGGTACCACTAACGATGGAAAATTACGAAGACCCTTTGTTTAAAGAGGTTTATCCAGTGATCGGAACCGTGGTAGATTTTGCAGTCGATGTCACTGATAAAGAAAATGAATCTCTTAAGAGAGACCTTGGAAAGTTAGAAATTTTATCAAATGGTTCAGGGATTCGTACAGACGGAAAAGACTTCTATGTAAGACACTGGCATATGATTATCAAGATTTCGTATGTGGTAATTACTAATCCTTATGCGATAGATGGATGGTATCGGACGTTTACCCATCATCCAGAATTTGAAAAAGAGTTTACAGAGGTTGTCAAACCAACGAAAACCATAAAACCATTATATGATATGATTTATAATTGGAGTCGTATGGAATTAATCGTACAACGAGTCAAATGCCAAAAGATTATGGGAAATGTAACCACATTGGAAAATCGGTTGTTACAGTTAGACCTTATAAAATAGGAGGTTATAGTATGACAATAGCAGAAAACAATGCACTTGGGGAACGATGTCGATATTTAACTATGCGCCGAAGAGCCTTACAAGAAACGCTCAATAATCTATCCGAGGATGATCCAGATTTTGAAAACAAACGCAGTAATCTACAAAAAGATATTGATGGCATCTGGGCGGAAGAAAAAAGTATCATTCGTAAATTAGCTGTGTCACACGAACCGGTGACATTTGATGTACCTATAGAACATAAACCGGAACGTGACTACATGGGCATACCGAATCCGAATAGTTATGCTGAACGAGTAGCACGAGCACAGGCAGAAGAACGAGAAAACGTATTACCAACTCAATGGTATGGTATGGATTAAGATAGAACCTGTTTGGGTTCTATCTTTTTTGCAACGTTCTGGTAAGCCAAATAAGGAGGTTATATTATGTATTACGACGATTTAGACAAATCGAAAATGATCGATGGTTGGAAGCGTACCACGCATAACGACCCGCATTATGGATTCTATAATCCTGTTTATCTATTGGAAATGAAAGAAGAGTACATGAATGATCCATTCATGGATCTCTTACGAAATGAACACAAGCACTACTGTCTTTCTGGCTTTATTGGAATCCGTCCAGAATGTGAACCAGTTTCACCAGTCGTTCTTAGTTTTAATATGTTATCTAGCATGTTTCGAGTCGGTGACGAAGGGTGTGTGTATTGTGGTGGTAATAATGGAACTGTGCAGTTGATTTATGTGTTTTGCCTGCCATCATGGAATGAATCAAAAGACTTATCTGATTTGTGTAGCCAACATTTCTGGACAAAACCAACAGATATCATTGATCGGTTTATGACAGATTTACAACCAGCTGAAATCACCGATGTACTAGATGCATTTACTGTACAAGCGGCTCGAGATATCAGTAAAACGATCACCAGTTTAAACAACTTACAGAATACCTTAGATGATTATCAAGGAATGCGCAATGTTATTACAAGGCATATTGCCGATCGATTAAATGGAACCGAATATGAACTAGACCGTGAATGGTCCAAAAAATATATACACAAATCAGAAGATTGACAAAGGAGACATCATGGAATATAACGAAATGCGACAAGTGGTAAGAAGTATCACAGATATTGGACATAGTCGATTGTTACAAACGCCAATGCCATGCCGAATATACGATGGCATGGAATTATATTTTGTACCGATTAACATCTACAATTGTGGGGATCCGTTATTTAGTAAGAACTACCCGATGATTGGTGTCGTGACAGAAATCACGGATAAAGATGACGAAAACTTGAAAAAATATCTTTACAAAACCATATGCTTAGATGACGTAAGTGATCTGCGCACAGATTGGCACCATCTGTATACCAAGCATTGGTTTATGATCATACAGATCCACTCGGCATTGATTACCAATCCATATATGCGAAAAGGGACATACAATACACTTATCAAATTGCCAACTGAAGAGTTTGACAAGCAGTATCATCTAGCAATCGAGCCATATCTCGAATCGAACAAGAAATCTTTATGTAAGATGGTAACAAGTTGGAGCCAGATGGAATTAATCGAAGCCAAACAAAAGTATTGTAGTGCATTTTATGAAGCTACCAAATTAGAAACCCGATTGCTTCAATTAGCGCAACTACAAGAGGAAGACAAATGAGGTTACTAGAACCAGAAAAGGAGATGACTGATATTGATGAATTGGAATGATCATATTATTTATGCAATGAAGATACGTCCGGAAGATACCGGATACTGCTTTTATTTTTCCGGCATTACGACATATGAACGGGACGATGCGTTCTTAAAGATCTTACGAGATGCCGGGCAGAAAAACTATTATCAGACGAAAGTCTACTGTTTAGCATTAGGAAGAGACCTTCCTAAAGTTTACTTACAAGATATGAAATACTGGTTACTGTGCAACCGATCCTTTATCGAGATGGCAAAACCCGTAGATCTTACAAAAATTACCAAAGGAATGCCGGGACTTGTAATCGCAGAAAAAGGAAGCAGCTGGTATAATACAAGTGATACACCGGTACTCGAACGACCGGTAAGTGAATACCAAGAAATTACAAAAGTATCCAATCAAGTTACATTTAGCGTGGTAAAAAACGTGATTAGTGACTCGATTGAGCATATGTATGGTGATGCAATCAATGAGCTGATAACCAATCGTACCAAGTTAATTAATCGATTGCGACACTCATATATAGGAGAATAGGAGGAATTATGAATTATCAAGAGTATTTAAAAAATGTGCAGATCTATGGAGGTCCTGCACCAGAAGAAGCACATGCAGATGGGTGCATGTATGACCAATTTTGGATTACCGGATTAGATAAGTTCATTGTTGGTAATGGACATTTAGAACGATGGCTTCAGGAGATTGGTAGTCGTTACTATAACTGGTATATTGTATATGGCGAGTATCAGAAATCTTATCGTTGTGCACATGAATTACATATTCGACATTTGGATATTACGAATATAAAGCAATTAGGACCCGAATATATTGATGGGATTCCGTGTGATTTTCAGATATCCGTTGACCTGAAAATGAGAGGAACCATAGGATTGATCCTGACAAAATATGATTTACTCGAGGTCTTAGGATCAGAAGCATATGGTGAATACAGCTGTTCCGGCTCGTTTTCGAAGGATGCTTGGAAACCCACCATCACTAAGTTTAAACCATTATCATGGGATAGCTTCTTCCATAACTTAGGAAAAGGAATTACAATTGCTGCAACCGCAGATGCTGTAAATACTGAAAGAAACTTGAAGACTTTAGGAGACGAAATTATGCGAGCACTAGATTCCGATAAGTGTAAGGAGGATACCGATGGAAGCAACTAACTTAAAAATCACGTCTCTGTTTCTAAATGGATCAGAATGCAACAACCGTTGCTTTGCTTGTTTCTACATTCAAAATGTTACGAGAGACTGTCAGGAATTGAGTCGTATGATCGAGATGGTTTCTCAAACGAAGAATTTCGATATCATTGCGGTATTACCAGATACCGAACATAACAAAATGCAGCTAACACGTGGAACTGCAACACTTGACCGTCTGATGTCTTTAAACAAACCTTGGGAATTGATGGTGATCCCGAAAGATTTGTATCTATTAGAACCAGCAGATCAAATGCCTTGTTACGATCTACGTAAATTCCATGCAATTGTCCGTAATGGTGGAGATCCTTGTGATTATATCCGTATGCGCAATTTCATTCAAAGTGTAGAAACAGATTATGCCAAACGGCAATTAGGAACCAGTGATTGCAACGAATCTTTGTTATTTGGAATTGAACGAAGAGACTATCCAACTAGCTGGTTTTATCCGGAAAATGGTATGCGGTATGCGATGACCGGCATATTAATAGAAACACCGGATAAAGAAAAATTCCGAGGATTTGTAATTGATGTTCCAGCAAAGGAAAGCCTTTCGTTTCACAAAAACTTTTCTTTACCTGGATATATCTGTGCATGGATGTTCGAGAAAAAACCGACCATTAATATCGATTTTCGCGACTATGATTTTCAACCATCCAAGTTGTCAGGAGATCTGTCAACGTTTATTAATGGAAAACCTGTGATTGTGTCGGAAGACATCGTAAAGCACGTATCATATAAAGAACCGGAAATCGAAATCCCTTATGCAAACTGGGAAAAAGACGTGAAGCATCCTGTAGATTTTGAAGACTTTGCAGAAAATAAACGATCCTATGAAGAAGACGTGTTCTGCGATAACCAAGGGGCTCCGGAAGAAAAACGAATGGTAAAAGAAGATATTATCACCCCATTCAAAGAAAAGGTCAAGGAATATGATCAAGAAGGCCGTGACCGAAAATCTTCCATGACCCCACTTCTTATCTCACCAATCCAGGAAACCCATTTCCAGGCATTTGTAATAAACGTTCCATATGGGGACGTCGTACCATTTGTAGAAAATACCAAACTTCCAGGATATATTTGCGGATATCTACATATTACTCCAAGTTACGTATTTATCGATTTTAACAGCTATAAGCATGATCCACCATGTGTGATTACGGTCGGTAATACGATGTATTACGTATACCGTCAGATCTGTCAGCCAGTGATTGTAAGCGATAATATTATCCCTCACTTAAATCCATCGGAACCAATAATCCGATTGGATAACCAAATGTGGAAACAGGAGGATAGATTAAAACTTACATATGGCGAATGGGTAGATAAGTTACAAAAAGATCTTCGTACCGAATATATTGGCGGACCATTCAAAGAAAAGATTAAGGAACTCGAAAACCAAGAAGTAAACGAACCAGAGACGGAAGAGAGTGAGATGTCTGATGAGAAACCGGAAGAATCAACTCCCGAAAAGAACCCAGATAAACAAATAAACGAGATAATTACAGATTTAGAAGGTTCTGGATCTACGGTGGAAGACTTTAAGAAATGGATTCGTGAGGTATTGGTAGAATACCTTGAAATTGAAAGAAAAGAGGCAACTACTCGACATATGGAAGATGACCTCAAGCAGTCTTATGATGACGATGCTTCTGAATTAGACATTGCAAACGTCAAGGAGGGCACTGAAATGGCAAAAGAAACTAAAATTAATACTGCAGTATTAACCACTTTCCCGTTAATCAACTGCTGCGGTGGTGAATTATGTTATACGAAAGATGGAAATCTTTTCTGGGTACTTGAGATGAACTCTTTTGGAAACCCAGAAGATAAGTGCTGGAAATTAATCCTGGAACTGGGTCTTCCCGTATTCTATCAGAACAGCCATGAAAAAGAAAGCAGGGATACGGTTTATACAAGGATCTCTAATCCGGAAGATCCAAAATGGTACTGTAGTCCAAATACAGGCAAATTAGGATTTTATCCAGATGGTATCAATCCAGTCATTGCAAATTTTACTCATATCGGTATGTTATTGACAAATCCATTTGATGAAACCACTGAGTGCCGTGTTGCATATGGTGCTCATAAGCGCCCTGTATGTACTGAAGATGCTATTCGAGCAATGATTGATTGTATCTGTGAACATTATGGACGGGTTCCAAAAGATTTAGTTAACGCAATTGTGAACTACTATAAGGAGGACTGATTATGAGTGAGTCAATTATCAAACTTAATGAGGATAACAAACGTGCATTTAAATTCCTATGTGATCGTGGCTGGGAAATTGCGTGCACACAACCACTTAGACAGACGGCAATTGTAATTAATGCCGGGGTATTTGGAAATCCAGATGATCCGTGCTGGAAATTACTTGTAGCCAGCAAGTTACCAATGTACTATACCGTATGTAGCGGAGTCGATAACGGAAGTTATTTTCTCATCAACGACCCAGCAAATATGCAGTGGGTGGTTGATTTAGATAAAGATGGACGAATCGGGATGCTTGCATTCAATGTGGATGACTATGTGAGTGTAAAAATACGAGATTTCTGTGTACTGCTTACGAGCCCACTACAAATTCCGGACGAATTTAAAGTAATTGGAAATCAGGAGTTTCCAATTAGCCGCGCAATTGAAATGATCTGTGATAAGGTTTGTGAAAACTATCCTGGTCATATCGAAGAAGATTTTGTGCAGGCTCTGGTAGAGTATTATAAGAAATGAAGGTATGTACATGGATGATAAATTAATTAACTGGAAAAATTCATTAATCAAACGATTCTATGTATGCAGTACGGATCTGTATCCAACGTATTATTTGGAACTGGATGGATACGATCATAATGCGGACCTATTTCGTTGGATTCACGAATTGCATTATGTAGCAGGCATCCGTGTCGTAATCGTTGACGTACGTCGCTGTGATTATGATGAAACTTTGGATGTATTAAATTATAACTACGAAGATGGCCGGGAATTTGATCCAAAACAGTTTACGGGAGAAGGAGATCGTTTGAAGTTATTATTGACGTTCCCTGACACACATTTTTATTGCGGCAGTGGATTTGGACTGGCAGACGGAGTGTATGGATTTTGTGGAATGGAGCTATTTGAGAAACGCGGAATGGTAGATATGGATTATAAAGATTTGATTCGTGAGTTATCAGGACATGCATTAGCCGCATTCATGAGAAAACAAAAGTTCAAGGAACAAAAACTATATGAAGTCATAGACCAAATGGATGCTGTTGTAAAAATGGATAAAATTGATCCAGAGTCTTATGTAGATGATAAAGATTAAATAATAGAAGGATTACCAACAGGTAATCCTTCTATAAATCTTGTTATTTTGTTTCTTCTTCCGTTGCAGAGTCTGCATCAGTAAGAAGCATCAGATAATCGATATTTGCCTCAACGTTTGTGAGTCGTTCATTAAAAGTTAAATCGGCTTGAACTGCCTCTGATTCGGTGCTCAACTCTTTACACATGGTACGAGCATTCTCTTCATACGTCATATTCGGATACGGAATAAATGGTTCTGGCTGATGAATAAATGGGTGGGTCGATCCCTCAATATAAATATCAAAACCATTTTCGTAAATCGTATACATAAGTTTTTCGCTACTAGAGTTTGTGTAGCCACTATCTATCATATCCATAGTTTTACCTCCATTATAATACTACATCAACTCTCGATGTATTTGTAGTAATTTTATTATATCCATTCGTTGTTATTTTGAAACCATTAATCGACATTCCATTTTGAAAATAACCTTCAATATATTTATTATCTTTAGTATAAGTAATATCCATATTCATCAAATTGCCAGATTTTGATTTAATAATAAAATCAGGTCTACGATATGCATCATATGTATTAGCAACGAACGTATATACACCAGATTCGTTAACAGTTGCGGATGATTTGTTCACCTGCACTATTGATCCATTATGCTCGTAGTACTTGATCACAGCATTAGATAAACACGTATCCCCTTTTAGCAATTCTGTGGTAATCGTATACGTTGACCCTGTGGAATTATATACAGCATCACTCATGTTAATTTCATAGATATAATAATTCCAATAGTCATATGAACCACTTTGCGTAAATATCATAAGATGCAATGTTGGTATCTCATTTTCAATATCGAACATAGATCTAGTTGATATTCCTGTTCCATTCGTAAGGGTAGCTTCTGGAATTTCGTAGTTTAATTTTTTAAAAGTGACGTTATTTGATGATGTTTTTACGAGATACATGTTTGGTATCAGTGATCTATCAATACTATTGCAGTTATCATTTACATAATACCCTCTATGCAATAATAATATGTATGTGTCTGGTTTTTCAGCTGATAGGACCATATATTGGTATTTATAGTAATCATCGTTTGTCCAACCTGTATTAGGCTGAATATAAACACCATTAATACTATCAACTGTATAATTTGTTAATTGTGTGAATGTCGGTTTATAGTATGACTCACCGGATTTCAATAAAATGCTAAGCTTCGTCACGTAGTGTATTAAACTCATCGATCCACTTGTACTATTCGAATTCGTGATAAATAATGACGAAATTATGAATTCATATCCATTATCTACTTTAGCACAGGATAGAATCATTGGTGCAGAACTAGATGGAGATGCAGAAACCTGGCATGCTAATTTGTAAGTGAGATCATATATCGGAGATGAGTATGTATTAGAAATACCAAAGTATGAACCATAAGATATTTTATTTGCTGGTAATACTATTTCAAATACACCTGACCTATCGATTTTACATATATTACAATACACATAAATAGAACTCGAACTATTAGACATCACACATATGAACAACCAGCATGTGTTATTATATTCATCAATCACACGATTGACTTTAACGACGTTCTCGCTAAATGAACCACCACCATTCATTCCAAGAGATGATGAAAATTTTGGAGATACGGCCGTGAATGTTGATCCATCGAACGAATATATCATATCCATATAATAATAACTGCTTGTTCCAACACATAAATATAAAAGACCATTATATACAAAAAATTCATATATACGATGAAATGGTATTGCAATTTTCGTATATGTGACGGAACCTGATGAATTATAAGTCATTTTATATAACTCATCATACGATGCGCTAGATGAACCATTATGGACTGCTGAGTAACAATAATATGTATAAAGTTCTCCGTTATATCGAATAATCGGATATGTGAACTTTGTGTTTTCATATGACGTGCCACTACTATAACTCGCATAACCATGATATAGTTGTGATGTTGATATATCAAGTTCGGTCATATCAAGAGAATTCACTTTACTATGAATCGATTCTGATTTATTTAGTATTTCGGAATATCCACCATTTCCAGATTTTCCGCCAATACCAGATGTGCCTACTGCATTTATATTTACAGGCATGACTTATAAGCACCCCCTTATAATAAGTGACGCATTCAAGTCTATAGTGGGTTTTTCACCCCATGCATAAAGAGTAATTTTTCCGTCTTCTTGTTTATATCCCGCTATTTTGGCGGCGGCAAGTGCTTCAACAGTTTTGTTGACTGACGGATTAAACAAAATGTCGCATAGACTACTGGGTTTCACTGACGAATTTGTGATGGAATAGCTAAAAGGTGCCTCAGAACCGCTCCAATTTGCGGCATTTAAGGTAATATTGCTTAAATTGCTATTC
>ERZ1026878.55-NODE-55-length-89196-cov-58.973817_pt1 | contig 89196 bp, 67 predicted proteins | sample MGYA00380169_ERZ1026878 | MGnify/ENA primary metagenome ERZ1026878 (study PRJEB33269, sample SAMEA4719805) | human gut metagenome | biome: human-associated habitat; feature: organic feature; material: feces | place: Cameroon | collected 2013-10 ...
GCTTCTTGTACTACTTGTCTGTTTATGTGAAATCTTTCAAAGAACTCTTTTCTTCGCAAGTTAGGCTACGCTCAACAATCGAAATAAATTTCATTGTATTCGACTTGCACTAACTTTCTTCTGTCGCTTGTGAGAGGTGTATTTCTCAAAAGCGAGTGCAAAAGTACAAACTATTTTCCAAACACGCAAGAGTTTCGACGAAAAAGTTTTGAAATTAACAGTTATTTAACAGTTAGAGTGAAGAATAAGAGACTTTCCTGCCCCACTCTCATTATTTTATACACACGGGAGCGCGGGCAGCGCGTGTGCGGGCGCACAGGCGAAGAAAAACCTTGTTTTGAATCAGAAGTTATGTCAGAAGCTAATGACAGAACTTTCGCAAGTAAGTGCCATACATCTTACCGGAAAGGGCAAAAGCTTTAAAATTTGCCTGGAGTTTTAAAGCTTTTGCCCTTACAGGGCGCCTTGCTAAATGCTTTATACCCAGGGCGTTGCCCTGGGCTAGGAGCTTCTGCCCTTTCAGGGCGTGCTGCTTATAAAAGTTTCTGTAACCCTCAGAGGGCGTGCTGCTTAAAAGTTTCTGTCCCCTCAGGGCGTGTGGAGCTTACTTGCGAAAGTAGAGCCTGATTTTCCAATACACCAGAGCGAAGACTTACAACGCATATTTATGCCGTATATTCATGCAGTAATTTCCGAAAAACGAAATTCCAACTGCAAATTTATATCGCCCCAACTGGAAAAATATTTTTTCCCAACTGGGAAATTATTTTTTCACAGTTAAGTACAACTTACTGGCGAATAAATATACAGAAGCTTTCCTGCCACTGTTTTCCGGATATTATTGCTGCCTTTTTCTGATTGTATTGCGAGATAATGAGACTTCCTGTCAAACAAAATCTGCAAGGCAAAGACTTGCCTCGTCTATTATGACCTAACCCAGTCATCTATTAAGACCGAACTCGGTCGTCTATTAAGACCAACGTCAGCCACCTATTATGACCAACGCCAGCCATCTATTATGACCAAAGTCTTCTTATATTCCTCTATTTTTCGTACCCCTTATTCTGAATGAGTTTTTTATTCAGATTGATACACTTTTGCGGAATGGGGAACACCGTCGTGTAACCAGACTGTTCGTTAGGCAATGGTTCTCGTAGATCATAAGCCCCAGTGAAGAGGCCGAAGCGAATCAAGTCTTGACGCCTCCAACCTTCCCAAACAAGTTCGAGCAAACGTTCGCGCAAGATATTCTCGAGTGAAGCCTCACAGACAGGCATTCCTACACGCAAGCGCACAGCATCGAGTTCAGCACTACCATCCTCTCCATTGCGCACTTTAGCCTCAGCTTTCATCAAGAGAGCATCAGCATAACGGAAAAGCACAATATCGTTGCTTATCAGTCTACCGTCCATATAAGCAGTTCGGTCCACCTCATACTTAGCCATTCTGGCGCCCGCAGTCTTGACATAAGGGCTGTTAGTAAGATTTTGTTTCACCTCAAGAGGTTGATATTCAAGAACTTTACCATTATCCATCAGAACATTTTTTCCATCAACCTTCACCATACCAGCCACGAAATTGACCTTGCATCGTGCATCCTCATCTGTCTCACCATAATGGTTTGTCCTCATCGTGGAAACCGTAGCACAAGTACCATTCTCACTGCCCCATCCAAAGAGCCCGCCATGCGCATAATGATAAGAGCGGAAGAGATAATGAAACTGATTGACATACACGTTCTTATCCATAGGAATCGTAAAGATATTCTCACGAGAGTTTTCATTGTGAGTAGAGAAATTGGCAGCATAATCATCCTCCAACATATAACCCTCCTCTGCCAATTTATCACAATAGTAGATACAGGTTTCCCAGGCATTCAGTTGGTAGTTTCCATTAACAACAGGCTTGTCTGCCAATCTTCCGGCAGCATCATCTGCGTTATGGTTCTCTACAGGAACGTTCAGGACAATATCCTTTCCTCGAGGCCGGTTCTGATAACCGGACGTCCAGTCGTCATAGGTATAGATTTCAGCATTCAACGCCAACTTAGCCAACAAGAAGTTTGCTACAGGCTGTGTGATACGCCCATAGAAATTCCCCTCTTTGTTGCTATGTTCGTCAGGGAGAAAAGGCGAAGCCTGCTGCAACTCGTTAAAGACAAAACGGAAGACTGTACTGCGCGGCACCTGTCCCAAATCCACACCTGACGAAGCCTGTTCGGAAGAAGAAAGAATCAATGGAATCCGCCCGAACATATCCATGGCATAGTAATAGAACAAGGCCCTCACAGCCTTCACTTCTGCCCCATATTCCTGCTGTTGCTGAAAAGAGAGCAAGTCTTTCTTTTCATTGATCACATCCAAAGATTTATTGGCAAGCACGATGACCTTATACAGAAATTTCCATGTATCGTAGAGCGACTGATCATCGGCAGTCCACCGATGCTGATACATGGCGTTCCATAATCCTCCATCATACCAGTCGCCACCCCGAATCGGAATCATTGCTTCATCTGTTGTCAGGGTATTATAATCATAAACGCCCCGGCACGTACCCTGCAATCCCTCACTCTCATTGGCGCTTCCTATATAGTTGTAGAGCGAAGCCACCGCATTGGTATATATTTCAGAAGCCGATCCATAAATGGCATCCTCGCCAAGTTGGTCTTTAGGATGTTCATCAAGACAGGAGGTAAGACACATCGCTGCCCATGCTATATATAATAAGGTGTAATGTTTCATATCTGCAAGATGTTTGATGTTTTTAGAATTGAATGCTCAACCCCATAGAGTAAGTGCGATAAACAGGATAAGTCCTCTTATCATCAATACCCATCGTACTGTTAACCACATAACTGTTGATCATCGGTGTCAATCCACTGTAACCTGTTATCGTCGCCAGGTTATTGACACTCAGCGAAAGGCGCAGCGACTTGACCACTCCTTTTTTTATAGGCACATCATATCCCACAGTGAGATATTCGATGTTCAGATAATCACCATTCTCCAGCCAATAGTCAGAGACATTCTGGTCTACGATATTTTTCTCGGGTGCACCCTTCAGCACATTATAGTCGGGGAAACTCGACATATTGGTGTAAGCCAATCCCGTGCCATTGAATATCTTGTGTCCGAAGGCACCATTCATCTGCAAGGAGAAATACCAGTCGCGATATCTGAAACTGACATTCGAACCCAGTGTGACCTTAGGTGTAGCCTGACCTGCAATATACCGGTCGCCACCATCACTCAGGTCCACTGTGCCATTCCTGTCAAGGTCTTCAATATCATAGCGATAATGTCCGTTGCCATCCTCTACCAATCCCTTACAATGAGGCAGATAGAAGACACCCAGCGGCTGACCTACAATCTGATAAACCACATTGTTGTAACCTCCATGCTGACCAGCTCCCGACAAACCTCCCATAGCCGTCACATCGGCTGCCGACATCTGCATGCCTTCATACTCGCCACTGAGCGACAAGAGTTTGTTCTTCTGCCACGCCAGGTTCATATTGATATTGAGCTCCATATCCTTCTTCTGAACAGGAGTAACCGAAAAACCGATTTCAAGACCCTGGTTGCTCATCGAGCCGATATTCGCCAGCAATTTGTCGTAGGCAAATGGCGGAACCGGCACATCGTAGGCATAAAGCATATCGGTCGTTTTGGAGTAATAATATTCTGCAGTCATGACCAGCCGATTGTTCCACAATCCCAAGTCGGCACCAATGTTCCAGGTGGAACGAGTCTCCCACTTCAGGCTTGGATTATTGTTTCTTATCATGCCCATCGTCACCGTAGGCGAACTGTTTATTGACACGATACCATTCTGCCGCACCGTATTCATGGTAGTATAAGAAGAAATTCCTCCAAGATTTCCCGAACGTCCATACCCCGTACGAAGCTTCAGCATCGTGATATCATCTATATGACGCAACCACTTCTCGCGTTTCATGTCCCACGACATTGACAGCGACGGGAAAAAGCCCCAAGTATGGTCATCGCCAACCATCGAGGAACCATCACCACGAACCGATACCGATACAGCATATCTGCCTAACAGAGTATAGTCGGCTCCAGCCATCACCGAAGCCAGCGCCGGGTCTTCATAGTTGCTGTCGGTACCTCCAAAAGGTCGTGAGGCAGCAGCGCCTATGTTATGATAACCCATATCGTTGTTGGTAATGCCCTTGGCTGAAGTCCAGAATCCCGAGCGCACATCTTTCTGATACTCAGCGCCCGCCATCGCCTTCAGGTCGTGTATTCCCCATACATGCTGATAGTTTGCCTGCACATTGGCAAGCCATTCCTCACTCTTGAACTCACCCCGATACAAATTGCCCTGAGCCCAGACCCACGTAGGACAGAACTGGTCGTTCTCGTTCGAAGCATAGCTGTAAGCCCCAAAGCCAGAAACGCTCAAGTTTTTCGAGATGTCATAATTCAACTTCAGATGCGCATTGAAATTCATGTTCTTTGTGTCATTCCGCTCAGCCAGCAAAGCTCCGGGAGGATTGATCTGCGAAGCCGATCCATTCTTCAGCCAGCTGCCATTCACTCTGTCATATGGATAGGTGGGATTCATGGCATCAGCCGAATAGAAAAGCATCTGGTTGTCGAAGATATCGTTGTTCTTGAATGAAGATCCAAACACGCCGAAGTCGCCCGTGAGCCTGTCGCCGAAAGCTTTCTGTGTGACATCAATCTTTGCCACCAAATTGCGATACCCTTTGCTTCGGATGATGGTATTGTGGTCTATATAGCCAAAAGAAGCCCGATAGTTGCTGTGTGGAGTACCGCCGCTGAAAGCCAGATAATGGTTTTGCACCTGTCCGGTACGGGTAATCGCCTTGCGGAAATTGGTATTGTAGCCTTTATCGTTATACTCGAGTCCTAATTTTTGCGCAGCAGCTATGTATTCTGCGGCATTGAGCATCTCCATACTCTTGCACATGGCCTCAAGCCCGTAGTTCCCCTCGTAAGAGATCTGAAATCCCCTACCCGTTCCTTTCTTGGTCTTTACCTGTATGACACCCGAGGCACCACGCGATCCATAAAGGGCAGTCTCACTGGCATTCTTCAGCACTGTAAAACTCTCGATATCAGCAGGATAAATAGTAGCAAGCGTAGCCACATCCGACGTCACCCCATCGATGATAACCAGCGGATCGTTACCGCCCATGATAGACGTGGTGCCACGCACACGCACAGAGTTGAGCATGGCCATTCGGTCAAGTCCATTGCTTGTCACGTTCACACCTGCCGTCTGTCCGTTCAAGGCATCGAGTGCATTATTGACCACACCCTTCTTGAGCAGTTCCGGCTCAACAACATTCATTGCTCCCGGCAGATGCAATGTGTCCAACATGAAAGACTGTTTGCCCTGAGCCATGACTGCCAAAGGAGCCGACAGTGCCAGGGCACAAATCATTCTGCATATTATTTTCCTCTTATGCTCCATACATTGTTTAGGTTAAAGATATGCTGCAAAAATATAAAAAAAAATACGAACTACATAATAAATCTACCAAAAAAATCTACTTTTTGTTCTTAACAAAAATCTATATACCTCATTTTCAGCCTAATAAAAAATAATCCTTAAACAAAAACAAAATAAACATTCGATTTATTTTGCTATATATATCTTTTGTTGTAACTTTGCACCCGGTTAACAAAATGCTAACTAAGGGGTGCTACCGCAGTTGCGGATGCTGAGATCAGACCCATCGAACCTGTCCAGGTAATGCTGGCGTAGGAAAAATGAGAAAAACCGATGGCAGGCGCAAGCCTCATGGCTTGCCTGTGTTCTATATCCACACCTCTTTATATTTTATACATTATATATAATAAAAGGAAATGAAAAAAGATTTGTTGCTTTTTGCAGCCTTCATCTTCGGCGTAGCGACTACAGCCGGTGCTGCAAAAAACAAAGCAGGAGAACGCATCGACACTCTAAAGGCAAGACAGCTGCAGGAGGTCCAGGTTATTTCGACACGTGCAAACAAGAAAGCGCCTTTGGCTTTCACCAACGTCAGCAAAAACGATATTCAGGCTGTCAACTATGGCAAGGACATTCCTTACCTGTTGGCACTCACCCCATCTATCACCCTTACCTCTGATGCAGGTAACGGCATCGGCTATACCACACTGCGAGTACGTGGCACCGACCCAAGCCGCGTAAACATTACAGCCAACGGAATCCCTATGAATGATGCCGAGAGCAGTTCACTCTTCTGGGTCAACTTCAGCGATTTCGCTTCCAGCACACAGAGCATCCAGATTCAGCGTGGTGTGGGAACCTCTACCAATGGCGCAGGTGCCTTCGGAGCTACTGTCAACATGCTGACAGACAATATTGGTGCCAAGCCATACGTTGGTCTTGACGTATCAGGCGGCAGCTATTACTCCCACAAGGAGACAGTTCGCTTCAGCACAGGTCTTATCAACGACCACTGGGGTTTGCAGGGACGACTGTCCAACATCGGCAGCAAGGGTTATCTCGACCGTGCCTCAGCCAAGTTGAACAGCTACTTCCTCCAGGCTGGCTACTTCAGCGACAACACCATGGTGAAGTTCATCACCTTCAACGGTCAGGAGGAAACTTACCATGCATGGAACTACACATCCAAGTATGAGCAGAGCCTTTATGGCCGTCGCTACAACTCTTGTGGCGAGTACACAGATGTAAACGGGAACCGCGCTTACTACGACAACCAGACAGATAACTATCACTCACAGAACTATCAGTTGATTTGGAACCAGCGCCTCACCAATCTCTGGAACCTCAATGCTGCGCTCCACTATACCCGTGGCGATGGTTACTACGAGCAGTACGGCTATAAGAACTACGCCAGTTTTGGACTGAACTCTGTAAAGATGAAGAACGACCTCATATACCGCAAGCAGATGGGCAACGACTTCTATGGCGCAATCGCTTCCGTCAACTACGACAATCAAAAGAACCTCACAGCAAACTTCGGTGGAGGCTGGAACAAGTATGACGGCGACCACTGGGGAAATGTTCTCTGGCACAAGGTAAACGGAGATATCGCTCGTGACAATAACTTCGAGTACTATCGCAACAATGCCAAGAAGACCGATTTCAACATCTATGGCAAGGCAAGCTACGAGTTTGTCAAGGGTCTCAGTGCCTTCCTCGACCTGCAGTATCGCCACGTTAATGTGAAGATGCAAGACCCAAGCGACTGGTTCATTGGCGACAGCTTCACTGGCGACTATATCATTAACGAGAAATATGATTTCTTCAATCCTAAATTCGGTTTCAACTACGAGATCAATACCAATAACAAGGCGTACATCTCTTATGCCATCGCACACAAGGAACCAGTAAGAAATAACTACGAGGCCTGGAATTCAGGTTCAGAGAAGCCTAAGGCCGAGCGTCTCAACGATTTGGAGTTGGGTTACAAGTATCAGAGCAGCAAGTTCTCAGCTGGTGCCAACTTCTACTATATGAACTACAAGAACCAATTTGTGCTGACAGGCGAGCTCAACAGCATCGGAGAAGCAGTAACACGTAACTTCGACAAGACTTATCGTATGGGTATAGAGTTGGAAGCAGCTTGGAAGCCAGTAAGCTGGTTCCAGTGGGATGCCAATGCCACATGGTCAAAGAACCGTGCTAAGGACATGATGGTAACATTGGAAGATGGTGAGACAAACGTCAACTTAGGCGAGACACCACTGAGCTTCTCTCCTGACTTCATCTTCAACAACATCCTCACCTTCCAGTATGCAGGTTTCAAGGCTGCCATCCAGAGCCACTACGTCAGCGACCAGTACTTGACCAACACAGGTTTCAAGACCATGGAGTGCAACGACAATGTAGACCCAGACACCTACGAGGCAAAAGGCAACACTTGCTACGAGACCCTGTTATTGAAGAAGCACTTCACCACCAACATAGACCTGAGCTACCACTTCTCTTTGAAGAAGATTGGCATGAAGGATGCCACCATCGGTGTGACCCTCTACAACATCTTCGATACGAAGTACGACAACAATGGTTGGGCAGCACCAACATATCGCATGGTAGACGGCAAGGTAATTGCTGTCAACTTATGGGGCAACCGTGACAAGGATGCAGCTGGTTTTGCACCATCAGCACCATTCAACTGCATGGCTCACCTCTCAATCAATTTCTAATCATCGACAAAACGACTAAAACATCATGATGGATTTCATCACATCACATGGTTTAGACATCATCACCACGGTACTCGGACTGGTTTACATCCTGTTGGAGTACCGTGCCAGCATTTATCTCTGGCTGATAGGAATTGTGATGCCAGCCCTTGACATCTGGCTTTACTGGGGTCATGGTCTGTATGGCGATGCCGGTATGGCTGCCTACTATACCGTGGCTGCTGTCTACGGATATGCCGTATGGAAGTTTGGCAAGAAGCACAACCAGAAGACAGAGGAAGAACTGCCGATTACCCGTATGCGCAAGTCGCTCTATCTTCCAGCCATCGTCTTCTTCCTTGTGGCATGGGGACTCACCTATTATATATTGGCGACCTATACCAACTCCACAGTGCCTCTCCTCGATGGTTTCACCAATGCCCTGAGCTTTGTGGGTCTGTGGGCCTTGGCACGCAAGTACATCGAGCAATGGTTCTTCTGGATCATCGTCGATGTAGTATGCTGCTACCTGTATATCGTAAAAGGTATTCCTTTTAAAGCAGGACTCTATGGTCTGTATGTCATCATTGCCGTAGCAGGCTATTTCAAGTGGAAGAAGATGATAAAGAAGGTACAAGATTAACGTCCATACTTAGAAGGAGCAACACCAAAACGAGCCTTAAAACGCCGATTGAAATAAGAGGGGTCACTAAATCCCACACACAAAGATATTTCCGCTATATTTTTATCACCTTCCAACAGCATCTTTGCGGCAGTCTGCAATCGTTCTTCTCGGATATATTCATTTGGTGTCATGCCAAACAATTCTTTTATGCGATTAAACGTCGTCGTACGTCCTACCCCCAACAAGTCACAAAGTTGATCAACTGAGAAATCGGCTTCCGACAAATGGGCATACACTATAGTTGTAACTTTTTCCATAAAATGATGCCTAAAAAAGCAAGAAATAGCAGAATGATGCTTTTATTTTGAGTTTCAAGTGGTTGTGGCAGTCGTTGGCTTTAAGTGGCATAGACGAGGAAAAGCGAAAAACGCAGATTGGAGAAAAAGAAACGCTTTCAAATCATTACCTCGCAGAAACGCCCTAATAAGCATTTTTAACGGTGGCGGTTCATATTTCCCCATTCTGCGTAAGTTTTGGTTTTGCCATGCAACTCTCATAGTTTAATTTTGCACCGAACAAAAAAGTAAGAATTATGAGATGCACTTTCAAGACAGTCTTCTATGTAAATGGAAGCAAGGAGAGAAACGGAATTGTCCCTATCATGGGACGAGTGACAATCAACGGAACTATCGCACAGTTCAGTTGCAAGCAGAGCGTGACCAAGGCTATCTGGGATGCCAAGGGCAACAGAGCCATTGGCAAGAGCAAGGAAGCCAAGGAGGTGAACTTTGCGCTTGACAACATCAAGGCTCAAATCGCCAAGCATTACCAACGCCTTTCCGACCGTGAGGCGTTCGTTACAGCTGAGATGGTGAGAAATGCCTACCAAGGCATAGGCACAGAGTACGAGACCTTGCTCAGAGCCTTTGACAAGGAGAACGCAGCCTTTGCCAAGCGTGTAGGCAAGGACAGAGCCAAGAACACTTACAACAAGTATCTTGTGGTGAGAAAGTACGTTGCCGAGTTCATCAAGTATCAGTACAAGCGCAGCGATATGTCCATGAATGAGCTTACCGAGGAGTTCATCCGTGACTATTGCCTGTATCTGAAGAATGTCGTCGGACTTGCGCAGTCCTCCATTTGGATTTACTCCATACCACTGAAGCATATTGTAACGGCAGCTCACTACAACGGCAAGATACCGAGAAATCCATTTGCCATGTACCACGTTGACCCAGACCACAAGGAACGTGAGTTCTTGACCTTGGACGAGCTTGCTGCCATAACAGAGATTAAGTTGGAAGACCCGAATATGGCATTTGCAAGAGACCTCTTTATCTTTGGTTGTTGGACAGGTATATCATTCATTGACATCAAGAACTTGACTGAGGACAATATCAGCATGGTAAACGGTGCTCCTTGGATTGTGTCCAAACGTCAGAAGACAGGTGTGCCGTTTCAAATCAAGCTGATGGATATTCCTATGCAGATTGTTGAGCGATACAAATCTTTCAGAAAGGGCAACCACTTGTTCAACATCGGCAACCTTGACAGCATCAACAAGCGCATCAAGAAAGTTGCTGTAATGTGTGGCATCAAGAAGCGGGTTTCGTTTCATATCTCTCGTCATAGTTGGGCAGTTTTAGCCTTGGAGTATGGTATGCCGATAGAGAGTGTGAGTAAGATTCTCGGTCACACGAATATCACCACGACACAGATATACGCTAAGGTGACAAGCAACAAACTTGACCATGACATAGCAGTCTTTGAAAGTCGAATCAAGGGACACTTGCCTGTTATGGGAGGAATGGCATGAAAAGGACTGTAATCACCGTGGACGGAAATGGAATGTTATCCATTCCGTCCAACTTGGAGAACTTGAGGATGAGTGAGGGAGAGTTGGTCAATATGCTTCATGTTACAGCCCCGAAACTCAACTCTGTGATACGAGCCATATATAAAGAAGGTATGTTGTTGATGTCGAAAGTCCAACAGAGGCAAGAACTTTCCAAAGGTATTTGGCAAACATTGTATGGATTTCCTATGATTGTTGCCATTTGCTTCCGTCTTGTCTCTAATGGTGCTGCGCATCTTCAAGAGGCTATACGGAGCAAAAGAGAAAACATCCATTGTCCTGCAACTCTATGGAGGGACAAATTCCTTCAGCGGAGGATAGTTGTATCTTTGAGACATCGGTTGTTCACTGTCGTATTGACTTGTTGGCGTACTGATTCACTGTCGTATAATGTGATAAAGAAGTATACATGCAAAGAAGCGTGTAAGCATAAATGTATTCCTGCATGTCATACGTTTTACATGTTTATCGTATGACATATAAAACGTATGACATGCAGGAATACATTTTTGTTCATCCCGAGGAATGGTATTGACAACCCACTCTTCGGGATTTATTTGCCTCATCCTTTAGTATTGGAGAAAACGAGCCGTTCCTTGGAGACTTTGCGCCTCCAGCCACTGGGCGAACCACCGCAGTGTTTTCAATGGTATTAGATTTGTTCTTGTATAAATAGTGTGTCCATAAAGACACAGCAAGGTATGTTTTGAGTAACTCAAAACCTTTCGAGTTACTCTCGAAAGCACATGCCTATCGGGTGGATTATCCTTCCAAAGTCGGACAATTTGAAGCGAACAGCATTTTTCTTTTTCAACGAAGACAATACTTGCAATACCGAATTCTATACAATTATTCTTTATTGTTCTCAATCTTTTCAAGTGTTACTTGGTAGTCAAATTCATATATAACTTTGGTTACATTTATAGTCTCATTTTCTAATTCTAAAGTCCACCCATTCAACTCTCTGAGAATTCCCCAATCATCTATCGTTTTTGTGAATGAGATAGCATCTTCTATATCATCAAAATTTCCCATAACATTTGGAATGGTTGTCAACATCTGCTTCATCCAACTATTGATATTGGCATAAAATATTGCATAGTAATTTTTCACCTCTTTATGGTCATTGTCGAATAAGTGACCTTTAGCAACCTCACACAACTTACCTTTATCATCAAAATATAAATACTTGGTTATGTGGATTGAATCTACAAGAACAGTAGGAGCATACCAATCGATTTCCTTTCCATTGAAAAAACCTATCTCTTGCATTTTTACAGACATAAGATCTTCACCAATTGTTCCTTTGACAACAAACTTCAATGTGACATGGGTATCAATAAATCTCGGTGTAAACGCAACATTCAACAAACATCTGTCTTGGTCCTTGACACTTGGGTAAAGGATACCATCATATTTTGAGGATTGTCCTTGAAATATTGGTTTCCCTGTATAGTTGAAGTCGTATATGAAATTAGATATAAGGGCACATGGTAGATATTTTTTAACATCATATTTTCCTCCTCTATCATTCATGAATATATTCCCTATATCTCGGAGATAGCCAATTATGTGTTGAGGATATTCTTTATCCTTGTCTATTTTTAGATACCCTTTATAGTCTTCATCTATATCGATTCCCTCTGGAGGAATAACTCGAAACATATTGGCATTCGCATTTTCATCAATGTGCCATTTTGAGATGTACACTTCTTTTCCAGTACAGCTTTCCTTGTCTATTTCCTTAAAATTTGTCTTAACGGACATCGATGCATAGAAAACACTCTGTCCTGTGAAATTGCATCTCTGTAATGGTGGAAATAAAGATGAACATTTTTCTTCTGGGACATAAGAAAACGTAGCTGGATTTGTAATATCTTCGTCTGCCCCAATAGAATTCCCCATTCTTGACCGATAGACATTAAAGTTTCCACCTAAAGGCTGGTGTTGAACAAAAGCCATTGGGCAGTCTTTGTTTTTATGGAAATCACGATATGATTGCTCATCCTTTATTTGGGCTAAGTCAACATATTCCTCTAATTTCTTAGATAATTCAAGAAATGTTATTTCTGCTTCTTTTGAATGGAAACTTATCATATTGTTTGTTAATATCTGATTGAAAAAGTCGAATTTGATAATTTTATAAAAACTCTTGCGCATTGGAATTTTATAAAAGCATTGCTTTCCGTACTTGAATCGCGAGTGCATAGGCTAATCGTGGAGGAACAGCATTACCAACCATTTTATATCCATTTTTTATATCTGTATAAATGAAAACAAAATTGTCTGGAAAGGTTTGTATCCTTGCGCATTCCCGAACACTCAACCGTCGATAAAGATGTTCATAGCCTCTTGCAAACATTCTTTTATCAGAACTAACATAAGTCATCTTTGGTGCCTGTGGATGCTGTGGCTCATTTCTTGCCTGTGCTTGAATCGTAAAAGATTGCTCATTCCATGAGCGAACACGATTGCGTGCCATGTATTTTGCGTCATAACTTCCTGTATAAACATCATGGTTCTTCCTTGTTGGATGTTCCGACATGACCATTTCTTCATTGAAAAATCTTGGGTTTTCAATAATATCCCCAATGGCTTGCCTTAAAGTCACTTTCTTATTAGGCATTGCTATCGGGAACGTAAATGTATTTTGCAGGTCATTTCGTATTCCAACAAAGAACACTCGAAACCTATCTTGTGGTATTCTGAAATCAGCTGCATTCAACAGTTTATATTTTATGGAATAACCAATGGATTGTAAACTTTCAATTATGAATGCCAGTGATTGCTTATGTTTGTCTTCAAGTATTCCTTGTACGTTTTCAATTACAAAGAACTTTGGCTTTTTCAAGTTTACAATTCTGACATATTCCAGAAACAACTGACCTCTTGGGTCTTCAAATCCAAGTTGTTTTCCTCCTTCGCTCCATGCTTGACATGGTGGACCGCCTATAATACCATCACAAGAAGGGATGTCTTGGTCTTTGAGTAAGCGCACATCAGTTGTATTCAACATGGTATTGGGGTGATTCTTCCTATACGTTTCAAATATTGAAGAATCACATTCGTTTGCCCAAATCACATTAAATCCAGCTCTTTCAAACCCAAGGTCAAGACCTCCACATCCTGCAAATAGTGATACTATATTCATCAATTATCTATATTGATATTATGTCGTCTCAATGTTTCAATTATACTTAATGCCACATGGTACGCAAGATTGACAGGAACGGCATTACCTATCATCTTATATCCATAATTTACTTCATCATATATGAACTTGAAATCATCTGGGAAGCTTTGTACACGAGCAACTTCTCTGACAGTCATTCTTCTATATAGATGCTCTTTCCCCTCAACAAACTTTTGCAAGTTCTTTTCGACCTTTATCATCTTAGGTGCCTGTGGATGAAGCTGGCATTGCCTTCCGCTTGCTTGAACGGTGAATCCAGGTTCATCCCATGCTCTTACACGGTTGCGTGACATGAATATTGGCGAGAAGGCACCTGTAAAATATTCATTGTTAGGAACAGCGCAAGCATTTCCGTTAGTATGATTCTTTTCTCTTGCTGGTATGGCTGTGTCCTGTAAATCCCAAATAGCCTCACGTAAAGTTGGCTTATGCTCTTGTGCCTTCGGATATTCATAGTCGTCTATGTGCAAATCCTTGCGAAAGCCAATATAGAAGACACGGTCTCGGTCTTCTGGAACATCATAGTCATTGGCATTAAGCATTTTCAGATTAACGTCATATCCTGCTTCATCAAACAACTTCATAAATCCACTAACTGCAGTTGCATGTCGTTTGGCAAGCATACCCGACACATTCTCTGCTACAAAAAACAAAGGTTGGGTATCACGCAATATTCTGATATACTCATAGAACAACTGACCACGTGCATCTTCGATACCTTTTAAAGAACCTGCCTCGCTCCATGACTGGCATGGAGGTCCACCAATTATACCTGTCACATGGTCAGGAAAAGCATCTGACGGTATATTTCTAATATCCCCCTCAATCAATTCTGTGTCAGGGAAATTCGCTTTAAATGTTGGACATATCTTCTTATCAAATTCATTGGCTATCACAGTATGAAATCCTGCATTGTGAAATCCTTTGTCAAGACCACCTGCGCCAGAAAAAAGACTTATTAAATTCATATTTACCACTTACAGTTAAACTTTATATTTACAGCAGGAGGCATTCCTACAATCTGAACATCAAACTTCAAAGATGGTTCTATCATATCTTTTGCGTTATGTATTCTGAATGAAAATTGCCAACCATTATCAAAACTCATAATTACCGTGGTCTTACTTTTAGGTTTGAAATCCATAAAAAGTAAAGTCGTAGGCAATTCCATTGCAGGAACTTCCAATGAAGGTTTCTGTGTCTTGCTCGATTGGTTTAGAGTTCCATACATATTGAACGACTGTATTGTGGTAATTCTTTTGTTGTCTATACTAATAACCTTATAGAAGTCATATTTGCTAAGTAAATATTCGACAAGTTTACGAGGAATGTCAGTGTTATTCTCTACTTGTGTCTTTACTTCTTGCATAAATGCTTTCAATAATGGCACATAAACATCGTCTTCCTTAGAGTTTAAATCTCTAAAATAAGTGCCATTTGCTTTCTCTGCTTCAAGAAAATCAAATGTTGGCTTCACTGCATTCCAATATTCTTCAGAACAGCTTACGCCATACCATTTCTTGCCAAAATCCAAACTCTTTGCTAAACGGCTATGCTTTACAGCCATGTGATTGTGTTTTATGCTTAGTCCAATCTCCCAAATTATATCTTTACGCTCAATGATAATGTCACGAACATCTGCTTCTTCACCATGTTCGTCACTTTGTATATATAGATTCAGCGTATCGTCATCAACTTCTACAATATTTGGTTCTAATGCAAATATTGTATCAATAGTTGACTTTGCACTAAGTGTATATAATGCTTTTTCTGCAACACTCAATGTATTCCATGCGTGTTCAGCTGCTTCATAGCTGCTGTTATGAATTATTTGTGATTTACGAATTGCACTTATCGCATCTTGTAAAGAATGCAAACAAATGTATTCGTAAGCACGTCCTTGGTCATTACTTTTACTGCTCATAACTATTTACATATTTATCAATTCTTTTATATCAGTGTTCAATAATTTAGATATATTGATTATGGCTTCCAATGGTGGCTGTGATGTGTTGGTACACCACTTAGAAACAGTAGAAGGGTTTACATTCAACTGTTCCGCCAACCATTTACTTGTCTTTTTCTTTTCAACAAGCACTATTTTCAAGCGATTTATATCCATAAGATTTTAATTTTCTGCAAAGATAATGATTTATTATCACTTTTATTCCTATATATAATTTTTTAACGCTGTTTTTGCACTTTATTTTAAAGAAATGTTGTATTTTTGCGCACGAAAAGAGTTGTTAGGCAGCAAACGTACGCATATTGCAGAATATAGAACTGTTGCCAAACCATTACCTCTATTGAGGTGAAAAACTCATAAATAGCTCATTTTAAGTTATTCAGCAGATTTTCAGCAGATTTTTCCATAAAAACTTTATCAACAGGACTCGTTATCAATCTGCGTTCTTTAACTTCCTCTTTGTCTTCGGAGGAAGTTAAAGAACATTTTTGTTTATGCTTTTGCTCTATCAATTTAAAACATCTTGCAACAAGAAGTTGAACGCTACAAGGCTTTACGAAATAATCATCAGCCGCAGCTTGTATTCCCTTTAAACGATTTTCTTCCCCATCCAAAGCAGTCAACAATATCACCTTTACGTGAGCTAACTCAGCATTGCTCTTAATGCTTCTTGACAGACAAAAACCATCCATCTCAGGGAGCATTACATCGCTTATAACAAGTGCAGGCTTCTGCTTGCAAATTTGTTCAAAAGCCTCTTTACCATTACTATATCCAACAACCTTAAAATAAACAGACAATATTTGTTTTATCTGCACCAAAAGGTCAGGATCATCCTCCACCACAAAAATAGTTTCCATATTCAGTGCTACACCAACCGTATTTTGGAATAAAGGGGATTCTGTCGTCTGTTTTTTCAAACTGCCTGTGATTCCCGACTTGTATTCTTCTTTTGCATAAGCACCTAAAGAATTAGGTAATGTCAAAACAAACGTAGCCCCAATCTGTCCTTCTTCTGGCTTATGATAAGTAAGCTCAGCATGATGTAAAACCGCCAATTGTTTACTCATATACAGTCCAAGTCCCATTCCCCCTTGGGAAACATTTCCATGCATATAAGGTTGAAACAATGTCTTTTCTTGTTCTTCCGTAAGCCCCATTCCTGAGTCTTTTATAAAAATAGACAGGAGCTCTTGCTTTGCATCACATTCTACTCTCAATTCTATGACACCTTTTGGGGTTGTTGAATACTTAATCGCATTACTCAAGAGATTATAAACTATAGTTTCAATCTTTTCTCTGTCATACAACATCTGATATTTTCTTTCAAAAGGAACAAAAAGCATTTCCTGTCCTTTAACTTCTGCCATGGGACGAAAATCAAGATAGAGCTGACGTAAGTCTGCTATAATATCATACTGTTCCACATTGAGTTTAATATCACCTGTATTAACTTTTCTGAACAACAATAAATTGTTCACTAACTTTGCCAATCTATCCGAACCACGGTTTGCTACCTTAATAGATGCCTTTGCATCATATAATGTATTAGCATCTTTTAAGCAATCCATGGCAGATTTTATAATAGCCAACGGTGTTCTGAACTCATGTGCCATCTGAGAAAAGAAATTTAATCTAAACTCCATAAACTGGCGCTCAACTTTTATCTTTTCACGAAGTTTGAAATTGTTATACAACATGCGACTCAAAAGAGCTATTATTGTAAAGATTAGCAATAAAAACAATGCTTTTATCCACCATAAACTCCACCAAGGATGCGCAACCTCAATTGTAAGTACTTGTTCCGGACTCCATTTATTGATACCTACCAATGTTTCCACATGAAAGCGATAGACACCAGGAGAGAGATTCTTATAAGTTGCAGAATTTGCTACGCTTTGGGATTCCCATTTTTTATCAATTCCTTCTAAATAGAAACGATACAACATTTTTTTTGAAAAATCCAAATTAGAGAAATAGAACGTAACCGTATTTTCATTCGGTTGGAGCAAAATTTTTTCTCCTGCCAATAGGCATTTTACCCAATCTCGTGAAGAACGAAATATGGTCTCACCATTAACATCCATGTCAACAATTCGAGGGATTAGCTGCTTATTGTTTTTATAAGTTTGCTCCCTATATTTAATACGCACCAAACCTTGTGTAGTACCATACAACAAGTCACCATCAGACAAAACAATCGCACTATTCTCTGAATAAATGTTGTTAAGAATATGATTGGGGTCAACGTAATTATCCATATACTCATTGAACTTATTCAAACAGTTAATTCCTTCATCAGAAGCAATCCAGACATTGCCTTTTCTATCTTCTAAGATAGAACGAACATTATTATTTAGCAAGCCATTCTGTTTGGTAATCCAATTAAATTTTATACGCTTATAGTCTCTTGGTAATTTCGTAAAAGCCACTCCCTTACCATAAGAGCCTATCCATATATTGGATTTTGAATCTTGAAACAGGCTGATTACCTCTTCATCCCTAAAACTTCCGTTCTGCTTACTATAATTGATAAAATCTTTCTTGCTGATTTTCTTTTTTTTGGCATCTATTACGAAAAAACCTTTATTCGTAGCAATCCAAAGCCAACCATTTGAATCAATCAACAAGTCGCGAATATCGCTTTCTCCTTGTCCATCAGAAAGGTATTTAGAAAAAGTAACCTTTCCTTTTGACGATGTTGTAGCCAACAAAAGTCCATCGCCAAAGGTTGCAATCCATACTCTCCCATAATTATCCTCAACAAAATCATAAATATTGCCCACTTTTAGCAACTTGAAATCTTTCTTTTTATAATGTTGCCGGTTGATCCAAAAGCCACTACCCCTTGTAGCCACCCACACACGCCCCTTACGATCTTTTAGGTAAGCATAAACATTAGCAGGATATTCTTTGAAGCTACGAATAGAATTATCTGACTCATCATACAAAAACAACATTTTGTCCTTTGTAGAAACCAAGACTTTTCCATTGCCAACAGAATGAAGCAAGCGGATATTATTGGCACGATCGCCAGCCGTATGCGGCAAGGGTAAAATCAATTTGGTACAAATACTTGAATGATAAATCTTATACAGTCCTGCATATTCCAAAGAAGTCCATATATTACCATCTTTGTCACAAAACAAACCACCAAGAAGTTTTGATGGCATCACGGTATTATCCGATGTAATTGAAACAGGAGCAATAGAATTTGTTTTTGGATTAAATACAAACAGGCCATTACCGGCTGTTGCTATGTACAAGCTACCATCCGAATGTTTAGAAACCCACACTCGATAATTATAAGTTATTGCAGGCGAAACTTGCTCAAAAAGATTTTTTTTAAGCTTAAACTTCCCATTTGAAAAAACATACACACATCCCTTATTATCTGAAACGACAACATATTCTTTATCTTGGTAAGTTTTTTTTATAGCAGGAATTTGCATATCATTTTTTGAAATGCTCAAAGATTTCAAGTCAAACACCAAAGAAGCAACATCTCCATAAATAAACCATTTATGATTAGCCATGAAATTGACAGCCACCACTTTTTGCATACCAAAGATACGTGAACAAACTATACTTTTTAATAAATTAGCTCTACGATATATTCCGATAGTATTATCTTCATAAAACACGTAAAAAATGCCTTTGAAAAGTTGGGAAGCCAGAACTTTTTTCTTTGGGCCAACCAAACTCACTTTACCTGAAATAGATGCTCTGCACACACCTTTGTCTGTAACTATCCAAAAATTGTCGAAGGAATCCTCTACTATAGACAAAATTTGTTTGCCAGGCAAGGTCCCTCTCTCATAAGTGAAGTCTTTATATAGAAAGTTTTTTCCGTCGAAATTTATTATTCTCACGCCAGACTTATTGTCATAAAGGACAATACCATGCGACCATACTTGGTGTTTTTGGTATTTTTTTTTAGCTTTAGCATCTTGTAAATAATCTATAAACTTTCCCAAAGACAAATGAAAGCAACCCACACTCCCTGAAAACGAAAAAGTCCACAAAAGATGATTTTTACGATCAATTTCTAATCTTGCAATATGGTTATCATACAACCCATAGCTATCAGTGGGATGAAAGTTCAAAAAATTATAACCATCATAACGACAGATGCCATTTGAAGTTGCCAACCATAGATAGCCATTATCATCTTGCTTCATATCGGTGACATCATTTGTCGATAATCCATTCAAAGAAGAATATCTTGTAATATGCCAATTATCTCCTTGTGAATAAACAAACAAAGAAGACCATAACATCATAAAAAACAGCACTAAGCATCTTGCATATTTCAAAAAAGAAGACTTATTCATTGTTTAGTATTTTGAAAAATAATAGAGAGACACATGACAGGAAACATTTACCATATCATGTGCTCTCTGTTACAAAATTACAAAAAAATCTATTCTCATACTAACACACTCCCTAAAAAACTATTTTTTTTAACAAAAGGAGCATCAAACAGTATCTACATTCCAAATTTCAACACATATCATCTATAAGACTCTATTTGGATAGGTGTACCAAATATTCCTGACGATTTCAACAAATCATTCTTTTCGTATATCTGAGGCTGACAGTATGTCACACGTTCAGAAACAGGTAATCCGGCATCACCAATCATGCGATTGGACAGAACATTATCCACAAAGAGTTCTAACTTGTTCATACCATTTTTCAGATATTTAGAAACATCCAATTTCCATGGAGAGCACCAAAGAGCACCCACTTTTTGCCCATTTATAAAGACAGTTACATTACCATTTACCTTAGGTAAACTTAGCAACCATTGTTCTTGCTTATACTCATCCAATTTGAAAGAAGTTGTATAGCGACATCTACCTGAATAATATTTTATCCTTGGATTGTCAGAAGTTGTCCAATCAAAAAACTTTTGATTTCTTAATAGTATTTTTTCTTTTTCAAAAGAAATGTCTGCACTATCTATCAGCACTACCTTCTTTGGCGTTTCTAAGAACTTGCGAATAGGTAAACACGCTATATTCTCATCCGTTAAGACAATAAATCCAGATTCATTTGGAGAAAGATGTAAAAACAATGTAGTTTGTTGACCATTTGAATCAGAAATAAGCAATCTTTGGCGAGATCCATCCAAAGGATTCCAAAAGTACGCATTTTTCCAATTCACCCGAAATTTTACGATATCATGATATACCTTTGCACTATGATTTGCTACAAAATACAAGTCACCATCTCTCAATTTACGATGACTAAACCAAAGCATACTCTTAGGCTGGTGATCACTATAATCAACAAAATCTGGAATATTTGGCAATATCTTGGTTGTATGCTGATCCAATTCGGTAGTTACCTCCCAAGAATACCCCTGTGGTATTTTAGGTAACCAATTAACCAGTAACTTTGTTGGAGGAACACTTGGTAATTTAATCAGCATATCTACTACTGGAGTTCCTTGGCGCATCATGGCAGCACAACGAGCTTGATAATCCCAAAAACCATTACTATTTTCCCAAAGCGTATTATTTCTATTTAAGCAATAATGACGTCCACCTCCTGTACTTCCTGGAATCCTGTCAAGCCAAGGCTGATAAGCGGAAGCACATACCACAAATTCATTAATGTGACAAGAATAAGCAAAATCTGCCAAAGATTTCATATCCTCTAATGTTTCTGAGAATTTCATGTCTGTAAAAGCTTCAGCAGAAGCAATATTTTTTCCATATCTATGTGCGGCAGAAGCACCTTCCTTAATATCATAGCTACCATCCTTGTCTCTTGCCCAAAATTCTGTCTGAGGCTTATCCACCACACCTTTTGCCCTAAAATTATCAGCTACTATACTCAGACCGTTCCCTATCGCTTGCGCTGTAAGTGTAACTCCATTTTTTTTACATAGATACTGAATGGTAGCTAAATAACGGTCACAAATCAAATCGGCAATGGTTAAACGAACATCAGCCAATACACGATCCGTTTTCTTCGCAGACCCTATCACATAACCTACCATGGCAGGAAGCCATTTACGTAGGTCATAGCCACGACGAGCTTTAAACTCTTCAGCAAAATCTTGGGTCCAATTCTGTGAGCCAGCTTCATGGCTATCCATACACACACCAATCGGCTTCAATCCTAAAGCAGACAAAGAATCTAAAATCGGCTGTGTATAGCTATTCCAATGCTTGATGACACCTCGAGCTGAAAGCTTATCGGCCTCCAATCCTAACAGATTTTTTCTGCCATGCTTAGATTTTCCTCCTGTAATTTCTGCACTAATTCTCAATATCATCCAATTACCTTTAGGAACATTCCAGAGTAATTGATTACCCTTCAAAAAACCAGTTACGTCAATGATATCATCTTGTGAAATTGCATTTCCTGAAAAAGGAGAATAATCAATAGGCTGTATAAACTCAGAACGCAGTCCAGTTCTCTCCTCCCAATTGGTTAGACGGGGAAGAAAAGAAAATTCCACATCTCTTATAAAAGAGCAATAGTCTGTCCTTTTTAAAAGAATAGAGTCAGTAACACGTGTCCTAAAAAAACGAGCTTTTATCGGTTTAAAAGCTACCGTTTGTTTGGTATAAGTAGGTGAACCATACACAGGAGGAAGGCCACAAACCTTTCTCCAAGTCATGCTATCATCGGACGCCTCCAGCACACCGACATTGGGACGCGCAGAAAACATCACTCCATTTGGCACAACAGGAGTATTCATTGCTCCATTTCTTGACTTGCCAAAAGAACGAGTATTGAAAGTTATTGAACGAATAGAATCTAACTGTCGTTCGTTCAATCGAATGGCATATACCGCTACATCATAAGCATCTGGATCTTCTGATGCCAACGGCAACAATAATGCTTTTGTTCTATTATCCTTCTTCTTGATGATCAGTGTTTTACTAACCAATCGCTGCATCGCTTCAGATTTATCAATCCATTTTCCACCCAATACATAGCCATTAGATATATTTATCTCAAATGTCAACCCTATACGATGAGCTTCCTGTGCTGCAAACTTAAGCATCTTCCACCATTCAGGACTCATGGCATCCAAAGCCTTGTCAGATGGTTGGTGTACCTGATCATAATAGACAACACCACCAATTCCAGCTCTTTTAAAAGCTTCTAAATCTGCTGTAATTCCTTCACGAGTTGTTTCAGTTTCCCCGTGAAACCACCAAACTTTCGTTCTGCAAGAATCCTGTGGAGTATGGAACACTTGCCAAGCCTGTGAAACGGTAAACATAGAATCTGCCTTTTTTTGTGCAGCACTCGGCAAAAATCCCAACACTAAAAATACAAGTACATATATAAATTTAGGCATGATCATCACATTTTTGAAAAAGTAGAGGATATCTAACAATAAGATTATCCTCTACAAACCTAATTACAACAAAACTTTGAACACTTTAATCAATATCCATCATTGTTTTTCCAAGTTGATTGAATATTCATAACAGCCAATGGGATAGGAAGCAGCATATCTTTTTCTTGAGGTTTAGAAGCTCCCATAATCTGTTCATGCCGATAATGGTCAGAAAAAGCTTGCAATGTAGACAAAAATATATCTTTTCCTTGCCTTACAAGATCAAAGTAGCGTTTACCTTCGCCCAAAAACTCTCTACGTCTCTCATTCATGATATCAGTAATCGTAGGATTCTCTAAATCTGGTAAACCAGCTCTTTTGCGAATGGAATTTATCCAAGGCTTTGCTTCTGTTGATTTTCCTGTTGCAATCAAAGCCTCTGCATACAACAAATAAGCATCAGCAGGACGAAGCATCGGGAAATTGAGTGGATAATCATTCCAAGCCTTAATCATGTTGTTGGTATTGTCTTTAACCAAAAATTTTGTAATTACGCAACGATCATCGAAATATGCCAACGTATCACTCTTTGTATACCCATGATTTACGGTAGTCCAAAATCCTTGAGCTATGCTGCTTAAACGTTTATCACCATCTGCAACCATTTTATTTACAAGCAACGTATCCAAACGAAAATCCTGACCTTCTTGTGAGAAAGAACTATAAACCCATTCAGGGAAACAAGTACTTTTACCACTCGAAGAAGTGATGTATCCAGGAAGAGAAGAACCTAAGCCTTGATTTCCTGATGCAAACTGAACAGAAAACAGGTCATACTTATTTTCTTTATTCAAATTGAAAACATCATCAAAATTATTAGCAAACCTTCCCTTTACTTGTTCCATTATAGGAGACAACGTCTCAACTGCTTTTGCATAAGCTTGTCGATCGTTCAAAGGATAACCTGCCATCGTAACATATACATATCCCAACAAACATTGTGCAGCCACAGATCCTACACGCCCTGCTTCCTTACCTGTATAGAAAGGCTCTAAAGCTTGAGAAGCAGCCTGAAGGTCTGCAATGATAAATTGATAAACATCTGCAATAGGACTTCTATCATACTTTTTGGCTTCACTTGCAGAAACTACATGATCAAGTATAGGCTGAGGACCGTAGGCTCTGACCAAATCAAAATAAGCCAAAGCACGCATAAAACGAGCTTCTGCTCTAAATCGAGTATATTTCTCATTAGATTTCTCCAGCAACGTATTTGCATCCGTTATAATCTGATATAGACGTGCATAAATGGATGTATTCAACGCTGTATTATCAGTGCATTGGAAATTACGCATATCCACTTGGTCGCGCTGAGCATTAGCCATTGTTGCATAATACAAATTATCAGAGCGGCTTTCTGATGCCTCATAATACATATCTGTTGGATAATCGGTACTGGTGCCATTTCTTCCCAAACGAGCATACAAGCCCACAACAGCTTGCTGCATTTCATACTCTGAAGAATAAAATTGATCTGCAGTATTGTTTTCTACAGGAAATATATTGATTTCGTCACCACAAGATGACAGACCAAGTGTTATAACAAAAGCACATGGCAATAAATATCTCATATTCATAATATTTTATCAATTTAGAATGTAACATTAACACCAAAGGATATAGTTCTTGCTTGAGGATAAGAGCCCCAATCCGAAGAAGCGTTATCTTGGGTTGCAGCCTCTGGTGAATAACCAGGCTCGTAATTATCCCACATGTATACATTGTCACATGACAAATAGAACCTCAGATTGTTGATATAGGCATTAGGATGAAGGGGTACCTTGTAGCCCAAGGTGATATTCTTGATTCTAACATATCCTGCATCATAGAGCCAATTGGTATCATACTGCCCACCAGTTACAGTAGCATAAATAGCTGGAGTCTTTCCATCTCCTGGTTCCGCTTCTGACCAATAAGATTTGGTAAGCCATTTAGACATGTAATTATAAGCAACATTATTAGTCGCTCTATTCCATCCGCGAGAACCTATGGAGAGTAACTTGCCACCCACTCTTCCTTGCATCATAATGGAAGCATCAAAATTTTTATACTTAAAGGTATTTGTAAACCCCCATTCAAACTTAGGTTGATAACTACCTACCACATCATAATCTGCCGAGGTTATCTTGCCATCATCATTGATATCCGTCCATTTTGTATCTCCTGGCTTTTGACCTGCATAGATAGCTATTCCTTTTTTAGGAGTAATGCCGTCGCTCTCAAAATCATCAGCGCGCAGAGTGCGCTCTGCTCTAAGCAACATATAAGAATTTACAGGATGTCCTACTCGCTGAATGATAGTCTTTCCCTGTCCTATGCGAATATCGGAATTATCAGTCCCCAATGAGGTTATCTTGTTGCGGTTCAGCGAAACGTTTAAAGAAGAATTCCATTTGAAGTTTTTGGTCACTAAATTAGCTGTATTCAATTCAAATTCCAGTCCCCAGTTATCTACCGTACCAACATTGTCCATCATGCTGGAAAATCCTGTAATCAATGAAACAGGAACATTTAACAGGAGATTCTTGGTTTTTTTCTTATAATAATCAGCCTGGAAGTAAATTCTGTTATTCAACACACCAAAGTCAATTCCCACATTGTAAGAAGTAGTAGTCTCCCATCCTAACATTGAATTGGCAATATTACCAATAACATAACCATTAGCCATCGTCTGAGAGTCACCCAATGGATAGTTTAGAGCTTTCATGTTAGAAAGGAACTGTGCAGAACCAATGCGGTCGTTGCCCGCTTTACCCCAACTTAAGCGAAGCTTGGCACTACCCAACCAATCTATATTTTTCATGAAAGATTCCTCATTCAATTTCCAAGCACCTGCCACAGAAGGAAACCATCCCCAGCGGTTGTCCGCGCCAAACTTTGAAGAACCATCACGACGAAGAGATAATGTGAGGAGATAACGATCCATCAAAGAATACTGCACACGACAAAAATAGGAAAGCAAGGCATTGCTATCATAATCTATCTGATTATTTTGCACAGTCTCCGGTGTATTCTTGTCAAAAACATAACTTTTATCATTCGGGAATCCACTCACTCTATCATAACTTGAGTCTTCCGTATATTTTTCAAGGGAAGCACCCAACATCGCATCTACGTCATGTATATTCCAAGTATGATGATAGCTTAATATTGCTTGATAAAGATAAGAATTCGTAGACAGAGTAGTATATCTTGACTCTGACAACTTTCCCTCATGTGAAGCTGTATCCCATTTTGCATTTGCCCAAGTAGGACTATATTGTTTATCTGTTCTATTCAGACTATTCCATGCCACCATTCCCATGAGGTTGAAATCCTTCAGAAAATTCCAAGTACCACTCAAAGAGGAATTCATTCTTGTGTCAGCAGTACGCTTTGTAGGAACTGTGGCCATCACATAAGGACTGACAATATTTACGCCTGGTCCCCAATTACCATAAAACTTAGTTGGCTCTGCACCTGCCATTCTTCCAGCTCCTGCAGGAACCCATCCTGGCAAACTCAGCACTCTTGATATACCTTGGTCCTTACCCTCGACTTTTATACCTTTTTTCAAGCCGAAAGTAGGAGCTAACTGCAAATTTACTTTGAAATGGTCAGTAACCTTTGCTTCAAAATTTGCTCTCAAACTATAACGGTTATAAGAAGATCCATAAACGATACCTTCCTGACGGTAAACACCACCAGAAATTGAATAGTTTATTCTATCAGTAGCACCAGATACATTCAACTGCATATCATAGGTAGGCGCAGTACGGAAAAATTCATCTTGCCAATCAATTGCTTCCAGTTCATCAGTACCCCACCATGGATCATAAATACCATAAGTACTACGAATCTTATATAAATCATCTCTTGTCTGATAAGTCCGTCCGTCTTTTAACTCAGCATAAGCAATTCTATCGGCTTGGCTTACAGAAGCATCTTGACCAGTGGCATTCACCCATTGTCTATCTAACCATTTTTTATTAAAGGTTATCCATTCATCAGAATTCATCACATCCACTTTTCTTTCCAACTGAGATATCGCAGCATAGGCATTCAGAGATATGGTTGGTTTACCCGTCTTACCTTTTTTTGTAGTAATCAAAACAACGCCATTGGAACCACGTGAACCATAAATTGCAGCAGAAGCAGCATCCTTCAATACGTCTATCGACTCAATATCTCCAGGATTGATACCCGAAAGATTATCAATAGGGACACCATCCACAACATAAAGAGGAGTTGTAGTACCACTAATGGAAGCAGCACCACGAATGTTGATGGTAATATCACTGCCAGGGGAACCTGATGTCGATCGTACAGAGACACCCGCCATCTGACCTTGCAAAGCTTGCTCTATACGTCCCACGGGGCGGTCTTCAAATGATTCAGAACCAATTTTAGCTATAGAACCTACCACATTCGCTTTTTTGACCGTTCCATATCCTACTACAACCACATCATTAAGAACCTGAGCATCTTCTTGCATGACAGCCTTCAACATACCAGAGGTTCCCACTTTTAAACGCAAAGTTTTATATCCCATATATGAGATTTCGATAATACCTTGCTCTGGGGCATTCTGCAAACTAAAGTTACCATTCAAATCAGTAACTACACCTAATTTTGTACCTTTTACTACAGCACTTGCACCAATAATAGGCTCCCCGTTCTGATCTACAACTCGTCCATTCACATTACGGGTCTGTGAAAAAACGCCTAATGTAGAACACAAAGCCAATGCTAAAAAACCATGTCTTAGCAAGTTTTCCCGCTTAAATTCTTTGGTTAGTTTCATAAGTTTGTTTTTAATTATTAATTATGTTTATCGTTCCATAAATCGTTAGATTTTTCTGAACTCAAGCGCAAAAGTATTGATTATCAAGAAACAACATAGGGGACATAAATACAGTTTTCTGTACAATTGTACAAAAGTGCAAGTCTTCGAGCCAAGAATGGCCCATATTAACCTATAAAAACAGAAAAAGGAAGCTGGGCAAAACTCATTTACCTAAACTTCCTTTTATTTCATTTAATATATAAAACAGAACCACTAATCAAAAGCTCAAATCATCATTTACCCTTTCAACTTCAATGAGTTTTCGATACTGGTCAGTTCGTCTCTAAAATCAGCATCCAATTTGAGGCGCTGCTCCACTTTCGTGCAACTATGTATTACCGTACTATGGTCACGATTACCCACTAATTTACCGATTCTGGAAGCAGGCATCTTCGTATGCTTAGCAGCCAAGAACATCGTTACCTGTCGAGCCACAACGTATTCACGCTTGCGACTCTTACTGTTGACAGCAGTAGGAGTAACATTGAAATGATGGCACACCTTTTCTATAATATCATCAATCGTTAGTGGATGATCATCCACCTTGACAGCGCGCTTGATAACACGCTCAGCCAATCGAATATCAATATTACTATTGTATACAATACTATATGCCAACAAACCATTGATAGCACCTTCGAGGTCACGCACACTTCCATTACAAGTCTGTGAAATGAAAGCCACCACATCGGCAGGAATCTGCAGCCCATCTCTTCGTATCTTGCTTGCCAGGATGTCCACGCAGAGTTGCACATTCGGCTTCTCCAGCTCTGCCACCAGTCCACAAGAGAAACGGGTAAGCAGACGGTCGGGCATATCCTTCAGGTCAACCGGAGGACGGTCGCTCGCCAATATGATTCTCTTTCCGTTACGAAAGAGGCTGTTGAAGATATGAAAGAAGGTATTAAGGGTCTTAGTCTTTCCTGCCCACTCCTGAATATCATCCACTATCAGCATGTCTATTGTCTGATAGAAGTTGATGAAATCGTTGGTGGAGTTGTGAAGCACCGCCTCTATATACTGGTTCTGGAAGAGGCGTGCGCTGACATACAGCACTCTCTTCTTGGGATAAGTCTTCTTGGTCAGCACACCGATGGCATTGACAAGATGCGTCTTGCCACTACCTGACGGACCATAGATAAACATGGGGTTAAACTGAGTGGTATTGGGATGTTCGGCAATAGAATAGCCTACCGAACGTGGCAGCTTGTTGCTGGCACCCTCCACATAGTTGTTGAACGTGAGCTTAGGATCAAGCTGCGTATCGATGTCTTCGGGCTGCTGCACTTTAGGCTGTTCGGCCTGTATACGTCTCTGCTCAGCCACATCCACATCATTAGGATCGGCTTCGAGGACTATCGTCTTCTTGTGTTCCAAGTCGGCAACGACACGGTAAGTCAATCTTACTCCCTCACCGAAGTTACGCTGCAGCACCTTGCTCAGCAAGTCCACATAGTTAGCCTCCAGATACTCATAGAAGAAGGTACTGGGCACCCTAAGCAACAAAGTCTTCGTAGCCGGTTTGTACGACTCGAAGACGATGGGCTCAAACCAAGTCTTGTATTGGTCGGGCTTCACTGCATCGCGAATAACGGCGAGACAGTTATCCCAGAGTGGTTTTGGACTTGCTAACATTCTCTATATGATATATTTACTATTTATTTTCACTTTACAGGCAGCTCCAAACAAAGCGAACCTGTCTGCAAAGTTATAAAATAAATAGCAAATACACAAATCTTTATTTATCTTTCTTGCCAAAGATTGAAAAATGTACATAGCGCTTAGGATGCTGTCTCAGGTTGACAACCAGCGAGTCGGCATCGCGCATGGTGGCATTGAGATTATGATACAGCTGCGGATCGTTCATCAACAGTCCGAGTGTTCCCTTGTCACTATTCAGTTTGTTGGTGAATTCCTCTGCATTTGCCAAGGTACGGTTCACCCTGTCGAGTGTACCCTGCACATCGAGACCGGCCAGGTTGGCAGTCAGCTTGTTGGTATTGTCGAGTACACCGTTGGCACGGTTGATCATACCAGGCACCTGCTTGTTGAGACCTGTCATCAGGGTGTTCAGCTCACGGGTAGACACGGTGAGGTTGGATGTGATGGTCTGTACATTGTGCAGTGATGCTGCCAGGGCTGGGTCAGCAAGGAGAGCATTAAGGCTACCCAGTATAGAATCGAGTTTGGGCAGCATCTTCTCGATGGCAGGCACCATATCTGCCACCTTTCCCATGGCTCCTGCATTCACAGCACCGGGGATGATGCCTCCCGGCTCTATGCGTTCACGGGGATTGGTGGCCAGGAGCAGATTCACCTGCAGGTTGCCCATGAGGTCCTTCTCTATCTCTGCCTTACTGCCGGCAGGTATACGCAAAGCCTTGTCGATATCAGCCTTCACCTTGATAGGTCCATCCTGACCATAGTCAAATTCTATCGCGTCTACTGTTCCCACCTTGTAACCATCGGCATATATAGGAGTAGAGGCTCCCAATCCCTGAATGTCGTTAAAGGTAATGTAATAGTAGTTGTGTGACGAGAAAAGGTTGATGCCCTTCAGAAAGTTGATTCCAAAGTACATAATCAATATGCCCACGACAGCCACAAGAGCTATCTTTATTTCCTTGCTCATTTTCATTTCTTATTTGTTCTTGTTCTGTTTATACTCTCTTATTGCCTGACCTACATCATACTTCTGTCCGTTTTTGAAGGCAATGATGAAAGCCTCGGGGAACTTTTCGAGCAGCGACTTGCGCAGTCGGTATATCTCATTATAGTTGGTCGAGGCTCCCATGGTGTATTTCACCATGCCGTTCTCCTGATAGGAATCATATTCGGTCTCACCCTTCAGATGGCTGTCTCCTGTCCGCAGCACCCTGCTGCTTGCCAGAATCTGCACCTTGAACACGGGGGCATCCTTCGTCTGGTTCTGAGCTTTGACCACTTTTTTCTGGTTCTGCTTATGCTCCGACTCCTCCACCTTTCTCACGGGTGCCGTACGGGGTTGGGCAGCACGGATTGATCGGGTAGCTGGCTTTGCCACTGCCGGTGCCTTTTCTTCCTTATAGTCTGAAGGTACGATGGTAGGCACCTCTGCCTTGTCGTCATCCGTAGGACGGTAAGGTACCGACACGCCCTTGTCGTATCTATCCTTATATTGGGCAAAAGCCTGATAGATGCCACGTGCTATGTCGTCCACACGGTTAGTCGAGTTGAGGAGTTGCTCCTCATCGGGTGTGGTGATGAAGCCCAACTCTATTAGACAGCCTGGCATAGATGTTTCGCGCAGCACCAGGAATCCCGCCTGGTGTACTCCCTTATTGGGTCGGTTGGCACCAGTGCATACACTCTTTTGAATCATTCGCGCCAGTTCCACGCTTCGTTCCATATTCTTTCCCTGTATGAACTCGAAGATGATATAGCTCTCCGACGACCTGGGGTCGAATCCCTGATAGGTTTGCTGATAGCCTTTCTCCATCGAGATAACCGAGTTCTCTCGCATAGCCACATCGAGGTTGTCCTTGGCCCTGTGCATACCTAAGGTATAGGTCTCGAATCCTCGTGCTATCTTGCCCGCAGGCAAGGCATTGGTATGTACCGATATGAAGAGGTCGGCATTCGCCCTGTTGGCGATATTGGCTCTTTCCTTCAGGGGTATGAACACATCCGTCTTACGGGTGTACACCACCCTGACATCTGGCTGGTTGCGCTCCACGTATCGTCCGAAAGCCAGCGCCACCGACAGGTTGATGTCCTTTTCCTTCGAGATGGTTCCCAAGGCTCCCGCGTCATGTCCTCCGTGACCAGCATCGATAACGAGCGTAAAACGTTTGTTGGCCGAGAACGCATTCAAGACCAACAAAAGCCACATGGCCACCAAGGATAATATCTTCTTGCTAAACATATATTTGCTTATGATGGTGCAAAATTAAGCATTTCCAATCAGAAAACCTAAATTTAGCACAAAGTTTTATAATTCATTAAGTGTACTTCTATTCCTGCTCCGTCGCAATCGGCACCAAAGGGCGGATTCACCTTCATGATACTGATGTCGAGACTCTGTATAGCAGGAAACTCGGCAAAGAGGCGCTCCCCTATTCTTCCTGCCACATGTTCCAGCAACTTGCTGGGCACAGCCATCTCCTCTTTCAGCAGGGTGTAGATGTCGGCATAGCTCACCGTGTCCTGCAACTCATCGGTCTGCAGGGCATGGGTGAAATCACAGTCTGCCACGATGTTCACCACATAGTCATTGCCCACGCTGCGCTCCTGTTCCAGCACTCCATGATAGGCATGAAACCTGACATTGCGCAGGAAGATGCGGCTATTCTTCACCTTCATGTTCATGCTCATCCTCCTTCTCCGTCTGTTGGGTCTCCTCGCATACATACTTCTTCAGCGCTCGCTCCACGCCCACCTTCCAGGTATTGATACTCTCGGAAGTCAACTGCAGCTGACTCACCAACTTGATGACATGCTCTATAGGCATGCGGTATCTGAGCACGCCCGATATCAGCTTGGCATAGTTCCAGTATTCTGGATTGAAGCGCTCACTGAGTCCCTCAATGGTCATCTTGTATCCTCGCTTGTTGAAAAACTGGAAGTCGTAACGCTTGGTGCCATCGTTGTTCACCTCCTTCACGATCCTGCCTTTCATCACCGACTTGGGCAGCATGATGCCTTCCTCGTCGTCGAGCAGTCCGGTAAATATTTCATAAGGATGCCCATCGAGCAATCCGATAAGCGCCACCCACTTGTCTTTATTGTTCTGGAATCTCACCACATCACAGTCCAACACCTTGGGACGCACTTCCACCACCTCAGGATGGCAAGGCTGCACGTCCAGCTCATCATTCACCCGTTTCACCAACTCACGATGCAACTTGGCGAAATCTACATCCTCGCCTTCAAAACGCTGACGGAAAGCCGAAAGGGTGTGGTGCACCTTCTCCAAGAGCTCAGCCGAAGCCTGTTCGAATGATATATGATCTATATTCTCCATTTACACAGTATGTTCTATGAATGTACTACTAAATTTGGATGCAAATTTAACTTTTATTTCCCAACTATGCAACTTTTTGCAGCACAAATGAAACAAAAAGGAAAAAGAATACGCCGAAATCGAGAAAGAATGTGTAACTTTGCATGAACATAGTCGAACGATCAAACATTGATCTGCTGTCACAAGTGTGGCAGTAAGAGAAGTTACACATTATTATATATATAAGAATTTATGGAAACAATAAAAAACAGAACATCCATTCGCAAATATGCCGACCGCGAGGTATCAGAAGAGTTGCTCAACAGCCTGCTGCAGGAAGCTGAGCGCACTCCAACCATGGGCAACCTTCAGCTATACAGCGTCGTGATAACCCGTAGCGAGGAAGGCAAGAAGGCCTTGGCGCCTGCTCATTTCAACCAACCGATGGTGACACAAGCACCAGTAGTGCTGACCATCTGCGCCGACTATCGCCGCACCACTGCATGGGCAAACCATCGTAAGGCACATCCTGGTTACGACAACATCCTTTCGTTCATGAATGCCGCCACCGATGCCCTGCTCTTCACCCAGACATTCACTGTCCTGGCAGAAGCTGCAGGCTTGGGTACCTGCTTCTTGGGCACTACGGTCTACATGCCACAGATGATTATCGACACCTTGCATCTGCCACAACTCGTCATGCCTGTAGCCACTCTTACCGTGGGATGGCCCGACGAAAAGCCTGCGCAGACCGACCGCCTGCCTCTCCGTTCCATCATACACAACGAAACCTTCGACGACTACACCCCCGAGAAGATTGATGACTTCTATGCCGAGAAAGAGGCACTCGAAGAGAACAAGGAGTTTGTTCGCATCAACCAGGTAGAGACATTGGCTCAGGTATTCACCGACATCCGATACACCAAGAAAGACTGCGAGTCCATGAGCACCGGTTTCATAGAGGCACTCAGAAAGCAGGGATTTATTTAAAGGTAAAAAGGTAAAAAGGTAAAATAAAAGAAGCGCACCAGCATTCATTTTGCTGATGCGCTTCTTTTATTTATTATTCAACTTAACTTTAGCAAGTTTCTTACTCTACAACGATAGGCTTGTACTTAGGAACCAAGACCTTCATGATACACCATCCTACGAGGTAAGCCACACTACAGATGCAGAACACAATCATGTAGGCACCTGGCTTGCCATCGAAGCCCATGAAGCTGAAGGCAGAACCCTGACCCTCGGCATAGGTGAAGAGCATACCAGAACCCTTGTTGATAAGGAAGGAACCGACACCACCTGCCATGGCACCAATACCTGTAATGGTAGCTACAGTACTCTTAGGGAACATATCACCAATGGTAGAATACAGGTTGGCAGACCAAGCCTGATGACCTGCACCGAGAAGACCGATGATGACAGCTGGCCACCATGCGCTGTACTCACCCATAGGTTGGGCTATCAAACCGAGCAATGGGAAGCAAGCGAAGATCAACATCGCACGCATACGGCCAATATATGGATTCATACCCTTCTTGTCTACGAAGTAGGTTGGCAGATAACCACCACCGATACTCAGTACTGTTACGATAGCGTAAAGAGTAAAGATGAGGGCGATACCCATGCCTGAGTCAGAAGAGTAACCATACTGATCAGAGAAATAAGCTGGAGCCCAGAACAGGAAGAACCACCATACACCATCGGTCATAAACTTACCAACGATGAATGACCAGGTCTGACGGAAGGTAAAGCACTTCAGGAAGCCGATAGTCTTCTCCTCAGTCTCCTCGGTCTGCTCTGTAGCAGGAGCTGCCTGCTCTTCTTCCTCATCCTGCTCGATGTAGGTAAGCTCAGCCTTGTTGACATGCTTGCTCTTCGATGGCTTCTCATAGAGCCATACCCAGAGACCCATCCATATATAACCGAGCACACCGATAATGATGAAAGCCCACTCCCAACCCATGCAGCGAGCCAGCAATGGGATAGTGGCAGGAGCAGCCAGAGCACCTACCGAGGCACCGCTGTTGAAGATGGCTGTAGAGAAAGCACGGTCTTTCTTTGGGAAGTACTCTGCTGTCACCTTGATGGCTGCAGGGAAGTTGCCTGCCTCACCCACAGCAAGAATCAGACGACAAGAGAGGAACAACCACACGCTGATGGTGGCAATGGCTACTGCGGCATCGCTTCCTGCCTGTACCAGGCGGAGTGCCTCGATAGAGTCATAACCCTCAATCTGCATGGCTACCCATCCGCAACCGGCGTGCATCACAGCACCTGTTGACCATACAAAGATAGCGATGAGATAACCCTTCTTGGTGCCCATCCAGTCTACAAACTTACCTGCAAAGAGGTTGGCTACGGCATAGAAGATAGAGAAAAGACCGGTAATAGTACCATAGTGATCGTCGGTCCAGTGGAACTCTGGTGCGATAAAGTCTTTCCATGTCAATGAAAGGACCTGACGGTCCATATAATTGACGGTGGTTGCGATGAAGAGCAACGCACAGATCACCCAACGGAAGTTGGACATTTTACTTGTTTGAATTGCATTCATTGATATAGTTTTTAAGTCTTAATGTTATTTATTTCAATTCCGGAATTTTCACTACCTGCATATCGTTATAGATGAGGTTCTCGCCTGCCATACCCCAGATAAAGGTATAGTTGCTGGTACCTGCAGCACAGTGGATCGACCACTCTGGAGCGATCACAGCCTCCTCGTTGTTCAGCCAGATAGGACGTGTCTCCTGTGGCTCACCCATCACGTGGAGAATCTTCTGACCCTCGGGTACATTATAATAGAAATAGGTCTCCATACGACGAAGATGTGTATGGGCTGGCATGGTGTTCCATACAGAACCCTCCTTCAACTCTGTCACACCCATCTGCAACTGACATGTGCGAACGCCTGCCACGCCATCGATAATCAACTGATGGATCACGCGGTCGTTGCTCTCCTTCAGACTTCCTGCCTTGATATTGTTAGCCTCCTTGAGCGTTACCTTCTTGGTGGGATAAGACTTATGGGCTGTAGCACTGTTCATATAGAAATGAGCTGGCTTGGCAGCATCCTTGCTGGCAACGGTGATGTCCTTGGCACCACGGCCTACATAGAGTGCTTCCTGGAAGCCTAAGGTATAGTTCTTGCCGTCTACGGTTACTACACCCTCGCCTCCTACATTGATGATACCCAACTCACGGTTGTCGAGAAGATTCTTCTGGTCATTGGGCTTCTCCGTATAGAGAGGTGCGATGGATGTGAGCTTCAATGGTGTAGCTGTAGGAACGGCTCCACCGATAAGGAAACGGTCGAACATGGTGTAAGTCCAGTTCACCTGACCTGGAACCATCACCTTTTCGATGGCGAACTCACCACGAAGACGCTTGGTGTCATAATTCTTTGCGTCACGAGGATTGCTGGCATAACGCACATTGTAGTTGGTATAGGCATTCTCTGCCTTTACCTCATAACCTGCATTCTTGCCGCACTGTGCAAAACCCGCACTGGCAAGGAGCAACATTGCTAAAGATAAGATTGTTTTCTTCATTTTTATTGTTGTTTTTTATTCTTCATTTTTCGCTCTTCTTTCACGATTCTGCGGTTGTTGACCACCATCAGGATGATGGTAACGACAGAGAGCAAAGCCATACCAACATACTGCAACTTGACACCACGGTAAATCAGCCAACCGAAGAGGGATGAGGCGAAGTCGAGTGCACCTCCCGAGAATCCGTCAGGGATATGGGCGGCGTTATCGCCTGTGGCTTTATACACCTGATCGGCAGCCATCGTGAAGTCGGGGGCCATATCGGTAACGAAATAAAGTCCGATGATAAGGGCTATCAAACCGATGATAAGGGTCTTCACCACGTTACCTTTGGTGAAAGGCAGGATGAGTGGGAAGAGATAGAACATACCTGCCAACGAAGCCAATGGCAAGAACTCGTTGCCTGGCAGGAATACGGCGATGGCAAGGATGACGGGTATCAGAATCACAGACACCACCAATGTGGTAGGATGACCGATGACAAGGGCAGGACTCATACCGATGTGTACCTTCTTGCCATTGAACTTCTTCTTTACCAACTCCTGAGTCTTCTCCGAGATAGGTTTCAGTCCGTCTATAAATAAAGAGGTGATACGGGGAATCAACTCCATCACAGCTCCCATGGTGACACCGAGGAACAATATCTTCTTGATATCAAGCTGGGCTGCCCATCCTATCAAGGCGCCTACGATGACTCCGAGCACCAATGGCTCGCCCAGTACACCAAACTTCTTCTTCAGTCCTTCGGCATCAATATCCAACTTGGAGAAACCTGGAATCATGTCCAAGAGTTTGTTCAGACCAATAGCGAAAGGCATGAAACTCTGGCAGAAAGGCTGTGGAATGGAAATACCGTCCAGGTCGTAGTATTTCTGGAACTTCTCAGCGGTGAGGTCGGCACATATCAATGTGATGATATAGCACACGATAGCAGCGAAATAGCCCCACATCAGGCTTTCGCCCATTACGAAGTAAGCCACAGCACCGATAAAGGCGAAGTGCCAATAGTTCCAAAGATCGATGTTCACGGTACGGGTGGTCTTGGTGATAAGCATCAGAAAGTTGACACCCAAGCAGATGGGGATAATCAAGGCTCCCACCGCTGTATTGTAAGCCACAGCCGCAGCTGCAGGCCATCCCATATCGAAGACATTGAGTTGCAGATGATAAATGTCTGAAATCATCTTCAGGGGATCATCAAAGTTTTTAGTAAGCAATGCAGTTACGACACCCAAGCCCACAAAGCCGACACCTACAAAGAGACCAGACTTCAGGGCCTTGCCAAATTTCATTCCGATGCACAGACCGATTACCGTGAAGATGATAGGCATCATCACGCTGGCACCTAAGCTAATGATATAGCTAAACACTTGTTCCATATTACTACTGATAATTAATAAAATTGCCTGCAAGAGCACGTTGCCGTACCTTGCTTCTTTGATTTGTTTTTAGTTTAATTATTATTCAAGGAACACACGAAATGATGAATTTTCATTCTTTCATAACAAAATGTACCTTTGATTTTGCAAAGATACACATTTTTTCTGCAAAACAACATTTTAATTGAGAAATATTAAGTAAAAAGGTTCAATAATCAGTCAGACATGTTACAAAAAATAACAAATTTCGGACATTCGACATTTTTTCTCCACTAAAAAATATTTTTTCCACCTTATACATTATATAAAATGATAATTTTGCAATCGAAAATGATGATAACAACGATTGTGGCAACACCTCTGTCGTAAGCAACATGGTGGCAACACAATAAACCGTTTCAAGTCTTCAACACAACAACACATTTTTGAAATCTCCAAGGATCAAATCAGCACCTTGGATTAATGCCGTAGCCAAGCTGACAGAGGGATGTGATTAATCAAATCACTACCTCCGGCTTCTCGGCGGAAATAGCACCAATAGTTGGTAATATCACTTCCCTTTCTGTATAATTGCTGCTTAAAGGGAACATTTGTGCCCCAAGCAGGGCACTATTGTGCCATAAGTAGGCATTTTTATTGCAGCAGTATTTATAAAAATTGCAACACAAATTATAAAAATTGCAGCAGTAATTATAAAAATGGATTACGCAAAAACCCTTCACCCTTCATCTATTCGCGCGGAATGCCGATAAACACTGGGGATTCCAAGGGATAGATGAAGGGTGAAGGGTTTTATGCCAATTTCTTTGCAGCACCAGTGCCATTACCACCGAAATAGGTCAGATAATCAGATTGACCACCATCTCTTGCTGTAGCCTGTACGACACACTTGTTGGCAAAAAACAAAAAAAGGAGCATGCCTTTCGACATGCTCCTCTACCTTTTTATGCCTTATTCTACTTTCGCAAATGGGGAAGTTAATCCTGATAATATACCCTCTTCACACGATTGCTGATGGTGGTCAGCACCTCGTAAGGAATGGTCTCCAGGATATCGCTGAGAGTCTGGACAGGCAGATGTTCACCAAAGATCTCCACGCTGTCGCCCTCCTTGCAGTCGATGCCCGTCACATCGATCATCGCCACATCCATACAGATGTTGCCTACATACTCTGCCTTTTGTCCGTTGACAAGACAGAAGGCATGACGGTTGCCCAAACGGCGGTTCAAGCCATCGGCATAGCCGATAGGGATGGCAGCGATGACGCTGTCCTTGTCCAGAATCGTCTTGCGGCTATAACCCACGCTCTCACCAGCCTTGATGTGGTGCATCTGCAGGATGGTGGTCTTCAGCGTGCTCACGCAGTTGATGGTCTCATTGTTGCGAGAGTTGATGCCATAGAGTCCCAATCCTAAACGGCACATATCCAACTGGCGCTCTGGGAAATGCTCAATACCCGCCGAATTGCAGATATGTCGCAATATCTTATGGTCGAAGGCAGCCTGCAGCTGCTTGCTGCCCTTGTCGAAGAGCTCGAACTGATGGGCAGAGAACGCATCGAAGCTGTCATCATCGCTTCCCACGAAGTGAGAGAACACGCTGCGAGGGATGATGGCGTTCTGATGTTTCAGTCTGCCTATCAGCTCCTCCATATCGTTCTCGGGATCGAAGCCCAGGCGGTGCATGCCGGTATCCAACTTGATATGCACAGGGAAACCAGTGACTCCCTCCTTCTCGGCAGCCTTGATAAGGGCATCGAGCAGACGGAAAGAGTAAACCTCAGGCTCAAGATCATAATCGAACATGGTCTTGAAGGCGGTCATCTCTGGATTCATGATCATGATATTGCTGGTGATACCGTTCTTGCGAAGCGTCACACCTTCATCGGCAACAGCCACGGCAAGATAGTCCACACGGTGATCCTGCAGGGTCTTGGCTATTTCCACTGCTCCCGCTCCATAGCCGTCGGCCTTGATCATGCAGACCAACTTGGTCTCGGGCTTCATAAACGAGCGATAGTAGTTCAGGTTGGCTACCACAGCATTGAGGTTCACCTCAAGCGTGGTCTCATGCACCTTGCGTACCAAGAGCTCGGTGAGCTGGTCGAAACCAAACTGGCGTGCGCCCTTGAGCAGGATGACCTCATCGCGCAAAGACTTGAACACCTCGCTGTCGATAAACTCCTCCACATTGCTGAAGAAGAACTTCTCTGATATCTGAATCTCATCACTCTGTGAGCAGAGCTGAGGACCGATGCCGATAAACTTGACCACACCACGCTTGCGACAAAGATCGCTCACCTCATGATACAGGTCCTTTGCCGACTCTCCACTCTGGAAGATATCGCTCAGTATCAAGGTATGTCGGCGGCCTTTATGGTCGGGACGGCGGCTCATGAAATCGAGCGCGATGTCGAGCGAGTTGATATCCGAGTTGTAGCTGTCGTTGATAAGGGTGCAGCCATGCTGTCCCTCCTTCACCTCCAATCGCATGGCGACAGGCTCGAGCAATGCCATGCGCTTGTCGAGTTCCTCGGCCGAAAGACCCAGGCGGCGTGAGACGACAGCGGCAATGATAGAGTTGGTGACGGAAGCCTCATCGATGAAAGGCAGCGAATAACTGTCTTCCTCACCTTTATATATATAGGTGATGATAGAGAGGTTGCCCTTCTTCTCCACATTCTTCACAAAGAAAGGAGCCTTAGTGTCACGGAACGACCAGAAGAGTTTCTCACCCTTATAGTCCTTATACTCGTTGACCACTCCGCTCACTGTCTTGTCATCGCCATCATAAACGATAGTCTCGGCATCGTGGAAGAGGATGATCTTCTCACGGCACTTTGCCTCCAACGACTCGAAGTTCTCCTGATGGGCTGCGCCCAAGTAGGTAAGCACAGCAATGGTGGGCTGGATGATGTCGCGAAGCGCCAGCATCTCGCCGGGCTGACTGATACCAGCCTCGAAGACTCCCACCTGAGTCTGCTCGTTGAGCAACCATACTGAGAGGGGCACACCTATCTGGGAATTGTAGCTGCGTGGGCTTCGTGTGACAAACATGCTGGGCGAGAGCAGCTGATGGAGCCACTCCTTGACCATCGTCTTGCCATTGGAACCCGTAATGCCCACTATAGGAATGTTGAACTCATCACGATGACGTTCTGCCAGACGCTGGAGCGCCTCCAACGTGTTGACCACCTTGAGGAAGTTGGCCTCTGGATAATCGGAGGCATATCCCTTAGGTACCTGGGAAACTACGAAATTTCTAACACCACGGCGATACAACTCTGGAATATAGTTGTGACCGTCATTACGCTCTGACTTGAGAGCGAAAAACAGAGTTTCCTCCGGAAAACAGAGCGAACGGCTGTCGGTAAGGATAAACCCTACATTGCCGTCTCTGTCACCATAACGACGCGCACCTATCAGTGTGGTTACCTTTTCAATAGTATATGTCATATTCTATGAATTAAAATATTTCTCATTGAATCTTCTTTCCATTTCCTCCGTCTTGGCAAGGAAGCGCTGATGCGCCTCGCTGTCGGGATGGAAGGGCTTATGACCGTGAGCCTCACGAATGGGGCGCCAGTCTTCGAGGAACTGTTCTGCAGCCCTGCCGAAATAGGCGGCACGGAAGCGCTGCCAGATAAACTCCACCGCCTGACTGGAAGGATGGAGCATGTCTTCCTCGTAGAAACGGTAGTCGCGCAGCTCGTCGTTCATCAGCTCATAGGCTGGGAAATAGCTCACGATGCCTGGATTCTGCCTCACCAACCGGTCGGCGGCAAGCAGCAGGGTGGCCTTGGAGAGCTGGCTGCCATGAAAACCATACTTGGCGTATCGGATGGGACTCACGGTGATGACGACCTTCAGGTCTTCCCCACTCTGCCCGCTCTTCTGCCTGGCATCCTTCAGCGAGTCGACAGCCTGCTGCAGGTAATCGGCACACTCGTCTACCGAAAGCTCGCGCTCATCGAAAAGGCGTTGCGGCCGCTTCTGGCAGTTGTCCACTATCTCGCCCGTCTCCTTGAGCACATAGACATGGTTGGTGCCTAAGGTGAAGACCGCCACGCGCGGACTGACCTGCAGACTTTTCTCTACCGTATGCAGGATGCTTGCCGGATTGTACATCACCCCAAAGGGATTGACCGTAGCCCGGAAGCGGTTCTCCACGAAGCGATGCCCCAAGCGGTCGGCAAAGCAACTGCCCACAAAGAGCATACGCTCTGCCGGCTGTATCTCGAAGTCGGCCTTCGCTATATCTACCTCAGTCCTAAACTGCATCTTCCTTCTTTCTCTTCTTCATCTCCACTACTATACCTATTATAATAAGGAGTACGAGGATGCCATACCCTACATAAGCCACCGTTTCGGTCTTGCGGAGCGAAGCGGGATGGAAGTCGAGCACCACCGTATGCTTGCCAGGCTTCACCTGAAGGGCACGGAGAATATAGTTCACACGTCCCAGTTCTGCGGTCTGTCCGTCGACAGTGGCTGCCCATCCGGGATAGTAGATCTCAGAGAACACCACGACTCCACCCTTGTTGGAGTTGACCTCGTAGACCAGATTGTTGGGTTTGTATTGTGTCAGTCTGACAATAGATGTATCGTCCTGCGGAACACTCTGTCCCAACTGCTCCTTGAACTTGGCATCAGCCACAGCCTCATGACGCAGGTTGTACTTGCCCACACCGGCTATCTCCTCGTTGGCATTGTTCACATAGTTCACCTTGTCTACAAACCATGCGTTGCCGTAGGCATAAAGGTTCTGCACAGGCACCGTCTGTCCTGCCTGCAGAGGCATAATGAAATACTTGGTGTTGAGCATATTGAGCACAGGGAAGAGGCTGTCGCCCTTCACCTTGGTCATATCGCCTCCAGCCTCAGCCACGCTGTTCCATACCTTGTTCTTCTCGTTGGCGATATAGGCATCTATCATCTCCTGATAGCGGCGCAGCTTGGCAGCGCTATAGCCTCCGATACTCTTGTGATAGTAAGAGGTCTCGTTCTCATTAAAAGTATTCGATGCCAAATTGAGCACACGGTAGTCGAGCGACTTGTCGCGCAGGATAAGTTTGTCGGTCTCGGTCATGCGCTGAGGAGCATTGCGTACTGTCTGCTCCACAAACATATCGTCGTAAAGGTAACGCTTGTTGACCAACCACATGTCTACGAGGCACAGGATGGCAATACCGGCTATCATCACCTCGGCACCCACTTTTCTCATCTTGTAAAGGAAGAGGAAGGCTGTACCGATGACGATGATCCAGAACGAGCGCCAACAGTCGGCAGAGAAGACTGCCTGCCGCATCTCTGTCAGATTGCTCATCAATGGTATGCGATACTCCTCAGGAATCTGCTGCAGGGCATGATACTCGCCAGCCGACACAAAGTCGCTGAAGAAAGTGCCAGGCATCAAGGCAAAAAGGGCACAGAAACCGGCTGTCAGTCCGAAGCTGACGTATACGAGCTTCATCTTCTTGGCAAGCAGCTCGGGCTCATCCACAATGCGCTTCAATGCCATCATGGCCAAAAGAGGAATGGTAAACTCGGCTATCACGAGGATGGAAGCCACGGTTCGGAACTTGGCATACATCGGCACATAGTCGAGGAAGAAATCGGTAAACGGCATGAAGTTCCTACCCCAAGAGAGGAGGATACTCAAAATGGTGGCTGCCAAGAGTGCCCACTTCATAGGGCCCTTCACGATAAAGAGTCCCAAAATGAAGAGCATCATCACAAAGGCTCCTACATATACCGGGCCACTGGTACCTGGCTGGTCGCCCCAGTACTGGCCCAACTGCTGATATACCTGCATGAAGTTGGGATCGGCTTTCTCCATGGCTGTCTGGCTCTGGCTCAAAGGCACAGAAGCTCCGCCCTTGGCATTAGGGATGAGGAGCGTCCAGGTTTCGTCGATACCATAACTCCACTGTGTGATATAGTCGCGGTCAAGTCCGCTGTCGGTCTGATTGGCAGCATTCTTCTTTACCAACTCACTCTTTCCTCGCATGGTCTCCTGCCCATACTGCCATGTATGATACAGGTTGGACAGATTGAGACAGATACCTATGGCAGCACCGGCGAAGCAAACCGCTGTAGCCTTGCCGAAACGTACCATCTCCTTCTTGCGGATGGCATCCACCAAGAAGGCAATCACCATGAAGAGGATGATAAAGAGGTAATAATAGGTCATCTGCACATGGTTGGCATAGACCTCGAAGGCGGTAAAAATGGCGGTAACGAGCAGACCCCAAAGGTATTTTCCCCTGTAAGCCAACACGATACCGGCTATCATCGGAGGCAGATAGGCCAAAGCCATGACCTTCCAGATATGTCCTGCCGCAATGATGATAAAGAAGTAGGACGAGAATGCCCAGATGATGGAACCCAAGGCTGCCAACGACTGTCGGAAATCGAAAGCCCTCAGCAGGATATAGAATCCTAAGAGATAGGCAAAGACATACCACACATTTTCGGGCAACCACAGATGATAGAAGTTGGAAGCCTGTTTCAGCACCACACCACTCTTATAGGAAGGTGCCATCTGATAGGTCGGCATACCTCCGAAGATGGAGTTGGTCCAACGTGTTTCCTCACCGGTTTTCTTCTCGAACTGCGATCTCTCCTGTCCTGCGCCCACACCGGCTGAGGCATCATGACGATACAGGATGCGGCCATCTATGTCGGCTGGCATAAAATACACGAAAGAGATAACCGCAAACATGACCACTGCTAAAATGTCAAGCAGATATTTCTTCAAAAATTTCATTATCTTATATAAACGTTTATATTTTCTCGTGCAAAGATAGTAATTTTCTCTTATAAGGAATGCCACAGATAAGATATTTTTTGTATTTTTGCATCCTAATTTGTTCCAAATAGCATTTTTACAGTATGAAAATAGGAATTATCGTTGCGATGGACAAGGAGTTCGCGCAACTCAAGACGCTACTCAGCGACAGCAAGACTGAGCACAGGAACCATAAAGACTTCGTGACAGGCACCATCGGAGGCAACGAAGTCATCATGCAACAATGCGGCATAGGAAAGGTGAACAGTGCCATAGGTGCCGTAGAGATGATAGACGGCTATCATCCCGACCTCGTCATCTCGACGGGTGTGGCTGGTGGAGCCGACATCAGCCTCAACGTTACAGAGGTAGTGGTCTCTACCGAATGTGTCTACCATGACGCCTACTGTGGTGAGGAATGTGCCTTCGGACAGATTCTCGGTATGCCTGCCACCTTTGCCACACCATCTGAATATGTAGAGAAAGCACTCTCTGTCAATGACGATCCGGGCAACATCCACCCTAAGATTCATGCCGGACAGATAGTCAGCGGCGAGTGGTTTGTAGACAGCAAGGAGAAGATGCGCTCCATCCTCGACCATTTTCCACAGGCTATGGCTGTGGATATGGAAAGCTGTTCCATCGCTCAGACCTGCCATATCTATCAGACTCCCTTCATCTCCTTCCGCATCATCAGCGATGTGCCTCTCAAGGACACCAAGGCTCAGCAGTACTTCGACTTCTGGGCCAAAATGGCTGAAGGTTCCTTCCAAGTCACCAAGGCTTTCCTGGAAAGATTATAAGAAGATTTTTCTGGAGTTAAGGAGTTAAGGAGTTAAGGAGTTAAGGAGTTAAGACAAATGTCTTTGTGGACTTGAAATTAAACACTAAACATTAAATACCAAACATTAAAAAGAAATGAACAAGATACCCAGTTTCACTATCAATCACAACAAATTGCTCCGCGGCATCTACGTCAGCCGCAAAGACGAGGTAGGCGGAGAAACAGTAACCACCTTCGACATCCGCATGAAGGTTCCCAACCAGGAACCCTGTCTGCACAATGGTGCCATTCATACCATAGAGCATCTGGCTGCTACTTATCTTCGCAATGACGAAGAGTGGAAAGACCGTATTATCTATTGGGGACCAATGGGTTGCCTTACAGGCAACTACCTGCTGATACGCGGCGACCTGGAGAGCAAGGACATCGTAGAGTTGATGAAGCGCACCTTTAAGTTCATTGCCGACTTTGAGGGAGAGATTCCCGGTCAGGCTGCAAAAGACTGCGGCAACTATCTGCTCCACGACCTTCCTATGGCTAAGTACGAATCGAAGAAATATCTCGAAGAAGTGCTCAACTGCATCAAGGAAGAAAACTTGATTTATCCTACTCAGGAATAAAATAAAGGACTAAACTTATCACAGAATTCAGAAGTTAGAGAAGCTATCATAATATAAATGTTCTTTTTAGCCCTAAAAATCTATGTTCTAAACTATCGAACTTATGTTCTAAACTTTCGAACTTAAGTTCTAAACTATCGAACTTGTGTTCTAAACTTTAGAACATAGATTTATAAACTAACAGAAAACAATTCGACCTGTACGGTTGGAATTACGCAGCACGCCCAGAAAGGGCGTCCAACCATACAGTTCGAAACAATTTGTATAGTATTAAAGTAATTGCTCGTGGCTATAGGGGTGCAGAGTTGTTACGATTTCTAACTTCTCATTACCTTTTACCATTTCAACTTGCCATACTTCTCTTTATACCATAGTTGCCAGCCATTGACCAGGTTTTGCCATACCACATAAGCACCAGGAGCCACGGCTGCCAAAGGATTGAGGAAAGTAAGGGTGAGCCAGATACCTACGATTGTATTCTTCTGCCCCAAAGCCTGTCCGGCACTGATGCTGGCATCCCAATGACGTCCCACAGCCTTGCCTATGGCAAACTGAACAAGACATACCGCCAAGGGAACGATAAGCAACAGGGCAAGTATCCAACCCGAAACGGTGGCATGAAGGAAGTTGCGCAGAGTTTCACCCATGAGTATCGTCAGGTTGAAACACCACATATAGAATCCCAAGTCTTTCACACTCTTCACCTTATCAACAAAACGGGGCAGGAACTTGCGACTCAGCAGGGCAAGCAACAAGGGAACCACCAGCACGGTGGTGACATTGCGGAACACCATCATACTCATATAGAGAAATGACACATCGGCTCCCTTCTCTACCATCGGGAACAGAGAAGGAATAATAATCATTGTGAAAATATTGGCTATCACGGTATAGGTGGTGAGGGAACCTATGCTGCCACCCAACTTCTCGGTCACTACCGCCACGGCAGCTGCCGTAGGACAGATGAAACAGATGAAGGCTCCCTCAAGGATGACCTTCGTCTCGTAATTCTTACCAAAAAGACAGATGGCAATCACCATCAACAATGCCAAGGAGGTGCGGATGAGCTGCAACACGAAATGCCATGCCTTAGGCTTCATCTCCTTAATCTCTATCTTGCAGAAGGTAACATACAACAGGGCAAAAAGCACCACCGGCATGAGTTCAACAAGGCGTGGCCCCACCGCATCACCCAATGGCTGCAAGAAAGGAACATTGGCAAAAATCAAATACCCCAAGGCACCCAAGACAAGGGAACAGGGCAAGGCAAACTTCCTGAAAAACGAAAACACCTTCATCATACGGACATGTTTTAACGAAAAGAAAAAAATCCTCCTTGGTCAACCAAGGCTGACTTCAAGAGGATTTTTTAACTCCATTTATATTAAAGCTATAGCTTAATCTTTGTTGCTGCGCTTGCGCTCCAAGTGGTCAAGGATAACCTTGCGCATACGCATGTTCTTTGGTGTGACCTCCACATACTCGTCCTCGCGGATGTACTCAAGGCATTCCTCAAGACTCATCACGGTCTTAGGAATCACGCGAGCCTTGTCATCAGAACCAGACGCACGTACGTTGGTCAACTGCTTGGCCTTAGTAACATTGATGACCAAGTCGTTTTCGTGAACATGCTCGCCCACTACCTGGCCTGCATAAACCTCCTCACCTGGGTCGATGAAGAACTTACCACGATCCTGCAGCTTATCAATGGCATAAGCATAGGCGGTACCTGTCTCCAAAGCTATCATGCTACCGTTGCTACGGCGGCTGATCTCGCCCTTATAAGGCTGATATTCCTTGAAGCGGTGTGCCATAATGGCCTCGCCCTGCGAAGCTGTCAGCACATTGGTACGAAGACCGATGATACCACGTGAAGGAATATCGAACTCGATATCCACACGGTCGCCCATGTTCAACATAGAGGTCATATCACCCTTACGACGGGTTACCATATCAATCATCTTAGAAGCGAACTCCTCAGGAACGTTGATGGTCAACTCCTCGATAGGCTCACACTTCACACCGTCAATCTCCTTGTAGATTACCTGAGGCTGACCCACCTGCAGCTCGTAACCTTCGCGACGCATGGTCTCGATGAGCACAGAGAGATGGAGCACACCACGGCCCGAAACAATCCACTTATCAGTGGTATCCTCGTAAGGCTGAACACGAAGAGCCAGGTTCTTCTCCAACTCCTTGTTCAGGCGGTCCTGAATGTGGCGTGATGTACAGAACTTACCCTCCTTACCGAAGAATGGTGAATCGTTGATGGTGAAGAGCATGCTCATGGTAGGCTCATCCACAGCGATAGGAGGAAGTGGCTCTGGGTTCTCGTAGTCGCAGATGGTATCACCAATCTCGAACTTCTCCAAGCCGACAACGGCACAGATGTCACCAGAATCCACATGGTCTGTCTTCTTATGACCCATACCCTCGAAGGTATGGAGTTCCTTGATCTTAGTCTTCTCCTGGGTACCGTCACGATGGCAGATAGTTACGTTCATACCATCCTTCAAAGTACCACGGTGTACACGACCTACGGCGATACGACCGGTGTAAGAGCTATAATCAAGAGATGTGATCAAGAGCTGAGGAGTACCCTCCAGCTGCTTAGGAGCAGGGATAATCTCCACAATCTTGTCGAGCAGATAATCGATGTTGTCTGTTGGCTTGTTGTAGTCATCGCTCATCCAGCCATTCTTGGCAGAACCGTAAACTACAGTAAAGTCAAGCTGATCCTCAGTAGCATCGAGGTCGCACATCAGGTCGAACACCATCTCGTACACCTCTTCAGGGCGACAGTTAGGCTTATCTACCTTATTAACAACAACGATAGGCTTCAGTCCGAGCTGCAATGCCTTCTGGAGCACGAAACGGGTCTGAGGCATCGGACCCTCGAAAGCATCGACGAGGAGGAGGCATCCGTCTGCCATGTTGAGCACGCGCTCAACCTCACCACCGAAGTCAGAGTGTCCTGGAGTATCGAGAATATTAATCTTTGTACCTTTCCAATTGATAGACACATTCTTTGAGAGAATGGTTATACCACGCTCGCGCTCCAAGTCGTTGGAATCGAGCACTTCGCCGCTGTTATCCTGGCCGTCGCGGAACAGCTTACCGGCGAGCATCATCTTGTCGACCAATGTAGTCTTACCATGGTCAACGTGTGCAATAACTGCAATGTTTCTAATGTCTTGCATTTCCTTTACCTTAAATACTTAATGAATTTGGGTGCAAAATTACAAAAAAATCCCGAAAAATTTGCATAATTCACTGAAAAGTTGTACCTTTGCACCGCATTTTAACGGAAACCACCGTGAGGAAGGTCCTATTGTGCATAACATTCATTCATAATAATTAAATTTTAAGTATCACAGCTATGTATTTAGACAAAGCAAAAAAAGAAGAGATCTTTAGCAAGTACGGAAAGTCTAACTCTGATACTGGTTCAGCTGAGAGCCAGATAGCATTGTTCTCATACCGTATTGCTCATTTGACGGAACATGTTAAGCAGAACCGTAAAGATTATACTACAACACGTGCATTGACACAGCTTGTAGGAAAGCGTCGCGCTTTGCTCGACTACTTGTACGACCGCGATATCAATCGCTACCGTGCCATCATCAAGGCTCTCGGTCTCCGCAAGTAATCTTGAGCAATTTGCTAAAAAGAACAAAACCTCCCATCGTTCGAAAGAACATTGGGAGGTTTCTTTGTTTTATATGATACAGCCTATCCCATCATTCTCGCCGAGACTAATGGAGTTTTTCAATTTCTGATTTACCGATCTTTACATAGGCCACCAATATAAAAAATGCAAATGTACACAAAGCTGTACATGTTAACATGATAGCTAATATCCATTGACAAACTCCAAATTCCATATTCAAACGGAAAGGCAATGCGCAGGAAGAATATCCCCATGACAAACAAATAATAGTATATATAACCTTAGCCGCCATATTGTCTTTCATAAAAAAGCCATTTAGGAAGGATAAAAAACCAGCATAAGAACTTACTATCATACAAATAAAGCCTAATGCCAAAAAAGGGTACAAAAGAAGCATTATCCAAGAGGCATTCATCACATAAGGTGTGATCCACTTAAAGAACAGCCAAAAAAGAAAAGATGACAGCATACTATAAGCAACTGTCATAAGTACAAATATAAATCTCTTCATTTTCTAATATAGAATAAAACATTACTAAAGTAAAACATCCAAAATGCGAATAACTTGAAAAGAATCTTTTCAAATCTTCGCTGCTGCACATATTTTTAAAAGTTAGAATTTAGCAGCAAACATAACATATAAACAACTTTTCTGCAAACCTAAGCATTTAATCACAAATAATCTTTATTTAAATTTTTATAAATGTTCTCCAAATTAGTTATGTCTACAAATGTTTCACATCTATTTCTTATGTATCTACCAGGTTCCCTATAAGAAACTACTGTTGCTGGAACACCAGCGACTGTGGCTCCTTTTGGAACATCCTTTACTACAACAGCACCAGCTCCAATTATTGCAGAGTCTCCAATGATTACATCTTCAACTATACAAACAGAGGGACCAATATAGACATTACTTCCTATTATGGCAGCTTTACCGTCGTTTGACCCAATGGTCGTAAAGTGGCTAAGATTACAATTTCTCCCAATAATAGCATTAGGATTGACGATTATATTAATACCATGCCCTAAACATAACCCAGGTCCAATATCCGTTGTTGGATATATTTGGATACCATAGATTTTAGACAATCGCTTGTGCATGATAGAAGCAATCCAATAAAAGGCATTCGGTAAAGAAGCTAAACGCAACCAAAAGCAGTAGCTAAAACTATGATTGCTACTTGTTATTATATCAGCAACAATATTCAATAAAGTTGGTGATTTTCCATAACGGGCATAATCACATTTTATGTAAGTAAAAATTTTCTTTAAGTTTTTATTCATTTTTAATAATCTTTCCCGTATAGTATTGTAGAGGAAAATGGTTTTACACAAATTTGTTGGAGGCTATCTGCTGCTTTTCTATCTCCAGACAACACGTCAGTATAATGTTCGTAACGTAAAAAATCCTTTATATTAACATCAAAACAATTATAACTTGGATTGACAATAACAATAATTTCCTCGGTATTTTTACACACCTCATCTATACTTCTGCTATTATATCTTTTGTATATCAAAAGCTGACTATCATCCTGCAATAGAATTTGCCATATTCCATCAGCTAACCATTTGTTTTCTCTTCTAAAATGGATTAAGCATGAATATACATTTCTTAATTTTTCACGACCTTCCTTTTTGAATGGCTCCCAATAATTTTCATCCCATTCCATACATCTACGACAATCAGGATCTACATTTCCTTCCATTCCTATTTCATCACCATAATATACCATAGGAGTACCTAACGATGTAAACAACAGCACTACAGAAATAATACATTTGCTAATTTTTTCATCATAGTTTTGTTCACTTTCTATTTGGGTCATTATACGCGCAGTGTCATGATTACTTAAGTAATTTATAACACCTTTATAAAATGTTGAAGGATAACGCAACCATAAAGATAACAAGTGTTCTACAAATTCTGTTGAGCACCATTTTCCTGTTATGAATTTGATTACAATTTCATGCCAATGATGGTTAGTTATTCCTGACAAGAGTTCATTATCTAACCAATGTTCACCATTATGCAAAATCTCTCCTAAAAGCCATTTATTGGAAAATTTTGAACTCAAAACATTTTGAATGTTTTTTAAAAAAGTATCACCCAGTTCGTTAGCAACATCAAGCCTCCATCCATCAACATCTATTAGCTTAGTCCAATATTCTATAACATTTAGCAAATAAGCAACACAGTCTTCGTTACTGGTATTTAAAATCGGTATGTGTAAAAGATTGGCAAACCCTCTCCATTTTTCATTTGTCTCCCATTCGAACCAATAATAGTATGGTGTTTCTTTACCACACTTTTTTATTTCATCGACCAGATGGATAACCTTACCTCTATTATTTTGAATTCTGATTTTTTCACTGCAATGATTAAATACTCCATCCAAGACGACTTTTATATTATTTTCATGCGCAACTTCTACAAGGTTTATCATGTCTTCTTTGCTGCCAAATGAATTGTCTATAGAAAAATAGTCTTCGGTATCATATTTGTGATTCGAAGGAGAAGTAAATACTGGCGTAAGATAAATTCCTCCTATACCCATTTTTTTAAGATATTGCCCATCAAAAATAATTGCATGAATTATGCCTTGCAAAGTTCCTCCATAAATGGCATGGTGATAAAAATCATTTGTGGGTGGCCGGGTTTGCCAAGAATAAGAGCCTATAGTTTCCTTGTGCTTTCTATATCGGTCAACAAATATCTCATAAAAGGTGCATCCATTAAGCCAATGAGGTAATTGAGGTAAATAACGTTTGTAATCTTTTTCTCTTATCATCGGGATTGTAAAAGCAAAAGGAATGGCTTCTTCCTTATTTTTGTGACAACCGATTTCCGAATGCCAAAAATATGTTTTACTTTCAACCTTAACGATAAAGTTTATATCACATTTCCAAACATTAATAACACACTCCCATATGCTTTTTACATTTCCTCTATATATTGAATGACAATTCTTATGATAAAAATCAGCATTGCAGTCATACCTATATTTCCAAAGCACTTCAACGGATTGCAAATAATCGTACGAAATAGCACAGACTATTTTTATGGTTTTCTCATCCAAAAGATAAGCAGAAACCAAAACTTTGTCACTATTGGCATTGTGAATCAGAAAATAAGACATTTATCTTGACTTCAATACCAAAGAGTCCAATATTTCATCGGAATTTTCACATGACTTCATTATACTTGTCAGTGCTTTACGCCCAAGAGTACATCCCTTGCAGGGTATGTCTAAGAACATTCCTTGTTTTACTTTTTGTCGCATAGCTTTTGCTCTATCAGAATTCCAAATTTGCTCAAAATCATTCTCCAAGAGATTTCCAACAATTGGCTTATAAGTAAAACAGCAGATGGACACATCTCCATTTGGACGTATAGTAGACATTGACCACAACCCAAAACAAGTTGTAGGAGTTTCAGAAGATTCTTCTATATTCAATTCGTCAATATATTGTTTCAGATTGTTGTCAAAAATGGAATTGTAGGTACCTGCCAATGCTATATTGTACTTATTTGCCTTTTCTTTGAAACGGTTAATTGATTCCTCAACTATTAACTTGTCTTTTGGTGTAAAAAGCATTTCGTGTGGTGCAAAATCCCATGGATTAATTATTGCACCGCCCAATTCGCCTACTCCCTTTTCTTTAGCAAAACCAACCATGGAATCTAAATTATCTATATTGATTTTAGAAATCACACTATGAAATCTAAGCAGCAAGTTACTTCGCCTATATTTCTTTATCAAATTCAACGTTTCCATAATTTTAGCATAGGAACCTTTTACTCCCCTCGACTTGTCATGTTCCGCTTCAATATGACTGTCCAATGATATCGTTATTATATCAGCATTTTTTATAATACGTTCTGCATTTTTCTCATCGAATAACGTGCCATTAGTCCACAAATGACATTTTATTCTATTTTGTTTAATACATTCCATGATAATGGGTAAATCTTTACGACATAGCGGTTCACCACCACCTATCAATAAGATTTGTTTTACCCCCATCTTTCCCAAACTGTTGATGTTTTTCAACAACACATCTGTTGGTATTTCATTCAAATGCTTAATATAATCTTCTTTGTGCGTTCTATCACACATAGGGCAACGCATATTGCATCTGATAGTAACTTCGATTGAAACTGTAGCAGGAGCTTTAAAACCAGTTTCTTCTGTCCATGATTTGTATAACTTATTCATCATAAACTCTAAAAAATATTTATTTCTGATTAATTCAAGTTTTAATTATCTTACACTCATATATAAATGAAATATAGAATCCAATTAATTTCCAAAGATTATACTACCTATATGATCTTGAGATACAATATTTTCCTCCATTCTTTTCTTTAGCGACCTAAACAACTTAGATACACAATCATTAGTCTTTTTGAAACAATTATCCAATTCGGCATTACCTCGTTTTAATCTAAATGGATCAAACAAGCCATTAACAATATTGTTGTCTCTCCAATTTAATGCGACATATGTTTTGTACTTAGCACCGAAGAAGATTGTTAGCATGTTATCTCTATCTTCTTCGTTAATATTTATCTTTCTCATTTCCAACTCCTTTACTACAGCCTTAATAAATAGCGAAGGCTGTATCTCTGTATTAAGATATCTTATAGCCGCATCCAAATGTCCCAACTCGGCATTGATAGCACCTAATAATATGGGGACAGACACTCCTAAATTCTCAGCATAAATTGAATGATAATCTTTCTTGAAAATATCATATATATGCATTTTATCCTCCTTAGATAAATACTTGGCAACAGAAGGAAATGATTGAAGTTTCATCAACAAACTTTTTGGCAAAAAATTCTTGTTACCTAATGGATTAAATTTATAAACGGTTGATATACCTGGTACATATACCCTTACACTTGGAAAGCCCAAGAAATTGTTGTCACGAATATAAACATCTGTAGAAATACCGAGGCATAATTGCATGAGCAATTTAGAACCTTTATTATTATCATAATCGGCTATTTGTTTCCATTGAACAAATTTCCATGATGGTACAGAATAAAATATACTTAAAGGGATACTTCCGTAGTTTGATCTAAACATTGTACTCCAATTTTTTAATGTATCCCATTTTTGCAAATTAGATAAATCCCATGAAGTCAAAAATTTCTCATTACTGTCTTCTGAGAAATCACACCCTTGCGCTAATTCTGTAAGACATCGTTCTAAAGCAATACAGAACAAGGGATGACACCCAAACTTTATCCTATATTTTTGCCTCAAATAATCAATAAATACTATACAAACTACAGGCAGTTTATGGCCAAGACTTCCATCAAAAACCAAAAGTTTAAAAGGTCCTTTCTTTTCCAATTCTATAATAGTATTATATAATTCGGGACTTCTTTCTTTAATAAAAGCTTTTGGGATTTCAGGCGGTGTCAATTGCTTAGTAAAAATCATTTCCAATGCGTAACGCTCAATGACCTCAGAAAGCGCTTGACACAAAGCTTCATCAAAAGAGTTACCTGAAGCCATTCCGTTAGAACGACACAAACGTCTAACTATTTCGAAAGGAAGTTGAACAACTTCTTTCTTTCTTATGCTATAAAATGGTATTGATTTGAACGACTCATTGTTATCATTCCATTGGGTCCATATTTCATATAAATCTTGATCTGAAGGAAGAATATTATCTGACTCTTCATAAGATTTTCTCATATCTTCTTTTAAATCAATATGTTTTTCCAAAATAGTCTTTAAAGAAACCGAGGATTCATCAGGAAAATATGTGAAACCACCATATTTAATTGTTGCTTCATCCACCATATCTATAAGCAAATCGGGTAAATGGAGATTTTGCAAACGCTCCATCATTTCTCCATATGCACTTGCTCTACTAAAATCTTCAGTTGTCCCCTTTCCATTCGTTCCCCATTCAAGTTTTTCAATCTCCAACCTTGTCGAATACAGATGTGGTGATGGTTGTAAAATCGTTTCTGACCATTTAAGCCCCAAACCTTTTAAAATATTTTGAGCACACGTTATAGTTATTAATGGTGGTAAATCTTTGTATTTAGAGTATTCCATATTTTTAAACAAATTTTTCTTATATATATTGGCTTACACCAAAACAACACGTATAATCTATAACTAAAACTTGTGAGATTATTCTCTTTCCCATCAGTAATAATCGCAACTAATTTTCCTATTATATCTGATTTTTTTATTCCGAAGTCATAGATAATATTATTATCACCGCAAAGCGTATATGTCCCATCGCTGTGAATTTTAACTATTCGATGCAATAAATATCTTCCACTTGGTCTCTGTACAAGTACGATGTCCCATTTTCTAATATTTTCTGTTTCCTTTTTTATGACAAGAATATCTCTTCCTTCTTTTATCAAAGGAAGCATACTTTTTCCTTTGTTAGAATACACTAAGACCCCTTTATCATCAAGGATTTTCTTAAATATTGTCATTTTCAACAAGACCAATTTCTATTAGCTTATCTAAAAATAAATTTGTATCATTTTCTACGATGATTTTGTCACCATCATAAGTTTCCTGCATTATCTGAATGACCGAATCACGAGATATATCTTCATTTAAAAGTTCCAAGATCTTCTTGCCAGTATTATTCAAAAACAATAAATTTTTAAAAGCAAGAGCATCTTTGCCCACAGCTATCCCAATATTTTGGTCAGCAATGCTATTTACCGATATTTTATATTTTAGTCGCATACTCTTTGAATTTTTTAATCATTTGCCTTTTTATTAAATGCTCGTCATACTCTATCAATTCGTAGAAGCATGTATTGTTTGTTTCACATTTTTCTAATTTCAAACAATCAGGGAAAAGACGACAAATCGAACATCTTTCAAGAGGCATATTATATTGAGTCCATTTGGCTATTTCCAATTTGTTCATACTGGATGGTTCACAAACATTACCTATATATAGAGATTCCCATTTGTGTTCACATAACCCTATATTACCATCAGGAAAAATAATAATAGACTCTAAATTACTATCAGCCTTACAATGATTAAGTCTAACCTTGTCAAAATAAGCATATCCCAAATCCATACTCTTTTCTTCAATCAAAGTCTGAAGAGCTAAAAGTTTTGAAAAGGCATCTTTTCTGTTTTTATAATCTTCAAAAATCTCAAATAAAGGCATAGCATAAATTTTGCAAGTCTTGTAGTTAGAAAAATTATCAGCTAAATAATCTACTAATTCTACCAAATCTGAATAGTTTTCAAGAGATAAATTTAATCTAATTGTCACATAAATATCATTATCCAACATCTTTCTTATATTACGTAGAACTCTTCCAAAAGGATTATGTTCTTTGTTTATATAAGATTTAATTTGATTATATTTATCTTTAGTACCATCTAACGTTATTTGTATTTTCCTTAAATGCCATTTATGCTTCGCTTCTTGTATCATTTTTTGTGTAAACAAGAAGCCATTAGAGGTCATATGTGATTCAAAACGAATACCTAAGTTATTCAGTACATCAGTTATCTTTTCTATAGAAGCAACGTTAAACAAAGGTTCGCCTCCAAACCAATTAATTGTAAGTTTATTGCCATTATAATTGTTCTTTATGAATTTTGCTGTAGTTAAAATTACATCATGCGACATTCTTACTTTCGAGAATGAATTTTCAAAGCAATAAGAACACCTTGCATTACAATCTGTAGTTGTAAATATGGTATAATTACGAATTTCTTTATTTTGATGGCTTATCTCCTTTATTAGTTGCTTTATGTTTAATACAAATTTAAATTCTTTAAAAGAATCAGGTACAAGAAACCATTTATTCACTAAGATTTCTTTTTCCTCTTGTAAATTCTTGTATAAAACATATTCCTTTGTCAGAAGATTGTATGCAAGCACACCTTCTGGAATAGGTATACTGAATACAAATGTTGGACATCTATATTCCACATTTAAATTATAAACTTGCTCCCTCAATATTTTATGTATCAAGGGAGCAATAGGTTGTAAAACCGTCATTTGTTGGTATTATTAATCACCACAATGACCATCACCACAACAATCACCAGTAGAAATCACCTCGTTTTCATCAAGAGCGACAACTTCAATTGAAGGGTTTTCAAAAACTTCTTTTTTCATTTTTACAAAAATTTAAATTAATACATGTCCATTATTTCTCTGTTGTATCGCATAGGTTGGACTTTACCTAATATGATTTTTGAAATCTTATTTTTCTGATTCTACCTCTTTGAATCATTTTACAAAACTTTAACTATTCCAATCTTGCGGTTTCTTTTGCAAATAGTCACCTAAAGCAACAAGCAATTTTGCCACAATTTTCTGAATCAAGCCCAAAATCCAAAGGACTACATTTTTTACTACATCCAATACTTTCATTAGTTTTTCCATAAGATACTCTATTAATGATTAAACTTATATTATTCTTTCGAATTTTCAATTAATTAAGCGAACATTATCAATCCAACTACTATCAAGAATGCTATCAGAGTATAGATATTCCAAACTACCCAACGGAATAACCAAAAGGCAATACCGAATATCACTATAATAAATGAAATAACATAAAAACCGATATAACCTACAATACAACTTAAAACTAAGCTTAGAATTCCCATGCCCAGTCCGTCTTGGATAAAAGTGGAAATAACAAGAACTACCAAATATAACAGGCCACCACCCAAAAATAGTATTGCCACTGCACTTGTCAATGCGGAATAAATACCATCATACCAATTACCAAAACGTCTTACCATATTATCCAAACGTGTCCACCAACTTCCGCTCGGAGTATTGTCATCCTGTACACTGTACGATGTCCCTGCTTGATAATGCGGCAAAACTCTACTCGACTTTTTAAAGATTCGTCCAAATTTAGCAAAAAAAGTTCCTCTCTTACTTTCTCCATCTTCAGAACTTGAAGAAATTGTGAATAACTCGTCAAACTTTTTAGATTCATCAGGAATGCCTATAACTACCTTTACAGACTTTGTGGTTATAAATGCACCATCGAAGGTTACTGTCCAATCACCACCATCTTTATAACACGTACCATTAGCATTACCATAACCAATACATTCATACTCTCCAGAGCCATTAACAAAAATATTACAAGAATGTTTCATTGTAGTACCAGCCCATGAGTTAAATGTAATATTCACTGTAATAATTCCAACATGTTTGGTGTTTAAAGTCAACTTTGGTGTCAAAAATTGCACCCCACCAGGCAACGCACTCGTATAATCATTTAATACTTGCCCTGAATTAGAATAATTTGCAAAAACAACATTGGTTATTTCGATTGGAGCGTTAGCCTGCAAAGATGGATAAATTTTCAAAGGAACACGGATCAATTCCGCATTTTGATAGGAAACGCAGTAAGTAAAATCTCCAGGCTGCTTAAAGAAAGTCCCCCGTGAGTTTCCCCAACCAGTAAGTTCGTACACTTTCGAACCTGAAAGATTAATATTTTTTATATCGTATTCATCGAATATTTCACCTTTCGAATCGAGTATTATGATATGGAATACCTGGTTAGAAAGATAGAAGTTTGTATCAATAGTCATTCGTGGAGTCAGATAATACAAACCGACTCGCATAGGAATTCCATAATCATCAATAATTTTATTATCATTATTAAAATTGGCAAACTCCACACATTTTATCTCAATCCTTGGGATATTCTGTTCCTCTCTTTTTTGCTCAAACTCTGCCAGTTTTGTTTTCAATAATTTTGCAAAAGCGGCAAATACAACAGCATCACAAAATCCGACTTCGCGAGCAACACCTGTCAATTGCTTACTATTTGTTTTGATATCAAGATTATTAGGATGAAGATTTTCCGTACCTTTCAGAAAACTGACAGCATTTTCCAGAAGTTTCTTGTCGTCTTGATTTATTTGATTATTCACCAACACGCTAAATATAGCTTCTATTGACTTCACTTCTTGTTCAGACAATTGTTGCTGTATTCTGGGGTTAGATAAAAAAAGATAAGCATCTAAAAAATTCGTAACATACCTATTAATAATAATAGGATCTACGACAGGGTCCTTTGAAGTTTTATTATTCTCAGGTGCTTGTCTCTTCTGTTCTGAACGCTTTTTGTGGAATTTTTCTAATAGTTTTCCTTTAAATTCCTCATATGTAGCCTCATCATTAGTAAACATATCACGAGCTACCCCCGTGAGTTGTTTGCTATAAGTTTTAATATCTAAATTATTCGGATGAAAATTCTCACATTTTTTTAATATATCAATAAACTCTCTTGCAGTATCCTCAACCTCATCCTGAACATAACGTTTATTCCAAAGGTTACTTAGCCCTTCAATTGCTGTCCATTCTTCTTGGTCAAGCTGGTCCTTGATTTCTGCACTTTTTAAGAACTGGCATGCTTCCACCCAATTCTTTACATTACGATTTAATATGATTTGATCCATCCTATAAAGATTAATAGTTTTAGAAGGGACCATTTTCTACTAATAGCCCCTTTTTTTTTGAACAACCACAAACTATTCGATATTCATTGAAGCTAAAAGAGTTTGGGATGTCAGCAATTCTTCTTCGCTCTTCACACCTGTCACTTTAAGTTGAAAATCTATATCATCATGTTCCACTTGAGCATGAACAGATAACATGCCTTCGTTATCTATATTAAAAGTAACATGAACAGGAGAACCCTTCGGCCAATCTTTGTTTAACAATAATTTCGCAGGTTCAGAGGTAACTAAACGGCAAAATTTATCCTCAACTGTAGAATCAGTTTCTGGATTTGTAAAATCGCTTTCCCAAATAGGTAAGGTCAGAACATGCTGATTTTCATAAGCTGTACAGAATTCCCGTTGAAAAGAAAAAGGAAGACTCGTATTCGCAAATATCATATTTCCCACTTTATTTTCAACAAGTCCTAAACCATAAGTCTTGCTGGTCACATTCATGACACGGGCACGGTCGCCACGAATAGGAGCTGGCCGATCATCTCTATCACCTTCCTCATACTCTTGTACGGCCTGAGAATAAGCTTCATTCATTGCATAGATTGCCGCACCCTTAGCAACAACCTCATCAACATCACCTATTCTTGCATCAACCCCATACTCTTGATCAATTCTTGCCTTAACCTGTGGCATACGGCTACTCCCACCAACTAACAAAAATTCATCAATTTTTTCAAATCCTTTCTTACGAGCAATCTCCAAAATTGAATTCGTAGCATCAATAGTCTCATTCAACTTACTAATAGTCAAACTATCAAACAATTCACGAGTTATTTCAAAGCGAGCAGATTTTCCTTCCCAATTGATGTTAACATTTACCTTATTTTTACCTGTTAGTAACTTCTTTTTATTTTCTGCCATATTAAGAAGTGTATTCTTAAGCATCGTGTCTCCGTCAAAAGAAAAGTTAGTATCATTTGCACTATTAAATGCATCTAACATATAAGAAGCCAACTCAGTATCCCAATCTACACCGCCCAAATGATGATCACCACCAGTAGCTATAACCTTAATGGCTCCCTTGTTCACTAATATTATAGTAACATCAAATGTGCCGCCGCCCAAGTCATACACCAAAATGGTTTTTCGTTCATCTACTTTTGTTCCATAAGCAATTGCTGCAGCTGTTGGTTCGTTTATGATAGACAACACATTCAAGCCAGCGATGATACCAGCTTGCTTCGTCTGCATACGCTCCTTATTACCAAAATAAGCTGGACAAGTAATCACAACATCTTTAATAGGCTCAGGAAAACCATTAGCATCATTGGCATCCTTAACCAATTTCTTTAATATCAACGCTGATATTTCAGAAGGATCCAGATGATAGGGAGTGGTATTTAAAGACTTGTCAAAAGCTGCATCATTACCCATTTCTCGCTTGATAAAAGACACAGCCTTTTCTGGTTCTGTTTCCAACATAGCTTTTGCATCCTTACCAACCAAGACATTATTTTCATCCTCAAAATAAACTACAGAAGGAGTGGTTGCATCTCCTTCAAAATTACGAAGTACTACTGCTTGATCAAACTGATCTACCTGAGCTATACAACTATATGTTGTACCCAAATCGATTCCATATACTGCACGACTTTTATCCATAATTATATTGATTTAATAATAAAAATAACTAAAATAAAAAGAATATACTCTCTACTTATTGTACTTATAAACATCTACTACAGCTGGACGGAAGTACACTTCTCGTTCAGCACCCCTTGCAGAATCAAAAGCCATATAAGAGAAACCACACTGACAAACCTTGGCAATTACATTATTTAGCTTCTCATCCGTAGTTGGTATCAATCTGTTCACCCTATGCTGCCCCTTTGCAAACAAAGTACCTACTTCTGGTACATAGATATTCAAATCATACTCATCACTCAAGGTATCTGTTATAAGAAGCATAAAATGATTTATCTGCCCAATCAGTTTGTCATAAGCCCCCACTTCAGCCTTAGCTGCCTCAGTTTTATAATATTCATAGGTACGCGCAATACTATCATAAATCATAACGATTGAGTTTTTATATGGTTTCAGCATCTTAGCATAGAGATTGTTTTGTAGTTTCTCTAATTCTTTATGCATATTCTTCATGACATCATCTCGTTGTTCAAGCATCTTACAAGACTGTGCCACTTGAGATAGTTCTTGAGACAAAACACCAAAATCAATACTCGTTGCAGGAGTTCTATGTTCAGGTCTTTGATTATTTTTTTCTTTGCGCAAAGTATTCAATTCTTGTACTTTAACATCAAGTTCTGCCTCTTTTTCTTTTAATTTTTTCTCTATTTCCTTTTTTTCAGCCAAAACTTTGTCTAAAGATTTTTGTCGTTCTATAATCTCTGCTTGAGCAATAGAATAATCATTCCGTAAATTCTGCAATTCAGAAGTCAATGAATCCAATTGCTCTTGTATCTCTAACGACTTTGTTTCCATTTCTTCATTAATCTTTGACTCTGCTTGTTCTTTTATCAACTCACTAAGTGTCGCTATTTGTTTTTTTAAATCAGCAACATTTTCATTAATACTTATTCCGAAAAATCCCATAGTTATTGTTTTAAGTAAAAAAAAAATTAGCACATTTTCTCCAAATAATCTTTAGGAATATATGCTGTAAAAATCGTTCCAACACCTTCGATTATTAATCCAACTCTTGTCTGTCCCTTGATTCGACAAACTTTACCTTCAAAGCCAACAAACTTTCCTCTGACAATTTTCACCTTGTCATCCTTTGTAAACTTAAATTTGGCGTCAGGAACAAACAACTTATCCTCTTCTTCTACAGCATTCCACTTGATAAAAAAATTCATTTGCTTTGCTGGTATCACCAAGGGTTTGATGCCTTTCCTGCCAACCATTCTTCCTGTTTCATCCCTATAAGGTACATAATAATGATGAAAGAAACCGAGTTCACCCTTGCCCACATATTTTTTCATTTCAGCCTCTGTGCTCTTTACAAACAAGAAGTTAGGAATTAAGGACACCTGTTTGTTTTTACGCTTACCATTCTGCACAATACATTTATCTTGCACTGGCAAGAAAACCTCTATTCCTTTCGCCTCCAAAAAATCCTTTGCTTTCTTCTCTTGTCCATACGCAGCCCTCATCAAAAACCAAACCGCCTCTTCCACATTTGCTGCAGAAGAGGCGGTTTTTATATTGTCTGTAGAACATTTTGCACTCAGCTTTGAAACATAAGTAGGGGTCACCCCATTATGTATTTTATAGGGAGACATGGCTACATTTTGTATGCCACTTTTAGGAGAGTTAACTCCTTTGTTTTGTCCTTTAAACAAAGAGACAGGCCTTTTATTATTAGGCATAGATTTAGAACAGTTATAACATAAAAAAGAAAAAGCGGGGATCATGCCTAGTTACCCGTTCTACAAACTGAGGTCCTGAGATTACCCATCATCGCTGAACGAGCAACCACAGACCCCACGCCGATATGAATTATATACATCATGATATAATCACACAACGTGACATCTGCTAGTTGCCATGTTCTTGACGATGATTTGAAATTTCTCAGGTTTCAGTTTGTCATGAACAAGCGTGTAGCAAACGCCCTTCCAAATTTATATTTGTCCCACTCCCTTGCTGTCCCCTGCATTATTCATGCATTCTACAGCTATCGGCATGGGATATATTTGCAAAAGTACAAGAAATAAATGGAACTTCAAAACTTTTTCCAAAATATTTTTCAAAAAAGATAAAAACAGATGTGTTTATGCATTAGATGATATGGGTAGTTAAGAAAAGTAGAAAAGAATGAAAAGAAGAAACAAGTTTAAGTCATCCTTTCAAGCATAAATATACTTATTGGGGAAGAGCATCACCTATAAAGAAGACTCCACACTAAAGTTTCCTTTATAAAGGAAATTTTCAATCATTTTCTTTTCCCTATAAAGGAAACTTGAAAGTATACACCGATATTTCAACCAACATCATATAATATTAACTAGAATCTTGCAAAGTTATCAATGACATTCACGTCATACCACTTTGGAAGAAGCAAATGAAAGAGATCTAAGACTCGCACACCCATAAATAGAAGCCCTAATTAGATAAATAGCGACTATATTCCTAAAAACAGGTCAGCATCAGCCTGACGTGTTTCCTTGGAACGTTTGAATCTACGGGCTATTTGCTGTTTCAGCACCCTGTCAACAACAACCTTACATATAGCCCAAGCTACCAAATACCCCATGGCTAAACGGTAGTCGTAAACAGCCCATACCAACACTGCCAACATCCACATCCATTTTACGATGAGCATGAGAACCTTACAGTTTCTCGCATAACTACTCTCACGCTTATCAATGGGATTATTATAAGACTGGTGCTTGCCCTGTCCATCTGCTATAAAGCTGTAGCGATGATTGTTGTATGTGTAATAAGTGAAATAGAAGGGAACATAGAGGAGTTCACCTTGGTTGGTTAGTTCGATGTTGGTAGAAGTCTTTAACTTGCGCACCTTTTGATTGCCAATCTGAGCATGCACGCTGCGCATCGCCAACTCATCCGTATGTGCCTTGCCCCACTTCTTCCATACATCCTCTGCACTCATAGTAGACAAGGCTGTGAGAATATGACTATCAGTGGCATCAATGTTGTCTGCCACAAAAGGACTCAGAGCCTCTGTATCGTAAGGTAAGCAAGCTGTAAAGTCGCGAAGTTCCTTGGGAAGATCACCTTTTCTATCATTGGCTAAGTATAAATAAGCCATCTTGCCTGTTGCTTTGCCATGAAGCTGCTGCTGATTAGCGCCATTGCCGCTCCACGCCACCTGATAGGTACCCTCATAAAGATACATAGGCAGATAGATACAGAATACCTCCTCGGCATCGATGGCCAGGAAAACATCGCATGGAACAAAGTCGATATCAACCAAAGTTTGCGCCATCAAGTGCTTAAAACCATCTACATCAATGGTAGGCGACACATAACGCAAAGGCATGTGCGCTTCAACCGTCTGAGGTACATGGCTATTCATACGGTTATGACAAACAGGGCATGTTATAACCTGGTCAAATACAAAGAAGTATGTTAGCTTAGCATTGCATGCCGGGCATTTCAACACTTGCAATTTACTTGTCTCTTCCATATATCTTCCTATTTTAATATTTTTCCTATGGTAATTCTATTATAGAGACATGATTTCCCTTAAAGGAACCATAACAAAATCTCTTTCCTCCATCAGGGGATGAGGAATCTTCAGGTCGGGCTGGTCTATACGAAGATCATCATACAGTAGAATATCTATATCTATAATGCGGTCGTGATATTCACCATTCACCGATTTGAGCTTACGGCCCATCTCTTGCTCCACCTTCTGAGTAGCCTCAAGCAACTGGCGAGGCGCCAAAGGAGTGAGCACACAGGCACATGCATTGATAAAGTCGTTGGGCGAAGAATAGCCCCACGGCTTAGTTTCGTATAGAGCTGACTGGCGCTCTACGTCACCAATCAACTCTCCTATCTTTTCAAGAGCCTCACGGATATTACGCTTGCGATTGCCTAAATTGGATCCGAGACTCAGATATACTCTATGCATGTATACATAAATATGTTATTGAACGATGTTTCGCCTAAAACAAACGAAGCCATTTACTGCCTCAACTATCACAGATATTAGTCGTTGAGAATGAGCAGTGAGTCGCCGAAGCAACCAAACATATAGCCATTCTTCAAAGCCTTCATATAGGCTTCATATACAAGGTCGTAACCTCCAAATGCAGCAGTACTCATCATCAGTGTAGATTCTGGATGATAGAAGTTGGCCACCATGCAATCGGCCAGTCCGAACTCATAAGGAGGGAAGATAAACTTATTGGTCCATCCATCAAACTCCTTCATCATTCCATCTGTACCCACCGCAGTCTCTGTAGCCTTGACCACACTTGTACCGATGGCACAAACATGATGACCGGCACGCTTGGTGTCGTTGACCAGTTCGCAAGCCTCCTTGCCGATATGCATCTGCTCGGAGTCCATCTTGTGCTTGGTAAGGTCTTCCACCTCGATTTCATGGAAGTTGCCCAATCCACAATGCAAGGTAATAAATGCAGAGTTGATGCCTCTGATCTCCATACGTTTCATGAGCTCGCGCGAGAAATGAAGCCCTGTGGCTGGCGCTGTTACAGCACCTTCCTTCTCAGCAAACACGCACTGAAAGTCTTCCATATCTTCCTCTGTGGCATGGTGTACCTCGCGATTGTCGATTATATAACGTGGCAATGGAGCCTCGCCCAATGCAAAGAGCGAGCGTTTGAAGACATCGTGCTGACCGTCCTCGTCATAAAGGAAGCGAAGAGTACGTCCACGGCTGGTGGTATTGTCGATTACCTCAGCCACCATCTCGTTGACATCATCAAAGAAGAGTTTGTTTCCTATACGAATCTTACGGGCTGGTTCTACGAGCACATCCCAGAGTCGCATCTCCTCATTCAACTCTCTGAGCAGGAACACCTCAATCTTGGCATCGGTCTTCTCCTTGGTACCATAGAGTCGTGCAGGGAACACCTTGGTGTTGTTGAATACAAACGTATCTCCCTCATCGAAATAGTTGACGATGTCCTTGAACTCAATAAACTCGCCTTCGATAGGATTTCCGTTAGCATCCTTGCGGTACATATCTATGGTTTCCGACTTTTTGTGTAAAACCATCATACGCGCCTCATCACGACGGGTTACCTCAAAGGTACGTTCCTCTCCGGTAGATGTCTTGACGATACGCTTAGTCTTGTGGGGATAAAGCGCCACTTGTGCCTCAGGCAACTTAAAGTTGAATTGTGACAGTTTCATGTTATATTTGTCTCCTTTCTAATGGTTACTAATTATATTCTATTACTATTCTGGAAATATCAAACTTGATGGATGTCTTCTATTTCCTGTTGTTCGAGCCATTCCCTGAAATTTTCGAAACTCACACAGTTGTCGACAGTAAAGTCGCCCACTCGGGTTCTTCTCAACTCAGTAAGAAAGGCTCCGCTTCCAAGTGCCCGACCTAAGTCGCGAGCCAAGGAGCGTATGTAAGTTCCCTTACCACATACTACGCGCAAACCGAGTTGCTTGGTCTCGTCGTCGTAATGGGTAAGTTCTATCTCGTCTATACGAACGCTCTTTGGTTTGAGCGTCACATTCTCTCCCGCCCTGCGCAAGGCATAGGCTCTGTCGCCATTGACCTTGACAGCACTATAAGTAGGCGGCACCTGCTGAATGTCACCGACAAACTGAGGCAACGTTTCCTCTATGAGCTGTCGAGTAATATGACGGGTGGGATAAGTATGATCGACCGTATGTTCAAGATCATAGCTGGCTGTCGTGGCTCCCAACTGAAGTGTCGCTGTGTACTCCTTAGTATGAGTCTGCAGCTGTTCTATCTCCTTGGTCTTCTTTCCTGTGCAAAGCACGAGCACGCCTGTAGCCAAAGGGTCGAGCGTACCTGCATGTCCTATCTTCACCTTATGGTGCAAAAACTTAGAAAGTACGTATCTGATATGTGCCAAAGCCCCAAAACTTGACATACGGTAAGGTTTGTCGATGGCAATGATTTCTCCTGTCTGGAAATTCATGTCTGGCAAAAGATTTGTCGTTACTTATTAAAGAAGAGAGAAAAGAATGGTGGCTAAACCTGCTATGGCACAATAGACGCCAAAGTAGATGAGTTTGCCTTTCTTAACAATATTGATCATCCATTTGCAGGCAAGACAGCCAGAAATAAAGGCAGCCACAAAGCCAATAATCATAGGCAAGGTGTCAACACCTCCAAGTGTTTCCTCTCCTTTCAGTCCTTTGATTAGGTCGAGCAACGCCTCGCCAAGTATAGGAGGAATGACCATGAGGAAAGAGAATTGTGCCATCTTCTCCTTCTTATTGCCCAACAGAAGACCTGTTGCGATGGTGGTACCTGAGCGGGAAAGACCTGGCAAAACAGCCAAAGCCTGGCCCAGACCAATGACAAACGCATGCCAAAGGCTTATGTTCTCACGCTGACGTGGTTTAGCATAATAAGAGAAAGCAAGGACCAGAGCAGTTACGAGCAACATGCATCCTACTATGAGCAGTCCAGAACCGAAGATTTTTTCTACTTCATCCTTGAAGAAGACTCCAACGACGCCAACAGGAATCATGGAGACTACAATATTAAGCGCATACTTAGTCTCCTCGTTCATCTGGAACTTAAAGAGTCCTTTCAAAATCCAGTCGATCTCTTTCCAAAGTACTACCAAAGTACTCATGACTGTTGCTACATGCACCAAGATAGTAAAACCCAGATTAGCCTCACCGTCAATACCAAACAAATAGGCACCAATAGCCAAATGACCGCTACTACTAACTGGCAGATATTCTGTAAGTCCCTGAACAAGACCTAACACCAAGGCTTCAAACCAATTCATTGATAAATACTATTTTTTTATTATTGAATAATGTGTATGTATCGGGATATAAATATTACTTATTGTCTTTTGGCTTACGAATGACAGCATAAATAATTGAAAGAAACCCAAACAGAGTAACTACTGGTGCTACTACGATACGGCGTGTGCTGAAGATATCGGTATCAAAAGTATGCTCGTCTGAGCCAGATCCGCTCATCAAGAGAAAACCGATGATGACTATAGCCATCCCCACAGCCAAGAGGATGAAGTTTACTTTGCCGAATGCTAAATTCTTCTTATCCATTTATTATATATATATATTAATAATGTGTAATGTTCGATATTCTAAATCTTATACAAGTCGCCAGCCTTCATCTTGAGGAATTTGTTGACAGAGATGCTGGCACAGATGGCTGTAATGATGACTCCAAAAAGGAAAACTGAACCACCCGTTATGGCAAGTTCCTGCCATCCCATCACCATGAGCAGTTCTGGCTCATGCACATACCATGCATAAAGACTGCCTCCCAAAAAGCCGTTGGCAATCAATGCCGACAACAATCCAATCAGTATGGCCCTATTCACAAAGGGACGTCGGATGAATCCCCATGAGGCACCAACAAGTTTCATCGTGTGTATAGAGAAACGTCGGGCGTAAATGCCGAGCCTTACGGTATTGTTGATCAGCGAGAAAGATATAAACGTGAGGAGAGCCGCCACGATGAGCAATCCGATGCTTATCTTGGTCAGCATTTGATTCACCTGCTCTATCAGGTCATGCTGGTAAGACACCTCTGTAACACGTGGATAGGCTTTCAGTTCCTTGGCCACCCATTTCAGAGAGTCATTGTTGGCATAGTCGGCCTGTGCTGTCAACTCGATAGAAGGCTGGAAAGGATTGACTCCGGCAAACTCACTGGGGTTTACTCCAAGATCGTGAGTAGCCTCCTTAAGAGCCTTCGCCTTCGAAATATAGTTGATTGACTTGACATAAGGCTTGGCTTTCAGCTGTTTGCACATCTGAACGACCTCAGAATTGGTCATATCCTGTTCAAGCATCACGGACACGACAAGGTTCTCCTTCACATAGGAGGAGAGATTTCTTCCCATAAGTACGGAGAATATGACCAGTCCGAGCAAAACGAGCACCATGGCGGTGCTTATACATAGAGTTACCACCTGCAATCCTCGGTGACTGCTGGGCTTATATTGTTTCTTTCTCATTTACCAAAAGGGTATAATATTCCAAATTTGGTGCAAAGTAACAAAAAAATGTGCGAATAAACGAAAGTTTAATAGACATTAACACAAGAAAGGAGAGTCACCCCATGGGTCAACCCTCCCTTTGTGTATAAAGAAAAAATCGTTTATTATAACTTTCGCAACTTACATCTTGGTGATGACACCTTTCTCTGTACTTTCGAGGAACTTGATGATATTGCGCACTTCTTCTCCGTCTGGCACCTGATCCTTGATCTGATTGATGGCATCAAAGAGAGATGTCTGACCGTGGAAGACAAGTCGATAAGCATTAGCTACATGCTTGCGAACCTTCACGTCTATATCGGCAGCCTCCATGATAATGCTGTTAGGACCCGCATACTTCACAGGCTTACCACCCGCAATAATATAAGGTGGAATATCTTTGGAGAAAGTTGTTCCTGCCTGTATCATCGCTAAGTCGCCAACTCTGGTCTTGGCATTTTCTACTACAGATGTAGAGTAGATGACGCCATTACCTATCACACAGTCGCCAGCTATCTTGGTTCCATAACCGAACACACAACTGTTGCCTATCACGGTATCGTGAGAAATATGGGCACCTTCCATAAGAAAGTTGCTGTTGCCAAGCACTGTTTTACCACCCTTGTGAGTACCTCGGTTGATAACCACATTCTCACGGATAGTATTGTTATCGCCAATCACTACTTCACTCTCTTCACCAGTATAGTTGAAATCCTGTGGGAGGGCAGCGATAACGGCAGCCTGGAATACCTTATTATTATTACCCATGCGAGTACCATTCATGATGCTCACGAATGGATAGATGGTACAGTTGTCACCGATAACCACATCGTCCTCAATATAGGCGAATGGATATATCTTGCAGTTGTCTCCTATCTTAGCCTTTGGAGAAACCTCTGCCTTTGGACTGATTATACTTGCCATAATAATCTAACATTTTACATTTAACACTTAACATTACTTGGCTCCACCACCCAATGCATAGTATAGGTTGACCACAGCCTGCATTTTGTAGAAGTCGTCAGCCACCTTGGAGAGCTGTACATTGAGCAATGATGACTGTGCCTGGATAACCTCAAGATAAGAACCACCAGCCTCGCCCATCAACTTACGGGTGTCTTCTACGTTCTGCTTGAGTACCTCGATCTGCTGCGCCTCGATTCTTCCCTTCTCGTCGGAAGAGTTGTAGAGTACGAGGGCATTGCTTACTTCGCTGCCAGCCTTCAACACTGCATCCTGCCAAGTGTTGTAAGCCTGCTCGTACTGCATCTTAGCCACCTTGAGTCCTGCAATGAGTCTTCCATTCTGGAAGATAGGCTGAACAAGTGAACCCACAGCAGAGAGAAGCCACTTTCCAGGATTTACGATACCAGCTCCAGCTGAGTTGGTAAAGGCACCAGTACCAGAAATAGTGATAGAAGGATAGAACTTGCTGCGGGCAGTCTCCACTCCATAGAAGCACTGAGCCAAGTTCATCTCGGCTGCATGTACGTCAGCCCGATTGTTGAGCAACTGCAAACCTACACCTGTAGAGAAGTTGGCAGGAAGACTCTGATTATCAAGTTTGCCCCGTGCGATGGCATGAGCCTGCTCGCCAAGAAGAAGGCTGAGCGAGTTCTCTGTCTCACGAATCTGCCGCTTCAGGTCTGCTTTCTGTGCAAGAACAGAGTAATAGTTAGACTCTGCTGCCTGCACCGATGTTGAGCGATAACCCATCTTGGCATCCTTGAGCAACTGCATTGTTTGCCATGTGTCCTTGGTAAGACCTTCCATATCGTTCACTATCTCAAGCTGCTTGTCGAGCATGAGGAGCGAATAGTACATATTGGCAATATTCGCAACGAGGTTCGTCTGTACAGACACCTGGTAGTCCTTCATCTGCAACAGCGCCATCTGAGCACCGCGCTTCTGTGAAAGAAGATTGCCAAAGAGGTCAACACTCCATGACGCATTCACTGGCAGACTATAGGTCTTTGTCGCTTTGTTACCGTCCCAAGAAGAGATGGTTCCCTGTGGGGTAAATGTAAAAGAAGGTATGAAAGCCAACTTGGCACACTTCAACTGCTCCTCAGCCATCTTTACGTTCAAAGCAGCATTGAGGAGATTGGCGTTATTGGCAAGTCCCTTCTCGATAAGAGTCTGCAACTGTGGATCGGTGAAAACGCTGCGCCAAGGAATATTGGCAAATGATGTAGTATCCTTCACTGCCAACGTATCAGATACAGAAGCTGAATCGCGTACGATACCATTAGTTTTCACATCTGGACGCTCATACTTTCCGTAGAGAGTCTTGCAGCTGCTCAATGAGAGCGCTGCGAGACCCAATATGATAATATTTAAATTCTTTTTCATTGTTTCGTTTGAAGTTACAACGTTATTACTTCTTCTCGATACCTTTTCTGCGATGAGCTGCATTGGCATACTGCTCCAACTCTGAGACAGCCTCGGCATTGAACTCGTCCTCAAACTTCAAAGGAGTAAGCTTCTCCTGCAACCACTCGAAGACGGCGAAGAGAGCTGGGACGACGAAGATCTGACAGATTGTACCGATCAACATACCACCTACAGCGGCAGCACCCAAAGTCTGGTTACCATTCTTGCCTACACCTGAAGCGAACATCAGAGGCAGCAGACCAATAACCATCGCCAGAGAGGTCATCAGGATAGGACGAAGACGGGCTCCAGCACCTAAGATGGCAGAATACTTGATAGCCATACCCGTACGACGACGCTCAAGGGCGAACTGTACAATCAGGATGGCGTTCTTAGCCAACAGACCGATCAACATAATCAACGAAATCTGCATGTAGATATCGTTAGAGTGACCGAAGAGGTTGGTGAAGATGAACGAACCTGCCAAACCGAATGGGATAGACAATACCACAGACAGAGGCAAGATGTAACTCTCGTACTGGGCACTCAAGATGAGGTAAACGAATACGATACAGAGTGCGAAGATCAAACCTGTAGAGTTGCTTGATTCAGCCTCAGAACGGGTCAAACCAGAGTACTCATAGCCGTAACCCTCTGGCAATGTCTCCTTGGCAACCTCAGCAATCGCCTTCATACCGTCACCGGTAGAGTAACCGCTGTTAGGAGTTACAGATACATCCATAGAGGTAAACAGGTTGAAACGTGTGATGTTAGACGGGCCATAAATCTTCTTCAGGGTCACGAACTCGCTTACAGGCGACATGGTGCCATCAGAACAACGAACGTAAATCTTGCTCAGATCGTCTGGACGCATACGACTCTCAGGACCAGCCTGAATCATCACACGGTAGAGCTTACCGTAGGCATTGAAGTTTGATGCGTAGAGTCCACCGAGGTAACCCTGCATTACACCCAATACTGAAGATGGAGAGATACCAGCCTGCTTGGTCTTGGCAACATCTACATCTACCATATACTGAGGGTAGTTAGGGTTGTACTGAGTCTGGGCAGTCTGAATCTCAGGACGCTTGTTCAACTCAGCCAGGAACTTCTTCACATTATCAAAGAACTTATTCAAGTCGCCACCGGTCTTATCCTGCATGGTCATGGTAATACCATTCTGCATAGAGAAACCGGAAATCATAGGTGGAGCGAAGGCAAGAACCTGTGCATCCTTGATGGCAGCAGTCTGCTTGTAGATCATACCCAATACAGAGGTATACTCCATAGGGTTGACAAACAGCGCCTCGATACCGCCACCGGTACAAGCCTCCTTGATACGGTGGAAGAATCCACCCGGACGCTCCTCGAATGGCTTCAGCTTCACGATGATGGTACCCTGGTTAGAACCGGCACCACCGATAAAGCTATAACCCATGATGGCGTTACGGGTTGCGATGGCTGGGTTGTTAGCCAGCATCTTATCCACCTGCTTAACTACCTCGGAAGTACGTTCCTGAGAAGTACCAGGAGCTGTAGAGATACAAGCGAAGATAGTACCGGTATCCTCATCAGGCACCAGACCCGTCTTGGTAGTACCCATCAGGGCAACCAGACCTACGATACTGACAGCCACGAGGCTACCAGCGATGATGCCATGGTTGATAACCCACTTGACACCACCCTTATACTTATTGGTAATCTTATCAAACTGATAGTTGAATCCTGCGTGGAATCGGTCGATGAAAGACATCTTCTTCTCGTGACCCTCCTCGTGTGGCTTCAGCAACACGGCACAGAGTGCAGGAGACAAAGTCAACGCATTGATAGCCGAAATAACGATAGATACAGCCATGGTTACACCGAACTCACGGTAGAAGTAACCGGAAGTACCACCGATGAATGATACAGGAACGAACACGGCAGACATCACCAATGTAATAGAGATGATGGCGCTGGAAATTTCGTTCATCGCATCGATAGATGCAGTAAGGGCACTCTTGTAACCCTGGTCGAGCTTGGCGTGAACCGCCTCGACCACCACAATGGCATCATCGACCACAATCGCAATGGCCAGCAGCAGGGCTGACAGCGTAAGCAGGTTGATGGAGAATCCGAAAATCCAGAGGAAGAGGAACGTACCGACCAGAGCCACAGGCACGGCAATCATAGGAATCAGCGTAGAACGGAAGTCCTGCAAGAAGATATACACTACGATGAACACCAGTACCAGGGTGATGATCAAGGTGAAGATAACCTCCTCGATAGATGCGAACAAGAACTCGGTAACATCCATCAGGATGACATTCTTCAACCCTGGAGGATAACTCTTCTCCAGTTCATCAAGCGTTTTCTTTACGTCGCTGGCAATCTGGGTAGCGTTGGAACCGGCAATCTGCTGAACCATACCCATCACGGCAGGCTGACCATCATTGAGCAGGTTTACGTTATACTGCAAACCACCCAACTCAACCTTGGCAATTTCGCCGAGGCGGAGAGTCTGACCGGAAGTATTGCTCTTGATGAGGATGTTCTCATACTCCAATGGAGTCTTCAAACGACCCTTGTAACGCAAGGTATATTCATACTGCATATCAGAGCTCTCACCAAAGCTACCAGGGGCAGCCTCGATATTCTGCTCTGCCAAAGCCTGAGAAACATCAGAAGGAACCAGTCCGAACTCCTTCATCTTCTCTGGCTTCAACCAGATACGCATAGAGTAGTTACGGGTAGAAGGGCTCTGCACATCACCCACACCATTGATACGCTTCAACTGAGGAATGACGTTGATCAGGGCGTAGTTGGTAACAAACTGGTCGTCGTAACGGCCATCGTCTGTGGTCAGAGCGAACATGATAACGTTAGAACTCTGACGCTTGGTTACGGTGACACCCACCTTGGTAACCTCGGCAGGCAACAGAGACTGCGCCTGAGACACACGGTTCTGTACGTTGACCGCAGCCATATCAGGGTCAGAACCCTGCTTGAAGTAAACGGTGATCTGAGCAAAACCAGAGTTAGACGCAGAAGAGGTCATATAAGTCATGTTCTCCACACCGTTGATACTCTCCTCCAGCGGAGCAACGACTGAGTTCAACACCGTCTGGGCATCTGCACCCGTATAGGTAGCAGTTACCGTGATGGTAGGCGGCGCGATATTCGGATACTGCTCGATAGGCAGCGATACCAAGCCGATAATACCCAGCAAGACGAAGAAGATGGAAACCACCGTCGAAAGTACCGGGCGCTTTATAAAGTTTGTAAATGACATAATTTACTATTTTTCTTTATACCTTATTATATATTACTTCTTTCCGCCCATAGCAGTAGCGAAGGCATGAGCGTTATCCTGAGACTCAGCCAACTTGGCAGCCTCAGCAATCTTCTGATTGTAACGCTCCAGAGTGATAGGCTTGATCTGCTGACCATCGGTCAACTTGGTGATACCCTTCAATACGATGCGGTCGCCTACATGGAGACCAGAAGTTACGATATAGTTCTTGCCATCATCCTGTGGATTTACCTTGATCTCAGAATACTTCACCTTGTTATCCTTGGTTACTACGTAAACGAAGATCTTATCCTGAACCTGAGAGCAAGCCTCCTGAGGGATAACGATAGCGCTGTTATGATCGTTAGGAACAACGATAGAACCTGCACCACCACTCTTCAGCAACTTCTCTGGGTTAGCGAAGTGAGCGATGAGAGAGATAGAACCAGAAGTTGCATCGATGACACCACTCATCTTGACAACCTTACCTGGATGATTATAGATAGAACCGTCAGCCAACTGCAACTTAACTGCAGGGAATGCGGCGATGGCAGCCTGAATACTGCCATTGGTCTTAGACATATTCAAAATCTGAGACTCAGAGAGTGAGAAGAACACCTCCATGGTGCTGATGTTGGAAACTGTAGTAAGAGCCTGACCTGAAGCGCTTACCAAAGCACCTACCTTGAAAGGCAAGCTGCCAACAACACCTGCAGAAGGACTGGTAACAGTACACCAAGTCAACTGCTCGCGAGCTGAAGCCAAAGCCGCCTCAGTCTGCGCTACCTGAGCCTTAGCTGTAGCATAGCTATTGGCTGCAGTAGAAAGCTCATACTGACCAATAATCTTGCTGTCGAAGAGCTTCTTGTTGTTCTCGTAAGTCAACTTAGCTGTGTTAGCCTGTGCCTTCGCTGTATTCACAGCTGCTGCAGCAGAGCGAACGGCAGCCTGATAAGTCTCGCTGTCGATAGAGAAAAGAGGCTGACCTGCAGAAACAGTCTGACCCTCATGTACAAACACCTTTGTTATGAAACCCGAAACTTTCGGACGAACCTCTACATCCTGAATACCTTTAATTGTAGCAGGATAAGTAGTCTGCAAAGCGGCGCTGGTAGTTCCTATAGTCACTACAGCAAACTCATCGTCGCCGAAGTTAGGCAGACCGCCCTTCTTGCTTCCGCCACATGATGTTAAAGTTGCGAGAGCTGCAAGAGCTGCAACAAACAAAACGTTTTTAATCTTCATACCTATTTATTTAAATACAATTATTATTATTAATCTGTTATTCAACATGCCACTACAGCACATTGTCTTTGCCTTTTTACAAGTAATCCGACTTTCTTATGTCGAAAACTCAAAATACCAACAGAGTTTTTAAAGGCGGTGCAAATTTACTAATATTATAGCAATATTGTACATTTGCCAAGTGTATTTTAACATTAATTATTTTGTATTTAGAGTTTTCCTCATGTAAGGAGCCTATTAAGCCTAATCTTGCCATCTATTAAGGCCAACACCGGTCGTCTATTAAGACCGAGCTTAGTCATCTATTAAGACCAAGTCTGGTCATCTATTAAGGCTAAGTATGGTCTTTATAGGTGACGAAGCTCTGTAACAGAAGACGAGGGGCATTTCTTGCTTTTTTATTTTTCCAATTGTGGAAATTTTCTTTTCCAACTATCTCTTACGGAAAAGCCAGTTACTCTATCAGTCCGTGCTCCTTGGCTTTCTGCATAAGCAATTCCATGAGGGGCTCACGCTCATTGGCCACCTTGCCGTCCAGCACAGCGTCCTTGAGAGTCTGCTTCAGCGCTCCTACCTCAGGACAGGAGCCCAAATGGAACATTTCCATGATTTCCCTGCCATCTATACAGGGCTGGAACAGTCGCTTGTAGTCGCGCACCTTCAAGTCGGCAATCTTTTCGCGCACCAAGCGGAAATTATCCAGGAAGTGCTGTTTGCGCACTTGGTTCTTGCTGGTAATGTCGGCTTCGCAAAGTGTCATCAAGTCGTCAATATCATCGCCGGCATCGTTCAGAAGTCGGCGCACAGCGCTGTCGGTCACTTCCTCGTCGGAAATAACTATAGGCCGCATGTGCAACTCTACGAGTTTCTGCACATATTTCATCTTGGCATCCATGGGCAACTTCATGCGACGGAACATCGAAGGAATCATTCTGGCTCCCACGACATTATGGTTACGGAAAGTCCAGCCTGCCAGATTGTCCCATCGCTTGCTGCGTGGTTTGCCTATGTCATGAAGCAAGGCAGCCCAGCGCAACCAGAGGTTAGAGGTTTGACGGCAAACATTTTCGAGCACCTCCATCGTATGGTCATAGTTGTTCTTATGCGAGCGACCGCAACGTGTCTCCACCTTATCAAGCTCACAAAGTTCGGGCATGATGAGCTGCAGAAGCCCTGTATCCTTGAGATAATAGAATCCACAACTGGGATGAGGCGAAAGCATAATCTTGTTCATCTCGTCGGCTATGCGCTCACCGCTGATAATCTTCAGTCGGTCGGCATTGCGCGAGAGTGCCTCGTAGGTTTCGTCCTCTATCTGAAAGTTGAGCTGAGTGGCGAAGCGCACACAACGCATCATGCGCAAAGGATCATCGCTGAAGGTAATATCTGGATCAAGTGGTGTTGCCACAATTCCGTCTTCCAGGTCATAGACTCCATCAAAGGGATCAACCAGTTCACCAAAGCGCTCGCTGTTGAGACACACAGCCAGCGCATTGATGGTAAAGTCACGACGGTTCTGATCGTCCTCGAGCGTTCCATCCTCCACAATGGGCTTGCGCGAATCGTGATTATAACTCTCTTTACGTGCACCGACAAACTCGACCTCTATATCACGATACTTCACCTGTGCAGTGCCAAAGTTGCGGAATACAGACAGATGAGCCTTCCTGCCCAGTTTCTGTTTAAGAGCAGAAGCCACCTTTATGCCGCTTCCCACCACCACAACGTCAATATCATTGGAAGGCCGTTCCAGGAAAAGGTCTCTCACATATCCGCCTACCACATAGCATTCCAGTCCCAAGCTGTCTGCTGCCTGTGATATAAGATGAAAAATGTCTTTATCAAGTATTTTTGCCAGTTCGGCATTGGATAGATTTCTCATTTCTATATAATTTCGGACTGCAAAGTTACTGCAAATCGAAGACAATACAAAATAAAAAAGGATTTTTTTGTTTTTATTGTTGAGATGCAGCGTAACTTATCTAAAGTTACTGCAAATCGAAGACAATACAAAATGTTTCGCCACTTATTTTTATACAATATATTTGGCTATTTCATCAGAAATGCTTAAATTTGCAGCGATTTTCGAAAATATTATGGCAGATTCAGCAAAAACAGAGCAGCAGTTTAAGGACGTCCTGACAGAGTGCAGAACGCTTTTCCAAAAGAAACTGCACGACTACGGCGCATCATGGCGCATCCTGCGTCCCTCTTCGCTTACCGACCAGCTTTATATCAAGGCCAAGCGCATCCGCTCACTTGAAATAAAGAAGGAGTCGCTCGTGGGCGAAGGCATCCGACCCGAATTCATCGCCCTCATCAACTACGGCATCGTGGGCATCATACAGCTCGAGAAAGGTTATGTGGACGAGGTGGACATCACTTCCGACGAAGCATTGCAACTATACGACAAGTATGCCCTTGAGGCTCTGCAGCTCATGACACGAAAGAACCACGACTATGATGAGGCATGGCGCTCTATGAGAGTGAGCAGCTATACCGACTTCATCCTCACCAAGATACAGCGAGTAAAGGAAATAGAAGACATTCAGGGCGACACACTCGTTTCGGAAGGCATAGATGCCAACTATATGGACATCATCAACTATGCCGTTTTCGGAGTCATCAAGATGAGTGAAGAGTAAAGAATGACGACTGAGAAATGAGGAATGAAGAATAAGGCAACACAAATCATCAGGAACACGGCAGTCAACATTGGGCGGCTGCTCATGGCGGCGACCTTCATCTTCTCCGGATACGTGAAGGCCATCGACCCATTGGGCACACAATACAAACTTGCCGACTACCTGCAGGCAATGGGGATAGGAAGTTTACTGCCCGAATGGACGCTGCTCGTTGGAGCAGTTCTACTGGCTGCGCTGGAGTTCTCGTTGGGCATCTTCCTGTTGTTTGCCATCAGAAGACACCTCGTCTCAAAGATTGTGCTCGCGCTGATGAGCATCATGACCCTGCTCACCCTGTGGATAGTCATCGCCAACCCCGTGAAAGACTGCGGATGCTTCGGCGATGCAGTCGTACTGAGCAACGGACAGACCTTCATCAAGAACATCATCCTGCTCGCCATAGCACTCATGCTGCTGAAATGGCCTACAAGCATGGTGAGGTTCGTATCAAAGAAAGCACAATGGATCGTCATCAACTATACGGTCATCTTCGCCTTGGCACTCAGCGCATGGAGTCTGTGGGACTTACCCCTGTTCGATTTCCGTCCCTACCACGTGGGAGCCAACATAGCACAGGGAATGAAGATTCCACAAGGTGCGCCACAACCGCAGTTCGAGACGACATTCATACTCGAGAAGAACGGTCAGCAAAAGGAATTCACCCTCGACAACTATCCAGACTCCACATGGACTTTCGTCGACTCGAAAACCGTGCAGACAGCCGAAGGATACGTGCCACCGATACACGACTTCAGCATACAGGACAACAAAACGGGTGAAGACATTACACAAGAGGTGCTGAACGATACAGGTTACACCTTCCTGCTCATCTCGCCCACCCTGGCTTACGCCGACGATTCCAACTTCGGCAGAATAGACCAGATATACGAGTTCGCACAAGACTATGGCTATCGGTTCATCTGTCTCACGGCAAGTTCAGACAAGGACATCGCCAAATGGCAGGACATCACAGGAGCAGAATATCCCTTCTACACTACCGATGCCACAACCCTGAAGACGATGATAAGAAGCAACCCCGGACTGATGCTCCTGCACCATGGAACCATCATACAGAAATGGAGCCACAACAAGCTGCCACAGCCCGAGGAACTCAATCAGCCCTTGGAGAAAAGCGCATTGGGCAAGATGCCATCCGACAGCATACCACGCAAGATCCTGCTCATGCTCATGTGGTTTGTGCTGCCCCTCACACTCCTCGCCATCGCCGACAGACTATGGGCTTGGACAACATGGGTGAAAAAGAAGAAAGAGAATGCTAACAAGATAATATCAACTTTTAACAAAAAAGAAAAGAAAATGAGAAAGAAAATTGTAGCAGGCAACTGGAAAATGAACATGAACCTGCAAGATGGTGTAGCTCTCGCTAAGGAAATCAACGAGGCTTTGGTAGCAGACAAACCAAACTGCGACGTTGTTATCTGCACTCCATTCATCCACTTGGCTTCAGTAGCTCAGGTCTTGAATGCAGAGGTAGTAGGTCTTGGTGCAGAGAACTGCGCAGACAAGGAGAAAGGCGCTTACACCGGTGAAGTTTCAGCAGAAATGGTAAAGAGCACAGGTGCTCAGTATGTCATTCTCGGTCACTCAGAGCGTCGCCAGTACTATGGTGAGACTGCAGAAATCTTGAAAGAGAAGGTAGAGTTGGCTCTGAAGAACGGCTTGAAGGTAATCTTCTGCTGCGGCGAGACTCTCGAGGAGCGCGAGGCTGAGAAGCAGAACGAGGTTGTAAAGGCAGAGCTTGAGGGTTCAGTATTCCACCTCGACGCAGAGGCTTGGAAGAACATCATCCTCGCCTACGAGCCAATCTGGGCTATCGGTACAGGCAAGACTGCCACATCCGACCAGGCTGAGGAAATGTTGGCTTACATCCGCTCTATCGTAGCAGAGAAGTATGGCAACGAGGCTGCAGAGGAAACATCTATCCTCTATGGTGGAAGCTGCAAGGCAAGCAATGCTCCTGAGCTCTTCGCTAAGCCAAATATCGACGGCGGTTTGATTGGTGGCGCTTCTTTGAAGGCAGCTGACTTCAAGGGCATCATCGACGCTTGGAAGAAGTAATTTCTGAAAAGCTAACAGAATCATTACATATTGTCAGCATGGGCTACTGCTGCCTCGCATCAAATACGGGGCAGCAGAAAGTCCATAGCTGATATTTCCATTTTTATCAAAAACATTAAAATCATCATGAAGCAATTCGTCATCGTACTTATCGCAGCACTCTGCTCTGCCACTATGGCTCATGCGCAGAAGTATCTCGACCACTTGCAGCAACGAACCCCAGGACAGGGAACTGTTACCGTGAAACAGAGCAAGGAAATCGACGAATTGGTCAATGGCAAGGCTGCAAAACCACAGGCAGACAAGCAGAAGACAGAAACGTCACAAAAGGCCAACCCTCAGCATCACGAAGAGGGACAAAACAAGAAGCCCGCTCCCGACTCGGTAAAGAAACAACAAACACCCGATACTGCCAAGAAAGCTGAACACAGCAATACAGAGGGAAAAAATAACGAAGAAACAGATACACCTGCAGTCGACATGCACAAGAAAGTGATGCGTGGAAGCTACAAGGTTACAGGATATAGAGTACAGGCTTATGCCGGAGGCAACTCACGAAACGACCGACTGAAGGCAGAACGAATAGGAAACGCCATCAAAATGCGTTATCCCGACCAGCCCGTATACGTACATTTCTATTCACCAAGATGGATCTGCCGCGTGGGCAACTTCCGCTCTCTCGAAGAGGCACGGAAGATGCTTGCCAAGGTAAAGGCCATGGGCTACAGACAAGCCTGTCTGGTGAAGGGAAAAATCACAGTACAATATTAAGCACACTAAAGTAAAATCATGAATCCAGAAACAGAATTTCGCGAAGGCCTCGATGAACTGGCCGTACACTACAAAGAAGTACTCAAACTATTGGGCGAAGACCCTGAACGTGAGGGACTCGTCAAGACACCGATGCGAGTGGCCAAAGCCATGCAGGTGCTTACACGCGGATACACACAAGACCCTCACAAGGTTCTGACTGACGCACTCTTTGCCGAGAAATACGACCAGATGGTCATCGTCAAGGACATCGACTTCTTCTCGATGTGCGAACACCACATGCTGCCATTCTATGGCAAGGCTCACGTGGCATACATCCCCAACGGACACATCACAGGACTGAGCAAGATAGCCCGCGTGGTGGACATCTACAGCCATCGCCTTCAGGTGCAGGAGCGCCTCACACAGCAAATCAAGGACTGCATACAGGAAACCCTCAAACCTCAGGGCGTGATGGTAGTCATAGAAGCCAAGCATATGTGCATGCAGATGAGAGGTGTGGAAAAGCAGAACAGCATCACGACAACAAGCGACTATAGTGGTGTATTCAACTCTCTCAACACCCGGCAGGAATTCATGAACCTCCTGAGAGGTGAAAGCAAGAGAATCTAAATATAGTGTTCCGTGTTTAATGTTTAGCTTGTACTTATGGATGCTAACATTAAACACGAAATACTAAACATTAAACACTAAACACAATGATGAAATTTATCTCGTGGAACGTGAACGGCCTGCGAGCCTGTGTCGGTAAAGAGTTTGAACAACAGTTCAAACAGCTCGATGCCGATTTCTTCTGTCTGCAGGAAACCAAGATGCAGCAAGGTCAACTCGACTTAAGCTTTGACGGTTACGAAAGTTACTGGAACTATGCCGAGAAGAAAGGCTATTCTGGCACAGCTATTTACACCAAGCATAAGCCATTGGGAGTAAGCTACGGCATGGGCATCGAAGAGCACGATCACGAGGGACGCATCATCACCTTAGAGTACGAAGACTTCTATCTCGTTACCGTCTACACTCCAAACTCTCAGAATGAATTGCGTCGGCTCGACTACAGAATGACATGGGAAGAAGACTTCCGCAAGTTTCTCAAAGACCTCGATGCCAAGAAACCCGTCATCGTATGCGGCGACATGAACGTGGCTCATCAGGAAATAGATATCAAGAATCCGAAGACAAACCGACGCAATGCAGGCTTTACCGATGAGGAGCGCGAAAAGATGACACAGTTATTAGAAGCTGGTTTCATAGACACCTTCCGCTACAAGCATCCGGAAGACGTCACCTATTCATGGTGGTCGTACCGTTTCCGTGCCCGTGAGAAGAATGCAGGCTGGCGTATCGACTATTTCCTTGTTTCCGAACGTCTGAAGGAAAAGATCAGCGAGGCTTCTATCCTCACCGACTTCATGGGCAGTGACCATTGCCCTGTAGAACTCGACTTGAAATTCTCATGATGAGACAAGGAAAGTCTTTTCTATGGTGCATTCCTTAACGTTAAATACAGAACATTGAACATTAAGCGATGAACATTAAGCGATGAACATTAAACGATGAACATCAAGCGGTGAACAGCAAGGGTGAACATTAAGCGGTGAACAGCATACCCAGCAATAAAGCACTTGTCTTAACTTCTTAACTCCTTAACCTAATATAATAAGGTAAAAGAGCAGAATGTCCATCAAGAATCGCTAAAAAAGCAAAGAAGTATGCGAAAAAACTGCAAAAAACGATTAAATATTTGTTCATTTCAAAATAATATCATACCTTTGCAACCGCAAATGTTCAATAGAGCATAAGCAATCGGGATTTGGCGCAGTTGGTAGCGCACACGTCTGGGGGGCGCGAGGTCGCTGGTTCGAGTCCAGTAATCCCGACTATTTTTAGCTTATTATTCTGTCTATCAGAATTTTACCCTATGTCGAAGGTATTTTCGTCGGTAAAATTCGGGACAGAGTAAAAATAGCTAAAACAATCAAAATCTCCACACTCCTTATGGCCAAGAGATTTGAAATTGGCAAAAAGTCGGTTTAATTCATTCAATACACCATGTCTGCAATAAAAATTAAAGATATGGTTAAAAAAAATTATTCCTTACAATCAAACGAGGCTGTTTTAAGCAGCATCATTGGATGGAGACCTCCTGTCTTCCATCAGAAATCTGAGTGTTATGTTAGTTTCTTAGCTTTTGACCCAAGCTTTGGCCGACTGCGAAGAAAGAGAATCATGCTTGACAAAATCAAGGGCAAGCGCAAACAGCGTGAATATGCTGATGCACTCATGAAGCGTCTCACAGAGAAGCTTATGGATGGCTGGAACCCCTGGATAGAGGCAAGCCAGCCTCTCGAATACACTCGATGGGAAGATGTGCTGCTCAAATACAGAGAGTATTTGACAAAGCTCTATAATGAGCACAACCTTCGTGAGGAGAGTCTGCATGATTACACCAGTAAGGTGAATGTGCTTGAGACATGGATTAAGGTCAAGCACATCAACATCACCTACAGCTATCAATGGGACCGAAACCATGTGAGTAAGTTTCTTGATTATGTTTTCGTAGAAAGAAACAATAGTGTTCTGACCAGAAACAATTATCTAACTTGGCTCAAGACCTTCTCAAAGTATCTTTTTGAACGTGGCTATATCAGCATGAACCCAACTGACGGCCTCGGACGTATCAAGAATCGCCTGAAGAAAGAACGAGATGTGATACCTGACGACGTGATGTTGGAGATACGTGAGTATCTAATGAAGAACAACAAACATTTTCTCCTGGCCTGTGAGATATTGCATTACCTGTTTGTTAGACCTCGCGAGCTCTCGTATCTAAAAATAGGAGATTTCCATCTCAAATCAAAGACACTCACTCTACATGGTGAGCACACAAAGAACAGGAATGATGCCACTATCACTCTTCCTGATCATGTCATCAAGCTGATGCTTGACCTCAATATCTTCTCCTATCCAAGTCAGTATTATCTTTTTTCAGCAGACTTCTGTCCTGGGGAGGAGCATAAGAGCGAAAAGATATTCCGTGACTACTGGCACCGCATACTGCGCAGGGATCTCGGGTTCTCGATGCGTTATAAATTCTATAGTCTGAAGGACACTGGTATCACGAATATGCTCAGGGCAAACACGGATGTTTTGTCGGTCAGAGACCAGGCACGCCACTCATCAATCCTTATCACTGACATTTATACTCCTAAGGACATCCAGTCTGCGAACGAACTCATCTTGCACTACAGAGGAGTGCTATAAGGAAAAGAGGCGGCAGTATTTATCTGTCGCCTCTTTCCATTAAGATATCATGTAAAAGCTACCTGTCATTATTGGCTCGATGCCATCATCTTTGATTTCAACTTCAATTTTAGCGCAAACAAAACGTTTGCCATGAAAGATATATATCTTTGATGGGTCAGGTATCGTCGATGACTTGAATTTGATTTCCATACAGTCTTTATTATCTATCACAGATTTCACATGAAATTCATTCAAACTATAGTCAGTTCTCTGCACCAGGCTTAGACTCCAACCTTTTGTTATGCCAAAAACCTTCTTCAGATGCACATCGTCTGTCACAGGAACTGGCCAAGCCATGAAATGATCCATGGCATTGTCATATAAGCAGGATTGTGGTAATGTCGAAGGAATACCTTTTGGCAGCGGATATGTCGCATCCTGCATTTTGTCGAGGAGAAAATATATCTGCATGCTTTCTTTGTCATTCTCCTCATTATCCATATTTGAATCATCTTCAATGGCATCCTCCACAGTCACATAAGTGAAACCATCATCATCTTTTGTTGCCTCCAGGCTCTCTGCTTCTTTTGTGTTGATGGTAGACAGCATATAGCGAGGTCTCACGTCCTTATTATGACCAGACAATTGAAGCCAATTGCTGTAAGTTGTGAAATTCTGGTCTATCACAGCAATTGCTGCAGGAGCAATATTGAGTGTGATGCTGTCGTCACTGTCTGTATTGCGAATGAGCGGTGAAAACTCTCCACACTCCACCCAGCTACCCTTGGAATCATCTTCCTCATCAGCCTTCCATATATAATATGCCTGCAGACTGCCGTAAGAAAAGACTCTTTTGATGATAGTCGTTCTTTTCTTTTTGATATCCCATCCGTTGATAGTTGAATCAAGTTCAGGTATCATGCCTTGATATGTATATATATCAAAGTATGACAGCACTTTCTGAGGTATCACCTCATAATTATCCCTCTCCTCTGACTCACCTAAGTTGAACTCAATATTAGACGTGTCAATCGTGTTGAGCGAGCCATCCTCATCATAATCTACACTGAACTCATCCAATGCTACCATATCAACAGTCTCAGCATTGAGCAATTCTGAGCTTTTCAAGATGCTCACCGTGCGCTCTGCCTCGTTGAAATATATTCTCGCATTGAATAACTTTCGGAATTCTTCCAAAAAAGTATATGCTGTCCAGTGTGGCAGGGCATGACGAAACTCATCAGACTTATAGGCAGAAGCTATGTATAGGCCATCCCATGGCGCCTGATTGAAATCATCACGGACAACCTTATATCCACATATATTGAGAATATTGTGCAATATAAGAATGAAATTAGGATGGACAGCCAAGTTGGTGATATATCTCTTTCTGTTCTTGCCCAGTGTCATATTCGCGGTCATATCGTTGGTCTCGTCTCGAATAGGTGTGTAAACATATATTCCAGGAATACCTATCATATAAGATGGATTGTATGTTGCGTAGAAATTAAATGTTTTGACCTCTGCCATCAGACCCATAATCTCTTTTGCATTGACTGTCTCCAGCTGGTCTCCCATGCCACCATGTATAGCTCTGCCCAAATCCATCTCATCAATAAACTTTTTGTCGAATTTGGAATTATACTTCACTCTTGATTTGCCACCAAGAAGCTGTAGCTTCACTTCTTTCTGATTGACAGACAGCACTGTGCCGACACCGCTCATGATGAGCAAGCCATTGCAGTATAGCTTGCAGTCATCATATTTAGCGAGTTTCTTCTTGACCTCGAACCTTGACACATTCTTGAATATCTCTCTATTAGATAAGATATTCATCGGAAATGTGATGTCATAGGTATATTCTCCATCATCGGTGACATACTGGTTGGCGTATGTCACCTTGATGGATGATGTGGATATAGGATAGGCTTTATGCCCATTGATAATGCATGTTATCATACTACTTGTTGTCTAATAATCGTTCATAATCTTTCAATTTTCTGTGCAGTCCGCTACGGCCAGCGATAGGCATAACGATCTCCAATCCGTCATCAAGAGTCTGATTGAGAATGCTGATAGCATTGTTCACCCCATCGAGGGACTCCCTGACCTCACTGTTGTCATTGCTGACGTTGACAATAGGAGTGACGACAGCAGAACCGCCACCAGAACCGAGAGCTCTGCTGATATCATCAGCGGTCAGTGATCCGACCGTGTTGGAGCGCTGCGCTCTGTCGATGAGGTCGAAAGCAGGACGAATGGATGAGTTATTGACAGCCTGATGGTTGGCAACGAACTCACCTTCGTGAACAACACCAGCCTCTCTGCGATATCGCCTGCCTCCAGTATAACCGCCCGAGTAGTAACCTGCCGCTTCTGCCTGATGTTGTTTTCTGATAGCAGCTATTTGCAGCAGACCTGCAGCTGTGGCCATGCCGGCAGCAATAGGTGCCAGAGTCCAACCGATAAAAGGAACTTGAGCTGCAGATGAATATGCGTTGATGGCAGCCATGGCTGTGGAGGCGATAGCCTGAGCTATCTCTATCTTCATAGCTTTCTTGTTGGCTTTAGATTTGGCTGCAGCCAACTCCTTGTCACGTTTTTCCTCCAGCCTTTTCTTCTTTTTGGAGTTGTTGCCAGCTGCAGCAATCTGCTTCTCATAGTTTTTTGAGATTTTCGCCTGCTCCAAATCAGAGCATGCCTGCGAATAAGCTGATGCGGCTGACAATATACTGTTGATGCCATTATATGCTACCTGCGTTTTCTGCACCATATCATTTAGGAAGTCAGACGTAACCTGCGCCTTAGCCTGCATGTATGCAGCATGGTTCTGCTCATCGGAGCCATAGAGTTCCTTCAACTTCTCCATGGTGTTCTGGTAGTTCTGCACCTGTGAGACGAAATAGCCTCCGAAACTGCCATTTGTTGATTGTGCATCCCCGGCAGCAGCCTTGGCACTATTGACCATCTCGGAAGTCTTGGAGTTAATCTTGGCTTGCGTTGAGCCTGCTCCATGATCCTCAGCCTCGATCTGCGCTCTCTGGGCAGCGAACTGCTTGGTTATCTCCAATTTCATCTGCTGATATTCCGCCTCCTTGATCAGTCCCTTTTTGTAGAGATTATCAAGGCCATTGAGATACATGGTTTCCTGTGCCTGAACATCCTGCTTGCCGAACTGCTGACGCAACTCTTTCAGCTGGTTCATGTATGACTCCTGCATCTGCAGCTGATGGTCAAGCGATGCTTGTTCAATCTCTGCTTTGAGGTCAAGCCAATCCTCGCTGCCTTCATTGTAAAGGGACAGGCGTTTCTGCATAGCATCGACTTCATTCTGATAGAGAGCTTCATCGAGGGCGATATCATTCTGATATATCGCAGAACTGGCATCATTATACTGTGCTTTGATGCTTGCTTCCTTCTGTTGACGGTCGCGCTCAATGGTCTGCTCATTCATCTTGATAACAGCTTCATCATGTTGCTTGACAACATTGACCTGATTATCGAGCAACTGCTTATACTCATTGCTTTCAGCACCATAGAGTTGCTTCAGCTTAGCGAAGCCTTTGATTTGGATGTTTTGACGGTCATCGATGAACTGCTGATAGGTTTTCTTGCCTTCTGCAT
>ERZ1026878.56-NODE-56-length-88651-cov-19.168190_pt1 | contig 88651 bp, 73 predicted proteins | sample MGYA00380169_ERZ1026878 | MGnify/ENA primary metagenome ERZ1026878 (study PRJEB33269, sample SAMEA4719805) | human gut metagenome | biome: human-associated habitat; feature: organic feature; material: feces | place: Cameroon | collected 2013-10 ...
TTCTCCGTGCTTCGCACTCTCGAAATGCTGCATACATTCGCATTCCGGGCTATCGCCCTACTTGCTCATGTATGTTTGTTCTGCTAATCGCCAGAGCACTTTGCCTGCAAGCAGTCACGTGCCCTGCGATTGCAGAACTATTGCGACAGGTAGTTCCAGGGGGATGTGTAAGCTCCATCCTTACGCACGCTGAAGTGCAGATGGTTGCCGGTGGAACGTCCGGTGGAGCCCACTGCGGCTATCGTCTCTCCTCTGACCACAATATCGTCCTTGGATACATATAATGCCGAGGCATGCATATAGATCGTATACAGTCCACCACCATGGTCGAGCATCACGTAGTTGCCCATGGTGTTGCTGTAAGTGGCTGCCACCACCTGTCCGTCATAGGCCGCATAAATAGCCGTGCCCTTGGGCGCCGCGAAATCCACGCCGTTGTGGAACTGTTCGATTCCCAGTGTCGGATGGATACGGTTGCCGTAATCATCCGAGATCCGGGTATAGGTTGCCAGCGGGAACTTAAAGGTACCGCCATCGTAAGTCAGCACAGTACCACTGGCCTCCAGGATCTTTTTTTTCTCTGCGGCAATGGCAGCCTCCAGGGCTGCAATCTCCGCATCCTGGTCCGCAATGGACTGCTTGTATTCCTTGATGGCCTGTTCCTTGTTGGTAATATCGGATTCGTAAGCGGTGATATCCCGGTTCTTCTGGTCGATCAGAGCCTCCATATTGGCCTGCTCCTGTTCCACGCCGGCCTTGGCCTCATCCAGAATGGCTTTCTCCGCTTCCAGTTCCTCTTTGCAGAGTTCAATATATTTGCGGTTCTCCATGAAGTCTTTCCATTGCTGTCTGTCATAAGCCATGATCAGATCCATGAAATCCGCCCGGTTCAGGAAATCGCTGAAGCTTTCCGCTTTCAGCATCATATCCAGGATGTAGGAATCCCCTTTCTCATACATAATTCTTATGCGGCGGATCATGGCATCTTTCTGATTTTCTTCTCTCTCCAGTGCCGCATCCAGTTCCGCCTGGGTCTTTGTAATTTCTTCTTCTTTTGCTGTGATCTTATTTTTCAGATCGGCAATATTCTGTTCGATCTGGCTCAGATTCTGATCCAGCTGGGCTACATAATTTTTCAGATTGGTCTTCTGTGTCTCCAGGTCTTTCTTGATCTGCTCCAAATTGCTCAGATTGCTTTTCATCTGTTCACGTTCTTTTTCCGCCTGTTTGATCTGATCCTGTTTGTCCCGGATACTGTCAGAGGTAATGGATGACATATTGGTCGCATTTACCCGCAATCCCTGCATGCCGAAGGAAACCGTCAGGATCAGGCACAGTGCCAGGCACAGGAAGCCTTTTTTCTTTTTATTCAATTTGATTTAGTCTCCATTCTTAAAATGTCATGATGCAGTGCAGAGCCACACTCCGCACACATCATGACAAATAGGATCCGGGTTATCTGCTGGAATTGTATTTACACGTGCAGATGCTTTCTTACAGTAGAGATACTTCCCAGGAAACCGATACCCACACCGACACCCAGAGATACCGGGATCAGGAAATGGAATATCTCGTCCACAGACAGGAAATTCAGGAAGCCGCTGAGTACCGTAAAACGGTTGATCACATAGTTCAACGCATAATTGTAAAGGGAATAGATCAGTCCCAGCGGTACTGCCGCACCGATCAGACCGATCAGCATACCTTCCAGCACAAAGGGCGCACGCACGAAAAAGTCGGTAGCGCCGATATATTTCATAATATTGATCTCCGCAGAACGGACAGAAATACCGATAGCTACGGTATTGCTGATCAAGAAGATGCTGACTGCCAGCAGGATCACGATGATTCCCATGGACACGTAGGCGATCAGAAGGTTCAGGCCGCTCAGTGTGTTGGCTGTCATTTCGGAATAGTTGACCTTGCGCACCTCCGGAATGGACTGCAGCCAGGTCACCAGTGCATCCTGCATGGAGACATCACTCAGGAAAATCTCATAAGTATCCTCTCCTGCCAGTGGATTCTCGGGGAATCCTTCTGCATAATCCTCACCGAAATAATCCGGTCCGAAGGTTGCCCATGCATCATCTGCAGACTGGAACTGTACCTCGGATACCTCTGCACGCTTGGCAATCTCCTGTCCGATCTCTTCCAGGCGCTGTTCGGACGGGATCTGTCCGTCTACATGGCTCTCACAGTTATCCATATCACTGTGGAAAAATACCGTAACGGATACACCTTCTTCTGCAGTCTTCAGGATATTCTGAAAGTTGGCCACGATGCAATAGAACAGTCCAAACAGAAACAGGCATGCGGATATCGTGGCAATGGATGCCAGAGAATACCATTTATTCCGGAAAATATTGGCAAATCCCTGCTTGATCGTATAAAAAAGTGTACTAATCTTCATCGATATACCCACCCTTCTCTTCGTCACTGATGATCACACCTTTTTTCATGGTGATCACTCGTTTCTGCATGGCATTGACGATTTCGCGGTTATGGGTGACCACGACTACCGTGGTGCCGCTTTCATTAATCTCCTCCAGCAATTTCATGATCTCCCAGGAATTATTGGGATCCAGATTACCGGTGGGCTCATCTGCCAGCAGTACGGAAGGATTGTTCACCAGCGCTCTGGCCAGTGCAACACGCTGCTGCTCACCGCCGGAGAGCTGTTTGGTCTTGGCCTTATATTTGCCTGCCAGTCCCACAGTTGCCAGAATCGCAGGAACATTTCTGCGGATCTCACCGACAGGAGTCTCTACGATACGCTGTGCGAATGCTACATTTTCATAGACATTGCGGTCATTCAGCAGTCGGAAATCCTGGAATACGACACCCAGGTTACGACGAAAACGGGGGATCTGCCTGTGCTTTAATTTCGCCAGATCATTTCCCATAACATAAACACTGCCGCTGGTCGCTGTAAGCTCCCGCAGCAGTAATTTAATCAACGTGGATTTACCGGATCCGCTGTCACCTACAATAAATACAAATTCCCCTCTTCCGATGCTTAACGACACACCATTCAGTGCCGGAGAACCTGAGGAATAAGACTTGCTGACGTTGTCCAGGAAAATGATTCCGTTTTCCTCAATGATCCGCTCTCTTTTCAGCCTTTGTGTTTCTTTTCTTGTCATTTTATGATCATGCCTTTCTATTGCCCGTAAGATCCCACCCTGCGGACAGTTGCTGCCTTTGTGTTACTATATTGATTCCTTGCGGAGCCTCATTCGCAAAAGCGCATCTTCGATGCCTACTTTTGCGAATTGAGGCTTTCTCGCCAAAGAAATAACGTCAAATGTTCTTACGAATGCAAGCATTCGACGTACATTTTCCGTTATTTCATGGCTCCGCAAGAAATCAATATTCATACGTTTCCATATACTTCATGTATTTTACGACCATCAGTGCGATCTTGAAGGTGATGGCATCTTCAAATACCCGCAGATCCAGCCCGGTACTCTTCTGGAGCTTATCCAGACGGTATACCAGTGTATTTCTGTGGATGAACAGCTGTCTGGAGGTCTCGGACACATTCAGGCTGTTCTCGAAAAATTTATAGATCGTAGTCAGTGTCTCTTCATCGAAATCATCCGGACTCTTGCCGCCGAAGATCTCACGAATGAACATCTTGCACAGCGGAATGGGCAGCTGATAGATCAGACGGCCGATTCCCAGCTCACTGTACGCGATAATATCTCTCTCATCAAAGAAGATCTTGCCTACATCCAGCGCCATCTTGGCTTCCTTGTAGGAACGACTGACTTCTTTGATCTCATGTACAATGGTACCGTATGCAATACGGATCTCACGGATACCTTCCTTCAGGAGAGCCGCTTCCAGTACTCTGGCCGATTTTTCAATTTCTTTGCCGGTATCGGTCTCTGCGAATTCCTTCACCACGATCACGTTGCTCTCGTCTACCGCAGTGATGAAATCCTTGCTGTTGCTGCCAAAATGAGTTCTGGCCAGTTCCAGGACATTATTATCCTTGCCTCCCGCAGATTCCACGATCATGACCACTCTGGGCACGTCTGTCTGAATATGCAGCTTCTTGGAACGGCTGTAAATATCTACCAGCAGCAGATTATCCAGCAGCAGATTCTTGATGAAATTGTCCTTATCAAATCTCTCCTTATAGGCCACCAGCAGATTCTGGATCTGAAACGCAACCATTTTGCCGATCATATAGACATCCTCACCGGTACCTCCGGCTACGAGAATATACTCCAGCTGCTGCTCATCATAGATCTTGAAATACTGATATCCCTGGATCTCCTGGGAGTCCGCCGGTGATGCCGCGAATTCCACCGCGGGCTTGGAACAGTTGCCCATGTCCATGGTGGCAGCTACTTCCTTGCCATCCACATCCATAACACACAATTCCACTCTGGCGATTCCTTTCAATCCTTCAATGGTGTTCTGTAAAATCTGATTTGATATCATCTTCTGCTCCTTCAGTCCCCAAACATACTTCTCTTTTGCTATAACCCCGAAAAATGATATGAGAGTCCATATCATATATAAATTTACAGAAAAACTGGTAAAAATGCAATAGTTTTTTATGCATTTTTTAGTAAAAATGCCTTTTTCTTTTAAATACGCGCAAAAAAAGAATTCGGAAAACTAATATTCCGAACTCTTTTTGTCTTAGCGTTTATTATGTATTATTTCTGCGCTAAATCCGCAGATCGATATTCGCACCAAGTTCCGGTGTTACGCTGCGTTCCATAGCAGCGGAATCAATCATCTGGACGATTCCCTGTCCCAGTGCTTCGTTCGTATCCATCGCCTTGCTCAGCACAGCCGTTCCGATTTTCGTCTGCAGATTATTTGAAGCCATTGACATTGATAATCCTGCGATATCCATGATAACACCTCCTGTATCTGTTCATATCTCTCAGATTACGTTCTTACTATAGCACACTTTTTTTGTTTTTTCCACACTATCCACGCACTCTGCGAATATTTTTCTCTGTGATCTGGATCTTGCCTTCTTTTAACAAATGTCCTACTGCGCGCTTGAACTCGTTCTTGCTCATGCCGGTCTCATGGGCAATGACCTCCGGCGCCGCCTTATCATTAAACGGCAGAGAGCCTTCATAGCTGTCCAGCAGCTTTTCGATCTTCTCCGCATCCTTCTGAATCTGCAGATAGGCTTTTTCCCGGACACTCAGTGTCAGCTTACCGTCTTCCAACACTTTTACCACTCTGGCAGTGACCTGATCGCCAATCCTGAGCTCGGTATCTCCGAACAGTTCTTTTTTCGGGATCAGTCCGGAAAAGCAGTTATCCACTGCCACAAACGCACCGAAATTCTTGCTGATCTCATAGATCCGGCCGGTTACCTTATCGTCTTTTTTGTACGGGCTGTCCGTGCGCAGATGTTCATAGACATTCATGGTCGCACACAGTCTGCCGCTCTTGTCGATATAGAGGGCTGCCAGCACCTGTTCTCCGGTCTTTACCTTGCGGGTCTGCTGCTTAAAGGGCAGAAGCAGATCCTTCTCCAGTCCCCAGTCCAGGAAAGCACCTACTTTCCCTACCTGTACTACAGTGAGCAGAGCCACCTGTCCCATACACAGCTTCGGGGTTCTCGTCGTAGAGATCAGACGGTCACTGGAATCCCGGTACAGGAATACTTCCAGTTCATCTCCGACCTTTGCTCCTTCCAGCACCTGCTTCGCCGGCAGCAGCACTTTGTCCTCCGGTGCTTCCTTCGTTGCCAGATACACTCCGAATTCTACTTTTTTCACTATTACCAGCGTCTGTTTTTCGCCTAATCTCAATTCCACGTTCTCTCCTGTTCTGACAGCATAGGATTACTGTCCCTGAAATTCCACTGATACATAAGGTTTCCCGGCTTCGTCCTGCAGGCAGATGACGTAGCCATTCTCTGTAGACACTACATACGGATGCAATACATCATCCAGGAATGCCTGTTTCTTGTATTCCGCCCGCATCTGACGGATCACAAAATCATCCGGCAGATACTCCATGGCAATATTTACATACTGTCCGTTATTTACATGATGGTTGGTGTCCAGGTGGTGTTTTTTCACCACGATGGGTTCCAACAGTTCTCCACCTTCCGGCACAGCAATTTTGCGGGGGGCATACTCCATGTCCAGTTTTTCATCTGTTGCATAGCCCTTCTGCATAGCCTCATTCACCATTACCGGTTTGCCGGTGCCCACATCCAGCAGACTCCATAAGGAATTGGCCTTCGCCAGATATTCTCCCTGTTCATCCAGCATGGCAAAATTACGGTATCCCAAAAATGCTTTTAGCTCATAGGGCAGCGTCACGATCTTTACCTTTTCCCCTAATTTCGGATAACGGTTCACCACGATCTGCCAGGAGGAAAGGACCCAGACCTGTCCGATCTCCTTCATATAACCGATTCCCAGCCCCACATCCTCCGAATGGAAGGTGGAACAATCCTGAAAATAATTCAGCAATGCGTCCAGCGTAAGATACCCTTCACTGCCTGTCTCGCTGTAACGTATTCTGCTGTCAAATGCGTACATGTATCCTATCTCCTTTGTCTGCCCCCACTGTCTGTCTCTGCAGAATGTATTACAGGGACAGCGGAGCGATTCCCAGCAGCATCTGCACGATCTCCGGGAACATCTGCAGAAGGATCATCAGTATCCAGAAAATGCAATAGCAGAGCATTCCCGGATTGCAGATCACGGTCTTGAATCTCTGCCCCTTTGCGATCTGTCCCGGCTCTACTTTCAGCTTCTTACGATATACAATGAACAATACGATTCCCGTAACCAGTACTGCCAGAATAAACAGTACATAGATCATATAGCCGATCCAACCCGGCAGGTACTTCATCATGTAGTCCATGACAGCCTGTGTATCTGCCCCGTTCATGATGACTTCCTGGTATTCCTCCAGATGGATTGCTTTCAATAACAGTACACTGACTACGGCACCCATAAAATTAATGCACATATGCAAGCCGATAGTCACTTTCAGTTCTCCGGTCTTCACATACAGAAATGCCAGAAACATTCCCAGTAAAAATGCGTAGGCAAACTGATTCAGGTTGCCATGGAACAAGCCGAACATCAGACCGGACAGAACAACAGCTACTCCCTGTCCGTATTTTACGGTACGATCCACGATCAGTTTCCGGAAAATATATTCCTCAAGGATCGGCGCGCAGATCACCATATAGAGAAATGTCACGATCATATTGGCTCCGGTTGCATAGGTCATCAGTGCATTGTCCACTGCAGAGCCTTTTAATGCCCCTACGACAGTGGTGATCAGTGTTCCCACCAGATTACCGCAATACATCAGTGCAAAACACATGATCAGCGCCAGAACAAACTGTCCCGGCGTGATGCTTTTCTTCGCGGGTGCTTCCCCGGGCATCCGCTTTACCACAGCGATCAGAACCGGCATACCCACAAGATACAGTGGTAATACTGCCAGGATCAGGCTTATGGTGGTGTCCTGCAGCCATTCCGGCTTCACCGCACCTACGATGGCCATTACTCCCATCTGCACCGCGTAGATGACCAGTGTTCCGATCAGAAATCGGAAACCTAAGCTAGAAAAACTTTTCTTCATGCTTTTTTCTTCCATTTTATTTTCTCTCCCTCATGTACTATAAACTATTCAGAATCACATTTGCCAAATACGCTCTGAATAGTTACAGCATAGCATAAATCCTTTGAGTATGAAACTATTTTTTCCATGGCTTAAGACAGTTCCATAGGAAAAGGCTGCGCATCTTCAATATGCACAGCCTCTGTAATGTTCCTCTATGACGATCCTGTTATTCTCCCAGACCGTTCTCTACGGCTTCTACCAGGGTCTTCAGGGCTTCTTCCTCGTCCTCACCCTCACATACGAATTCGATCTCATCCCCACATTTTACGCAAGCGCCCAATACACTGAGTACGCTCTTGGCATTTGCAGTATTTTCACGAAATTTGAAGGTGATCAATGACTTGAACTGCATTGCCTCCTTGCACAGAATTCCGGCGGGACGCAGATGCAGACCCGTGGGATTCTTGATTACGACTTTCTGACTTACCATATAATAAACCCTCCAATATCTATATTATTCTGCATTATTATTCTGCATTATTTTCTCTGGTGTTTATGATTTTACTTTTCATTTACATTTCTATCATAGCATGAATGAAAAGCATTCACAAGGGCTTTTACCAGACAACTTTCGGAATCTGTCTGCTAGAACATGATATCCTGTATCAGGTTGGCAAGCTTCTGTGCTTCTTCCTGGATCACCTGCTGATCCTTTCCTTCGATCATGACTCTTACCAGCGGTTCGGTTCCGGAAGGACGGATCAGGACACGGCCCTCTCCGGCGAATTTTTCTTCCAGTTTCCCAATGGCTGCTGCGATCTCCGGATATTCCATATATTTCTCTTTTTTGTGATTGGCCACTTTGGCATTTACCAGTGCCTGGGGCAGTACTTCCATCACCTTAGCCAGTTCTGACAGAGGCTTTCCGGTATCCACCATGACCTGCAGCAGATGCAGTGCACTGAGCAGTCCGTCTCCGGTGGTATTCTCATCCAGGAAAATAATGTGACCGGACTGTTCGCCGCCGAGGCTGGCGCCGATCTCCTTCATGCGCTCCAGTACATAGCGGTCACCTACCTTGGTCTTCTCCATATGGATGGCATTCTTCTCTGCCATCAGGAAGAATCCCAGATTACTCATAACGGTTGCCACGATGGTATCCTTCTTCAGAGTACCCTTGCTCTTCATGTAGTTGCCTACGATTGCCATGATCTGGTCACCATCGACGATATTACCGTTCTCATCCACAGCCAGCAGTCTGTCTGCATCTCCATCGAAGGCCAGACCGACATTGGCCTTTTCATAGACCACTCTGGCCTGCAGCTCTTCCATATGGGTGGAACCACAGTTGGCATTGATATTGGTACCGTCCGGATTGTTGTGGATGGCCACCACGCTGCCGCCCAGTTCTTTCAGGCATTCTACGGATGTATAGAAAGAGGCACCCTCTGCACAATCCACCACGATCTTCAGTCCGGTCAGATCCACATTGACCGCTCTCATGGCATGATTGATGTACTCTTCTCTGGCATCGGTACGGTACTTGATCTTGCCGACTCCGGGACCGATGGGAAATTTGATACCGGGCATATTATTACGGATCAATACCTCGATCTCATCTTCCATGGCATCGGGAAGCTTATAGCCGTTACCGTCAAAGAATTTAATACCATTGAACTCTACCGGATTGTGGGATGCGGAGATCACAACGCCGGCATCTACTTTGTATTTCTTGGTCAGATAAGCAACCGCAGGAGTGGGAATCACACCTACGTAGACACAGTTGGCTCCTACGGAGCAGGCTCCTGCCATCAACGCATTCGCCAGCATATCTCCGGAAATTCTGGTATCACAACCCACCATGATCGTGGGTTTGTGCTCATTTTCCTTCGTAAGTACATAGGCACCTGCCTGCCCCAGCTGCATGGCAAGCAACGGAGTCAGTTCCTCGTTGGCAATTCCTCGTACACCATCTGTTCCAAACATTCTAGCCATGATAAAAACCTCTCATTCTATCTTTTAATTATTTGTATCCTGATTCTTCAGCCGGATGTGGATATTGACATCATTTTCTACCGTGATATCCTCCGACAGGTTAAACGTCACAGGAACCGTGTAACCACCCGGTGTCAGTTCTTCCACATTATTGTCTTCCATCCACTTTTCCAGATCCAGCACACCCGTAACCGTGTTATCCCGCAGAATACTGATATCTCTGTCCAGGCCGGATACCGTGATATCATAAGTCTCCGCCTCTGTAGTGATCTCTGCCTCCATTCCCTCCGGCACACCGCTGATCGTAATGTTCTCTGCCGGTACGGACAGGTCCTTGGTCTCGATCGGTTCAATGTATACCGTTGCAGTGATCTTGCCGTCAAAGCTCTTATCCGCCAGTCTGACGTTGGTGGGCAGGTACTCCTTCAGATTAATGATATCCACCAGATCGCTGGACTGTCCGGTAATATTCATACGATCCTCCGGTACGGTAATGGCAGATACTCCCAACAGTGCGGATGCCGTTCCGGCGATCTTCACTGTAGACCTGCTACTCTCTACTTCACCGGTAGCCATATAACCGTCCTCAGGTACACCCATATATTCAATCTCTACCGGTACTTCCTTCGTTGCCAGCACTTCTACTGTCATATGCGCAGAATCTACATTTTTCTTGACTGTCTCAAACGACAGTTCCTTGTCCTCTGCATCATACAGCTTGATATCCACGTTTGCGGACAGACTGCTGGTGGAGTCTGCCACATTGATGTCCACTCCGGCATGATCGATCTGCGTAATCGCAGACTTGGGACCGGTCACTTCGATATTGGTCTGATCCAGCGTTACATTGCCGATCATATAACCGGATGCCACCTCTCCCAGCGTGGTGCTCTCCAGTTTGATCCATTTGCTGGTCTTGTCTTCCACATTCAGGCGCACGGAATCGTGATTACCCTTGATCTCCACGGAATCGTTGCTGATATTCTCACAATAATAAGTGATGGCGATCGTATTGATATCTGTCAGTTTGCTCATATCCGCTTCCGCTACAATATCGCTTCTGCGCAATTCGGATTTTACAATACTCTGGGGGCCTGTTACCGTTACTCTTACCAGATTACTGTTGTCCAGCACCTCATATACTTTTCCTTCTTGCTCCAGAAGATCTGTGTTAATCAGTCTGACCTGGATATTATTGAAGGTTACCGTGTCCTTCGGATCATAGATCTGTGCCACCAGGAACCACAATACAAAGGCCAGCACCAGAGAAGCAAGCTTCAGTCCAAGATTACGTGTCAGTAATTTTTTCATTTCTTCTCACGGCTCCTTCCCTTCCAGATTCGCAGATTTTTGTGTTCCTCTCCGGTATTGTTCAGGATCTTATGCATTCTGTCGCGAAGTGTCTCCGCATCCAGATTCCGCTCCAGCTCTCCTTCGTATGCAACGCTGATCTTACCCGTCTCTTCGGATACGATCACCGTCAGGGAATCTGTCACCTCCGAGATACCCACACCGGCACGATGTCTGGTACCCAGTTCCTTGCTCAGTCCCAGGTTATCCGACAGCGGCAGATAACAGGTGGCAGAGGCTACCCGGTTCCCCCGTACGATCACAGCACCGTCATGCAGTGGGGTGTTGTGCTCGAAAATATTGATCAGCAGCTGGCTGGTCACGATACCATCCACATCGATTCCCGTTCTCTCATAATCCCGCAGGGAAACCTTCTGTTCGATAACGATCAGGGCACCGGTCTTGACCTTGCCCATCTCCACACAGGCTTTGGTGATCTCATTAATGGTCTTCTCGGAAAATCCCTCGTCCACACGATGATTGTTGTCAAAAGGTAATACAGAACTGATAATATTCTTCTTGCCCAGTTCCTCCAATGCCTTTCTCAATTCCGGCTGTAGCACCACTATGAGCGCTGTCACCGCAAAGCCCAGGACATTCTGGGCCATCCACAGGATAGTCGTCATACGGAAAAAATAAGCCAGCAGCAAAAAAATGAGGATGACAACCAGACCCTTGAGCAATACCCATGCCCGGGTCGTCTTCATCCACACTAACGCATAATACAGCAGTACCGCAATGATCAGGATCTCGGCCACATCGCCGAAATCCATGGTTGTGCGGTAACTGCTGAAATTTTTAATATATTCTGCCAGCTTATCCCCTAATTGCATTTTCCATTAATCCCTTCAGAACAATTCTTCATAATCATCGGAGTCATCCTGAGGATTCGTGTGATTGCCGCCTATGGTGACACTTCTGCCACCGGACATCTCGTGTCCGCGGTAACCGCCCTGCTGTCCGTAAGGAACTCCGTTTCTGGCGGGGGTACGTTCTGTCACAACACTTCGGCCTGTTCCTTCTGATGGCCTGCCGGTATGTGCCGTACTTCTGTAGGTCTGGCCTGCGGATCTCGTACCCTGTCCGGAGGTTCTGGTCTGCTGACCTGCCGGACGTCGCTGTGTATTGATTTTCTTCACTGTATTGGTGGGCGCCGCAACTGTCATTTTGGGCACTGCCTTTACATAGTAATAATACTCGTCATCTTCAAACTGTACTTTCTCCGTTCTGCTATAGTCCAGACAGAATCGGAAAAATTCTATGATCTTGCAGGCGATCAGCGTAACAACGGCACCTAACAGTGCGCTGACGATGGAGAGATTGGTATCGTACATCAGATCTCCCACCAGCAGGATCATCACTTCGATCATAACGCCGGCAACCATGGCAATGGTCCAGGAGTGATCCACACTCATTCTCCGGATCAGATACACCACGATCACGGTAATGGCAAATGCTGCGATCATCACCAGCATTGCCTTGTTCCCCAACATTCCGTCAATCAGCAGGCGCAGTTTGGCAGTGGCTTCCTCTGCTCCCATGGAGTTGATGGTCGGAGCATTGGTGATCACCGTCTGGAGCAGATAATACACCACAACACCGCAGCCTACAGATACGCAGGACGCCGGGGTTCCGATCAGTCCCATTGCCACAGGCATCACATAGGGCAGCTTCAGCATACAAAGCACCGGGGTCAGTACCACTGCCAGTGCTTCCTTCGCGGTAAATCTGAGAAACAGCAGATACAGCAACAGAAAAACAACCAGCCCAACCGCCGCGGTTTCAATAGAGAGTGCATACATATGAAGCACTGCAAACATCATTGCAAAAAAAGCCATAAATCCGGTGGGCAGGAAAGAACACAGCAGCGATACGATCAGCACGATGGCCATGTTATCCAGCTTTGTCATATATCCCATTTTGCCGTTTATGATGCTCAGCACGATAAAGCTGAGTAAAAACTTGATCACCGGCAGAATAAAAGCTTCATTTCTGCTGTAGATCTTCTTGAGATTCTCTCTTAATTCCAGTAAAGCAGTCATATTTCCTCCAGGTCAATCTGTGTAGGCCGTTTACTCATTGTAAATGGAATTCAACTTCTTCAGATTGTTATAATAGCATTTCAGGCTCTTTTTCGCCCGTGCATAGCGCAGAGAGCAGATCAGATAAGATGCCACTCCATACACTACAACCGTTATTCCATAGTACAGCAGAACATTTTTTCCAAAACCGATCAGGTCCATCTTGTAAATATCCTGCATGAAATTCTCAAAATCATAGAACACAAACAACGCAAAGCAGACTCCATACGCGATCGTCGCGCACAGAATGGACTTCAACACCTGTATGGCGATGTAGTCGCTGCGGAAATAACGGCCGATGGCCATATTCTTTTTGCCTTCATTCTCTTCATAAGATGCCATTTGCGTCATCAGTATGACTTTTTCTTCGTTCAGCATAATTCCTCCGCTTACAAATGCTTACAGAAAACGCATTCTTTCTCCGTCTCTGGATGTTCTGGGGCTCTGCTTGGGCGCAGTCTGCTTCTTCGGCAGTACACTCTGCAGATCCATGGACATATCATATTTGCACTTTTCGCAAAATCTTCCGCTGCGGATCGGTGCTCCGCATTTCTCACAGTTCAGCAGAATACTGGATCCTTCTGTCAGTTCCAGTCTCTCTTCTCTCAGCCACTGCTGGATCTGGGACGGCTCCACGTCACAGGTCTCCGATACATCCTGAATACCTACACCGGGGTTATTACGGATGTATTCCTTTACCTCCTGGAACTTGGCTTCCATCTTCTCACGGCAATGCGGGCACAGAAACGGTCCTGCCACATAGTTAAAAATATGTCCGCACATTCTGCAATTTCTTATATTCATAGTATCTCACACCTTCCTGATCATACACCCGACCCACAGGCCAATGTCACGCAATACACTTTTGACACTCCGTGCTCTTTTAACAGTGCTGCGATCTCATCCAGGGTCGTACCTGTTGTATAAATATCATCCACCAGAATAATCCGGTCATATAATTTTACATCATTTCTGCCTATAATAAAAGCCTTTTTCAAATTATTTTGCCGTTCTGCGGGATTTAAATGCTTCATCGGTGCGGTATTTCTCACCCGTTTTACCAGTTTCTCATCTACCGGCAGTTCCAGGCTTCTGCCCAAAGCCCTTGCCAGACATGCTGCCTGGTTATATCCTCTTTTCCGCAGTTTCTCACGGTACAGCGGCACCGGAACTATAACGTCCGGACGCACCCGGCCGATAAAATCTCCCAACAGACGCGCCATTTCTTCTCCGAAAAAATCGCCGTATTCCTGCCGTCCACTATACTTAAAACGATAGATGGACGGAGCCACATCCCTGTATTCGTATAAAGTTCTGGCTCTGTCGTATTTATGTTCCCGGTGCATACAATCACCGCAATACTCCCGTTCCTCCGCCAGTTTCTTTCCGCAACGCATACACCACGGAGCCGTCACCGGCTTTAATTTAGGCAGACATTCCGGGCAGATTTTCCTGCCAAAAGGACGGACGATCCCGTCACAGACCGGGCATCTTCCGGGAAACAGCAGCTGTAATCCCGTTTCCTTTATTTTGCTTATGGTTTTTCTGATCTCTTTCTGCAATCTCAGGCTCCCGTTTTGTTTTCCGTCTACGGTGTATCATTTTCCGGCAGACAGCAGATCTCCCGGATCCGCTGCTCCAATCCCGTATATCTGCGATTCTCGCTGACATTCTCGATCATGTTCCGCACGGTCTCACTGCTTCCCAGAATGGTGACACAGTTCCTGGCACGGGTAATTCCGGTGTACAGAAGGTTGCGGTTGAACAGCATTCTGGGGCCGCCCAACAGTGGCAGGATCACCGCAGGATATTCGCTTCCCTGGGACTTATGGATCGTAATGGCATAAGAGAGTTCCAGTTCCTCCAATGCCGAGAAAGGATAGTTGACCCGTCTTCCGTCATCGAATTCCACCAGCAGTGTGGACATGGTATCATTGATTTCCTTAACCCTTCCCATATCTCCGTTGAATACGCCCATTCCCTTGTCGATGGGAATATTGTATTTCCCGATGATCTCCCATTCGATCTGGTAATTGTTTTTGATCTGCATGACCTTATCGCCTTCCCGGAAAACGGTATTGCCATAGGCATGCTCCTTTTTATGAGGATCCGCCGGATTCAGATAACGCTGTAAGATCTCATTCAACGTCTCACAGCCCAGACTTCCCTTCCTCATAGGGGTCAGTACCTGAATATCAAAGGAGGTGGCTCCCACATATCTGGGCAGCATATCCTGAATCAGCTGGATCATGTGCTTATATATGACATTTACGTCATTTCTTTCCAGTAAAAAGAAATCCTTTGACTTATTGTCCAAAGCGATCTGCTCTCCTCTGTTAATCCGATGGGCATTGACGACAATGTCACTTTGTCCGGCCTGCCGGAAGATCTTCTCCAGAGTTACCATGGGGAACGCCCGGCTGTTCATGAGGTCCCGCAATACCTGTCCGGGTCCCACACTGGGCAGCTGATCCACATCTCCCACCAGGATCAGTCGTGTTCCCGGAAGAATTGCTTTTAGAAGCGCCTGAAACAGTTGAATATCCACCATGGACATTTCATCAATGATCACCACATCCGCCTCTAAGGGGTTCTCCTGGTTCCGCTCGAAATTTGCCTTTCTGGTGTTGTCTTCCGACAGGGCACTGTTCAGTTCCAACAGACGATGAATGGTCTTCGCCTCAAATCCGGTGGCTTCCGTCATTCTCTTGGCTGCTCTGCCCGTAGGTGCTGCCAGAAAAATATCCATGCCTTCCGATTCAAAGAATCGGATGATCATATTAATGGTGGTGGTTTTTCCGGTGCCGGGACCTCCGGACAGGATAAACAGGCCATTTTTGATACTTTCCTCCACCGCTTTCAGCTGCAGTTCATCCAGTTCCATGGACAGATTTTCCGCCATGCGTTCCAGACGTTTGCGGATTGCTGCATCCTGGGAGGGAAGATTTTCTGCCTCCACCATAGGGATATTCAGATTCCGGAGCATATTGGCACAGTTCAACTCCGCATAGTAATAAGAGGAAGCAAATACTGCTTCTCCCTTTGCCACAAGCTTTCGGTCCATGATAAGGTTATCCACCTGAGGACGGATATTTTCCTCTGATACCCCCAATAGTTCGGAAGCTCTGCGCAGCAGAAGATCCAACGGCAGATAACAATGACCTTCTCCCACCGCCTGCAGCAGGGTATACAAAATGCCACTGCGGATGCGGTAATCCGAGTCGGTATGAATGCCGATCTTCCCCGCGATCTCGTCCGCGATACGGAATCCCACACCACTGACATCCTCTGCCAGGCGATAGGGATTCTCCCGCATAACGCTGTACATTTCCATACCATAGGTATTATATATTTTTACGGCAAGAGTATTACTGATTCCGTATTGCTGTAAATAGACCAGTGCTTCCCGGAGATCCTTTTTTTCTTCCATCTGGATAGCGATCTCCTGTGCCTTGCGGTCGCTGATCCCCTTTACCTCAGCCAGACGCTCCGGCTCCTCCTCAATGATGCGGAAAGTATCGTCTCCGAATTTTTTTACGATTCTGGCTGCCAGTGCCTCACCGACTCCCCGGATTGCTCCGGAACCCAGATACCGTTCCATTCCCACGCGGTCGGTCGGTGTTACGGTCTTGTAGCTCTGGATCTTGAACTGTCGGCCGTATACGGGATGTTCTATGTATTCTCCCTCTGCGGAAATATTTTCTCCTTGAGTCAGTCCTTTGCACATACCGACACAGGTCATCTCTTCCCCTTCTGTCGACAGGATCATTACCGTATATCCGTTTTCACTGTTTTGAAACACAATATGGTCTACAAAACCTGTAATCGTCTCCATTTTTATTCCTCATACTATCTGTCTGTTGATTTGTGGGTTTCAAGGCTGTTCTCTCCGAATCGGGAAGAGGTCACCGCGGTGGCGGCGTAAGATAAAAAAGATCAGGGCTGCCGGAAATGGCAGCCCGAAGTCGCTACTCAAGATTGTAATTACGCTTCATCTGCTCATATAGCATCTGTGCCAGTCCCAGACTGTTCTGCTCCGTAGAGTCGGATGCGATCTGCTGTACCATCTCATCCTTATAGTAATCCATAAGCTGGGAGTTGGAAGAAGAAGTCTCATCGCTCTCAGGGATGGTCTTCATCATTTCCTTGAACATCTGCTCCAGGAAATAAGCCTCGAACTGCTTGCAGGCATCCATCAGTTCATCGTCTGTTGCTTTGGTGTAATCCGAACCGTTTAACTGATTCTGCAATTTGGAAGCCGTCTGGTTCGCCGCATTGGTGTATGCGGTGCTGTCCAGAGCGGAACTGCCGTATATAGAAGAGATATCCATAAATGGGCCTCCTTAGTTTTTAGGTTTTCTATGCTCCACGGTAATGCGACGGGCATTCGCCCTGTCAGGCCGCAATCTGACGTCTCTGCCTGCGAGCAGGCGAATCCTCCCTACGGTAATGCGACGGGCATCCCTGCAAGACGAGCTTGCAGGGATGTCGGGCATTCGCCCTGTCAGGCCGCAATCTGGTGATTTCGCCTGCTAGCAGTCGAATCACCATCTTGCACCCTGCCCCGTCTCATTACCTACGCAGGTTGTTGGCCTGCTGTAGCATCTCATCGGATGCTGTGATGGCTTTAGAGTTGAGTTCGTAGGCACGCTGTGCAACGATCATGTTGACCATCTCGTCTACGACCTGTACATTGGAGCTTTCCAGATATCCCTGGATAATACTGCTCTTTTCTACATTATTATTTGTTGCTTCGTTGATAGCCTGTCCGCTGGCTGCGGTCTGCTGATATAAACTGTCTGCCAGTCTCTCCAGACCATTGGGATTGTTGAACTGAAAAACACCGATGGTGATGCCGATGGGCTGGGGATTGTTCTTTGCATCGGGATAACACAGACTTCCGTCCTTGCTCACCGTAACATTGCTCATCACATAATTACTGCCCAGCACAATGGGTCTGCCCTGTGTATCCAATACCGGAAGCCCGTCTGAAGTTGCCAGCATATTACCGCCATTGGCCGCCAGTGTGAACTTCAGATTACCGTTTCTGGTGTAATAGGTATTGCCGTCCGCTCCTCTTACTGCAAAGAATCCCTTGCCGTCGATTGCAAATGCGGTGTCGCTGTCGGATGCTGTCAGACTTCCTTCCTTAAATACGGAACTGATGGAAGCATTTCTTACACCGAGACCTACCTGTGCGCTGCTGGGCTTGGTATCTCCGTTTGCGGAAGTTGTCTTCGTCTGGATGTTCTGATATAACAGGCTCTTGAATTCATTCACCTGTGTTTTGTATCCTGTGGTGTTTACATTTGCCAGATTGTTGGCAATCGTATCCACATTTGTCTGCTGTGCGATCATGCCGGTCGCTGCTGTCCATAAGCTTCTGACCATATGTAGTCTCCTCTCACGCTATCCCTTATGTCATCCATGACCTGATTTTTATCCTGAAAAGCAAGTACTTTTGCTTCATTCTATTACAGTTATCGGCTGCCCCGGCCGAATTCATTACTACAGTTTACCAATCTGGTTCGCTGCCACATCCAGAGTGCCGTCAATAGTCTGAATCACCTTCTGGTTGGATTCATATGCTCTGGTAATGGAGATCAGATTTACCATCTCGGATACGACCTGCACATTGGACATCTCCAGATAACCGGATTTCACCTGCGCATTGGCTGCGATGGTCTGTGCTCCCTGAATGGGCTGATAATAAGTCTCCCCGTATTTCTCCAGATAATCATAATCTGCGAAATCTGTCACCTGGATTCTGGCAACTGCCTGATCGTTCTGGTAGATCGTACCGTCATCGGTGATCTTGGAATCCAGCAGTGTGTTCAGGCGGATCCTTCTGTTCTGGGTATCCAGAACATAGTCACCCTCTTCCGTTACCAGATATCCATCCTTGTTCAGGGTAAACTGTCCGGCACGGGTATATTTGGTGTCGGTCTCTCCTGCCTTGTTGGTAAATTCAATGGCAAAGAAGCCATCCCCGGCTAATGCCAGGTCATAGGTATTATCCGTGATGCGGAAAGATCCCTGGGTATAATCGGTATAATTTTCTCCGATCTTCACTCCTGGATTCTTGATACCGATCCTCTGGACATTTCTCATGCCTACCGACTGGTCCTTGATCTTGACTGTCAGCACGTCATCAAAAGACTGGCTGGTAGAACCTTCTTTTTTGTAACCGACGGTGGATGCATTGGCCAGATTGTTGGTCATGATATCCATTCTGTTCTGTTCGTTTACCATACCGGTGTAAGCGGTATACAAGCCTTTAACCATTCATATCCTCCATTTGCGGCTGCGATCCTTCGACAAATGTACGGCATCCTGCCTTAGTCTATCTTTTCCGGTTCCCCGGAGCTGTCTGTGTTACTCTCTGTAGCCTGCCAGGAACTCTACGTATTTACCGGTTCCGATAGCTACTGCTGTCATGGGATCCTCTGCTGTCATGGTGTTGATACCTGTCTTGGCAGAGATCAGATCTTCCAGACCGCGCAGCAGGCTTCCACCTCCGGTCAGTACGATTCCTCTGTCTGCAATATCGGCTGCCAGCTCAGGGGGAGTCTTCTCCAGTACGCTGTGAATGGTCTCCACGATCTGTGCGGTAGTCTCGCGCAATGCCTCCTCGGTCTCCTCGGAAGACACCTTAACAGTCTTGGGCAGACCGGTCACGAGGTTACGTCCTCTGACATCCATATAATCCACTTCCGCTCTCTTGTAGCAGGAACCAATCTTGATCTTCAGATCCTCTGCGGTTCTCTCACCGATGAGCAGATTATGTTTTTTACGCATATAACGCACAATGGCTTCATCAAAATCATCGCCTGCGATCTTGATGGAAGCACTGACTACAGTACCTCCCAGAGATATGACTGCGATATCGGAAGTACCGCCGCCGATATCTACGATCATATTACCGCAAGGCTTGGAAATATCAATACCTGCACCGATAGCAGCTGCGATGGGTTCCTCAATAATGGAAACCTCTCTGGCACCTGCCTGGTAGGTAGCATCTTCTACTGCCTTCTTCTCTACCTCTGTAACGCCGCTGGGAACACAGACAGCGATACGGGGCTTACGGAAAGTTCTCTTCCCCAGCGCTTTCTGGATAAAGTATTTCATCATTTTCTCGGTTACGGTATAATCAGAGATAACACCCTGACGTAACGGTCTTACGGCTACGATGTTGCCGGGAGTTCTTCCCAGCATCAGTCTTGCATCCTCACCGATGGCTTTAATCTTATTTGTATCTCTATCAAAAGCTACAACAGAGGGCTCCTTTAATACAACGCCCTTTCCTCTGATGTATACCAGAATGCTGGCGGTACCTAAATCAATTCCGATATCTGTGCACTGCATCTTTTTTATTACCCCTTTCCGATGGTATCTATCTATAAGTCTTGACTCTACACGCTATTTTAGTCATATACATCATATTATAACTGAATTTTTTCCATTTTCATAGAGGGTAATTCTTAAAATTTGATAACTATTCAGAATCAGGGAGCCATGAAAGAGCGTTTTGCGAATGGGGGTCTGAATAGTTATCGTAGTTTCTTGTCCTTCTCCAGCATCTTTTTCACATAGTAACCGGTGTAGGATTTTTTCACCTTGACGATCTCTTCCGGGGTTCCCTTGGCGATCACTGTACCACCGCGGTCTCCGCCTTCCGGCCCCATATCGATGATATAATCCGCGGTCTTGATCACATCCAGATTATGCTCGATGACAACCACCGTGTTGCCGCCGTCCGCCAGTCTGTGCAGGATCTCCACCAGCTTATGGACATCCTCAAAATGCAGTCCTGTGGTAGGCTCATCCAGGATATAGATGGTCCTGCCGGTACTTCTTCTGGAAAGCTCCGTGGCCAGCTTGATACGCTGTGCCTCACCACCGGACAGGGTAGTGGAAGGCTGGCCCAGCTTTACATAGGAAAGTCCCACATCATACAGGGTCTCGATCTTTCTGCGGATAAACGGTACATTTTCGAAGAAAGGCAATGCTTCTTCCACCGTCATATCCAACACATCAAAAATACTCTTGCCTTTGTATTTTACATCCAGTGTCTCACGGTTGTATCTCTTACCGCCGCAGACCTCACAGGGCACATAGACATCCGGCAGGAAATGCATCTCGATCTTGATGATACCATCGCCACCGCAGGCTTCACATCTTCCGCCCTTGACATTGAAGCTGAATCGTCCCTTGCTGTAACCCTTGGCCTTTGCGTCCGCCGTAGAAGCAAACAGATCGCGGATCAGATCAAATACTCCGGTATAAGTAGCGGGGTTGGATCTGGGAGTCCGTCCGATGGGAGACTGGTCAATGTTGATGACTTTGTCCAGCTGTTCCACACCTTCGATACCCTTGTGTCTGCCGGGAATGCAGCGGGCACGGTTCAATTCTCTCGCCAGATGCTTGTAGAGGATCTCATTCACCAGTGAACTTTTTCCGGAACCGGAGACACCGGTGACACAGGTCATCACACCCAGAGGAATTTCTACATCTACGTTTTTCAGGTTGTTTTCCTGAGCTCCCAGTACTTTGATCCAGCCGGTGGGAGTCCTTCTGGTTTCCGGTACGGGAATCCGCTTTTTGCCGCTGAGGTACTGTCCCGTAATGGATTCCGGAATCTTCATGATCTCTTCTGCTGTGCCGCAGGCAATGACCTCTCCGCCGTGGGAACCGGCTCCCGGACCAATGTCCACGATATAATCCGCTGCCAGCATGGTGTCTTCATCATGCTCTACCACTACCAGAGTGTTCCCCAGATCCCGCAGGTTCTTCAGAGTATTCAACAGTTTGTCATTGTCTCTCTGGTGCAGGCCGATGCTGGGCTCGTCCAGAATATAGCATACACCCACCAGTCCGGAACCGATCTGGGTAGCCAGACGGATACGCTGTGCTTCACCGCCGGACAGGGTAGCCGTAGCTCTGGCCAGGGACAAATATTCTAGTCCCACATCCACCAGAAATCCTACTCTTGCGCGGATCTCCTTCAGCACACGCTCACCGATGAACTGCTGCTGTTTCGTCAGCGTCATGGTATCCAGGAATTTCTGCAGATCACGGATGGACATGGATGTGATCTCATAAATATTCTTGTCGCATACGGTAACCGCCAGAGATTCTTTTTTCAGGCGCATGCCCTTACATTCCTTACAGGGTGTGATGCGCATGAAGGTCTCGTATTCCTGCTTACTGCTCTCGGAAGCCGTCTCACGATAGCGGCGCTCCACATTTTTGATCAGGCCTTCAAAGGCTACGGGATACACGCCGCTGCCGCGCTGGCCGGTATAATGCACCATGACTTCTTTGCCGTTGGTGCCGTGGATCAGGATATCATGGATCTTCTGAGGATAATCCTCGAAAGGGGTATCCAGATCAAAATTGTATTCCTTCGCCAGTGCCCGCAGAATAGCATTGGTAAAGCTGGACTTGTCCGCACAGGACTGCCAGCCCATGACCGTGATGGCTCCCTCATTGATGCTGAGTCTCTTGTCCGGGATCATCAGATCCTCGTCGAATTCCATCTTATATCCCAGGCCGAAGCATACCGGGCAGGCACCGAAAGGATTGTTGAAGGAAAAGCTTCTGGGCTCCACTTCGCTGACACTGATACCACAGTCCGGACAGGAAAAGCTCTGGCTGAAAGTCACCGGTTCGCCGCCGATCACATCCACCACCAGCAGCCCCTCTGCCAGTTCCAGTACGTTTTCAATAGAGTCTGTCAGACGGCGCTGAATACCATCCTTTACCACCAGACGATCTACCACGATGTCGATATTGTGCTTGATATTTTTATCCAGTTTGATCTCTTCCGTCAGTTCATACATGCTGCCGTCGATCCGTACCCGGACATAACCGCTTCTCTTGGCGCGCTCCAACACCTTGGCATGCTCGCCCTTGCGGCCTCTGACCACGGGGGCCAGCAACTGGATCTTCGTGCCTTCTCCCATGTTCATGATCTGATCCACCATCTGATCTACAGTCTGCTTGGCAATCTCTCTGCCACACTTCGGGCAGTGGGGAATACCGATTCTCGCATACAGCAGACGGAAATAGTCATAAATCTCTGTTACCGTACCTACGGTAGAACGAGGGTTACGGTTGGTGGATTTCTGGTCAATGGAGATAGCGGGGGACAGTCCTTCGATGCTTTCCACATTGGGCTTCTCCATCTGGCCCAGGAACTGTCTCGCATAGGAGGACAGGGATTCCATGTAGCGTCTCTGTCCCTCTGCATAGATCGTGTCGAATGCCAGAGAGGACTTACCGGAACCGGACATACCGGTCAATACCACCAGCTCGTTTCTGGGAATGTCCACATTAATGTTTTTCAGGTTATGTTCATTGGCACCCCGGATCTTAATGTACTCCCGGGGACGCATCTTCTTTGCTTCTTCCATTGTCTTGCCTTTCTTAAATAAAATATCGTTCTCCAATTATTCAGAGCCCCATTCGCAAAATCGCATCTTTGATGCTTTACTTTTATTCCATATCATTTAATTGTTTCTTTAATTCAAGCATTTTATCTCTAAGTTCTGCTGCCGCTTCGAAATTCAGGTCTGCCGCTGCTTTCTGCATCTTCTTCTGGATCTCGCCGATCAGCTTCTCCAGTTCCTTCTTCGTCATGGATTCGGGATCCTTCTCAAAGCGTACCTCTTCCTTGGCGATTACCTTGGAGATACTGATAAGATCACGCACCGCCTTTTTGATAGTCTGGGGGGTGATACCATGTTCTTCATTATATTTCATCTGGATCTCACGACGTCTGTTGGTCTCATCCAGTGCTTCCCGCATGGAGTCCGTGATGGTGTCCGCATACATGATAACATGGCCTTCCGCATTACGGGCCGCACGGCCAATGGTCTGGATCAGGGAAGTCGCACTTCTGAGGAATCCTTCCTTATCCGCATCCAGAATGGCCACCAGAGTGATCTCCGGAATATCCAGACCCTCTCGCAACAGGTTGATACCTACCAGTACATCGAACACATCCAGACGCATGTCCCGGATGATCTGGGCACGCTCCAGAGTGTCAATGTCGGAATGCAGATATTTTACCCGGATGCCGACCTCCTTCATATAATCTGTAAGATCCTCTGCCATCCTCTTGGTCAGCGTGGTGATCAGTACCTTATGATGCTGTGCGATCTCCTTGTTGACCTCTCCGATCAGGTCATCGATCTGTCCCTCTACCGGGCGCACCTGTACTTCCGGATCCAGCAGACCTGTGGGACGAATGATCTGCTCTGTCCGCAGCAGTTCATGCTCCCTCTCATAATCGGAAGGAGTGGCGGATACGAACATCATCTGGTCGATATGCGCCTCGAATTCCTCAAAGTTCAACGGTCTATTATCCAGTGCCGAGGGCAGACGGAAACCGTAGTCCACCAGTGTCTGCTTTCGCGAGCGGTCCCCGGCATACATACCGCGGATCTGTGGGATCGTCATATGGGACTCGTCCACGATGATCAGGAAATCATCCGGAAAAAAGTCCAACAGCGTCATGGGCGGTGCTCCCGCAGGAAGTCCGTTCAGATGTCTGGAATAGTTCTCGATACCGGAACAGAAACCGGTCTCCCTGAGCATCTCAATATCGAAATTCGTCCGTTCCGCAATCCGCTGGGCCTCGATCAGCTTGTCTTCGCCCTTGAAAAACTGTACCCGTTCCTTCATCTCTTCTTCGATATTGTCACAGGCTGCCTTGATCTTCTCCTGAGATACCACATAATGGGATGCCGGGAAGATCGCCACATGATTCAGCTCTGCATGAATTTTCCCTGTAAGAGGCTCTACCTCTGCGATCCGGTCGATCTCATCCCCGAAGAATTCGATACGGATGAGATAATCGCCGCCCTGTGCCGGATATACTTCCACCACATCTCCCCTGACACGGAAAGTGGCACGCTGAATATCCATATCGTTGCGGTTGTACTGAATATCGATCAGTTCCCGCAATACCTCGTCACGATCCTTCACCATGCCGGGACGCAGAGATACGATCAGATCCTGATATTCGTCGGGGCTTCCCAGACCATAGATACAGGACACGCTGGCCACTACCACCACATCCCTGCGTTCCGCCAGGGATGCTGTCGCTGACAGACGCAGTTTATCGATCTCATCATTGATGGAAGAATCCTTGGCAATATAAGTGTCCGAAGACGGCACATAAGCCTCCGGCTGATAATAATCGTAATAGGAGACAAAATATTCCACAGCATTTTCCGGGAAAAATTCCTTCATTTCCCCGTAAAGCTGCCCCGCCAGTGTCTTGTTGTGGGCAATGATCAGCGTCGGCTTATTCAATGCCTGGATCACATTGGCCATGGTAAAGGTCTTACCGGAACCGGTAACACCCAGCAATGTCTCAAACTGATTGCCCTGCCGGAAGCCTTCCACCAGCTCCGCAATGGCCTGCGGCTGGTCTCCGGTAGGCTGATATTCGGAATATAATTTGAATTGTGAGGGTTCGTTCGATGGATTCATGATGCCTCTCCGTGCATATCTGTTACTGGAATAACACAGTTCGTGAACGTATTCGGTCACTAAAATCATACAGGCATGATTCTATTCCCGGATACGTTCACAACTGAACTATTATCTATTTTTTCACGTTACGCACAGATTATAGCAGAATTTTTTTGAAAAGTACAGAGATCATCGAAAATATGTTCGGTGTTTTATTCAAAAAAATGCAGAGACTCACGTCCCTGCATTTTTGTTCACAGCTTATAAAGTACAGATATTTTCCGGATTACCGTTCAGATAGGCATACACATTGGAGAATTCAATACCGGCTCTGCGTACCATGGCTTCCTCCGACAGGAATGCCACGTGCGGTGTCAACAATGTATTTTTCGCATAAAGCAACGGTTCATCGGCAGGAATGGGCGGTTCACAATCAAATACATCCACCGCAGCTCCTGCGATCCGGCCTTCGTTCAGAGCCTGTGCCAGTGCCTTACTGTCTACGATAGGGCCTCTTGCACAGTTGATAAAAATGGCTGATTTCTTCATCAGTGCGATCTTCTCCGCACTGATCATTCCTCTGGTCTCCTTGTTGTTCGGCGTATGCAGGGAAATAATATCACACTCTCTCAACAGGTCATCCAGCGGTTTGTATACAATTCCTGCTGCCTTCACTTCTTCTCTTTCGTGTCTGGCATAGGCATAGACTTCCGCACCGAATGCCTGGAAAAGCTTCGCTGTCATGAATCCGATCTGACCGCATCCGATGATTCCAACCTTTTTCCCTGCAATCTCCCTGCCGCACAGTCCTGCGGAGGTTCCGCCGTTTCTCACCGCATGATCCGCCTGCTGCAGATAACGGTACATGTCGATCGCCATACCGATACAGAGCTCAGATACGCAGACATTGGAATATCCTGCACAATTACAGATCATAATATTTTTCTCACGGCAGACATCCGTTGCCACATGATCGATTCCGGTAAACGCAACGGCGATCATCTTCAGAGCATCCGCACTTTCCACCACCTCTGCCGGATAAGCATTGTTGGCGATCATAACGATGTCCTGTCCTGCCGAACGTCTCTTTAATTCTTCGGGATCCGTGGTTTTGGTATCATAATAAGTAAATTCGTGACCGGCATCCAGAATGGGCTGTGCCAGTTCTCTGATCATCTCTCCGGGTACTCCCAGAGGCTCTAACAGACTGATTTTCATTCTTCCATTTCCTCCAATGGTTCTATTTTTTGTGCCAGTTCCAGCAATGTATTGGCAAGTACATCCGTACCTCTTGCAATCTGTTCGTAGTCGGTCCATTCCTCCGGATTATGGCTGATGCCGTTTTTGCTTGGTACAAACAGCATTGCCGTCGGAGCAAACCGTCCTACGAAGAGAGAGTCATGATAGGGGCCGCTGATCAGTTCCATGTATTCCAGTGCCTGCTTTTCACACATTGTCTCCAACAGCCGGATCATATCCTCATTACAGGATAGCGGGATATCATTGTTGTCTTCCTGAATCGTGAGTTCCACTCCCCGTTTTCTGCCGATCTCCAGAAACTGACTCTTCATTTCCTCTATCAGGGTTTGCTTTGTCTTCATATTACAATCTCTGATGTCAACTGTAAACACACATTTTCCGGGAATCACATTCACGGCATTGGGAACCAGACAGACACGCCCCACCGTTGCCGTATTATATTCGCTCGGACATTCCCGGGCCAGCTTTTCCAGTGCCAGCGCCATTTCACAGGCCGCCGCATACGCATCTCTTCTGTCCGTCATATCCATTCCTCCGGCATGTCCCTGTTTACCGTGAACTTCTACTATGTAGTTCGACGGAGCACAGATTTTCTTCACAATGCCGATAGGGATCCCGGCTTTCTCCAGCCGGCTGTTCTGCTCGATGTGAAGTTCGACCGCAGCGAATACATCTCCTTTTCTTTTGCGGATCCGGGCAAAGCCTTCCCGGGAATATCCCAGTTCCTGCAGTTTGTCATATAATGTTCTGCCGCTCTGATCCTTCAGTTCCCTGGTATCTTCCAGGGTCAGATCTCCGGACAGAGCCCGGCTTCCCAGACAACTGAGTCCATACCGGGTCGGTTCCTCGGAGGTATATGCTACCACTACAATGTCTCTCGGATGCGGTGCACCACTCTCCCTGATCAGTCTCACTGCCTCCATTCCGCTTACCACTCCGGTCATGCCGTCGAATTTTCCGGCATTCGGCACCGTATCGATGTGGGAACCGGTCCACACCGGGGCCAGTGCCGGATCCGATCCCGGCAGTGTGGCAAAAATATTGCCGATATCATCTTCCCGGACCGTAAGTCCTAATTTTCTCATTTCTTCCTTTACATATTCCCGGTTTGCAAGTTCCGGTTTTGTAAACAGAATTCTCGTGGTGCCAAATTCCGGAGTTGCATTAAACTGATTCATTCCATCAATCCATTTCTGGATATTTTCTGAATTTGCTCTCTGTAACATAACTCCTCCTCACATGCTCTGTCCTGTATTTTCTAGATGGTCACATCCCGGTTGCAGTCTTTGGAATAAATATACGCAAACGGCTCTCTGCCCACGCCATATGCGCACTGCGGGCAATAAGCCCCAAACCATACAAAATCGTCTTTCTTGATTCCCATCCAGGTATCATCCAGCAGATACATTCCCTCTCCGGTGAGAATATACATTCCATGTTCCTGCACATGGGTCTCCACGAAGGGATGGCATCCACCGGGCTCAAAAGATAAAATGTGCATATTCATATCGAAAGCCAGATCATCCGTAGGCAGAAAATCTTTAATAAACACATTTTCCATATCATCGTAGATCCGGTACTCGATCTTATTGCTGTCTGCCAGGATCACATAAGGCTTTTTCTCACCGTAAGGGATATATTTCTGTTTGTACAGTAATATCTTTGCAGTATCACTGATCGTGCGGAAGCTGATTCCTGTGCCCGCAGGAGCATAGGCATATCCACCGGCAGAAAAGGTCTCCTTCTGATCCCCTGCTGCCAGCTCAACCTCTCCCTCAACTACATATGCAAAGCTTTCGATTCCTTCTTCTGCTGCAAAAGGACTGGTGGTTCCGGCATCCTTGACCGCTTCCACCACATACTGGACAAATCCCGCACCCATTTTGGGAGACGCTATGATGCTTACCTTGCAGCCTGTTATATTGGGAATCACATTGTTGACCAGCCCCTCCTTGGGAATTACTGCCCATAATCCCGGTTTTACCACTGCTCTTGTTGCTAATAAATCTTTCGGATAACTCATTGTTTTTTCCTCCTCTGTTTTCACTTTATCTATGATTTGTTTCCTTGATCTGCTGCACTGCTGTTTTCAATAAAAGGACTGCTTTCACTGCATATTTCAGGTCCGTATACTCCTCCGGGCAATGGCTCCTTCCTCCTCTGCTGGGTACGAAGATCATATTGGTCGGCCATACTGCTGCCGCCTCCAGAGAATCATGTCCGGCTCCGCTGTACAAATGTTGAAAAGAATATCCGGCTTCCTCTGCCGCTTTCTCCAACTGTATACACATGGGCCCGTTCATTATCACAGGCTCCTGATGCAAAGTCTCCTGAAAATGAATTTCCTCATCGCTTTCCGCCAGTTCTCTGATGTAATGATCCATCTCCTCCAGATATTCCTCTTTCACAGAACGGATATCCAGGGAAAATTTTACTTTTTCAGGAACTATATTCACTGCATTGGGTTCCACTTCCAGATAGCCTGCCGTAAGTACCATTCCGGGATACTGCTCACACCGTACCTTCAGTGTCAGAAGGATCCGTGCCGCCTTCATCACCGCATCCTTCCGCATATTCATGGGTGTTGTACCCGCATGATCTGCACGGCCATCCACAATGCCATCGTATCTGCGGATCCCGACAATAGAATCCACAATACCGATATCCTTATGGTTCCGTTCCAGCACCGGTCCCTGTTCGATATGAATTTCCATGAAATGCCGGATCTCGGAAACATCCCTGCGACAGCTGTCTATCTTTTCCGGGGAAAGTCCACAGGATTTCATTGCCTCCCAGATAGAGATTCCATCCTTATCCTTGTGGCAGTGCAGATATTCAGCATCCACTTCTCCCAACATACTCTTAATAGTGAAATATCCTGTATGAAACCGGACACCTTCTTCATCATTGGTTGCCAGGATCTCAATCGTATACTCCGGTGTTATCTTTTCCTGTATCAGCATCTGAGCATATACCAGTCCGCAGGCCACACCAAGGCATCCATCGTACTGTCCGCCATCCACCACCGTATCAAAATGAGATGCGATCACAATACTCTGTTTCCTGTGTCCTGGCAGAATTCCACGGACTGCTCCGTTTTCCTCCTTTACTGCTGTAAGACCGATCTCCTGCATAACATCATACAGATAATCTCTGGCGTCCATCGCAGCCTGAGTGAACGGAAGTCGGGTCATTTTACCTTCTTCCTGGGAAAATTGTGCCAGATCCTTAAGATAGGTCTCCAGTTTTTTACAGATCCAGTCTTCCCGTGCTTCATCCTTCATCGCTTTCCCTCCTCTCCAACAGTTTTCTGATATCAATACCAATCCGCAGCATCTGGCATTTTCTGGCATCCTGCCAGTCCATATTTAAAAGCTCCGTGATCTTATTCAGTCTTCCGGTCATGGTATTGCGATGAATGAACAATTCTTCTGCTGTCTGTACCACGCTGTAATTGTTCTCCATATATTTCTCCAGCGTATACAGGAAATCCGTATTGTTCTCCCGATCATACCTGTCCAGACAGGCAATCGTCTCTTCGTAGATCTGTTCCTGCTCCTTTTCCGAGAGTGCCCGCTGCAGGATATGTAACGGTTCCTGCCGGTGATACAGATAGACACTTCCGTTCTTCTCCACCCGTCTTCCCACGCTCAATGCATCCAGCGCATGATAATAACAGTTCCGGATCTCATCCACTCCGCAGACGATCTTGCTGACACCGCTCTCGAGCCAGATCCCGTTTTTTTGCATCCGGTTACTGATCTCCTGTAAAATACGGGTCAGAATCCCGTAATTCTCCTCCCTGTCACTACTGTTGGGAAATTCAAAAAACAGGATAATACTGTTATTGTGATAGACACGATAATATTTCAGTTCGTATCCGGAAACATTCTTTTCCACTTCATCAAAAATGATGTGTTTTAAATCTTTCAGGTTCTTCCTGGCATTTGCCTCAAATACTCTTTCCTCTGCCAGACAGACCACTGCGCAGGCATATTTTTTCGTATAATCAAAATCATATCGTTTACATTCTCTGATAATATCTTCTCTGCTCAATGTCTCATCAAACAGGATCGTTTTCAGAAAATAATATTTGAGATTACTCTTTTCCTGCCGCTGCAGAGAGTTTCGCAAAAATTCCAATGCCATCACCGGTTTGATTCCCGATGCAAAGTCATACAGCTGTCTGTCAAAGGGCTGTTCATTTTCCAAAAAAACCATAAACCCAAGAAGCGCATCTTTTTCTGTGACAGGAAACAGAATCGCACTGATCTTCTGTTCTCCACACCGTATTTCTTTGATCAGAACCTCAAATTTTCTCTTTTGATATTCCTGCAGGATCTCTCCCACCAGCAAATCCGGGAAAATCTTCTCTCCGGTATCAAGATGGATCTTTTCACCCATCTCTTCTATAAAATGACCGTGCCACCTGTAATCCTGCAATATCAGTTCACTGTCTGTGAGCAATAACGGATCATAGACAACATCGCCGATGGCCTGCAGCAGTTCCTGCCGTCCTCTGTCGCGGATAACGATCTCGGAAATACGATTGTAGATCAGTGCATATTGTTTTTCTTCCGAAATTTCCTGCCGGAAGATACGGCGGTACAGAAAACTGGTGATTTCCGCAAATGACCGGTCATACGGAAGTTCAATGATCGGAAGGGAATATTCTTCCGCCTGTTCCAGCATGACCTGTGGAACCTTGTCCATATAGCGTTTCAATTTGATGCCGAGACCTACGCAGTGATGTTTTGCAAGTTCTGAAATAAAGGTCTGCTGCAGCTGCTGGTCTTCATTCAGGATATATCCTGCCGTGATCAGGAATTCTCCATCCTTGATCCACCGGATCATATCCGGGTTATCCAGAAGATTCACCTTCTCCATTACCTTCTGCAGGCCTTTTTCTCCGGCAATCAGTTTCATGCCTTCGATTTCATGCTGCTGCAGGAGCCAGCCAACTTCTACACCCATTTTCATCACCACCTTTGCTCTCCGGATACTGCTGTTACTTCAACAATTTTCCTACCGGTGTCTCGCTAAATGTCCCGTTATCGTATACAATGTTGCCTCTGACAATGGTCTTCTCCGTCATACCCTTACCTTCCAGACCGCAATAGGCCGAGATCTTATTCAGATAATAAAGGCTGTCCGGTGTGATCTTCCAGGATTTTTCCGGATCAAAGACGATCAGATCCGCATCCTGGCCGATTTCGATCCTGCCCTTCCCGGGAAGCCGGAAAATGGAAGCTGCATTCTCACTCATAATTGCCGCAAATGTATTTAATGAAATTTTTCCCTGTCTCACTCCGTACTCATACATAACCTGCATTCCTGTCTGTAATCCGCTGATGCCTCCCCAGATCTCCCATACGGAAAGCTGATCCGTTTTTTCCTCCGGTGCTGCCGGGGAATGATCCGATACGATACAGGACAATGTGCCATTGTTAATGTATTCCCACAGAGCATCCCGGTCCTGCGCTTTTCTCAAAGGCGGAGAACATTTGAAAACACCTTTTCCGCGGATCACATCCTCTTCGGAATAGATCAGGTAATGAGGACAGGTCTCTGCCGTGACCCGGATCCCTTTCTGTTTTGCCCTGCGGATCCGTTCCGCAACCTTCGGATGACTGACATGGCAGATATGTACTCTGGCTCCTGTCTCTTCCGCCATATCCAGAATATTCTGCACTGCGATTTCTTCTGCGATCACCGGTCTTGCATCCAGATAATCTCTCCAGGTGTTTTTCCCCTGACGGATCGCCTGTTCCTGATATCTGGTGATCATGCTGTAGTCTTCACAATGAAACCCCAGTAAAATATCCTCTTTTGCAGCGATCTGCATTGCCTGATAAATCAGTCCGATGGATGCGGAAGGATAATCGGGACCGGAGGGACTGACAAATGCTTTCAATGCTTTGGCACCACATTCTTTCATGCCGGTCATCTCATCGAGATTGTCCTCTACCAGGCCACCCCAGAAGGCATAATCCACATACGCCTTTCCTGCAACAGCCTTTTCCTTGTCACGGAATATCTGCGCACTGATAAGGGATGGTGTGTTCTGCAGCGGCATATCCACAAAACAGGTCGTTCCACCTGCTGCCGCAGCTCTGGTTCCATGAAGGTAATCTTCCCTCCACGTATATCCCGGCTCATTCAGATGTGCATGGACATCTACGCCGCCTGCCAGTACAAGCTTTCCGGTACAGTCGATCACTTCTCCCGGCTCATCCAGACCTTCCGCCAGTGCAGCGATCCTGCCGCTTTGGATTCCAATATCCATTTTTTTCACATAACCGGAAGTAACTACGGTTGCATTTTTTAATATTTTGTCCATGATCCTTTTCTCCTTCCTGTCTTTCTATTTCTTTCTGATCTCGTAAGAAGGTCTGTAAAAATCTTTCTCCGGAAAAGCACTTCTGTCGATAAAACTATGCTTTAATTTGTCATAATATTTCTGTGCCTGTGCCTGCAGCTTCTCATAATCTATTCCGGGGATCCTGCCGTTTTCCAGCACGGTTTTTCCGTCAACGACCACATAACGGATATCCCTGCTGTCCGCACACATGCACATGGTACGGATGGGATCGTCCATGACACCCAGATAATAATCATTGCAGTCCAGTACAAAATAATCCGCCCTGGCCCCTGCACTTAGTCTGCCGAGGTCTTCTCTGCCCAGAGCCTGTGCGCCTCCTATCGTTGCCGCTTCGAAAAATTCTTTTGCGTAATTGGAAGGATTATTGCCGTCCAGCATTCTCGCCATGGCACTTCCCGCCCGGATATTGGAAAAGAAATCCGGCGGAAACGTATCGGTTCCCATACTCATTCCGATACCATATCTGCGATATCTTCCGAAGCTCTTCAGAGCCCTTCCATCTCTTGCATACACCAGCGGACAATGAATGACTTTTGTGTGATTCCTTTTCAGAATCTCCAGATCATTATCACTCTGATCCTCTGTATAGAGATTGCCGGATGCCAGAATGGTGTGGGGAATCAGCGTTTTCTCATCCAGCAGTCCAATACTCTCCAGATAGGCGATGGAACTCATTCCATGCTGCCTGCGGATGGCATCTGCTTCCAGCTGGCCTTGTGCTGCGTGCAACCGCATCAGAAGGCCGTGTTCCGTTGCGAACTTTTTCGTCTCTTTCAGGATCTGCTCTGTCTGTAATTCGATCCGCTCCGGCACCATCACCGGGGTGAGCAGTGCATCATAATCCTTGTAATCCTGTGCAAAGCGTTCCGCACGCTCCAGGCCTTTCCAGCCTTCCTCTTCCATAAAGCGAATATCCAGCTTCCCGGTGGTTTTATCATATACATGCATGGCACTGATATAGGAAGGTCCTAAATAAGTACGGATTCCCAAATGCTTTGCATGTTCTGCTGCCGCCGCAATTTCCTCATAGGTTTCTGCTGCCTTTTTATAATAGGTACAGGTGATCGGCATTGCTGTCGTGATCCCATGGGAGAGTAACTGGCTGTATGCATAGAGGGATTTGAAGGCTTCTTCCTCCGGTGTCATGGCTTCTGCGGCACCTTTTTCAAAATATTCTTTGCTCCAGTACATCTTCTTCGAATCATCCAGTTCCTCATAGAACAAGGCATGATCGATATCTCCCAGCGCATCCAGATCTATGAAGCCGGGGCTGACGATGGCGTTGCCGTAATCGATACAGCTGTCGTAATCTTCTCCTACGTTATGTCCAACACGCAGGATCTTTCCCTCCTCATAGAGCATTTCTCCGTCTTCGCAGATCACCGTTTTCCCGTTTTCATTTGCTATGATATATCTTGCTTTGATCTTCTTTTTCATATGTGCACCTACTCTGTATATCTTGGCTCAAATATGTAATTTCTTGCATTTCCCCAGAAGGTATCGGAGGGCTGCATATATTTCTCCGCACCGGCTCTCACGATAGTCTCCTCGGCTTCCTTCCATGCACTGTACATGATTTCTTTCTCGTCACAGGAGAGCACCTTGCGGTCCTTCATCAGAATCTTTCCTTTGACAATGGTCATGTCCACATCCTGGGCGGTGGCATACAGCATCAGTTTATACACCGGCATGTAGGCGGGCATCAGATGCGGCTGCTCCATGTTCACGGTAATAACATCCGCCTGTTTTCCCTTCTCCAGAGATCCGATCTCCTTTTCCATTCCCAGTGCTTTGGCTGCATCGATCGTGATCATCTCCAATAGTTTTCCGGGTGGAAGATAGAAGGAATCATGAAGTGCTCCCTGCTGCAGCATCTGGGTCTTTCGTGCTGCCTGAAGCAGATCAAAGGATACTGCCGGGGAGGTTCCGTCGGTACTGATGGCAACATTGCATCCCAGCTCGATCAATTCCGGAACCGGACAACGGTTGGTCAGCTGACCGGCTCCCGGTGCGGTAGAGACATTGGTTTTCGTCTTCGCCAGTATCATGGCTTCATCAAAGGATATCCCCGTACAGTGCTGTACGTGAACGTCTTCTCCCAACAGCGGTGTATCGCATTGTGCTGCGATCCGGATCATCCCGCCGAATGCTTCCGTATGAATTCTGGTCTTCTGACGTTTTGCAATCTCCCGTACCCATTTCATCATGCGTTTATCCTGTTCCGTCAGGCGTACGGCCTCATCCGGTGGTGTCGGACTGGAAGGATTTACGCTGCTTACCATTACAAAAGGAGTTACAAATGCACGGATCAGATCATTATGTGTATGGTTCGTCCGGATGATTGCTTCCTCCGTGTTTTCCATGAGCTGCTCAAAAGAGAATTCACCCTCCACCCATTTTCCGTTAATGTAAGATCTGGCTTTTCTCGGATAAGGAGGATTGGAAGGTCCTACCGCAAGCACTTCCCGGATTCCCACTTCCGCATATCCGTTGCCATGACAGACCGGTATCTCCACGTTATCGATCCGTTGTGCATTACTGATAACGCTGACCCCGCAGGTCACACCGCTTTTCAGTCGTTCCAAAGCTGCCAGTCTGCCCTCCAGATACCAGTAATCATTGGTGGTATTAAAATGATAGATCTTCGTCATGATCGGCATCCAATAGCTGCGGCAATCATAGGCCAAAGCTTTATTCATACAGTGTCCCGCATGAGAATGTGCATCTATGAATCCGGGCAGTATCAGTTTTCCGGTACAATCGATCCGTTCTTCCTCCGGGTACTTCTGCTCCAGTTCCCCGGCAGTTCCCACATCTTCAATCCGCTCTCCGCGGATCAGTACTGCACCTTTTTCGATGATCTCACGGGAAGCATTCATTGTAATGACCGTTCCGTTGGTTAAAAGCATATTCATCCCTCCTTCTGATAAAGGCACAGCTCCACTCTGTACCCTTATCAGAAGGCAATGTGCCTTTTACAGCACATTGCTCTTTCTGTTCTTACTTTAATTGTTGGTACCGATAATAGATACATTGTTGTAATACTGGTCGGTAGGAGGTAATGCACGGAAGCCTTCTACATAAGTACGTACACCTACAATATTGGTGGGGTTATCAAAGGTCAGATACGGTACGTGATCACGAATATATTTCTGAATATCGATGATCAGCTGTTCACGCTCGTCGCCATCGGGAAGGTTACGCTCTTCCTCCAGCATCTTGTCCAGTTCAGGATCGGAATATCCACAGGTATTATTTGCAGGGATCTGGCTGGAATGCAGCGGGCCGTACAGGTTGTTATCCGGCTCAGGGAATCCTACAGCGCCCCATCCGCTGAACCACATCTGCTTGCCTTCAGTCTGGGAAGTATAATCATTGTAAGCGGCATACTCCATAACCTTGATCTCTACATTGACACCAACCTCAGCCAGCATACTCTGCACAATCGTTGCGGTATCGATACGTGCCTGGTTCTCATTGACACATAATTCAAAGGTCTGGGAAAGATCTACACCACTTTCCTCCAGAAGCTGTTTTGCTTTCTCTACATCATATCTGGGCTCCAACTCTTCGGTACATGCGTATTTGGTATTCTGGGTTACAGGGTACGGTGTATAAGTTGCGGTTCCCTGATGTACAGCCTCTACTACTGCCTTCTCGTCAATGGCGTAATCGATGGCCTGACGGAATTTTTCATTGGCGAACGGACCGTTTGCACAATTGAAATAGATGGAAGTGTATACGGTAGTGGGAGAAGTGGACATATAAATGTCGGGATTCTCTTCAATCTTATTGATCTCATTTACAGATAAGCCGATGGCAATATCAACTTCTCCGGTTTCCAGAGCAATATATCTTGCTGTGGTATCAGGAATTGCTTTGATGATCAGGTTCTCATATGCCGCAGGTCCGGTTCCGTCGGGTCCTCCCCAGTAATCATCGAATCTGGTATAGCTGGTGTAGTCACCCTTCACATACTCATCAAATACAAACGGGCCGGTTCCTACAGGATGTGTCTTTGCGCCTTCTTCATCCTCGGTATAAGCCTTTTCACTGATAATGGAAGCTCCGATATAAGGCAGATAATAAATGAACGGAGCGAAATCATCCTTGGTACGAACAATCACCGTATAGTCATCTACGATTTCCAGACCGTCCGGATCTACCATACTCATAATATAAGAAACATTTGCTGCATAAGGGGTGGTTGCTCTCTTGAAACTGAATACCACGTCAGATGCCTTCATCTCTTCTCCATTGTGGAACTTTACACCTTTTCTCAGGTAGAATTTCCAGGTCTTGGTATCCAGCATCTCCCAGTCTTCACAGAGCCAGTTCACCAGATTGCCGTCCGCATCATAACGAACCAGCTGTTCCACTACCGGAAGCAGTACATTTACTGCTGCGCTGTTGCCCGCACAATGGGGATCCAGCGTTGTGGTATCGGAAGAAGCTCCGACCACCAGCGTCATGTTATCTTCCTTTCCGGTTACGGTAGAGGTGTCTACTTTTTCCGTCTGTGCCGCTGTTACAATGTCACTCACCGTTGCCTCTGCAGCGGATTCCGTTGTCTGGGATCCGGAGGCACTGTTACCGCAGCCGCTCAGTGCCGCTGCAGCCATGGTCAGGCACAGAGTCATTGAAAGCAGTTTGTTCCGTAATTTGTGTTTTCTCATAATTTCTCTCCTCCTTGATTAAGAATTCTTTATGTCAATACATCCACTTTGTAAATGTATTTGCATCATTTGTCTTAGTATCTCAGCTTGGGATCCAGGGCATCTCTCAGTCCGTCTCCCAGCAGATTCAATGCCAGTATTGTGATCATGATCGCTGCTCCGGGGAACATCACCATATAAGGGTAATCACGTATATAGTTTTTGGCTGTGGAAATCATAGCTCCCCATTCCGGTGTTGGGGGCTGGATTCCCAGTCCCATAAAGCTCATGCCCGCTGCCGTAAGAATGGCAAATGCGATTCCCAGCGTTGCCTGTACGATCATGGGTGATAAACTGTTGGGAAGAATATCCTCCAGAAGGATCTTCCAGTTGGGAATTCCCATCACCTTTGATGCCGTTACATATTCCTGTTCCCTGGCGGACATTACCGTTGCCCGCATGATCCTGGCAAAATTGGGAAGCTTGGCAATAGCGATCGCAATCAGCAGATTTTTCAGGCTGGATCCCAATGCTGCCACAATTGCGATAGCCAAAAGCATTCCGGGAATCGCCATCATGACATCCGTAATACGCATCAGCAGGTTGTCCAGCCAGCCACCATAGAATCCGCTGATCAATCCGATCAGGCCCCCCGCCAGTACTGCTATGGCTATGGATCCTACGCCGATCACCAATGATTGTCTGGTGCCGTAAATAATCCGGGATAAGATGTCTCTTCCAAACTCATCCGTTCCGAACGGATGCTCCATGGAAGGGAATTTTTTCATATTTGCCAGATTTTGTGCGGTGTAATCATAGGGTGCCAGCACATTTGCAAAAATTGCTGTCAGCACGATCAGCGTCAGAATGATCAGCCCCAGCATGGCAAGTTTATTCTTTCGCAGCATTCTCCAGAAAAGTCGAAATTCTGAATTTTTATCCTTCATCCTCTGTTTCCTCCTTTTCTTTTCTGTGTCTGCTGCCTCCCGCAGGTTTCATTCTGGGATCGGCCCACATATACAGAAGATCTACTACCAGATTGACTACGCAGCAGATAATGGCAATGAACAGAACGCATCCCTGTACTACCGGATAATCACGTCGTTTGATGGAGTCTACCATCAGTCTTCCGATTCCCTGAATGGAAAAGATTGTCTCGCAGACTACTGCTCCGCCCAGAAGTGAACTGATATCCATACCAATGACAGTGATGATCGGGATCAATGCATTTTTCAGCTGATGGTGAATAATGATCGCCGTTTCTCCCAATCCTTTGGCCTTCGCTGTCTTCACGTAGTCCTGCCGGATCACGTCCAGCATACTGGACCGGGTCATTCTGGCCAATGTCGCAACAGATTGCCATGCCAGCACCGTACAGGGCAGTACAAATGCTTTCCAGGAATCCAGTCCCATGGATGGAAACCATTTCAATCGAACCGAGAAAAACAAGATCAACATCAGCCCCAGCCAGAAGGACGGAAAGGAAATACCGATCAGTGATACCATGGAGATAATGGAATCTGCAATACCGTTCTGCCGGATCGCTGCGATCACTCCCAGGAAAAGTCCGAGTACGATAGCTGCTGCCATGGAACACGCTGTAAGCTTCAATGTATTGGGAGTGCAGGTCAGGATCTCTGTAATGACCGGCTGCTTGGTGGTATAAGAGGTTCCCATATCAAAATGTAGAAACAGATCATCCACATACCGCAGATACCGTTGCAAGAAAGAATCATTCAGTCCCATCTGCTCCCGCATCATTTCGTAGGTCTCCTGATCAATATTCTCACCCAGCATCATTTTCACGGGATCTCCCGGTGTTATGTACAGCAGTGTGAATATGATCAGCGTGACTCCCAACGCCACCGGTATCAGGTTCAAAAGCCTTTTTATGGTATATCTAAGCATTTTGAGCACCTCCCTCGTATACCGCCTGTGAATGATGGCAGGCTACCCAGTGTCCCGGAACCACTTCTTTCAATTCCGGTTCCAGATAACTGCATTTTTCTGTACGGTAAGGACATCTTCCCGCAAAAGCACATCCTTTGATCCTTTTCAGCGGGGAAGGAAGATCTCCCTTCAGAATGATGCGCTGTCTCTCTTTTTCAATGTCAGGATCCGCACACATGACTGCAGAAAGTAATGCTTTGGTGTAGAAATGTCTTGGATTGGTGTAGATTTCTTCGCTGTCCGCTATCTCTACAATGGAGCCAAGATACATAACCGCTACCCGGTCACACATATACCGCACAACACTAAGGTCATGAGAGATGAACATCATGGTCAGTCCCAATTCTTCCTTCAGTCTGCACAGAAGATTGATGATCTGTGACTGGATCGATACATCCAATGCCGATATCGGTTCGTCACAGATGAGAAGTTCCGGTTCGATGGCAAGTGCTCTGGCAATACAGATCCTCTGTCTCTGGCCTCCGGAAAATTCGTGGGGATAACGATTCATCATTTCCTCCGGAAGTCCTACCATGCGGAACAGCTCTGCCGTACGCTCCTTTTCTTTTCCGGGACATATTCTGTGTTCCTTTAACCCCCGCATGATTGCTTTTCCTGCAGTATGTCTGGGATTCAGGGAAGAATACGGATCCTGAAATACGACCTGCACCTTTTTGCAATATTCTTTTCTTTCTTTTTGCGTCAGCCGGTGTTTCCTGTAATCAGCTCCTGCCACCCATTTTCCATCGTAAAGGATCTCTCCGTTAGTGGGCTGATTGATCTTGAGGATTTCTTTTCCCAGAGTGGATTTTCCACATCCGGATTCTCCTACAATGCCTAACGCTTCTCCGGCATAAATGTCTAAATTAATGCCGTTTAATGAATGTACTGTTTTTCCGCTTCCAATATCAAAATATTGTCGAAGATCTTTGATCTGTACCAGTGCTTGTCTTTTCTCCATAGCTTTATTCCTCATCCCACAGTAAATGGCAGCTTGCTTTATGCTGTCCTTCGATCACTTTCTCCTTCGGCTGCTCATTTCTGCACTTCTCCGTACAATAGCTGCATCTGTCTGCAAAAGCACATCCCTTTGGAGGATTCAGCAGGCTGGGAGGCATTCCCTCAATACATACCAGCTTCTCTCCCTTGGTCTGGTCTGCTGTAGGTTTTGCTGCCAACAGTGCTTTTGTATACGGGTGCATCGGTGTCTTCATCACCTGTCTGCAGGTGCCGGTCTCCACGATCTTGCCCGCATACATTACAGCTACTTTATCCGCCATATTGGCAACGACTCCAAGGTCATGTGTGATCAGCAGAACGGAAATTCCTTTTTCCTGCTGGATCTGCTTGATCAGCTCCAGGATCTGTGCCTGGATCGTTACATCCAGAGCAGTTGTCGGTTCATCTGCAATCAAAAGCTGCGGATCACAGGCAAGCCCCATAGCGATCATAACTCTCTGCCGCATTCCCCCGGAAAACTCATGGGGATATTGGAGAATTCTTTCTTCCGGTCCCGGAACACCGACTTTTTCCAGCATCGATATTGCCCTTTGTCTGGCCTCCTGTTCACTTACCATTTCGTGAACTCTTACCGCTTCCTCAATTTGCTTTCCTATCCTCTGCGTGGGATTCAGACTTGTCATGGGATCCTGGAAGATCATGCTGATCTCTCTTCCCCGGATGCTTTTCATCTCATGCTTGTTCATTGGAACAATATCTTTCCCGTTGAGAAGAATTTCACCGTTTTTAATCATTGTCGGCGGTGAAGGATTCAGCTTCATCAATGTCTGTGCTGTGACACTTTTTCCGCATCCGGACTCTCCCACGATACAGAACACTTCACCTTTTTCTATGGAAAAACTGACATCTCTTACTGCCTGTACCTCTCCTCTGTATGTTTTGATGGAGACCTGTAAATTTTTAACTTCCAGTAATTTATTATCCATAGCCGGGTTCCTCCCACAAAAAAACAAATAAAAAAAAGCATTCGTATCGCTACAAATGCTTCTTTGCATGAATGATAATATTTTTCGTTTATTTCTTGTTGTGGCTTATATTATCACTAAACTTTTTACTTTTCAAGTGCTTTTTGCACAATTCTATATTTTTCTTCCTGTGCATGATGCACATTCTCTACACGATAAAGTGTTCCACATTTTGCTGAAGTTTGTCCGCAGCAATTCTTGCAGCCTCCGCTTTTTCCTTGATCTCGTTGGCTCTTTCTACGATTATCCCCGTCTTATCCGCAATATCCGTAGTTCCCGAAGCCCCTTCGGTAGCTGCCTTGCTGACTTCGTTAATTGCCTCCATGACACCGCTGATAGATGCCAGCAGTTCTTCGGAGGAGGCAGAGAAATCCGTTACCAGTCCATCGATCTGACCGGCATCATTACTGTAAGAATCCGCCATACCGGAAAATGCTGCAAAGCTGTCCGCCATATCTGTTCCGACAAATCCCAACAGCTTCTGTGTTCCTTCTGCCAGATTGTTTACAGCATCCATCACATTGTTGGTCACATCCTGGATATGAGAGACGGCTGCCTTGGACTGTTCTGCCAGCACACGAATTTCCTCCGCCACCACAGCAAATCCTTTTCCGGCTTCTCCCGCACGTGCTGCCTCAATGGATGCATTCAGTGCCAACAGATTCGTCTGTCCCGTGATCTGCATAATAGATTCTGCCAGAACTCCAATCTGGTTGACTACTTTAATTTCCTCCAGTGCCCTGGTCAGTCCTTCGTTGATCTCTTCATGAATGGCTTTGGTACGCTGATCATTTTGTGTAATATCCTTCTTGATTCCTACCGCACGCTCACGGATCGCATCTGCTTCGGTGGCACCATCCTGAGAACGTGTCGCAATATTCTTCGCTGCACTCTCAATCTCATGAGACATAGCATTGATCTCTTCAGAAGATGCCGCTGTCTCTTCCATTCCGGCTGCCAGTTCCTCTGTGGTAGCGGACACATCCTCGATCTGTTCATCCAGAGCCTGAATACTGTTATCAATATTCTGTACCATATTGTTGATCTCTGCAGCCTGCTCTTTGACTTCACCGATCAGTCCACTCATCTCTGTCCTCATAGACTCCAGAGAGACTGCCAGCCGTCCGAAATCATCACGGCGTTTTAAAAGCTTATCTCCCATAGATTTTGAGAAATCTCCCTGTTCCATCACGCCGATGGATGCCACACATTTTTTGAGCGGCTGGACGATGCTGATAATAATGAAAACCAGAAGGACGATCACGATTGCACCTTCTATAAGTGTCGATGCAATGAACATCGTCAGTCTTCCTGTCACATAACCGGAAAATTCATCACCTACCGTGACAATCTTATCATCAATATAGTCGGTGTAATTTCCTGTGCCGATGACCCACTGGAACGGTTCAAACGCTTTGCTGTAGGAACGTTTGGGAGAAGATTCCGTCTCTCCTTCCTTTGGGAACACATAATCTACATAACCACCATCCGGCTCCTGTCCCATGCGGATGATTTCCTTTACCATCTGGTACCCGTTAGCATCCTTGGTCTCCATACGGTTTGTACCTTCTGTTGCACTTCCCAGCAGTACCACATTGGTTCCGTCATACTGATCCACCCAGAAATATCCCGAATCTCCGTAGCGAAGCTGGCGGATTTCATCCGCCGCAAGTTTCCTGGCCTCTGCTTCGGTATAGACACCAGCCTGATACTGATCATAAATGGTCTGGCAGAGCGAGATCACATTATCTACCTGCTGCTTGATCTGTTCATCGTAGGCTTCCCGCTCATCCGTCTCCATGGTATCTAATGCTTTGGACTGCAATTCTTTCATGCTTTGTGCTGAAAAGATAGTACACAACAACAGTGCAGCCATCGTTGCCAGTATTACTATGATCATTTTCGTCTGTACTTTTATATTGTTCATAAGATTCCCCTTTTCTGTTTGTCCGTTTTTGCAGATCTTCTACCTTAATTTTATGTTTATCTTATCACATTTTATAATTCTCTTCAACTTTGTGTGGTTTTTTTGTGTATTATTGCCAACTTTTATTCATAATCAGGGAAATTTCACCATGAATATCTGAGATATTTCCGGACAACAAAAAACCTCAGTAGATTTCTCTACTGAGGTTCCTATTCGCAGGTCAACCCCTGCTTCGCAGGGCTACAAGGATTCGAACCTTGAAATGACGGAGTCAGAGTCCGTTGCCTTACCGTTTGGCGATAGCCCTATGTCGTTTACTTGATGAAGTATACACTATCTGTTCCCATTTTGCAATACCCAATTTAAAAAAATTTTAAAAAAATATATAAAATTAGAACAATTTCCGTAAAATCATCGCATAAACACTGTGATATAGGGGTAATCCTTCCTCTCTGCAGGCTTAAAATCCTCCATCAACCAGTTCCAGATAAAGCTGTTCTCTCCTTCCTGGGCAATATCTCCATAACAGCTTTCAAATACCACCACATCCGGATATCTGTCCGGATTGATCTTCCAGTAGTCCAACAGACGCTCATCATAGATCATAGAGCAGATCGTATCGGGGGATGCCTGCTTATGTTCTCCGAGCATACAATAGAACTGGGACGGTCCCACATAAAGCACGGTACTGCCGTCCGGCACGGCCTCCGGCCATACAGCCAGATTATTGTTGTAACGGTATGCAGTCATATAATCCGTGAGGATTCCGGCGCGTAATCCCTCTCTGTTGATGCCACGCACATTTTGAATCACATAGGCATGATATTCCTGGGATCCCAGAATCAGCCAGGTATAGGAAAATGCATTCCCAAGCACAAGGATCAGGCACAGGATCTGAATTGCCTTCTTTCCTGCGGTGTTTTCCTTCTGCCAGTAGTCTCCCAGACATACCAGTCCGGCCACTGCTCCCATAATGAGATAGGTGACCAGCAGCATCGGGCCCCAGTTAGACAACAGAAGTACCGAAAAATAATTGACAAATGCCAGCAGGATCAGTTCATAGAACAGCCTTTCCGTCTTGTCTCTGCGCAGATAGGTATAACATCCCGTCAGGGATACTGCCATCAGCAAAAGCTGCGGGTAAATTGCATTAAAGGAACTGAACAGCCAGAACCAGATCTGGATCAGAAATACAATTACGAAAAACAGCATGCCTGGAAGCTGCAGCAGTCCGGGAAGTTTTTTCTTCCATACCTTCTCTATAAACCATCGGATCCCCAGAGACAGCAGCAGGGCACACAGAAGGATCATGGCCATCTCGCCCAGGCTTGACCCCCATCCCAACAATTTTTCTCCCACAGTAGTCTGATGGGACCCCTCTCCCAGGATCTCGCCTGCCATCTCCAACATTTTCTGCGGTGTCATATAACTCAGAAGATATGTAAACATTACTGCCGCACTTGCCACACAGGGCAGTACATAAGCACAGAGTTCTTTCCATTTTTTCTCTGATCTGCGCACCAGCAGAAATACCAGGCAGCACAAAAATACCAGTACCATACTGGGATAAGCCAGCACATCACAGGTCATGAATATACCTGCCAGCACCAGCCACCGCAGCTCTCCTGCTGTGTGTCTGCCCTCGGAGTCCTTCGCTCCGAAGTATCTCAGAAGGCACAGCACCATAAGTGCAAAGAACCAGTTATGAAGATTGGAATACTCCGGAATAAAAATGGACTTGGGTGTTGTCACATAGTAGAGAAGCCCCATCAGTGCTGCCACATTCTCATCCATCTGCGGCACCGTCCTGCGGATCGTCTTATACAGAAAGACGCTGACACCTGCCTGAATCGGGAAAAATACGAGCCTTAAAAACAGGTTCAGGTAATTCACTCCACCGGTCAGCATCACAAACAGCCTGATAAAAACTGCCGTAAAAATGGCGGAAGTCTGGTGTGGCTCCCACATTTCCAACAGCAGCCGGTCTCCCATGGCAAGACGATAGCCCACCATGATGCCATAGCCTTCGTCCGTATCTGCACCAATAAATAAATTTTTTGCCGTATATGCAATGATCGCAAGAATACAGATAATTTTCCAAAATTTCTTATTTTTCAGTATATTTTTCATCATGCAGTTATCATAACACAGGATTTTCCCCATAGCAATGCCAAGAAACATACATAACTGCAAAACGAGGCTCACCATCATATGGCAAGCCCCGTTTTCATTCAACACAATGAGAGAAACGTATTATGGTATTTTGCAACGCTATTTATACTTCAAAGATCAGATCGCCGTAGGTGGGTACCGGCCATACCTTCTTGTCGACCATCATTTCCAGTTCATCCACGGGAGTTCTCAGGTCATCCATTGCAGTATGTACCACATCTTTATAGAAGAAAGCAAGCTTCTTGGGATCCTCGATACCTGCTGCCTCAGCCAGCTTATCCTCCAGAGCAGTCTCAGCAGCCTGTGTCTCTGCCAGCTTCTCAGAAATACTCTTCAGTACTGTGGTCTGTACGGTTGCATCCGCACCTGCACTCTTAACAGCCAGTACGGTATCAGCCAGAGTCCTGGTATACTCCATAACTGCGGGAATGTACTGCTTCTTCGCCATATCTACCATGGTCAGAGCTTCGATGTTGATGGTCTTGGAGTAGGTCTCATACAGAACCTCCTCGCGGGATTCCAGCTCAGCCTTGGTGAAGATACCGAACTTCTCGAACAGTTTGATAGACTTTTCGGTGGTCAGAGTCTCGGAAGCTTCTACCATGGACTTGATGTTGGGAAGTCCTCTTCTGGCTGCCTCTTCTACCCACTCCTCAGAATAGCCGTTGCCGTTGAAGATGATTCTCTGATGCTCTGTCAGGTACTTCTTGATCAGATCGTGTACGGCAATATCGAAATCGTCTGCTTTCTCCAGAATGTCTGCTGCCTCGCAGAAAGCTTCTGCAACGATAGCGTTCAGAGTGGTGTTGGGGCTGGCGATGGAGTCTGCACTACCTACCATACGGAACTCAAACTTGTTGCCGGTGAAAGCAAACGGTGAAGTTCTGTTACGGTCGGTGGCATCCTTATCCAGATCCGGCAGAGTGGATACGCCGGTCAACAGTTTACCGCCCTGGATGGAATGAGTAGCATCACCGGTCTCAACCAGCTGCTTTACCACATCCTCCAGCTGCTCGCCCAGGAATACGGAAATGATGGCAGGGGGTGCCTCGTTAGCTCCCAGTCTGTGATCGTTGCCGACATCGGATGCACTCTGACGAAGCAGATCTGCATGGGTATCTACGGCTTTCAGGATACATGCCAGTACTAACAGGAACTGGATGTTCTCGTTAGGAGTATCGCCGGGATCCAACAGGTTGACACCGTTATCGGTTCCCAGGGACCAGTTGTTATGCTTACCGGAACCGTTCACTCCGGCGAAAGGCTTCTCATGCAGCAGGCAGGTCATACCGTGACGTCCTGCTACTTTCTTCATGGTCTCCATAACCAGCTGGTTATGATCTACCGCAATGTTGGCGGTCTCATAAATAGGAGCCAGCTCGTGCTGTGCGGGAGCCACTTCGTTATGCTGTGTCTTGGCGGTTACACCCAGCTTCCACAGTTCAATGTTCAGATCCTTCATGAAGGAACCGATTCTCTCGCGGATAGTACCGAAGTAATGATCCTCCAGCTCCTGTCCCTTGGGTGCGGGTGCACCGAACAGGGTACGTCCTGCGAAGATCAGGTCTTCACGCTTTAAGTATTTGTCTCTGTCTACCAGGAAATATTCCTGCTCCGGTCCCACGCTAGCTACGACCTTGGTAGCTTCGGTATTGCCGAACAGTCTTACGATACGCAGTGCCTGTGTGCTGACTGCTTCCATGGAACGAAGAAGCGGTGTCTTCTTATCCAGTGCCTCACCCTTGTAAGAACAGAATGCAGTGGGAATGCAGAGGATCACGCCGGTTGCATCCTCTTTCAGGAATGCGGGAGAGGTGATATCCCATGCAGTATAGCCTCTTGCCTCGAAGGTAGCCCGTAAGCCTCCGGAGGGGAAGGAAGATGCATCGGGCTCGCCCTTGATCAGCTCCTTACCGGAGAACTCCATGATCATCTTGCCGTACTCATCGGGATGGGTTACGAATGCATCGTGCTTCTCTGCGGTGATACCGGTCAGAGGCTGGAACCAGTGGGTATAATGGGTGGCACCGTTCTCGATGGCCCAATCCTTCATTGCCTTTGCTACAACATCAGCGGTGGCCAGAGACAGCTCTCCGCCGTGATCAATGATCTTCTTCACTTCTTTGTATACGCTCTTGGGTAATCTTTCCCTCATCTTACCCAGAGTGAATACCTTACTGCCAAAGATTTCTTCCACGTTTAATACTTCACTCATCTTCGTTTCCTCCTTATTCTTGCTATTTTCCATGCTTCCTGCGACTATTCTGTGCTGACTATTCAGAACCTCCATTCGCAAAATCGTCTCTACGAGACTTTCCTGAACAACAAGTTTACTTGTTGTTTGCTCATTTGAGGTTACTTCGCCGAATATGTTCAATATTTACGGCTCTGAATAGTCACAAAAAAAGGCGCTACACTTCCTAGTGTAAACGCCTTCGTTTCGCATTGAAAAATATTAACTTGTGAGGATCGCTCCTCTATGGCTCATTACTATACAACAGATTTTTTTTGAATGCAATACCTTTTTTGAAAAAATTGTAACTATTCAGAACTCCATTCGCAAAATCGCCTCTACGAGGCTTTACTTTTGCATCCGAAGCGATCTCTGAAGTGCTCTATACCTCAAACAACAGATCCGCATAGGTCGGGAACGGCCAGTACTTCTTGTCTACCAGCTTTTCCAGTTCATCCGCAGGTTTTCTCAGTGCGTTCATTGCCACCATGACTTCATCATGATAACAGAATGCCTGCTCCTTGCCTCTCTCCATGGCGGAAGCCTTTTTCTCCACCTCGAGAAGTGCCTCGGATGCCTTTTCCATCTCTGTCAGCTTCTGTGTGATCTGCTGCAACATACGGGTAGGCACGTAGGTGTCTCCGCCAGCTTCCGTAATAGCAATAACAGCATCTGCCAGCGACTTGCTGTATTTCATTACTGCAGGAATGATCTGCTTGTTTGCCATATCCACCATAGTCAGTGCCTCGATATTGATGGTCTTTGCATAGGTCTCGTACAGTACCTCCGCGCGGGAACGCAGCTCTGCCTCGGTGAAAATACCGAACTTTTCAAACAGATGGATAGCCTTGGGAGTAGTCAGAGTATCTACTGCTGCTACCATGGAAGGAATATTGGGCAGTCCTCTTCTGGCTGCTTCCTCTTCCCATTCCCTGGCATAACCGTTGCCATTGAAAATAATACGCTGGTGCTCCGTCATATATTCCTTGATCAGATCATGGACTGCCATATCGAAATCTTCCGCACCTTCCAGACGGTCTGCAGCTTCGCAGAACGCCTCTGCCACAATGGCATTCAGGGTGGTGTTGGGGCTTCCGATGGAATCCTCGCTTCCCACCATACGGAATTCGAATTTATTTCCTGTAAAGGCAAACGGTGAAGTACGGTTTCTGTCGGTAGCATCCTTTACAAAATCCGGCAACGTGGATACACCGGTGCGAAGTACACCGCCTTCTTTCAGATTGTCTGCTTTACCGGTCTCCACCAGCTGTGCCACCACATCCTCCAGCTGTTCGCCCAGGAAGATCGAAATAATGGCAGGGGGTGCCTCGTAACCGCCCAGTCTGTGATCGTTACCTACATTGGACGCACTCTGACGCAGCAGATCCGCATGGGTATCTACAGCTTTCATGATACATGCCAGTACCAGCAGGAACTGAATATTTTCATTGGGGGTCTGGCCGGGCTCCAGAAGGTTTACACCATTGTCCGTAGTGATGGACCAGTTGTTATGCTTACCGGAACCGTTTACTCCGGCAAAAGGCTTCTCATGCAGCATGCAGCGCAGACCGTGCTTGCCTGCCACACGCTTCAGAGTCTCCATTACCAGCTGGTTGTGATCCACTGCCACATTGGCAGACTCGTAGATGGGCGCCACTTCATGCTGTGCGGGAGCCGCCTCATTATGCTGGGTCTTGGATGTTACACCCAGCTTCCACAGCTCGATATTGACATCATGCATGAAACCACCGATACGCTCACGGATAACACCGAAATAGTGGTCATCCATCTCCTGTCCCTTGGGGGCGGGAGCACCGAACAGGGTTCGTCCGGCGAAAATAATATCTTCACGCTGCAAAGCCTTGGCAGAATCTACCAGGAAATATTCCTGCTCCGCGCCAACGGAAGGCAGTACTTTGGTAGCTTCTGTATTGCCGAACAGGCGGACGATACGGATCGCCTGCTTGCTCAGAGCCTCCATGGAACGAAGTAACGGTGTCTTCTTATCCAGTGCTTCGCCTTTATAAGAACAGAATGCTGTAGGGATACAAAGGGTCGGACCGGTAGCGGTCTCTTTGATAAATGCGGGGGAAGTGATGTCCCATGTAGTGTAACCTCTTGCCTCAAAGGTAGCACGTAAGCCTCCGGAAGGGAAAGAAGATGCATCGGGCTCTCCCTTGATCAGTTCTTTGCCGGAAAATTCCATGATCATCCGGCCATCCTCATCAGGATGTGTCACAAAAGCATCATGTTTCTCTGCGGTAATGCCGGTCAACGGCTGGAACCAGTGGGTATAATGAGTGGCACCGTTCTCGATGGCCCAATCCTTCATGGCACTTGCCACTACATCCGCAGTTGCCAGGGAAAGTTCTCCTCCCTGATCCATGATCTTCTTCACTTCTTTGTAAGTACTCTTTGGGAGCCTCTCTTTCATCTTGCCCAGGGTAAACACCTTGCTGGCAAAAAGCTCCTCTACATTCAATTCTTCGCGCATGTCCCTACTTCCCTTCGGTATACAATAAAATAATATCGAATACAGTGTACAACATGTGCGTTATAATGGTCAATTATTATTTTCGAGGTTTTAGTGATAAGTTTTTCCAAAAATACTCTATACTCAGAACACTTCCCAGCAGGATTCCGGGCATCTGATTGTACATCTGTCTTCCACTGGCTTCCCAGAACATTAAAAAAACAACGATACCGATAAATCCCAACTGACAGATCATCAGCATTACAGGTGGTTCCTGATCTCTGATAATATTGCGAAGGCTGAGGATCATTCCGATCAGTAACAGCACATACATGGACACCAGATAGCAGAAACAATACTGACAGGTGCGCCAGTAGTATTTTCCCCAGGGCGAAAACATTTCCCAGAGCAGGGTTCCATCGCTGTACTCCACGTTCAAAAATGCACTGGCCCCCAGATTTCCGTTGGCAAAATTATAGCTTGCCTTTTTGCGCAAATGTACGGGATTCCAGAATTCCGATCTGTTTTCGCGAATATATTCCATACTGTATTGCTGTTTTTCCTGTCTAGTGGAAAATTCATACATATGATCCACAAACTCTGTGTTGTTGGTCCAGGAACCGTCTTCCTTCATTCCCAGTGCCACCCAGCTGATCACAGGATTGGCTGTTTCAGATGCTTCCTTTGTGATCTCGTAGGAATTGGCCCAGAGCTGCAGAGCCACTCCCAGAATCACGACAAAACCTCCAAACAGCAATGTCACTCGACGGTCCACCGACACTCTCTGCCACAAGAGGATCACAGCGCATGCGATCAGCGGTATGATCACTGTGATCTTCCATGTGCCTGCCAGTACTGCCACACCGGCCGCCAGCAGCGCCCACAGGATCTGTCGGCGCTTCCCCCTGGATGCTGCCGCCAATTTCAGGAAAGCCAGTCCCAGGATTCCCATACCGAAGCTCATGGAATCCGTATAAAACACGGCAGTCATCCCCCACATCGGAAGCAGAAATACAAAGGCAAGCAGGATTGGAAATCTCCAGCAAGTATCCCCATTCCGTTCCGCAAGATAACCACAGGCACATGCCACCAGCATCACCAGAATTACATTCCGCAGCAAAACAAAATAAAACGGGGACACATCCATCAGCAATGCCATCCGAAACAGAACGGAAAGCAAAAGCATCGGCTTCAGATTATTCGAATAGGTCAAAAAATAATTGGTGTCTTCCAGTTCTCTCCCGTTCGCCAGATTCAGGGCATCCCGATAGACATAGGTGTAATCCAGCAGAGTATTCTCATTCCCCTGCCGGCTCAATGAAACCACATAAAGCAGCACCCCAAACAATACCAGCGCTACGGCATACAGCGAATTTCTCCGGCCTGTCACCGTATATATTTTATTCCATGCCGCACCGGCCGCCAGCAGCAACACTGTAGCAGCCGCCACCCCCAGAGCCATCTGCCATGGGATCAGATGATTCCCCGGATACCTGAGTACTGTCCACAACAGCAACAGCATAAAAGCGATGAGAATACTATAGGCACCTATGGACACTCCTTTATGAATTCTGCCTTCCCTTTTCATAAGGCGTTACCTCCGGTCACTCTTTCTCAATCAGCATTTTTCTGACGCAGCAAATCAAATTCCTGCGGCGGCATGGATAACTTTATCCACAGCACCTGCTTGGGATGGGGTGCACTGTCCACACTTTCTCCCTCCTCGGTGTACATAGCTTCCACCGTGACCGGTACATTGGTGCCGTCAGGCTTCATGATTTCTATGGAATCGCCCACGCAGAATTTGTTCCGCTGCTCGATCCGGCACAGAGAATCCTTTACTGCCTCCACAATTCCCAGATAAATATATTCGTTCACGTAAGTGTTATTATCATAGATCTGCGTATTTTCATCCGGCTTGCCGAAATAGAACCCCGTCGTAAACTGACGATAGGTACACTTTGATATCTCTGCCTTGTACCAGTCCATATTTTTCTCGTACAACTCCGGATCGGCAAAATAATCATCAATGGCCTTCCGGTAGGTTCTGGCTACCGTTGCCACATACAATGCGGTCTTCATACGCCCCTCGATCTTGAGACTGTCGATTCCTGCCTCCACCAGCTCCGGAATATGTTCGATCATGCACAGATCCTTGGAGTTGAAAATATATGTCCCCCGCTCATTCTCGTAGACCGGCAGATATTCTCCGGGACGGGTCTCCTCCACCACCGCATATTTCCAGCGGCAGGGATGTGTGCAGGCACCTCTGTTGGCATCTCTTCCTGTAAAGAAATTGCTCAGCAGACATCTGCCGGAATAAGAGATACACATTGCCCCGTGGACAAAACTCTCAATCTCCATTTCCGCAGGAATCTTCTCCCGGATTCCCTTGATCTCTACCAGTGACAGCTCTCTGGCAGACACCACTCTTTTGGCTCCCAGCTTCCACCAGAACAGATATGTCTCATAATTGGTATTGTTGGCCTGCGTAGAAATATGCACCTCCACCTGGGGCCAGACTTCTTTGGCGATCATGAACATTCCCGGATCGGAAATGATCAGCGCATCCGGCTGCTCCGGCTTCATATCCCGCAGCTCGGCAAAATATTTTCTGGCTCCCTCGAGATCATAATTGTGCGCCAGAATATTGGCCGTCACATAAACCTTCACTCCATGTGCATGGGCGAATGCAACTCCTTCCGCCATTTCTTCACTGCTGAAATTTTTTGCCTTGGCCCGCAGTCCAAAAGCTTCTCCGCCGATATAAACAGCATCCGCGCCAAAAATAACAGCCGTTTTTAATACTTCCAGGCTGCTGGCCGGGATTAAAAGTTCCGGTTTTTTATATGTCATTTTATTTCTCCTCTTTTTCTGCAACAGATTCTCTTTCCTGATAAGCACACCATGTCAGATTTAGCGGAAGCATTATCATCACCGGCAGCATATAGCGCAGTTCTCCGTTGACCGGGGAAAGAATGCATACCGCAAACACCAGCAGTGTGGGTACTATCAGCAAAATCCGCTTTCCCTTTTTCGATCCCAGCAGATACACCACATATCCCAGCAGCAGGTATCCGTGAAATCCCGCATTATACAACAGGGAGATCAGCGGGAATTGTGTTACAAAATGTATCATGCCGATCAGAAATTCTCTCATGCCTTTCAGCTGTGGAGGAAATCCTATTTCCATATAGAACTCTTCCATCGAAAGCTGCTCTCTGCCAACCGTAGTCTCTATGATCGGCGTTCCCAGTCTGTCCTTCCGGTCCGTATAAAAATATCCGTAAGTCTGGTTAAAAAATGCCTGGAAATAAGTATCCGGATGCTTGCAGAACTGTGCAAACCAGACTTTAAAATAATTCTTCAGTTGTTCCTTCGTGGGATGGGATATCATCTGGTCTTTGGCCGCATCGGATATCTCCGGTGAATAATGTGCCGTTCCCATCTGATCATAGTCATCAAACAATTCCGACAGAATCGCCCGTTCTTCCTCCGTGACCTCTGCTCCGTGATCCCTCTGGTATCTTGCCGTCTGTTGAATAGGGGCCGATAGTCCTTCCGCCAGTCTCCCCTCTTCAATATCATGTGCCGGCATATATATCTGCTCTATATAGAACAGGATCATAAAACCGGTTACTGCTGTAAACAAGTATAATTTCCACTGCTTTTTATGATAGAAAAACAGACAGATCAGCGCACCCACCAAAAGGTATCTGCCTTCTTTTCTGCAGAGTGTCATACCGCAAGAAGCACAGAGAAATACGATCTGTTTCCACCATTTTTTCTTTTCCGTTCCATCTACCAGGATATCCGCAAATGACACTCCAAAATACAACAGGCTGATATAGTACTGTGCATCCTTCACCATAGTAAATCCCCACATAGGAAATAGCGGAAACACAGTAAGAAACAGAAGTCCGAACCAACGGATCCAGACCGGAGCTTTCATTTTTTTCATAACGCAGACTAGATATGAGATTCCAACTGCCTGCAATATGGACTGTATCAAAGTATAGGTAAAAATTCCAAGATTGTCGGATCCCAGTACGACTCTTCCGAAAGCCAGGCATCTTCCCATGATTGCTGTGGATACCACCGGGTGTTTATTGCTGTTTTCAATAATTCCCATGTACCTCCACACCTGTTCAAATGCATCCGCCTGAATCGGTCCCGGGAAAAAACTTATCATATAGGGCAGCGCACACAGCATTGCTATGGCAAAAGTACTCCAGAAGGGATGGGCTTCGAAAATAAAATTCTCTATTTTCCCCTTTATTTCTCTCCTGCGCACTCCTTCCCAATGTTCCGACACATAGGCTCCCAACGCAATGAGACTCTCATACAGGTTGTAATAACCGGCCATCACCACCAGCGCCAACAGGAACTGAGCAAAGTTTCCAAACACATAGTTCCAGCTGCCCTGCTCATGATAGCTTGTCCCCATTACTGTAGTAACCGCAAAAAAGGCACACAAAACATGCAGCCATCTGTTTTTTCTCAGAGCTTCGTCCTTCGTGATCCAGCATACTGCTCCCACACCCATGGTCAGAAAAACCATTTCCACATGCAGACCGTCCAATCCGTCACTCAATGTTGTCAGACAGCCCGGTGTCAACGCAAATATCATGAATAAGATCCGGAAAAACCATCCAACGTTTTTCCATTTACTGTTTTCCTTAAGCAACTGTTTCATCTGCTGTACCCTTCTTATTTCTCCAATATTTGAACGCTTTATTCATAGTTTCCAAAAGAATGAGATAAATCAAAGCATTTCCCAGCCAGTAACCACCTATTATGATCACTTTATCCGGATGTATCTTATAATAATATCTGGTCGTAGCCTGTGCATCTTCCGCAGCAAACAACCCGCCGTTCCTTTCAAGACGTATATTCTCCGGGGCCACACCGTTTCCATGTTCCGCATACATAAACCGGATATTGCATTCTGCGGCTTCCGGTATTGTAAGCGTCCAATGATATGTCTGTTTTCCGGAAAGTGACACCCCCAGGGGAAGTGCGTAGAAATGATCCGCACTCATACTTCCGAGAGGAAAATCCTGTGACATCAGCTCTGTATTCTTTTCATCATATAGTACAAAATGCAATACCTGATCTGTCACCGCTTCCTGCTCAAATCCCAGCGCAAATTCTATCTGATCCAATCTGGAATACAGCGGCTTAAAATACTGTGTGATCTCCGTCAGTTCCGTGATGGGCTCACTATACACACTGTATTCACTGTAAGAGCTGCTCATATAGTTATTATACACCAGGTATCCCGGCCAGATGGCTAATTCCAGTGCAATGAGCAGCACCGTCAGCAGACCTTTTCCTATGACCTCTGCCTTGTTGATTTTCTTTTTCTTTTGACCCGACTTCATATGTATTTCTCCTTACTGTGATCATTGTATTCCCGGCAATTTATAATGTACTTTATCTTCTATCTGTGATAAACTATTAACCATCATATTATAATATATAAGGATACACGAGATGAAGAATTTATGCAAACAAAACTGGTATCAGATCACATTACTTTTTCTGTTTTGTGTCACAGTATTTTTAAGATTCTATAAACTGACCGTTTTACCGGATGTTTTACATATAGACGAAGCTGCTCTTGGATATAACTCCTGGTGTCTGGCCAATTACGGTACCGATCGTTATCTCAATGTGCTGCCTTTCTATCCGCAGAATTTTTACGGTGGCCAAAGCCCTCTCTATACTTACCTTGTCGTATTGCTGATCAAGTTTTTCGGGAAGGGGAATCTGTCCGTTTTTCTGGTAAGATTTCCTGCTGCCTTTGCCAGTCTTCTTCTGTGGATCACCGGCACCAGGAGCATGTCCCTTATCTTTGATAATAAAAAAATCACCCTCGCTGCTGCTCTTTTTCTGTGTTTCTGCCCGTATTTTGTGATGTCCGGACGTTATGCCCTGGACTGCAATCTGATGTTGTGCTGCATTTCCTGTTCTGTTCTTGTACTGCTTTTGTATTTGAAAACAGGAAAACTGCATACTTTACTTCTGTCCGGAGTCTGCTTCGGTATCAGCTTGTACTCTTATGCATTGAGTTATCTGATCATACCTATTTTTCTGGTTCTGATCTCTCTTTACATGCTTTACCATAAAAAAATCACGTTTCCCAGAATACTGTTGTGGGCGGTCAGTGCCTGCATTACGGCATTGCCCGTGATCCTTTTTGCCTACACACTTCTCTTCCATGCAGAGCCAATTCATTTTCTCGGCTTTACAATTTCTCCTATTTCCGGCAACCGCATGGATGAAATTTCTTTTTCCTCATTGGGTGCAAATCTGTGGAACAATCTTAAGATCACTCTGACATACAGTATTTATCCTATGGATTCCGTGGATAAATTCTATACCTTATACCCGGTTTCCATCCCTTTTATCCTGTTGGGAATGTTATGTTCCGTTTATGACTTCGGAAATTCCTTCCGGACACGCTGTTTTCATTCCGGCACAGTATATCTGTTCTATTTCATCAGCTGCTCCTTTGTGGTTGCTCTGACACCTACAGATCATCTATATCGTGCCAACAGCATCTATATCTGTTATCTGTTCTTTTTTCTCCGTGGTATCCGGGCATGTTGCGATTTTCTTACCGTTTACCGGAAAGCATTTCTGAGCATTCTGGCTTATGGCTATGTGCTGTGGATTGCTTCGTTTATGCGTTACTATTACACTATATATTCCGTGCTGGATCTGCATACCTATGCAAATTCCTTCTATTTTGCCGATATTTCCGACATTGTCACCTATATTGATGAAAATCTCGGGGATAAAGAGATCTATGCGGACTGCGTTGATGTAGAGGAGTTTTTGTATTTTTATTATCCTATTTCTCCTTATGAGCGCGTTCCCCTGTCCGCCCGGGAAGAAGACGGTGAAATCCCCAAGCATTATATACTGAATGCTTCCACTCCGCTCTCTCCTTCCGCAGCCTACATTGTCCGCAAAGAAAATCAGGAATTTATTTCTTATCTGAACGATTCCGGACTTTCCTGCCATACGGTAGAATTTTCACCGTATTACTTATTTTATTTTGATTGATTGCGAGGTATCCACAAATGAAGGATCTGAAATCTCTGGTGAAAAAATACTGGTATTCCGCAGCCATCCTGCTGTTGTTTCTCATTGCGGTCTTCCTGCGCGTTTATCGTCTGGAAAGCCTGCCTGACGTTCTTCATATCGATGAAGCAGGACTGGGTTATAATGCCTGGTGTCTGGCTCATTACGGAACCGACCGGTATCTCAATGTACGCCCTTTTTACCCTCAGAATTTTTATGGTGGTCAGAGTCCTCTTTATACCTACTTACTGGCTCTGCTGATCCGGACAGTCGGACAGGGCAGCCTGTCTCTTACGCTTCTCAAAATTCCCGCCGTCCTTGCAAGCCTGTTGCTGTTTTTTGTCGGGACCAAAAGTATCCGTCTGGTGTTCGATGATCAAAAATGGAGTATTGCTGCTACTTTCCTGTTGGCAGTCTGCCCCTATTATATCATGTCCGCCCGTTTTGCCCTGGACTGTAATCTTATGTTGTGCTGCTCAGCTGTAGCATTGCTGTTTCTCATCCGTTTCACACAGACTAAGACCCTTCGGAACCTTATATTATCCGGAGTCTTTTTTGGTATCACGATGTATTCGTATGCACTGAGTTACTTCCTGATCCCTATTTTTCTGATCTGCATTTCCCTGTATCTGCTATACACGAAAGAAATATCCTTCCGCCGGGTTCTGCTCTGGGCTGCATGTGTATGTATTACAGCTCTGCCCGTAATATTATTTGTATGCTCCCTGTTATTCCACTGGGAAACCATTCATTTTCTGGGGCTTACCATATCTCCCATCGCCTCCGAGCGCATGTCCGATGTGGGAGTCACTTCTTTCTGGGAAAATATAAAAGATATCATAAAGATTACCTTGACATGTGGTTCCTACCGTTTAGATGCCGTACCTAAATTTTACACGCTTTATCCCTTATCCATTCCTTTTATTGTTCTGGGATTTATCGGTGCAGTTTACAGTTTTCTTGTCTCTCTGTACAAGCGGACTTTTCAGGCCGACAGTATCTATCTGCTGTTCTTTCTCAGCGGTCTCATCACCATTGGTCTGTCCGGATCCGGCTATGTCTACCGGGCTAACAGTTTCTTTATCTGTTATCTCTTCTTCCTGATAAAAGGACTTTTCCTTTGCTGCCGTTTCCTGTCCTCTTATCACACAGGCTTTATGCTCCTTTTGTCCGCCGGTTATCTCTTATGGTGCATTTCTTTCTGCAGCTTTTATTTCCGGGTCTATACCATGACCGACGTCTGCCCGAATTATCTGTATTCCATCTCCTTCCGGGAGTGTGTGGATGATGTGAATCTCAACCTGGATTATGCGGATCTCTATGTGGATCTGGTCAACATGAAGGAGTTTTTCTTCTTTTATTATCCCGCATCTCCTTATGATACTCAGGATGAAGAAACCTTTACCGACGGTATACACACTTATCATTTTCTCACCGACTATTCCACGGAGATCAGTCCTTCTTCCGTCTATGTGGTATACAAAAAGAACAATGAATTCCTGCAGAATCTGTCAGAGTCCGGACTGGCTTACCAGACCTGGGAATACCCGTATTATTATGTTATTTATTTTGAGTAACCGTGCTTTCCTCTTTCTTCGTACTCAGTGTCACTCCATCACCTACCGGCAGGATCACCGTCTCCAGTTCCGGATGATGTTTCAATTCATACAGATATTCCCGCATCCTTGCATGAATGGTCCGGTTCCTTCTGGTTACGGCAAAACGGGATTCTATGATATCACCGTCCTGTAATACGTTGTCGGAGATCAACAGTCCGCCGGGGGGCAACAGGCGTAAGATATCCGGCAGGAAATGAATGTACTGTCCCTTCGCCGCATCCATAAAGATCACATCATAGGTGCCTTCCAGTTCCCGCAGGATCTCCGTAGCATCACCCTCCAGCAGAGTGATCCGGTCTTCCCTGCCTGCCTTACGGAAGTTCTCTTTTGCAATAGGAATTCTTTTCTCATATTTTTCGATCGTCGTGATATGACAATCCTCCGGTGCATATTCACTCATCAGTAACGCAGAAAAGCCGATAGCAGTCCCGACTTCCAGGATGCTCTTCGGCTTTGTAAATTTCAGCAGAAATTTCAGCAGACTTTGCATGGATCTGCGTATGATGGGAACCTGTGTCTCCAGAGCGAATTTTTCAATCTCATTCAGCCACGCCGGATTCCCGCTGTCCAGGGAATCGATAAACGCGGACATTCTCTCGTCTATGATCATACTGTTCCTCATTTCACACTTTACTGTGCAACTGCAGTTGCATCCTGTGTCTCACCGGTAATCGCACTGCCGTTGTCTATAGTCTCCACTGTCTCTTCCGTTGCGCTTTCCGTCTGTCCGGCCATGACTTCCATCATCTCTTCTGCGGTCATGGCTGTACTCAATTCGTAGGTTCCGGGCTTCCAGTCCTTTTTATACTCGGATAGCAGATACTGTAATGCGAACAGTCTGCTGTCACGTGTCAGGCCCTTTTCCTGCATAATTGTGCCAATCTCCGTTGCGGACATGTCCGAGGTCAGGGTTACTGTGATCTTACGTCCCTCTCCGCCAGAGACCGCCGGTTCTGTGAAAATACGATAACCATAGTCGTAGCATGTAGACGCTCCGGTGTACACCAGATATACCACGATCACTGCAAATGCCACTTTTAAGATAGCGCCCAATACGGCACCTGCCAAATTTGCTGCCTTCATGTGTTCTGTCCTTTCTTATCCAAGTAATCCGCATTTCGATCCATACATTCGCAAAATCGTCTCTTCGAGACTTTCCTTTTGCTCACTCAAAATGCATCTGATCGGTAACGTAAAGTCCGATCTCCTGCATCATACGGCAAAATGCCAGCTCCGCCGCCAGAAAATCCGACACCAGTGGATTCTCCCGGAAAGCTTCGTTTTCTCTGGTAAACTGATCCAGCTTATCAAAGTTGGTGTCCTTGCTGGTCTGCAATTCAAAATTTCTGGTCCGGAATTCATCGATCTGTCTCTTAAGTTCCGATTGTTCCTTCACGCGGGCCAGCTGCTTCTGATATTCCAGATAAGCGTCGGTATTACGAATCGCCTGTACCATCTGCTCTACAGCCTGATTTACATTTTCGTCCGATGTAATCTTCATCTGCTTACGACCTTTCCAGCAATCGCTGCTATTACACTTCCATAATGATTGGAAGGATCATGGGACGTCTCTTGGTCTTCTTCCATACATAATCGCTGAGGACATCCTTGGTGGTGGTCTTCAGTTTACCCCAGTCCGTAATTCCCTTATCCAGACATGCCTGCAGCGCATCATCCACGGTGCGTCTGGCTTCCTCGATAAGTTCATCGGATTCCTTCACATATACAAAACCTCTGGATACAATGTCGGGACCTGCTACCAGTTCTCCACTGGCCTTGTCCAGACTCATGACCACGATCATAATACCATCTTCTGCCAGATGCTGTCTATCTCTCAATACTACATTTCCGACATCACCGACACCCAGACCGTCGACCAGAATAGCTCCTACGGGTACTCTGCCGTTGACCTTGGCCTGTTCCTCGCTGACTTCCAATACATCTCCGGAGGACAGGATGAAGATATTGTCCTTACTGATGCCCAGACTCTCTGCAATCTTGGCCTGTGCCTTCAGATGCTTGTATTCACCATGCACGGGTACTGCGTACTTCGGATGGATCAGGGTATAGATCAGCTTGATCTCTTCCTGGCAGGCATGTCCGGATACATGAGCATCCTGGAAAATAACATCTGCGCCTTTGCGGAGCAGCTCGTTGATGATCTTGGTGACGGACTTTTCATTGCCCGGGATAGGGTTGGAGGAGAAGATTACGGTATCTCCCGCACCGATCGTGATCTTACGGTGCATATTGTTGGCCATACGGGACAGGGCTGCCATACTTTCGCCCTGGCTTCCGGTGGTGATAATCACCTGCTGCTCATCGGGATAATTCTTCATCTGATCCAGATCCACCAGTGTATTCTCGGGAATATTGATGCACTCCAGCTTGATGGCGGTATCCAGGATATTTACCATACTGCGGCCTTCCACAGCCACTTTACGGCCAAATTTGTATGCCGTATTGATGATCTGCTGTACACGATCCACGTTGGATGCGAAAGTTGCCACGAAAATTCTGGTGTTCTTATGTTCTTCAAATAAAGTATCAAAGGTCTTACCCACTGTTTTCTCAGAAGGGGTAAAGCCGGGACGCTCTGCATTGGTGGAGTCGCACATCAGTGCCAGTACACCCTTTTTGCCGATTTCTGCAAAACGCTGCAAATCAATAGCATCTCCATATACCGGTGTGTAGTCTACCTTAAAGTCTCCGGTGTGCACCACAATACCGGCAGGGGAATAAATGGCCAGTGCTGCGGCATCTACGATACTGTGATTCGTCTTGATGAATTCCACACGGAAATCGCCCAGATTGATGGACTGACCGAACTTCACTACTTTACGCTTGGTCTTCTTCATGAGATTGTGCTCGGTCAGCTTGTTCTCGATAATACCCATGGTCAGGCGGGTAGCGTAGATGGGAACATTAATATCCCGCAGCACATAAGGCAGTGCTCCGATATGATCCTCATGTCCGTGGGTGATGACAAAACCCTTTACCTTGTCGATATTGTCCTTCAGATAAGTCACATCCGGGATGACCAGATCGATTCCCAGCATATCATCTGCAGGGAAAGACAGACCACAGTCCACCACAATAATACTGTCCTCATACTGGAAGGCAGTAATGTTCATACCGATCTGCTCCAGGCCTCCCAAAGGAATGATCTTCAGACCTGAAACGTTACTATTCTCTTTTTTCTTTTTCAACGAAATTACCTCCAAATTCTATACGTCTATACATCTTGCTTCGTGTATGTATTCCGGCGTTAGAATGAGATAGTATGCTCTGCAAACAAAGATCTGTGATCTCACGCCTGCTCCTTCCGGCTCTCCTCTCAAAGACTCCCGTGGAGATCAGACATCCCAGATCTTACGATTCCATCAAAATAACGGCATCTCTCATGCCCTTCGTGTATTCCCTGTCACTTTTGGCACAAAACCATTATATGCTGAAACCGGCAAAGCCTCCAATATCCCTCTCTGCCAATCATACAAATCATATATAAATATAAGACCGTCCTTCTCGCAGGACCGCCTGTATTTATCATATATCAAGGTCATAAGCCTGAAAACACAACGTGCTTGCACGGGAGTGATTTTATGGCTTAATGACCTGCCCCAATATGATCTAAATTAAATCAACGTCCTCTAACATATCCGCAAATACTCCGGATACCGCTTCCAGTTCTTCATCATCGGAGACTACATCATAAATGCTCTCTTCTTCACCATCCTGAGACATATCCTTCAGGATCAGGGCATCTCCATCGCCCTCTTCCACATCGGTTACCAGGATGTAATTGTGTCCACCGATCCTGGTCTGTTCCAGTACATAAAATTCTACAGGTTCTTCGCCTTCGGGGCGAAATGTGATCTTTTCCAATTTACTCATTCTGTTTCCTTTTTCTTCTCATTGTTTCTGCGATCCAGATAGCCCTGCAGGATCAGAGTAGCTGCGATCATATCCACGTAATCCTTACGGTTCTCACGGCGGATTCCCGCTTCCATCATGGCTTTGTCCGCTGCCACAGTCGTCAGTCTCTCATCCCAGAAATATACCGGGAGACCGGTCCTGCGCTCCAGCTTGTCCTTGAACTCTTTGGTCAGTTCCACGCGGACACCTTCGGTATCGTTCATGTTCTTGGGAAGTCCCAGTACGATCTCTTCCACTTCATTCTCGACGATCAGTTCCTCGATCCGGGCCAGCGTCTGTCGTAATTTATTCTCTTCTTTGCGGCGAATGATCTCCACACCCTGCGCTGTTAAGAGCAGACTGTCACTGATCGCCACGCCCACGGTACGTGAGCCGAAATCCAAACCCATGATACGCATGTGGGTCCTCCTGATAGTTGTGATTATTTCCAGTGTTTGGTCCTGATATACTCCGTGAGCAGTTCTTCTACCAATTCATCCCGTTCCACCTTCATGATCAGGCTGCGGGCATTCTTATGGCTGGTAATATAAGTGGGGTCTCCGCTCATAATATAACCAACGATCTGATTCACAGGGTTATATCCCTTCTCTGTCAGTGCCTCATATACGGTAGCAAGCACCAGCTTTACGCCGGTCTCAGGTTCTGTCTCTACCTTGAAGTATTGTGTATTTCCTAAGTCCTGCATACGATCCTCTTTTTCTGCCATAGGGCAAATCTTTCCGTTATGCCTTATATTACCGCATTTACTTTGAAAATTCAAGGGGTGATAGTAATAGGATTTCATCCGTCAAAAACCCCTGTACCCTGCCGCATATCACGGTATTTGCAACATTTTTTTTATTTTCCTTCACAGAGACAGCCAGTTTGACATAATCTCTTGTATGTCCCAGCAGGTATTCCGTTCCGCCGATCTCCTTGGTCTCCTCCAGAAGCACCTCCGCCTCCCGTCCCACATAGTGGGTCCGGAACTGCTTCGACTGTTCCTTCTCCATAGCCAGAAGTTCCGCACTTCTGGTGGTCTTCACGGGATCCGGCACCTGATGAGACATCACGGCCGCTCTGGTGCCTGCCCGTTTGGAATACTTGAAAATATGCATCTCGAAGAATTGAATCCGGTCTAAAAATTCCTTTGTCTGCGCAAACTCTTCCTCAGTCTCCCCCGGGAAACCCACAATGACATCTGTGGTGATGGCGGGATGGTCAAATACCTTACGAAGCAGCGCAACACTCTCCGCATATTCTTCGGAAGTATATTTACGGTTCATACGGCGTAGCGTGGCATCACAGCCGCTCTGCAAGGACAGATGGAAATGGGGACACAGCTTCGGCAGTGCCGCCATTCTGGCTGCCGTCTCCTCCGTAATAATACGGGGTTCCAGGGAACCGATACGGATCCGCTCAATCCCTTCAATAGTATGGATCCGTTCCAGCAGATCGATCAGCTTACTGCTGCCGGAATAATCTCTTCTTTCCTCGTCTTCTTTTAATACAGAAACGCTTTCTCCCCGCTTCCAGGCCTCCTCGTCGAAATCAATGCCATAAGAACTGATATGGATACCTGTCAGTACGATCTCCCGGTATCCGTTCTGTGCCATGCCGGTGATCTCCCGGATGATATCCTCCGCCCTGCGGCTGCGGACCCTGCCTCTGGCATAGGGGATAACGCAGTAAGAGCAGAACTGATTGCATCCGTCCTGAATTTTAATATAGGCCCGGGTGTGCTCTGCCGTCTGTTTCAGAGTCATTTCTTCATATTCCGCGGTATGGTTAATATCTATGACAGTAGTGTCATGCAGAGTCTTGTCCACACCATGTCCGGCATTTTCTGCATTCTCCGCCACCGCATCTTCCTGTTCCAGATCCCGTAAATACTCCTCCAGAATGGATGCCAGATCCTTCTTGCGGTTGTTGCCGATCGCCAGATCAATGCAGGGATCCTGCTCCACATCTTCCCTTCCGGTCTGCACGTAGCATCCCACAGCCACCACCAGTGCCGCCGGATTTTTCTGCTTCGCACGATGAAGCATCTGTCTGCTTTTCCGGTCTGCAATATTGGTAACTGTGCAGGTATTTACGATGTAAATATCCGCGATTTCATCAAATGGTACAATAGTATAACCTTTTTCTTGTAACATTTGTTGCATTACTTCTATTTCATAGGAATTAACCTTACATCCAAGGTTGTGTAATGCTACACTTTTCATAGGATTCCTCACTTTTTTTGTATTGTTTTCGTCTTGACTTTTGCTCGTTCAGCCATTAATATGAAGTCAGAAGGTATGACACACATTAAGGAGGTAGTCAACATGAAGACAGTTCAGATTTCTTTAAATTCTATTGATAAGGTAAAATCTTTCGTAAACGATATTACTAAGTTCGATTATGATTTCGATCTTGTATCCGGCAGATACGTAATTGATGCAAAGTCCATCATGGGTATCTTCAGCCTGGATCTTTCCAAGCCTATCGACCTGAACATCCATGCAGAGGATGGCGCTGATGAGGTTCTGGAAGTATTAAAGCCTTATCTGGTATAAGTTACCGATTCGGAATTCCGAATACATAGTAAAACAGAGAACACCTTGAGAGACGCAATCCTCTTGAGGTGTTTTTTATATGCCATTTCAAAAAAGTAACTATTCAGTACCTCTGTTTCCCCGGTTCTGAATAGTTACTCTGCATTCGCACTTATGCTTCCGCAATGATCAGTTCTTTGGTCTCCAGTGCGGTCTTCACCAGTTCGTCGATCTTCTCATCCAGATTGTGTTCATGTCTGCGGATCACCTTCACGTTCGGTTTCGTCACGGGATGTTTTGCCACGAAGATGGTACAACAATCTTCATAGGGCAGAATGGAAGTCTCATAAGTCCCGATCTTCTCGGATACTTCTACGATCTCCTGCTTGTCAAATCCGATCAGTGGACGGTAGACCGGCAGCTCACATACTTCATTGGTAGCGATCAGGGAATTCATGGTCTGGGATGCCACCTGTCCGATGCTCTCACCGGTGATCAGGCCCAGGCACTCAGTCTCTTTCGCGATCTGTTCCGCAATCCGCATCATATAACGGCGCATGATAATGGTCAGTTCCTCATGAGGACATTTCTCATAAATATATAACTGAATATCGGTAAAATTGATCACATGCAGATAGATCGGTCCGGTGTAACGGGCAACGATCTTCGCCAGATCCACTACTTTCTGCTTCGCACGCTCACTGGTGTAAGGCGGTGCATGGAAATATACCGCATCGATCTTGACGCCTCTCTTGGCGATCATATAACCTGCCACGGGAGAATCAATACCACCGGAGAGAAGCAGCATTCCCTTGCCACCGGTACCTACGGGCATTCCTCCGGGACCGGGCAGGATCACGGAGTAGATATAGATTTCTTCACGGATCTCAATGTTCAGCATAATATCGGGATGATGTACATCCACCTTCATATTGGGATAAGCCTTCAGGATAGCTTCTCCCATATCCATGTTGATGGTCATGGAATCCTTGGGGTAATTTTTCCGGGCACGTCTCGCTGCCACCTTGAACGTCTGATTGCAATCGGGATATACTTTTGCAATGTAGTCAATCACGGTCTCACACAGCTTCTCAAAGCCCTCATCCTGTACGTGCACTACCGGGCAGATTCCGGAGATTCCGAAGACTCTTTGTAAGTGTGCCACAACTTCATCGTAGTCAAATTCTGACTCTGCATCTACGAAGATACGGCCCTGTGTCTTGTGCACCAGGAATTCTCCCTCACACTTTTTCAGTGCATACTTAATCTGGCGTACCAGAGCATCTTCGAACAGGTAACGGTTCTTTCCCTTAATGCCGATCTCGGCATATTTTATCAAAAATGATGTAAACACGTTCGTTTCCTTTCTGAGTGTTTCTCAAATCGCTTATCTGCGACTGTATCTGCGTAACATAGGTACTATATTGTACAATGCCTGGAGACATACGTCAATCTCTTCTTCCGTGGTAAATACGGAAAAACTGAAACGTATGGTGGAATCCAGCAGGGATTTATCGATGCCGATGGCTTTCAGTGTAGCGGAAGGCTGCGGCTTGTGTGCAGAGCAGGCGCTTCCTGCAGAAACATAGATTCCCTTGTCCTCCAGTGCATGCAGGAGCACTTCACTTCTGACGCCGGCAAAAGATACGCTGACAATGTGTGCCGCCGTACCCTCTCCATAAGGAGCATCCGGCAAAAGTCCGTTGACCTTCACCTGATCCAGTCTTTCCACACCTTCAATGAATCGTTTCTTGCAGGCGCAGAGTCTGGCATGATCCTCATCAAAATGACTATAGAGCATTTCCGCTGCTTTTGCAAGTCCCGCAATACCGGGCACATTCTCGGTACCGGAGCGGAGATTCTGCTGCTGTCCGCCACCGAATACGATGGGCTGGATCTTCACCCGTTCCCCTACATACAGCAGTCCGACGCCCTTCGGTCCGTGGATCTTGTGTCCACTGACGGACAGCAGATCAATGTGCATCTTCTTGGGATAGATCCGGGATTTTCCGAATCCCTGTACCGCATCCACATGGAACAGCGTATCGGGGTTCATCTGTTTGATCAGTGCTCCGGCCTCTTCAATGGGCTGCAGGGCACCGATCTCATTATTGGTATGCATAATGGATACCAGAATCGTCTCCGGTGTCATGGCTCTGCGAAGGTCTTCCAGCCGGATACGGCCACAGGAATCCACCGGCAGATACGTGACACGGTATCCCTGGCTTTCCAGATAGCGCATCGTCTGTAAGATTGCGGGATGTTCCACCTGTGTCGTGATCAGGTGATTGCCTCTACGGCAGTTCGCCAGTGCACAGCCGATCAGTGCCATATTGTCCGATTCCGTTCCTCCTGAGGTAAATAACAGTTCCCTCTCCTCCACCTTCAGAATCCTTGCCAGAGTCTCCTTGGCATAGCGGAGGTATTTCTCTGCCTCCACTCCCTTCATATGCAGGCTGGATGGATTACCGTAATCTTCACACATGATCTTCGTCATCAACTCTGCCACTTCCGGGAATGTCCTTGTGGTAGCGGAATTGTCCATATAGACTTCCATTCTCTTCTTCTCCTTGCTATCTATCTCTTCAGTAACTATTCAGCGCCCTATTCGCCAAATCGACTCTTCCGGGCTTTCCTTTTGCTCTGAATAATTACTATATTCTTCTTATGATTAAAATATGCCGCAGGCAGGCGATCCGTGCCGTCCGCTGTCTAATTTTCCAACTGATACATCAGCCATGCGATAGTCGTAAATCCGGCCGTCTCCGTCCGCAGGATCCGTTTTCCCAAAGTGATCGGTTGAATTCCCGCCTCCGTGGCAAGTCTTATCTCCTCCGGATCAAATCCGCCCTCCGGGCCGATGAAAATAGCAATCTGCTGTCCGGGTCTTGCGCTTTCGATGAGCTGTTTCGTCTGTGGCATTCCTTCCGCCAGCTCGTAGGGCACCAGTTTCAGATCCATTTCAGAAGCCGTTTTCACCGCCTGCACATAACTCATAACCGGTGCCACCGTGGGGATCACGCCACGCTTACTCTGCTTGGCTGCTGCCTCCGCAATTCCCTGCCAGCGTTTGATTTTTGCATCCGCTTTTTTCTCATCCAGCTTGACCACGCAGCGCTTCATGGACACCGGGATCACCTGAAAGGCTCCCAGTTCCACGGCCTTCTGGATGATGAGCTCCATCTTGTCCGCCTTGGGCAGTCCCTGGAACAGGTAGATCTTCGCTGGAAGCTCTACTCCGTCTTCCTTGATAAAACGAAGCTCCAGACGGACACAGTCCTCTTCCAGTGCAAGGATCCCACAGCGATATTCCTTCCCGTCGATTCCATTGCTGACAGCCACTTCTTCGCCGGGGCGCATCCGCAGTACATTTTTGATATGATTCACATCGGTTCCCCGGATGATAACGCTCTTCGCTGCCACGTCGATCTGTTCCGGTTCTACAAAAAACTGATACATAGAAACTCCTATTTTAAGCACTTAATTCTTTCTTGCGGTAACGCTGACCCATTCTCCCTGGTAGGTCACTTCCAGTACTTCCAATCCAGCGGCCTTCACAGCCTCCACCACGGTCTGCTCCTTGTCATCAATGATGCCAGAGGTGATGTAGATACCGCCCTTCTTCAGCTGATGTACGATGACAGGAGTCAACGGTACCAGTACATCTGCCAGAATATTGGCCACCACGATATCATAACACTCATAGCCTACCTTGTCCTGCACTTCTTTGTCTGTAATGATATTGCCGATCATCATGTCAAACTGTGCCGGATCGATTCCATTCACTTCGCAGTTCTGTGCCACAGCTTCCACAGCACAGATATCCAGATCGGTTCCCACGGCATGTTTTGCCCCGAACATGAGGGATAAAATTGCCAGAATACCGCTGCCGGTGCCGACATCCAAAAGCTCTGTCTCAGGAGTGATGAACTTACGCAGCTGACGGATACACAGCTGTGTGGTCTCATGCATACCGGTGCCAAATGCCGTACCGGGATCGATATGAAGCACCATCTTGTCAGTATCTTCCGGTTTGATATTTTCCCAGGAAGGGATCACCAGGATATCATCGATATAGAACTGGTGGAAATACTGTTTCCAGTTGTTGATCCAGTCAATGTCCTCCGTCTCATCTACCACAACAGAAGCCTCGCCGATATCCATAAACTGGCGTAAGTCTTCCAGTTCCCGCTTTACATCCGCAAGTACAGCTTCGGTCGTGGTCTTCTCCCCGGCCACTTCCAGACTGCCGTCCTCTTTTTCCTCTACAAAAAAACTTAAATAGGCAATGCCGTCATCCTCCGGTCCGTCCGGCAGGATATCTACAAACATCTGCTCCTTCTCCATGGCGGTCAGGGGCACCTTGTCTTCGATCTGTGCCCCTTCCAGTCCGAGATCGTACAGGGTGCTGATAATAATATCTTCCGCTTCCGTTACCGTCTTTATTCTGAATTTAACCCACTTCATTGTTCTTTTTTTCCTTTCTTTTCCATTGTTCCAACACAGCATATATCATTGCAGCCACTATTGCAATAAAACTGTCGATTTCCAATACGCTGACCGCATCCAGCTTCTCTCTCCAGGTGTACCGGTTCAATGCCTGTCCGTCCACAGTTGCTTCATGTACCACCAGTTGCTGATTTTCCGGTACATGCGCCTTTTCCGTAGTAGTATATACTACCTGCGGCAGATTCTCGGAAATACTTTGATTCACGATCCGGTATTCATACAGGGCACCTTTTTTCAATCGGGTCTCAATGACCGCCGGAAAAAAAGTCACCGGTTCCATGGCATCATAAGGAATCACACCTTCATATATCTTCTGATCCTCTTTCCATATCTCCAGACCCAGAAGTCCGTTCCGTTCTTCCTCCTGATTATAGTTCACCGCGATTTCCAGTGTTTTCAGAAAATCTGTCTCCGCAACAAAATACTGCGAAGCATATTCTCCCACCTGCAGGGGCTCTGTATATCCATAATCCTCACTTAAGGAACTGTCCTTTTTATCTTCACGGATTCCTCCATACGGCCATACAAACAACATGGAAAGTATCGCTGCCAGCAGGACTCCTCTTTCCACCCATTTAATCATTTCCCGTTTCCTCCGTTATGTTCACCTTTAAAATATCAAAATCCGTATTCCCATCCATATACTGAAATCCATAATGTCCCATATTTTCATAGGTTACGGTATATTTATCCGATTCCTCCAGCAGATGTCCGAAACACTGGAAATACCAGACTCTTTTCCCCACCAGTTCTTCCAGATCCGGCACCTCTTCCATGGTATAAAAGATCTGGTCCGGCATATAGCATCCGAATAGCTGTCCGAAGCGGGAATCCGTATCGTAGACGACCACATCTCCCGGCTCCATATTCTCCGCTATAAATGCCTTCGTCTCTTCCAGATATGAGATTGTACCATATTCTTCATGATAAGAGATTCCGTAGGCCGACACTCCCATCCACACAGTGAAGGACAGACAGGCGATCCATTCCTGTAAATTGATCCTGGATAAAATGATAGCCATTCCCAGCCAGAACAATCCCATGCTATGCATAACATGGCGGTAGGTAAAAAAGTGGGACGCGTGTAATGCCAGCAGCGCCGCCATCAAATAGCTTACTGGGAAAATACAGGTACACAGAACCGCAAAAACACCGTTTCTTCTCCCCAGCCGCTTCCAAAAGAGGATCGCACAGACCAGTGTCAGTACAAAAAGAAGTTCTCCCATTTTGGTCGCATACTTCACTCCGGTTCCGAAAATGAAATCAAAAAATTCGTAAATACCGAATTTGGACCGGTTCGTCGGGTTTCCATCAGAAACCAGCAGATGAAAGAAATCGGATTTTATCAGCCATGCCACAAAAAGCAATACAACGGAACCACCACAGACAAACGGCTTCCAGATCTGTTTTCTGTCCTGCTGCCAAATCACCGCCACCAGATACAGGTAGATAAACAGGTAACTGAACGCGGTAAAGTAATGACTGAAAATACCGCAGAAGGTCGTCAGAAACAATATCGTCCACAGGGCCTTACTGTTCAGCCGCTCCCGCAGGAAATAAGCGGTCAGTCCGCAGACGGTAACTCCAAACACCGTCCAGGAATACATTCTGTTGTTCACACTGATCTTCATCATTGCAGGTGTCAGGCTTACCATGATCATATAAAGGGCTGCTGTCTTCGCTCCCCACTGCCTGCGGATCACAACAGGCCCCAGCAGCATGGACAATACCGTTCCCAGCAATGCAAACATTTTGTAGGCAATAATGCCGTCTCCTACCAGAAACGACCACAGCCGCAATCCCATATACCATACCGGCACATCCGTATCATGGGCCGCCAGTACCACGCGAATGATTCCCATCATCGTATTGTCATGGGCGGTGCGATAACTGTATGCTTCATCATAGTCGATCCCCTCACTGAGACACAGGGAGAACAATACCGCCGTGCACAGAATGAGGATCAGCCATAAGCCAATGGTTGCAATTTTATGTTTCTTTTCCGAAGTCATTTTTTTCATCTTCATCAGATCATCAATCCTGTCTTCTCTTTACTCTTCTCTATCATATGATTCAGCTTGCGGAACGGCGGCTCCAGTGCCAGTCCCAGCAGCAATGCTACGATCAGGAACAGTGTCATTTTTCCTACATTGATCCAATAATCCACGCCGTACATCCCTGCAATACATTCTTTAAACGCTTTCATGCCAAACTGGAACGGCAGGAAAGGATAGATCCACTGGAATACCTGCGGAAGAACCTCGATAGGGAACGTTCCGCCGCTTCCCGCCACCTGGATGACCATGACTACAATAGCCAGTGCCTCACCCACGTTTCCAAAAGCGAAAGTCACAGAATACATAAAGCAGCTGAATGCCGCACTGGCCACGGCTGCCGCCAGCCAGTATAAAAACCTGTGCTGACACTGTATCTCAATATAATAAAGGTTCCCAAGAACAATAAGCAGTGTCTGTGCCTGTCCGATCAGGAAAAACAGCAGATATCTGCCAAAATATCTCTCATGCGCCTTATAATGATCCCCCGGTTCAATGGGTTTCACACCCACGTGAATAATAGCCACCAGGAACAGCGCTCCCACCCAGATTGCCAGGATCGTATAGAACGGCGATGCCGCAGAGCCGTAATGATCCACCGGATAAACAGGTACCGTCTCCAGTCTGACCGGAGAAGATACGAAGTCTGCCACCGCCGTCGGATCGGCAGCCATAGCGCTTAAAATATCCTCATAGGTCTCCGCACCGGTGATCCGTTTTATATTATCTGCTATTTTGCTGACCTTGTCCAGCAGTTCCTGTGCGATCACCAGGGAATCCTGCAGGCTGACATTACCTTCCTGCAAAGTCTGCTGATACTCTTTCAGAATATCGGAAATTTCATCCATATTCACATCCGTACCGTTCATCATCGCTGCGGCATTCAGGAAAGCCTGCTGCATGGATTTGCCGGTAGCCCGGAAAGAAGGTCTGACATTGTTATTGTAATCACTCATCAGATTATTCAGCTGTTTGTTGCAGATCTGGATCTGTTCCCGGATCTGTGCCCGCAGAGTATTGATATCATGATCCACATCTCCCTTGCTGTCTTGCAGCTGTTTCAGATCCGCTTCGATCGTTTTCAGAGACTGGTTGATCTCCTGAATCTGAGCATCCTGTCCGGTGATCAGGCTTCCCAGCACATCCATATTGGCCTGCATGCCCTGTACCAGTCCGATGGCCATGCCCAATCCGGTGTCCGTGGTGCTTCCCACATTGTTGCTGCCCATCTGCTCCAGCAATCCATCAGAAAAGACCGACAGATACTGCAACGCTTCCGTGACCATATCCATACTGCTGCTCACCATATCTCCCATAACGTCAACCGCATCGACGCTGGAATTGATCATGGTCTGCATACCGATCATGGTATTTCGTCCATTCTCCAGCATATTATCCATATCCGGAAGCATATTCTGGCTGGTCTCCATGATCATCTCCGCGGAGGTCATAATACTCTGGAAGGACTGTAACATAACCACATAATCCTGCAACTGTGCCTGCATGGTATCCAGAGATTCTTCCACACTGGTCTGCCCGCCGGCATTCACCACCGAAAGGGCATTTCCCGCTTTCATCACCGCTTCTGCCACAGTACTGATAAAGGTGGCATTTACCTGTTCCTGCACAGCATTTTTCGCTTTGCCCGTGATTTTGGGGGCAATACCATTCTTTTTCTCATTTTCATAGTAGTAAATGGTGGGATGATCCACTTCACCATCGATAAATCCCAGCATTTCCTGAGTAAAAGTCTCCGGAATAATCAATGCCGCATAGTAATCACTGTTCTTCACGCCTTCCAGTGCTTCCTCCGTGGTCTCCGGGAACACCCAGCCGATAGTGGTATTGGCTCCCAGAGCCTCCAGCACACTGTCTCCCACGTTCAGAGACAGCCCCATGATCTCCGCCCCGGCATCATCGGAAGCCACGGCTACTTTCAGCTGACTGGTAGCTGCGGGCTCGTAAGGATCCCAGTTGGAGAAAATGTTGAACCAGGCATACAGTGCCGGGAGGATGCTGAGTCCCATGATAATAACGACCGCCACCACATTATTGCTGATCCGACGGATGTCGGTGGTAAATATTTTCCAGATATTATACATACTATTCACCATCCTCCCAGTCTTCGGTCTCGTCTTCGGTCTCGTCTTCGTTTTCCTCTTCGCTTTCGTCTTCCGGATTCTCTTCGGTTTCATCTTCCGGATCCTCTTCGGTCCCGGTCTCGGCCGGGGAATTCAGGCCTTCACCAATCAGTTTCCGGGTCTCCCGGATGATCTGCGCCGCCCGGTCAAAGTCTGTCGGAGTCACCGCTTTGAGATTGCCTTCTTCTCCTTTGAGCTCCATGATCTTCTCCTGCAGATTATAATCCATATATTCCACAACGATCAGATAGATTGACAGGGCAAACAGCGACACGATCCACAGGATCAGGAAGATCACCTTGTTGCTGCCAGTCAGGAACAACAGTGCCAGAAAAAACAAGGGGACGATCCAGATACATTTCAGACCGATCTTTATTCTTTTTCTATTCTTCTCATGAAGGGCCTGCTCGTAATCCAGAACCTTCTGAAAAATTTCTTCGTAATTTTTCTCCATGATTTTACCTTTCTGCCTGTTCGGAACTTCATTCACAAACCCACTCCTGCGGAGTTTTCGTTTTCATGGTTCTGAACAGGTGTCACATTAACTCCGTGTCTTCCATACGCTCTTCCACAAAATGGTTCAGTTTTACGAACGGGATCCGGATCACCAGGCCGATCAACAGTCCCTCGATCATAAACAGGCTCAATTTTGCCAGTGCTTCCATATAGGCAGTACCGTACATACCCGCCAGTGCCTCACGCATGGCCCGGATGGCATAGGGGAAGGGAAAGAAAATATAAATCTTCTGGTAGGTGTCCGGTAGCAGTTCGATCGGGAAGGTACCGCTGGAACCAGCGATCTGCAATACCATAACAATAACGCAGACGGCCTTGCCCACATCTCCGAATGCCAGTGTCAGAGAATAGATCAACAGGGAAAATGCCGTAGCCGTAAAGCTTGCCGCCAGGAAAAACAGCCCCGGTTCCACAATGTTTACTTTTAACAGCCACAGATCTCCGGCCACAATGATGGCTGCCTGAATCTGTGCCAATAAGAAGAACAGCAAATATCTGCCGAAATACAATTGATAGCTCTGTACATTTTCAAGCCCTTTCGGAGAGGCCTTTACTTTCACCAGTGCCACCAGGATCGTAGAACCTACCCAGATCGCCAGTGTGGAATAGAACGGTGTCATGGCAGAACCATACGTAGCCACCGGATACATGGCTATGGTCTCCATGGTTACGGGAGATGCAAAATATGCCCCCAGACTATCCGGATCTCCTCCAAGGAAACGCACCAGAATATCCATCATTTCCTCTTCGGATGCACCGTCCAGCTTCTCTGTCAGATCTGTAAGTTTGGCGCTGATATTATCTACCACATCTTTGATCTGTCCCAGACTCTCACTGGTTCCGGACACAGTGTCACCGACACCTTCCATGACAACTCCGACATTTTTCACCGTATTGCTCAGGGTATTTACCAGATTGGTCACCTGATTCAGAGAATCTGACATATTTGTCAGAACCTTCTGCATCTGGGGCACCAGATTGTTCTTATAGATTCCCTGCATATTACCTACAGAAGTCTCACAGCTGTCAATGGCACTCCTTAAATTATTCATGGCATTGTTGACATTGACCTTTGCATTCTCCGCAGCCTTGTCGTCCGTGGATTCCAGAACGCTGCCCACTACGGTATTCATCAGATCCAGTTCCTTCTGCATGGCTTTCAATGCTTCCATAGCCGCATCAGTTGCCGCTGCGTTGATATTGCTGCCGGTGCCGCCGTTCGCAGCATTACCGTCAGAGACGCTTTCCAGCTTTTGTTGGATCAGTGCCGCCAGCAGTGTATTTACTTGTCCGTTCAGCGTATTGGTATCTCTTGCCACCCGGTTCAGATCTCTCGTCATCTGGGCGGTATCCTCCGCCAGTTTGCTTTCATCCAGAGCCTCTTTGATACTTTCCAGAGAGTTATTGATATTGCTCATGGAAGTATCGATGTTGTTGCTGAAATTGCCCAGGGTGTCTCTGGTAGAAGACAGATCCTGACTGCTCTGGTTCAGACTGGCTGTGGTGCTGTCCAGTTTCTTCTGCATCGCGGGAATCTCATAGTTGACATGGGTGATGGCAGACTCCAGCCGCGCATTGCCTGCCTGAAAGGAGTCGATCATGGCACTGTATTCCTTCAGATTATCATTCAGTTCCTCCAGTTTGGAACAGAATTCCTCTACATAACTGTCCCCCTGTACCTGATCCGACACCGTATTGCCCTCTTCAAATACCGTGGTAGCCGCCACCTTGATAAAGGTCTCATTGATGGTATTCTGCAGCGTTCCTGCCACCGTATCCGTGATTTTAGTGGCAATGGCATTGCTCTTCTGATTCTGATAATAGATCAGCGCCGGATTCTCAAAATCATCCGAAAATACATTGTACATACTATAAGTAAATTTATCGGTAATGACGACGGCTGCATAATATTTTCCAGCTTCCACGCCCTCTTTTGCCTCTTCCTCGGTATCCAGAAAGATCCATTTTACACTGGTGTTGGAATGCAGGCTTTCCAGTACGGATTCTCCCATATTTACCACCGATCCGTCTTTCAGCGTATAGTCCTGATCCAGGGATACTACCGCCACAGGAATTCCTCCGGTATTGGCATAGGGATCCCAGTTGGCAAATATATTAAACCACGCATACAGCGACGGTATCACGCACAACCCGATAATAATAACCAGCGCAAAAGGCTGCTTCACCAGTTTTTTCAGATCTCCGGTAAAAATCTTCCAAATATTTTTCATATAGCTTCTAACAACTCCTCATCCGTATCCATTTGATTGGTTTTGGTCTTTTCTCCCCGGGCCGCCGCTTCACACAATCCCAGTATCAGGAAGAAAAGCGGCGCATTCAGCACCTGCTGAAAGCTGATCAGGGAATGTATCCCATAGGTAAGCAGTAACAATACTGCGAGAAAATTCTTCCTGTATGTCTGCAGCGCCGTGATAAAAACAGCTGCATAGGCAGCCACACCCAGCAGTCCCATATTGACCAGTGTGGTGAGCCACTCATTATGTGCATTGGTAAAAACAGAGCCTTCAAAATATCCTTTATCAAAAAGCACCGTGCCTCCCGGCAACAGTTCTCCCAGATACGATGCAAAACAATCCGGGCCTGCTCCCAACAGCTTCTGATGCAGATTTCCTTTCCGGAAACCCATCCATGCCATCTGCCACAATCTTCCCCGGCGATTGCCCCATTCCGCAAAATCGATTACCGACAACCGATGCAGATACCATGCCAGCACTACCGCTATTCCTGCCAGTGCACAACACAATACTCCCTCTTGCAATATTTTTTTCTTATTCTCCGGAATCCTGCGACAGGCTCCCCAAAGCAGCAGACACCCTGCTGCAACCGGAATCCATCCCTGCCAGGCTGCCAGTTTTTTGGCGGTGCCATCCTGCAGGAGAATGTCAAACGTTCCCAGATATAATATCCATTTACCCCAACAGCACATTCCCAGCGCCACCGCTGCAAGAAAAAGGAAATATACTTCCCAATGTCCGGTTTGCTTCCGGTCGAGCCAAAAGCACAACCCCATGACTGTGCATGCCACGATCACACCGCTGTCACTTCCCTGTAAAAACAGAAGCATCATGGCCAACATATTACACGTTCCTGCCAGCAGTGTGGGACCTTTTTTCCCCGCTTCCACTGCCCGGTGAAACAGCGCCATGGAAAAGGGAAACATCACACTGTAATACCCGCTGAGCCAGTTGCTGTTCCCCAGCGTGGTCAACATATGGGTAAACTCCCAGTCCCCCACAACGTAACCCTTGAGAAGTCCCAGAGGATCATAGCCCAGCTTCTGCAACAGACCGATCAGGGTGACCGCCACAAAAGCCGCCTCTCCTAACCATATCGCCGTTTTACAACTACCTCCGTACTTCGCCGTCAGTAAAAAACCTCCGATCATCAAACAGATCGTGACAGCTCCCATGTACCATTCCCGCTCTCCGTTCCACGCGATACTGCCATAGGGGCTGCAGATTGCAGAGAGTAACGCACAGATTCCGTACAGGCAGACCGCCGTCGTTACCGCATGTGTTCTGCATTTATCGACCGATTTTTTCACTACTTCAGCCAGAGATCTGGCAAAAATCCGGTGTTCCCCTGTCCACCGGCTGCTTACAGTAAAGACACACATTGCCAGCAATGCGATCCCCTGGCAAAGCAGTGAAACATTGCGATACAGGTAATATTTGGTATCACCCAGTTTATAATATCCATTCCAGGGAATATAATAAAGAGGCAGCACTGCCAGAATAACGATCAGATAACTCTGACATACAATTTTCAGAAATTCCTCTTTCCGGTTCTCCATCCTGCAGGCTCCTTCGTGTCACAGACAGCATAACTACTTGAATTGTAAGCGTTTCTGCCCGTTCTGTCAAACCGTTCACCCTGCCTTTTGACAAAAAAACCAAACTGTATTCTATATAAAATACTCATGCCTTTCAGTAACCTGCAAACTTTGAGCCGCAGGCACAAAGTTGCGTGTGAAAAATTTATTTCTCACATTATTTTCCTTCAAGGATACCTTTAACTTTTTCCTAACAAACCAGTAGCCCCGGCTGGGTGTAAGAATAAGCAGTACCGCTACGCTCTGCGATAGAGCGCGAGCGTGCCGCGTTTCTTACCCCAGCCGAGGCTACGGGGAATTTTATTTATTAACTTTTACTTCCAAAACTTTTTCTTCTTGCCGTCCCTGGAGTCCTTCTCCCTGCTCTCTCCCTCTCCGCTTTCCGTTGCTTTCTTCACAGCATTCAGGGAATCTCCGGTCAGTACATCGAACTGCTTTAGCAGTTCCTTTGCTTCCGGTTTCAACTTGTCGGGAGTCTGAACCACCAGTGTTACATAATGGTCACCGCGGACATCCTTATTTCTCCAGGAAGGAACACCCTTGCCGCGCAGACGGATCTTGGTGTCGGTCTGGGTTCCGGCCTTTACATCATATACCACCTTGCCGTCTACCGTATCGATCAGCACTTCGCCGCCTAATGCCGCTACTGCAAAAGAAATAGGTACGGTAGAGAAAATATCGAAATCCTGTCTCTGGAAGATAGGATGACGACCTACGATCACTTCTACCAGCACATCGCCTCTGGGGCCACCGTTGACACCCGGCTCACCCAGTCCCGGCATACGGGTAGACTGTCCGTTGTCGATACCTGCGGGAATATCTACTGCATAACGCTTCTTCATCGGGATATATCCGGTACCACGACAATCCGGGCACTTCTCCTTGATCACCTTACCGGTTCCCTGACAGTCGGGACAGGTCTGTACATTACGCACAGTACCGAAGAAAGACTGTTGGGTAAATACAACCTGGCCCTTACCACCGCACTTGGTACAGGTCTCAGGGCTGGTTCCGGGCTTCGCACCGGAGCCGTTACAGGTCTTACAGGTTTCTTTTACCGTCAGGTCAATTTCTTTCTTACAGCCAAAAACAGCTTCTTCAAATGTAATATGCACGCTGGTACGGATATTGGCGCCCTTCATAGGTCCATTATTTCTGGCACCTCTGCTTCTTCCGCCTCCGAAAATGTCTCCGAAAATATCTCCGAAAATGTCTCCAAAATCAGCTCCATTGAAATCGAAACCACCGGCACCTCCTGCGCCACCGTCAAATGCCGCATGACCATACTGATCATACTGGCGTCTCTTCTCGGGATCACTCAGCACGGCATAAGCCTCGGAAGCTTCTTTAAACTTCTGTTCTGCCTCCTTGTCTCCGGGGTTCATGTCGGGATGGTATTTTTTCGCCAGTACCCGGTATGCTTTTTTAATTGCAGCATCATCTGCATTCTTATCTACACCGAGGACCTCGTAATAGTCTCTCTTCTGCTCTGCCATTTTTGCACCTCTGTCATTTAAATCTAAAAACGGTTATGCACAGGGCACGCTTTCGCATACCCTGTGCCCCCTGTTATTCGCAATCACTGTTACACAGCATTTACTGTTATACCACGATTTGCGTTATTTGTGAAGTTTAATTATACTTCTCTGAAATCTCCGTCGATCACATCATCGTCTGCGTTAGATCCAGCATTGCTACCGGCCTGTGCATTCATGTCAGGGCCTGCTGCACCCTGTGCACCCTGCTGTGCCTGAGCAGCCTGCTCATACATCTTGGTGAATACAGACTGAGCACTCTGGGTCAGTTTCTCTTTTGCAGCCTTCAGCTCATCTACATCGCTGTCGCTCATCTCCTGGTCTTTGGTTCTCTCCAGAATAGCCTTCACAGCTTCCAGATCAGCCTGTACCTGGGTCTTGTCACTCTCGGGAACCTTGTCACCTACTTCGTTCAGAGCCTTCTCCGTCTGGAATACGAAGGAATCTGCTTCGTTTCTTGCCTCGATAGCTTCCTTACGCTTCTTGTCCTGTGCCTCGAACTCAGCTGCTTCCTTGACAGCCTTCTCGATATCGGAATCGGACATGTTGGAACCGGCGGTGATGGTGATGTGCTGTTCCTTGCCGGTACCCAGATCCTTAGCGGATACATTTACGATACCGTTGGCATCGATATCGAAGGTAACCTCGATCTGAGGAATTCCTCTGGGAGCGGGTGCAATGCCGTCCAGACGGAACTGTCCGAGGGACTTGTTATCCTTGGCAAACTGACGCTCACCCTGTACTACGTTGATATCTACAGCGGTCTGGTTATCAGCTGCGGTAGAGAAGATCTGGCTCTTTTTGGTAGGAATGGTAGTATTTCTCTCGATCAGTCTGGTAGCGACACCACCCATGGTCTCGATGGACAGGGACAGGGGCGTTACATCCAGTAACAGGATATCGCCAGCACCAGCATCACCTGCAAGCTTACCACCCTGGATAGAAGCACCGATTGCTACGCACTCATCAGGGTTCAGAGACTTGCTGGGCTCTTTACCGGTCAGGGCTCTTACCTTATCCTGTACCGCAGGAATACGTGTAGAACCACCTACCAGCAGTACCTGACCCAGATCAGAATAGTTCAGGCCAGCATCCTTCATAGCGTTCTGTACGGGGATAGCAGTCTTATCAACCAGGTCTCTGGTCAGTTCATCGAACTTTGCACGAGTCAGGTTCATATCAAAGTGCTTAGGTCCCTCTGCAGTTGCGGTAATGAAAGGAAGGTTGATGTTGGTGGTCATTGCGCTGGACAGCTCTTTCTTAGCCTTCTCAGCTGCTTCCTTCAGTCTCTGCATAGCCATCTTATCACCGGATAGATCTACGCCTTCTACCTTCTTGAATTCATCCAGCATCCACTGAATGATCTTGTTATCGAAATCATCACCACCAAGGTGTGTATCACCGTTGGTAGCCAATACCTCAATAACACCATCACCGATCTCAATGATGGATACATCGAAAGTACCACCACCAAGGTCGTATACCATGATCTTCTGCTCTTTCTCATTGTCCAGACCATAAGCAAGTGCTGCTGCGGTAGGCTCGTTGATGATACGCTTTACATCCAGACCTGCGATCTTACCTGCATCCTTGGTAGCCTGACGCTGAGCATCATTGAAGTATGCGGGAACTGTAATAACTGCCTCGGTAACTTTCTCACCCAGATAGCTCTCTGCATCTGCTTTCAGCTTCTGCAGGATCATAGCGGAAATCTGCTGAGGAGAGTACTTCTTGCCGTCGATGGTACGGCCATGATCAGTACCCATATCTCTCTTAATAGAGGAGATGGTCTTCTCTGCGTTGGTAACTGCCTGACGCTTTGCAGGCTCACCGACCAGTCTCTCACCGGTCTTGGTAAATGCTACAACAGAGGGTGTGGTTCTTGCGCCTTCTGTATTTGCGATAACGGTGGGTTTACCACCTTCCATAACAGCTACACAGCTGTTGGTTGTACCTAAGTCAATACCAATAATCTTACTCATAATATTTTCCTCCTGTTTTTATTCTCTGTTTTCATTTTATAGTTTCTATTTTCAAAAAAATGTGATAATCAAATTATTGAACAACGCCTACCATGCTGTGTCTTACGACCATGTCATGGTATGTGTAGCCCTTCTGAAGTTCCTGGGCTACCACACCGGATTCATACTCATCGCTCTCCACCTGCATCACTGCGTTGTGAAGATTCGGGTCGAATTCCTGTCCGACTGCCTCGATAGGTTTTACACCGATGTTCTCAAGCTCTGTCATCAGCTGTTTGTAGATACGGTTCATACCGTCTACAAAAGGATCTTCTTTGGATTCCTCGGGAACCGTTGCCAGACCTCTTTCAAAATTATCTACTACCGGAAGGATCTTCTCGATCACACTCTTGGCACCGGTATCGAACATTGCCTGTTTCTCTTTATCGGTTCTCTTGCGGAAGTTCTCGAACTCTGCCATCTGACGCTTTACTCTGTCTTCCAGCTGATCGATCTTCTCCTTGTAGGAATCTTCCTTTTTATTCAGCTTTGCCTGCTTCTTTGCTGCCTTTTTGTCTTCCTTGCTCACGGGTTCCTCATCTTCTGTCTCTTCTTCCTTCAGTTCTTCGGCATCTGAAAGATCCTGTTCCATTTCTTCCTCTAATATTTCTTTTTCCTGATCTGCCATTCTTACTTTCCTTTCTGGAATCTGTCTATTCTTTGCGGTAAAGGTCATCCAACTGGTTCTGCACCGTCCGCAGCGTTCCGATGACCTTGTCATAATCCATTCTCTTGGGACCTATGATTCCTATGGTTCCCTTCATGCCTTCGCCTAATTCATAAGTAGCGGTCACGACACTGCAGTCCTTCATGCCCTGCACCGGTGTCTCGTCTCCGATGTACACCTGGATACCTGTGCTGCCCTCGTCTGCCAGGGATTCCTGGATCAGACCGCCTAACTGCTGCTTCTCCTCGAAAGCATTGATCAGTTCACTTGCCTTGGACTGATCTGCCAGTTCCGGATACCGGAAAATGTTGTTCGCGCCGCTGGTGTAGATCTCCAGGTCTTCGTCTGCTTTGATGGCATCTGCCACGGCATCGATCACCTCACTGACGATCTCACTGTGGATTCCGGCCTGCTGCTTCATCGCTGCTATCATCCCTAAGTTGATCTCCTCCATGGACAATCCATTGAGGTGTGTGTTCAACAGGATGTTCAGTTTCAGCATTGTCTCATCATCCAGTTCCTGATTCACCGCCAGGATATTGTTCTTGATCACATTACCTTCGGCAACGATGACCGCCAGAATCTGTCCGGCATCTACCCGGGACAGCTGGATGAACTTTACCTTGTTGCGATGTACCTGCGGAGCACTGATCATGGTGGCGTATTGTGTGTTCTGAGCCAGGGTCTTCACTACCTGTTTTAACAGGTTCTCCAGCTTATCCTGCCTCTCTAAGAGCATATCCTTCATCTCATTGACTTCCTGCTCTCTGGTGGCCATCATGGTATCCACATAGAAGCGATATCCCTTATCGGAAGGAATTCTTCCTGCGGAAGTGTGCGGCTGTATGATATAACCCATCTCTTCCAGATCCGCCATCTCATTACGAATGGTCGCCGAGCTTAAATTCAGATCTGTGTATTTTGAAATGGTCCTGCTGCCTACCGGCTCTCCCGTTTCCAAGTAGTTCCGGATAATGGCTTGCAATATAATTGTTTTTCTGTCATCCAATTGCATTCCATCACTCCCTTTGGGATTATTAGCACTCATCTAAAAGGAGTGCTAACATCTTCTTACCCTAAAATAGCACTACAGGGTATTATTGTCAACTGATTTTCCGGAAAATAATTCTAAACAAACTATTAAAAAAAACTATTCAGAGCCTCATTCGCCAAATGCAGATTCTTGTGCAAGCACAAATCTGTACTTGGCTCATCGTATACACAAAAAGGACCGGCACTATTTCAGTACCAGTCCTGTCTCCAGATATACGGGAAGTGCCCGTACATATACCATATCTATTGTGCCTCCGACAAGGATCAGAAAACATATCGCAACCCCTGTATTCACCAGCCACCGGGGAAAGGTTCTGCCTTTGATCTTCAGTTCCGAAAGTTTTTGAATTCCTTTTATCATATAATACATCAGGGGGAGCAGCGCTGGGAGCAGGTACCGTCCCTGATTCTGATAATCCGTGGTGTATGCATAATAAATCGTCAGAAATGCCGGCATAAAAATGCAATAAAGCATATTAATATGGAAGAACCATTCTCTTCCGGATATTTTGCGACGCTTCTTATAGCAGATCACATACAGAAGGCTTCCCGCGGTGCCAAGCACAAAAAATGCTTTATACGCCCGATACAGCCAGATGCTTCCGTAGATGGACATGGAGCCGAAAGCTGCCACAAAGCTGTGGAACAGACCGGACAGTGTGTAGCGTTCCCGGAACATTTCCAGCACCGTATAACCCATGGACTGATAAGTCTGCATGGTCAGCGGATTGACACTCTCCACCGCATATTGGATCGCCATCTTTTCCCGGGTGGCCAGTCCCAGCAGATCTCCGTCCAGAACGATATAACTGCGGATGAACCACCAGCCGATCCCCGCCAGAACTACTCCGGCGATCAGACAGCCGTATTTCAGCATATTCTTCCAGTCATAGAAATAGCCGCCGTTTTCCTTCTTCTGCAAAAAGGACAACAGAAAGAGTAAAATGCAGCTTACGATATATCCGTAGGCATTATAATAAGAAAGAGCACACAGAATAATACCACCGCTCATCCACAGACTGTTGCGGAGACTTATACCATCCTGATATACGCATACCAGAGCATATACCATCATGGCCGTGGATAACATACAGCAGGAATCCGTATTCACATAAGTGTGCAGGAACAATCCCTCCGGCAGGTACGTTACTGCAAAGCAGAACAGCCAACGGAATCGGTCATCCCGGAACACTCTTTTTCCAATCAAATATACCACTACTGCCATCAGCAGGCCAAAGGTTACGTTCACCAGTCTTGCGGTATAGAGCAGTACCACTTCCGATTCCGTAAACAGGCTCACAAAGCGCATGAGATATCCCTGCACGATATAGGGAAATACGTTATACAGAGCATAAGAAAATCCGTAGGCCGGAATCCGCACCTCTTCCTCCCATCCCGTAGGGATCTTCCCATACTTGCAGATAAACTGCGGGATCAGATATCTCGCATGTTCATCCGGCGGATTACCATACAGCGGCGGTGTGTTGGCCAGCGGCTGCAACAGTGCAAGTGTAAGTGCCAGTGCCAGGAATCCCAACAGATATAATGTAAAAATAATCTTTTCTGATTTTTTCTGCATTCTGTCATCCTTTAACATTTTTATAGATACGAAGACCCCAAAGTGGTAAATTCAACTTTGGGGCCTGCTCACAAGTATTCTTACGAATGCAAGCATTCGACATATACTTTGCTCATTTTATCTGACTCTGGATAATTATATGTAGAAGCTTCCGGTGATCTCTTTGTTCATTACATAGTAAACCATGTTCTCTTCGGGCTTTACATACAGCTCTACGCTGGTCAGGTCAGCTGCCTTCTGCTTCAGATCGTATTTCCATACGTCCTTGGCGATCTTCAGCAGTTCTTCCTGAGAGTAGGACTTTCCACCGAACTGAACGCTGATCTCACTCTTTAACTCTGTCTTCTTGGCTACGGGCTTCTTAGCCTCTGCCTTTGCAGGTGCTGCCTTCTTGGTCTCTTTCTTAACTGTTTCCTTCTTGGCTGCAGGCTTCTTAACCTCTGCCTTTACAGGTGCTTTTTCTTCTGCCTTTGCTACAGGGGCCTTCTCAGCTTCCTTCACAGCGGTCTTGGTTTCTGTCTTAACTGGAGTTGTCGGTGCTGCTTTCTTAACTTCTGCCTTAGGTGCTTCCACTTTAGCTGCTACAGGTGCTACAGTTTTCTTAACTACTGCCATGTTACCGTCTCCCTTCTGTACGAATCATGTACAAAAAACATTTTCATTCTCCTCACAAGTACCGTATTCCGGCGCTCGATAAGGGTAGTGTATTCCTTTTCCCTATAATTGTCAACTGTTATGCGAATACCAGAAAGTACAGCAATACGATAATACCCAGTACAATACGATACCATCCAAAGACTTTAAAGTCATGCTTTTTGATATATCCCATCAGGAAACGAAGTACGAACAGGGATACAATGAAGGATATCACTGTACCGACCAGCAGGCAGGCAAGCTCCATTCCCGTGAATGCAAATCCGAACTTCAATACCTTCAGAAGACTCGCTCCAAACATAACGGGAATCGCCAGAAAGAAGGTAAATTCCGCTGCCACCGTTCTCGATATACCAATCATAATAGCACCCAGGATCGTAGCTCCGGAGCGGGATGTTCCGGGCAGTGCCGCAGCCACCAGTTGGCAGAAACCGATGATCAATGCATCTCTGTAGGTCAACTGTGACAGTGTTGTGGTGGTAGGTACACGATTCTTGTTCCAGTTCTCGATCACGATAAACAATACACCGACCAGTACCAGCATAACTGCTACCACGATGACCTGGACCGTTACTCCACTGGTTCCGATCTCTTTTTTGAAGGCTTCGCTCACCGCATCATCAAACAGCAGGCCGTAAACGACCGCAGGGATACATGCTACAACGATCTTCACCCACATCCAGAAAGCATCCATGCTCAGTGCCACATTTCCTACCGTAAAATCTTTTTTAGATCTTACAATACCACCTTTTTTTGTCTGCTGATTTTTCTTCATATAAAAAGGCCAGATCTTGTTCCAGAACAGAACGACTACCGCCAGGATAGCTCCCAACTGAATGACAACATCAAACATATCGAAGAAACCTTCACTGGTCTCCTGAAAGGGAATCAGACGCTCCACCAGGATCAGATGTCCTGTGCTGCTGATGGGCAGCCACTCGGTGATGCCCTCCACGATACCGTAGATAATTGCCTTGATAATTTCTAACATTTTGTTTCTCCTATCTTTTTTATTTTCTGACGAATCAGAGCTTTTATTTTTCCAGATATGCCAGCAGATCTTCATAGCAGTTCTCTGCTTCCTGATAGCCCTCTTCATATAATGCGATCAGTTTGTCCTTGTCTTTCTCTATCCGTCCCACATCACTCTTCTTATGAGGTCTGATCACGAAAGCCTGACCGTTTTTCTCCTGTCTGTCAATATAGTCCAGGCACTCGTTATAACGGACATGTCGGTCTGCCATGAGTTCATATACTTTAGGATATTTCAGGTATCTGAGTTTTATGAGTCCCAGCTGTGACGCAGATGCGGGCTTTCTCACGAATCCCACCTCTTTGGTCATGACCAGGATGTTCTTCCGGTTGCCGTCCAGAATAGATTTCTCCAGAGGAATGGCATCGCTGATGCCACCATCCAGATACAGCTTCCCATCGATCTTCACATTCCGTGCCACCAGCGGCAGGGATGCGGATGCCCGGATCTTGTCGATATCCTTGCGGATATCACGGACACGCAGATACTCCGGCTGTCCCGTCTCGATGTTGGTCACCACGCTGTAGGCCTTGCCAGGATATTTTTCAAAGGTATCGTAATCATACGGATACAGGTAATCCGGAATCAGGTGATAACAGAAATCCACATTGAACAAATCTCCGCTGGTCAATAAGCTTTCCAGGCTGCAATACCGTCTCGTATCCAAATAATCCACACTGACACTCAGCGCCCGTCCCTTTTGTCTGGACAGGTAGCTGCACATATGGCATGCACCGGCGGATACTCCGTAGATGTGGGAAAAATCAATTCCCTTTTCCGTAAAAAAGTCCAGTACGCCGGCGGTGTATACACCCTTCATTCCGCCGCCTTCCAATACCAGTCCTGCCTGATACATTCTCATTACTCTCCTTTCTGCTTCTGCAACTATCCAGAACCACATCAGCATATCGAAAGGCTCATTCGTGCAAGCACGACTCGCTTTTCGCATTCACTCCATGCAACTATCTAGAACCCCATTCGCAAAATCGCATCTGCGATGCTTACTTTTTGCTCATGTGGTTATTTCGTCACATCAGCATATCGAAAGGCTCATTCGTGCAAGCACGATTCGCTTTTCGCATTCACTCCATGCAACTATCTAGAACCCCATTCGCAAAATCGCATCTGCGATGCTTACTTTTTGCTCATGTGGTTATTTCGTCACATCAGCATATCGAAAGGCTCATTCGTGCAAGCACGACTCGCTTTTCGATATGCTGTGTGACTCTAGATAGTTGCATACTCGGTCTTTACGAACTTACGCAACGCTTCCAGGGATCTCTCCACTTTTTCGGTGTCCACACAGTAGGCCATGCGGAAATATCCGGGTGCACCAAAGCTATCACCCG
>ERZ1026878.57-NODE-57-length-88609-cov-13.524731_pt1 | contig 88609 bp, 83 predicted proteins | sample MGYA00380169_ERZ1026878 | MGnify/ENA primary metagenome ERZ1026878 (study PRJEB33269, sample SAMEA4719805) | human gut metagenome | biome: human-associated habitat; feature: organic feature; material: feces | place: Cameroon | collected 2013-10 ...
GTGCCGGAACCCCCAGCCCCACGCCGGTCTGGATGGCACCGCCGATGTCGAGAATACCGACCAGCGACCCTTCGATAATACGGGCGAACAGGAAGCTCGCGCCAAACGCCGCCACCGCGCCGTAGACGCCGGTATCAATCCCGGCTTTCAGCATCGCCACGAAAGCCACTTCGTTAAACGCGCCGATGCCATAGAGGTAGTACATGTGCGTCCCGGCGAACACGCCGGAGGAGAGCAGGCCAACGAAGATCGGGAACGACCAGTCGGCATACCAAAAACCTTTATTCTGTTCCATTGCAGGCTCCTGTTATTTACCGCTGAGCGAGTTGTGGATCATGTCGAGCCAGTTCGGCACGGTCAGATGGAAGGATTCGATCATCTTCATGTCGAAGCCGCGGAAGAAGCCGCTCAGCACGAAGAGCAGGACGATAGCCGCCATCATCACTTTGGTGACGTGGTTCCAGCCACTCTCTTCCACGCCTTTACCGATCAGGATCCCCAGTACCAGGCCCGGTACGGCGTTGCCCATAATCAGCTGCGCCGCGCCGCCGAAGATGGTGGCCCAGAAGCCTGATTTTTTACCCGCGTCGATGGCCGCCAGCCAGAAAATCACCGGCATCACGGTGTTGACCAGCAGGTTCGCCGCCGGCACCAGCACCTTCACGGCGGTGACCTGCAGTGCGGCAGGGACCGAGGAGGCGGTCAGGTTCAGGAAGGTCACGACGACCATGCCGATCACGCCGCAGGCAATCGCCATTTTGCGCGGGTCGTGCAGCGTTTCGCCGACGTTACGGTTTTTGATCATCAGTGCAGCCGCACCCCAGTTCGGGATGATGCGGTGGTCAACGTCCTGTGTGAAAGCCCCTGCGGCCACGGAAGAGGCCCAGGCGTTAAAGAAGAAACCTAACCCAAAGGAGAAGTGAGACGCCGGATCCCCTTCGCAGGAGTTCAGCTCCCCCAACGTACGAAACGCGCCCATCCCCTGTGTGGTAGGCGCATGAAACATGCGTGCAGCCCCGGCCCCGACACCGACGCCTACCAGGCCGCCGATGATGAGCGATTTTATTAATATAATTAAGAACATCAGTCTGCCCTTTTATGAATAATCAGCGTTGCGTGACGAAATCCACCTGGTCAAGATTGATGGCGGTCACGTTGACGGTCACATCCAGCTCCACGCTGTAGGTGCGTCTTTCCCGGCGCAGAAAGAAGAACAGAAAGGCTTCTTTTCGCACCGCTTCTTGCGCCTGAACGACCTGCACATCCTGTGGCTCAATACGCAGTAAGATATGCGGTGAGGCTTTCATCACCGCGGCCTGAACGTGGTTGAGCGCGTCGGCAAAGGCGCGCGCTTTGGCGTCGCCTTTCCCCTTCACTCTCACCGTGGTTGTGAACTGTTCTTTCATGCTTATGCGCCGTATTTTTTCTGCCACGCCTGCACCAGACGCTCGCCCAGCTCTTCTTTATCCATAAAGCCAAAGCCCAGCACGTTGCAGCCTTCGTTGATGGCAGTCACGCCTTCATCCACGGAACGCATACCGTATTTGGCTTTGTAGCCATATTTGGTCTGGGCGGTGATGGCCCCCGCGCCGCCGCTACCGCAGAAGGAGATACCGAAGGTGGCGTTTTCCGCTTTCATCACGTCGCCCAGCTTCATATCCGCGGCCATGCCCGGCACAACCACCGCGCGTCCACCCGCTTTTTCCACACCAGCGGCCACTTTCTGACCTTTACCCAGGCGATCGCCAATCACGACTGTAATCTGTTCCATGTGTTGCTCCTTAAAGGTTGTCTTTCGCGACTTCAAAGTGAACGGAGAGCAGCCAGGCCTCTTCATCAGGAAGGTTGCCAAACTGCGCCACCACTTCACGTGCCAGCCGCATTGAATCCGGTGAAATTTCGTCGAACAGCTCCGCTTCAACCTCCGGCAGCGGCTCGCCGGTCACGGACCGGTGCGCCATCGCACGAACGTGGGAGGTGAGCATCTGCTCCTGTACCGCATTGGGGATGATGTTGTGCCGGGCCAGCAGGGCATAAACCTGCTGCAGCATCGTGTTCGCAAGCTGCTCTGTTTGCATTGCCTGTTCCCCAACGTCGTTCATTACCGCTCCGTTACTCACTGGTCTTACCCCGTTAATGGCTCTGTAAGTAAACTAACGGCGGGGGGAAAGGGTTTGTAGCGAGTTGTTTTCCACTTCGAAGTGGAAAGGCGGGCCGCAGCAGTGATCTGTGCCACATAAATTCGCTGAATCTGGATAAACCACTGTATTTACGTGATGAATGTCACGCTATTACGCGGCAAGAAACAGGTCAGCGAAGTGGAAAAGATTACGAGTCGGCTCGTAGAAATGTGACGTGGATAAGGTTTTCTTATGGGGATTCGCTAGAGTGGCGACGGGTGCTTGAGACTGACCGTCTCAGGCAAGGGACGGAAAGTGGAAAGCCCCTACCTGAATTTAAATCAGGACGGGGCTGTAAACGACACGTCTAGCCACGTGATGTTTGCTACCTCGCCCGCTTTAAAGCAAGGAGGCATCCATGAAACGCCAATCCCCAATTATCCGGGTTTTGATGATTGTTGCTTTGACGATAATCATCTTAACGCTGATGACGAGGAAAACACTGTGCGAGATCCGTTTTCGAAACGGCTCGCTTGAAGTGATAGCGCGGATGGATTGTCGCTCCGGCAAGTAGGGAGCAAAGATGCGGGGGCGCGCAGTGCGCCTCCGCATACGGAGGAAGGACGTACAGCTCAGGCACCCAATTAACGGTACTTTTTATGATACGTGTTGCGCGTCGTCACAAACTGCTCGGCCGCGGCCTGGGCTTCTTTCACTTTGCCTTCATTGGCGAGCTTCAGCGCACCGTCGATTTGCCCTACCAGCACGTCAAAGCCGTGACGGTAGTCTTTCATTTCGGCACTGTCTGCCGCTTTGTTTTCAAGCTTAGGCGGTGTTGCTTTCTGGGCGTCCAGCGCCGCTTCACGCATTTTGGTCAGCGCGTCTTTCATTTCCGCCGCATTGTCCGTTTTCTGCACCACCTTCAGGTTTTGCCCGAGGATGCCCATGTCGTCTTCAAGATCGGCAGCAAACGCAGAAGAGCCAAGAACCAGCGTTGAAGCCGCGACGATCGCTAACAGATGTTTACGCATTGCTCACTTCCTTTTTTATTATTAACAAAACGCTATCTCTATTGTCCGGCGATTTTCATTTCCGGGAGTAATACAGAACCACACTGTATATTGCTGCGTGTTTCAATATCGTTACCGACCGTAACGATATTGCGCCACATGTCCTTCAGGTTGCCGGCAATGGTAATTTCGCTCACCGGATACTGGATTTCGCCGTTTTCCACCCAGAACCCCGCCGCACCGCGAGAGTAATCTCCGGTGATGCCGCTCACGCCCTGGCCCATCAGCTCTGTGACGACCAGCCCGGTGCCCATCTCTTTCAGCATCTGCTCAAAGCTCAGGCCCTGTCCGGCGATGCGCCAGTTATGGATGCCGCCTGCATGCCCGGTGCTTTTCAGCCCCAGCTTGCGCGCGGAGTAGTTGGTCAGCAACCACTGGGTCAGCACGCCGTCTTTGACGATATCACGACGTTCGGTACGCACGCCTTCGCTGTCGAACGGTGTGGAGGCGAGGCCTTTCAGCAGGTGCGGATGCTCTTCGATGGTCAGCCAGTCCGGCAGGATCTGCTTGCCCAGCGAGTCGAGCAGGAAGGTCGATTTACGGTACACGGAGCCCCCGGCGATAGCGCCCACCAGATGGCCAAACAGTCCGGTCGCCACTTCATTGGCAAAAATGACCGGGGCCTTCATGGTGGAGAGTTTACGCGGTGACAGACGTGACAGCGTGCGTTCGGCGCACTCTTTACCGACCCACTCTGGAGACTGTAAATCCCCCAGCGCACGGCCGATGGTGTAGGCGTAGTCGCGCTCCATGTCGCCGTTCTCTTCGGCGATCACGCAGCTGGAGAGCGAATGACGGGTGGAGCAGTAGCCCTGCAGCATGCCGTGGCTGTTGCCGAACACTTTGATGCCGTAATGGCTGTTGAAGCTGCCGCCTTCGGTATTGGTAATACGTTTATCGGCCTGCAGGGAAGCCTGCTCAGCGCGGGCTGCCAGTTCAATGGCTTCGTCCGGCGTGACGTCCGCCGGGTGGAAAAGGTCGAGATCCGGGGCGTCAAAGGCCAGCAGCTCTTTATCCGCCACGCCAGCGTAAGGGTCTGGCGAGGTATAACGGGCGATATCCAGCGCCGCCTGCACCGTACGGGCAATGGCATCCGGGCTGAGGTCGGTCGAGGAGGCACTGCCTTTGCGATTCTGGTGATACACCGTGATCCCCAGCGCGCCATCGCTGTTGAATTCTACATTTTCCACTTCGCCATAGCGGGTACTCACGCTAATACCGGTGGTTTTGCTGACCGCCACTTCGGCGCCATCTGATTTACCTGAAGCGAGCGTCAGCGCGGTGGAGACGGCTTCTTCCAGAATCTTACGCTGCGCTTCAACTTGTGAGGTTACTTTCATCGCAAATGCCATACTGTAAGAGAGAGTTAACTGAAGTCTAACAGAGAACCGTTTTTCAGTGCGCGTCTTAACTGGTAACATTAGCCTCTTTTTTTAAGGAGCCTGACATGACTAAGCAGCCCGAAGACTGGCTCGACGACGTTCCCGGTGATGACATCGAAGACGAAGATGATGAGATCATCTGGGTCAGTAAAAGTGAAATTAAACGCGACGCCGAAGAGTTAAAACAGCTTGGCGCAGAAATGGTGGAACTGGGTAAAAACGCGCTGGACAAGATCCCGCTCGACCAGGATCTGCGTGATGCCATTGAACTGGCACAGAAAATCAAAAAAGAAGGCCGTCGTCGCCAGCTTCAGCTTATCGGTAAAATGCTGCGTCAGCGCGACGTTGATCCGATCCGCCAGGCGCTGGACAAGCTGAAAAACCGCCATAACCAGCAGGTTGCGCTGTTCCATAAGCTGGAGCAGATCCGCGATCGTCTGATTGAACAGGGTGATGACGCCGTACCGGAAGTCCTGAACCTGTGGCCGGATGCCGACCGCCAGCAGCTGCGCTCCCTGATCCGTAACGCGAAGAAAGAGAAAGAAGGGAATAAGCCGCCGAAGTCTGCGCGCCTGATTTTCCAGTATCTGCGCGAGCTGTCTGAGAACGAAGAGTAATCCGTGCGTTTTGCGCCGGATGGCGGCGTAAACGCCTTATCCGGCCTACAAGGTCGTGCAAAATCCAGGCCCGGTAAGCGCAAGCGCCACCGGGCTTTTTTTTTACACGTCGGCGGCCACTTCCGCTTTTTTCGCCAGACCGTCCAGCAGCTTCTGATGGATCCCACCAAAACCGCCGTTACTCATCACCAGAATATGGTCGCCCGGCTGGGCCGCTTTCACCACCATCTCCGCCAGCGTATCCACATCCGCGCTCCAGTGCGCCGGCTGAATGCAGGCATCGGCCACTTCCGCCACCTGCCACGGAATATGCTGCGGCTGCAGCAGGAAGACCTCATCGGCACGCCCTAAAGAGGGCGCGAGATCGTCTTTGCAGATCCCCATCTTCATGGTGTTCGAACGCGGTTCCAGCACCGCCAGAATGCGCGCGGTACCGCCGACTTTGCCGCGCAGGGCCGCAAGCGTCGCCAGAATCGCCGTTGGATGGTGTGCGAAATCGTCATACACCGTGACGCCGTGGGCTTCACCGCGCAGCTCCAGACGGCGACGGGCATTGATAAACGAGCCCAGTGCGTTCGCCGCATCCGCAGGCTGAACGCCCACATGGCGTGCGGCCGCGATCGCCATCAGGCCGTTGTGCATGTTGTGTTCACCCACCAGGCCCCACTTCACCTCACCCACTTTTTCACCGTCGAGCAGCACATCCCACTCCGAGGCATCCGCGTTGAGTTTCTTCGCCTGCCAGTGGCCCTGCTCGCCCACCAGCTCCTGCTCGCTCCAGCAGCCCATTGCCAGGGTCTGTTTCAGGTTGATATCGTTTTCCGGCAGAATGATACGGCCCTGGCCCGGCACGATGCGCACCAGATGGTGGAACTGCTTCTGAATGGCTTTCAGATCGTCAAAGATATCCGCATGGTCGAACTCAAGATTATTGAGGATCAGCGTCCGCGGGCAGTAATGGACGAATTTGGAACGTTTGTCGAAGAAGGCGCAGTCATACTCGTCGGCTTCGATAACAAAGAACGGGCTGTCACCCAGGCGCGCAGAGACGTCGAAATTACCCGGTACGCCGCCAATCACGAAGCCCGGTTTATAGCCACAGGCTTCAAGGATCCACGTCGCCATCCCGGCGGTAGTCGTTTTACCGTGGGTCCCGGCAACGGCAACCACCCAGCGGTCACGCAGCACGAAATCATGCAGCCACTGCGGGCCGGACATGAACGGAATATTGCGTTCCAGTACCGCCTCAACGCACGGATTGCCGCGGGTCATGGCGTTGCCAATGATGACCAGGTCCGGCTCGGGATCCAGCTGGCTGGCATCGTAGCCCTGAATCAACGCGATGCCCTGTTTCTCCAGAAGCGTGCTCATTGGCGGATACACATTGGCGTCCGAACCTGTCACTTCATGGCCCAGCGAGCGCGCCAGCATTGCCAGTCCGCCCATGAAAGTGCCACAAATCCCCAATATATGAATGCGCATACGTCACTATCCTTCTTCAATGTGGCGCACATTTTACTCACATGTTAGCGGCTGTGAAACGCATTTCAGGAAAATCCGTATCCTGCTGGCGCGATTCACCTCTGCGCTACTATTTGAATCTTTGTTAAGATTGTTGGGCTTTAGTCGTTTTAGTGAACATACAATCGCTTTACTCACAAAGATGCAGGGAAAGTGTTATGAAAACGTTAGGTGAATTTATTGTCGAAAAGCAGCACGAGTTCTCTCATGCTACCGGTGAACTCACTGCTTTGCTGTCGGCAATAAAGCTGGGCGCTAAGATCATCCACCGTGATATCAACAAGGCCGGTCTGGTCGATATCCTGGGTGCCAGCGGTGCCGAGAACGTTCAGGGCGAGGTTCAGCAGAAACTCGATCTGTTCGCAAATGAAAAACTGAAAGCTGCACTGCGCGCGCGCGACATCGTTGCGGGTATCGCCTCCGAAGAAGAAGATGAAATTGTTGTTTTCGAAGGGTGTGAACACGCGAAATACGTTGTTCTGATGGATCCGCTCGACGGCTCCTCCAACATCGACGTTAACGTTTCTGTCGGTACCATTTTCTCCATCTACCGCCGCGTCACGCCTGTTGGCACGCCGGTGACCGAAGAAGATTTCCTGCAGCCGGGCAATAAGCAGGTTGCTGCCGGTTACGTCGTGTATGGCTCCTCCACCATGCTGGTGTATACCACCGGGTGCGGGGTTCACGCCTTTACGTACGATCCTTCCCTGGGCGTCTTCTGCCTGTGTCAGGAACGTATGCGCTTCCCGGAAAAGGGCAGTACCTACTCCATCAACGAAGGAAACTACATCAAGTTCCCGAACGGTGTGAAGAAGTACATCAAATTCTGCCAGGAAGAAGATAAAGCGACGCAGCGCCCGTACACGTCCCGCTATATTGGCTCTCTGGTTGCGGACTTCCACCGTAACCTGCTGAAAGGCGGTATCTACCTCTATCCAAGCACCGCAAGCCACCCTGACGGGAAACTGCGTCTGCTGTATGAATGCAACCCTATGGCGTTCCTGGCCGAACAGGCGGGCGGCAAGGCGAGCGACGGTAAAGAGCGTATTCTGGATATCGTGCCGGAAAGCCTGCACCAGCGTCGTTCATTCTTCGTCGGCAACAACCACATGGTTGAAGACGTTGAACGTTTTATCCGTGAGTATCCGGACGCGTAATACCTTTCTTCAGGGGAGCCCGTCTGGCTCCCCTGTTCATTTATATATTTTACCGTATAAGTGTTTATAAAAAACACGCTTTAATCCTGAGCACTGCTCCTGCATTATTTCCATAACAGTTTGACAGATATTTCGTGGAGCAGAATCGCAATGAAAAATTATTCTCGTGCTAATACCGGTATTGATTTAAATCTTATCCCTGTTTTTATTGAGATCGTCCGCTGCGGCAGCATGGCAAAGGCGGCGGTGCGTCTCGACATGTCCCGCCCCGCGGTGAGTCTGGCCCTGAAACGTTTTAATCAACTGTTTGATGAGCCGCTGTTTTTCCGCAAAGGTTTATATCTCGAGCCGACGGAAAAAGCATTAGCTCTAACCAGTTCGCTGGAAATATTAATGGGCGATATTCACGATAATATCGCAGCAGTCAATTCTGCAAAAAATAAAACCCCGACACAAAACGTACCGGGGCTGGGCAATATTATGCCGCGTTCTGAGTCGTCACTTTGAATGAGGACATGGCGTCCATCAGCTGACGCGACTGCTCCTCAAGGGAGCGGGTCGCGGCGGAGGATTGCTGCACCAGCGCCGCATTCTGCTGCGCGGTTTCGTCCATCTGATTCACCGCAATATTCACCTGCTCAATGCCGCGGCTCTGCTCCTGGGACGCGGTGGCAATTTCGCGCATCAGTTTCGTCATGCGCAGCACTTCAGTTGCGATCTCATCCATTGTCTCGCCTGCCTGCTGAGCCAGCTCGCTGCCCTCGTTAACATGGGTCTGCGAATCACTGATAAGTGAGCGGATCTCTTTCGCCGCGTCGGCGCTACGGCTGGCAAGGTTTCGCACTTCGCCCGCGACGACGGCAAACCCGCGCCCCTGCTCGCCCGCGCGCGCCGCTTCCACGGAGGCGTTAAGCGCCAGAATATTGGTCTGGAAGGCAATGCCGTCAATCACGCTCAGAATGTCGGCGATACGCGCCGAGCTGCCGGAGATATCCCGCATTTTCTCAATCACATAGCAGACCATTTCGCTGCCATGATCCGCGGTATCAGACACCGATTTCGCCAGCTGGTGCGCCTGCTCGGCGTTATCGGCGTTGAGTTTCACCGTGGCGGTTATCTCTTCCATGCTGGCGGCCGTCTGTTCCAGCGACGTGGCGGTGGATTCAGTGCGCTCGGCAAGATCCCGGTTCCCCGCCGTCAGTTCGCGGCTGCCGGTGTCAATTTGCGCGCTGGCATCACGTACCCGCAGCACCGAGTTCATCAGCGACTGACGCATCTCCTCTATGGCGGCATTGAGACGGTTAAATTCCTGGCTCGCGGGCGCATTTAGCGTATGGGTTAAATCACCCGCCGCCACGTTCTCCAGCTGAGCGATTGACGCCGAGAGCGGCTTGAGCAGCATATGGCGCAACACCAGCCAGGCCAGCACGATAATGCCTGCCGTCAGCAGCGCTGCGACGATAATCAGGATCAGTACGCGGGTTTTACTCGCCTGCACGGCACTGACTTCTGCCTGGCCTCGCGCTTCACTCCATTTCTGAAACGCCTGCATAGCGTTATCAAACTGCTTCGCCACCGGGATCAGGGCGTTTTCCAGCAGATCGTAGTAATTGTCAGCGCTCTGGTCATTCAGGGCTTTCAGCATCGGGTTGATCCCCTGCTGGTTATACGCCGCCAGCGTGGTCGCCACGTTATTGAGAAGCTGTTGTCCCTGCTCGTCAGCCACGCCGCCGTCGATCACGCCTTTCAGCGTTTTCTGGGCCAGGGCGACTTCCTGATTGATATTTTTTACCGCTCTGGAGGCATCGTCCAGCATACCGATTTCCATCATCCGGACGGCCTGGCCCGCTTCATTGCGCGCACGCAGGATCAGCGTATAGCCAGAATTAAGCTGCACCATCTGCTCACCCTGAAGGTGGTTGATACGCTGCAGTGAAGAAGAACTCTGTGTGAGGGCATAAATGCCAATGCCGCTGACAATCAGCAGCAGAAGGGTCATAACGGCCAGTAAAGAGAGCAAGCCGGTACGAATCGATAGCGTTTTAAGCATGATATTATTTCCGGTAGCGAGATATTTCTGGGCATAAAAAAAGAGTATCGGCCGCTACCGGAAAATGTTTAGACTTTAAGCAAATTCAGCATGTTATCGCTCTGTTGCCGACGTGTTTACGCGGGTAACAGGTGAGCTTTGGCGGTTCTCCCAGAGCACCGTCAGACCGCGCTGCAGGGCAATAAAGATAAACAGCAATATGCCGATGGCGATCTTCGTCCACCAGGAGCTGAGCGTACCGTCAAAGTTGATATAGGTCTGGATCAGCCCCTGGATGGCCACGCCGAACAGCGTTCCCAGCACCGTTCCCACTCCACCGCTGAGCAGCGTGCCGCCGATGACCACCGAGGCAATGGCATCCAGCTCGACGCCCACCCCTGCCAGCGCATAGCCCGCCTGGGTATAAACCGAGAAGACTATACCCGCCAGCGTCGCCAGCCCGGTCGAGAGCATATAGATGCGAATGGTGGTGCTGCGGGTGGAGATCCCCATCAGGTTTGCCGAGGTGGCGTTGCCGCCAATGGCGTAAACCTGGTTGCCAAACCGGGTACGGTGGGCAAGGAAGATGCCAATGACCACCACGCCCAGCATCAGAAGCCCCATCGCGCTCAGACGACCGCCGCCGGGGATTTTCCACGCCAGGCTGGAGAGCGTGTCGTACACCGGGTGGTTAATCGGAATTGACTCTTCCGACACCAGATAGCTCACCCCGCGCAGGAAGAACATGCCCGCAAGGGTAATGATAAAGGCCGGGATCTTTAACGCGTCGATCAACAGCCCCATAAAGGCACCAAACGCGCAGCCCATCACCAGCACCAGCGGGAAGGCCACCAGAGGAGAGATCCCCCAGAAACCGATCGCCTTCGCGAGGAACACGCCGGTGAAAGCGATCACCGAGCCGACGGAGAGATCGATCCCACCGGAGAGGATCACAAACGTCATGCCGACGGCGATAATCCCTAAAAAGGCGTTATCGGTCAGGATGTTGCAAATCACACGCGTCGAGGCAAACCCCGGGAACTGGGTCAGGCAGTAGAGATACCCCAGCACAAACACGCCCAGGGTGATCATTAACGGTAAATTACGTTTTATCATGGCCACGGATCCCCTTAATGATGCTGACAAAGCGCGGTGACTGGACGATCAGCACGCAGAGCACGACCACCGCTTTTACCACCTGGTTGAGTTCCGGCTGGAAACCGGAGAGCAGGATCCCGGTGTTCATCCCCTGAATGATCAGTGCGCCAATCACCGAGAGCAGCAGGTTAAAGCGCCCGCCCATCAGCGATCCGCCGCCGATCACCACTGCCAGGATCGCATCCAGCTCCAGCCAGAGTCCGGCGTTGTTGGCATCGGCCCCGCGAATATCTGCCGCGACGATAACCCCGGCGATGGCTGCGCACACACCGCTCAGGACGTAGGTCAGCATCACCATTAGCCGCGTATTGACCCCGGCGTTGCGTGCCGCGCGAATATTGATCCCGACGGCTTCAATGAACATCCCCAGCGCCGTTTTGCGGGTGAAGAGCCAGAACACCACCAGCGTGACCAGAGCAATGATCACCGGCGTGGGGAAGAACAGCAGCTTGCCGCTGCCGAGCCACGCCAGGTTCGGCGAGTTGAAGGTGACAATCTGTCCGGAAGTAATGAGCTGTGCCACGCCGCGCCCGGCGACCATCAAAATGAGCGTGGCGACAAAGGGCTGAATCTTCAGCACCGCCACCAGAATGCCGTTCCATAATCCTGCCAGCACCCCAGTACCTAATGCCGCCAACAGGACGACCGGCAGGCTGTGCCCGGCCACGGTCATCGAGGCTGCCGTGGCCCCGGCGATGGCCATCACCGCGCCGACGGAGAGATCGATCCCGCCGGTGGCAATGACCAGCGTCATCCCGATGGCCAGCAGCGCCACGGGCGCAGCCCGGTTCAGGATGTCTATCGGGCTGCCAAACAGGCGACCATCCTGAACAATAATCTGGAAGAAATGCGGTGCGACAAGGCTATCAACCAGCAGTACCACCAGCAGCGCCGCGATTTGTGGCGTGCCGGTTGGCCAGTTGAAGCGGCGCTTTGTTTCGCCAGTTTGCGAAAGCGAACGGGACATCACGATTCACTCCTTATGCCGCAATGGCATTCATGATCGCCGGAACGGACAGCTTATCCAGCGGGATCTCTGCCACCTGTTTGCGATCGCGCATAATAATGACGCGATCGGCATAGCCCACCAGCTCTTCCAGTTCAGACGAAATGACCAGCAGCGCCAGGCCGTCCGCACACAGCGTTTCGATAAGGCGAATAATTTCGGCGTGCGCCCCCACGTCAATGCCGCGGGTCGGTTCATCGAGGATCAGGAACTGCGGTTTGGTCAGCAGCCAGCGTGACAGCAGTACTTTTTGCTGGTTGCCGCCGGAGAGAAACTCAATGGGCTGTTCCGCGCTCGGGGTGCGGATGCCGAGCTGGCGGATAAAGCGCTCCGCAATCGCGTTCTGCTCTTTGCGAGGGATTGGCCGCAGCCAGCCGCGCTGCGCCTGCAGGGCCAGAATGATATTTTCACGCACCGAGGCCGCGGCAATGATGCCATCCGTTTTCCGGTCTTCCGGGCAGAAACCAACGCCAAGACAGGAGGCCTGATGCGGCGATCGCAGGGTTTGCGGTTTACCCTTGATCAGCGCAGTGCCGCTGTCCGCAGGTTTGATCCCGAAGATCACTTCGGCGGTTTCGGTGCGTCCGGAGCCCAGCAGGCCCGCCAGGCCGACAATTTCGCCCGGGCGGACTTCCAGGTTAAACGGCGAGATCACCCCTTTTTTGCCATAATCGCTGAACGCGGCGACCGGTTTTTCGCTCAGCAGCGTGCGGCCTGCACGCTGAAGGGCGTTGGTTTCAAGTTCACGCCCCAGCATCATTTTGACCAGTTCGATCTGCGGCAGCTCGCGGGTTTCACGGCAGCCGACAAAGCTGCCGTTACGCAGCACCGTAATGCGATCGCTCACCTCGTACACCTGATCGAGGAAGTGGGTGACGAAGATCAGGCTGACCCCCTGATCGCGCAGCTGGCGCATCAGGGTAAAGAGCATTTCCACTTCCTGGGTGTCAAGGCTGGCGGTGGGTTCATCAAGGATCAGCACTTTTGCGGAGAGATCGATGGCGCGACAGATGGCGACAATCTGTTGCATCGCCACGGAAAAGCGGTTCAGCGGCTCGCGAACGTCGAGGGAGAAGCCGTACGATTCCATCAGCTTCGTGGCACGCGCCTCCATCTCTTTGCGGCGCAGCAGGCCAAAGCGTCGTGGCTCCCGGCCAATAAACAGGTTATCCGCCACCGACATATTCGGCAGCAGGTTCACCTCCTGGTATACCGTCCCGATCCCCAGCTGTTGGGCATGAGCGGTGTTTTTCGGTGAAATAGCGTGACCTTCCAGCCAGATGGTGCCGCGATCGGCGTGGTAAACGCCGGTCAGGGCTTTAATCAGCGTTGATTTTCCCGCCCCGTTCTCCCCCAGCAGCGCCATGATTTCACCGCGCCGCAGGCTGAAATCAACGTTATCCAGCGCTTTTACGCCGGGAAAAAATTTACTCAAGCCCTCTGTGCGGAGGATTGCCTGGTGTTGTTCAGTGGTCATGGTTTTCCCCCCCTCACCCTAGCCCTCTCCCCGGAGGGGAGAGGGGATCGATCGTGCAAATTGTTTATTTCCAGCTCCGCCCTGCCTTTTTCCCTCTCCCCTATGGGGAGAGGGTCAGGGTGAGGGGCGAAGGTCTTAGTAGCCCATATTTTTCTTCTTCTCTAACTCTTCTTTCGCCGTGTCCGGCAGGTAGAGCGTGGATTTGGTGACCGTCACCTTCTCAGGCATCGTGCCGTCCTTCTTGAATTTCTCCAGCGCATCGAATGCCGGGCCGGCCATGTTTGGCGTGAGTTCCACGCTGGCGTTGGCTTCACCGTCGATCATCGCTTTATAGATGTCCGGCACGCCGTCGATCGAACCGGTGAGGATATCTTTGCCCGGCTTCAGGCCCGCTTCTTTAATGGCCTGAATCGCCCCGATCACCATGTCATCGTTATGGGCATAAACCATGCAGATGTTCTTGCCGTTGTTTTCGGCCTTAATGAAGCTCTCCATGACCTCTTTCCCTTTACTGCGGGTAAAATCGCCGGACTGGGAGCGGATAATCTTGATGTTTGGCGCTTTGGCAATCGCCTCAGCAAAGCCTTTCTTACGGTCAATGGCCACGCTCGCGCCGACCGTGCCCTGCAGCTCCACGACGTTACACGGCTTGCCATCCACCTGCTTCACCAGCCAGTCGCCAATTAATTGCCCTTCAAGCACGTTGTTGGCGGTCACGGTGGTCATATAGAGAGATTTGTCTTTTACATCGATGGAACGATCGAGCAGGAAGACCGGAATTTCAGCGTCTTTCGCTTCTTTCAGGACGGGTTCCCAGCCGGTAGCCACCACAGGCGCAATGAAGATGGCATCCACGCCCTGAGCGATGAATGAACGCACGGCTTTAATCTGGTTCTCCTGCTTTTGCTGACCATCGGCGATTTTCAGCGTAATGCCGCGTTTCTGGGCCTCGCTTTTCGCCACGTTGGTTTCTGCTGCACGCCAGCCCGATTCAGAGCCGACCTGCGAAAATCCTACGGTTAAGGGTGCGGCCATCGCCATAGACGACATGGCTGCCGAAACTGCTGTGACAAGAAGTAAGCGCTTCCACATATGAGCGTCCTCGTAGGGTGAGTTATTGTTGGTTAAAAGATGTTCTGCGAAATGACTATAGCCAATGAAATATGTAACGAATTGCGTTACATCACACTTCAGAAAAGTGAATAAAACGTTAATCACAAGTTTGTAATCGCTTTCATTTCTCCATGAAAAATGCGGCTGAGTTTATGGATTTTTCTGTCATGGAATCGGTCTGAAAAGTGGGAAGGAGAGGGAGAGAAGGCGAAAACAGGCAGAGACATTCAGTGCGAGTTGGCTATAATACCTGCCACTTGTTTACCATCCATTTTAAAGGACACCGACATGAGCTTACTCAACGTCCCTGCGGGTAAAGAACTGCCAGAAGACATCTACGTAGTTATCGAAATCCCGGCTAACGCAGATCCTATCAAATACGAAGTGGACAAAGAGAGCGGCGCCCTGTTCGTAGACCGTTTCATGTCTACCGCGATGTTCTATCCGTGCAACTACGGTTACATCAACCACACCCTGTCTCTGGACGGTGACCCGGTTGACGTGCTGGTCCCAACGCCATATCCGCTGCAGCCTGGCGCCGTCATTCGCTGCCGTCCAGTGGGCGTGCTGAAAATGACCGACGAATCCGGTGAAGATGCGAAGCTGGTTGCGGTACCACACACCAAACTGAGCAAAGAGTACGATCACATCAAAGATGTGAACGACCTGCCAGAGCTGCTGAAAGCGCAGATCACTCACTTCTTCGAGCACTACAAAGACCTCGAAAAAGGCAAGTGGGTTAAAGTTGACGGCTGGGACAACGCAGAAGCGGCGAAAGCAGAAATCATCGCCTCTTTCGAACGCGCGGCTAAGAAGTAATTCTTACGGCCTGCCGATAAAGCCCCGCTGGTCGGGGCTTTTTTTTGCCATTGAATAACAAGAACACTCCTGACCGTCGCGATCGTGAGCGTTATACATGCTAAGTTTCTTTCTTCAAAGCATAAAAATGGGCTACATAAAGGCGTTTGACTGTTACGGCAAAGACAGCAAATGGCAGTATCTCTGCATCATGGCATTCCAGCTTGCCTGGTTTTTGTTTTACTTATGGATCCCTTATCGAAGCGATTATGCGATTCTGCTGTTTTTACTGTTTTTCCTGCCCGTCATTTCAAGTAATACACGGTGCATAAACTACTATGGCCGTTCACGCGCTTTGTGTTTGTTATGGCTCATTGCCCCCTACATCATGCTGTTCGTTCCTCTGTTCTTAACCCGGCGCCGGGATCCAGAAGAGAATTGAAAGAGTAAAAAAAACAACGCCACCTCACGGTGGCGTTGTCGTTTTTCAGTACTGGTCTCTGTCTAACCAGTTACCGCTTACAATCCGCGTTAACCCTTCGACCGGACGCTGGTAGACGTACATCCACGCGCTTCCGTACGGCGTCTGGATCAACTGGCGCGCGTATTCACCGCCCCTGGTGCGCAAGGCATCAAGTTCGGCAAGTGTCGCGTTATCAATACGATAAACCTCACCCTGTACCGTTCCCTCCCCGGGAACCGCGCCTGGATAGTGGCCCAGGCTGTACAACTGGTAGTTCTCGATATTGTAATTCCCCAGTAGCTGGGCATTGGTCATCCAGTGACTGTTGCCTTGCCTGGTTCTTAAACTGCCGTAGACAAATATTCGCATTGCTAAAACTCAAACTGATAGAGCAGATCAAGTGCCTGGTCTACGCCGGACACTGCTTCCAGATATAGCTTAGGCATCAGGCGATAGCGTAGCGTGAGTGTTGCCAGTGAGTCAAAGATCCCCACACCATATTTTACCTGCAGACCCGGCAGTACATAGCCGCTGACCACCACCTGCGAGGAGTCACCCACGCCCTGGGTGTCCAGCGCCAGATTGCTTACGCCGAACGTCTCACCGATTTTACCCACAACCTGCCCACTTTGTGCAACCCCCAGGCCCACTAACATCGAGGTCATCGCCGCACTGTCGCTCTGACCGCTGTCCAGACCTTGTCCACGCAGCAGGTATGAGAGAGCTTCCTGCTGCGACATCGCCGGGTCAGAGAAGATCTCCGCCTTCGGTTCGTCAGCGGAACCCGTAACGCGCACGCCTGCAATAACGTCGTTTTCCGTCGCTTCCGGGTTACGAATCGCTTCGATGTTAAGCAGAGGCTGATCCGGTGGACCGGAGAACAGCAGCTCACCTTTGCGGACAATCAGATCCTGGCCATAGGCATGGAAACGCCCTTCAGGAATATTGATTTGCCCGTTCAGGCCAAGCCCTTGTTTATCCTGCGCCACTTTCAGGTCGCCCGTCAGTCGCGCCTTCAGCCCAAACGCATCCAGCCGCACGTTATTCCCCACGTGCACGATAAGGTTACTGTTGATGGGTATGCCCGCGCTCTTCTGTTCGACAGGTTTCAGATTGTCATCGAGCATCACTTCATCACTTGAGACGCCGACTGCGCTTTCCGGCACGTCGTGGACCACGATGCGTGCCCACGGCACGTCGACGCGTCCGTCAAGCGTGAAGAGGCTTGGCGTGGCTTCAAAGACCACATCAGGCGAGACGTCCAGTCGCACCATAGGCGGTACGGTGATGCGCACCTTACTGCCTTTCGCCGCAATACGGGCCCGCCAGTTATCGAGCTGGCTCCAGTCCGCGTCGCCGCTGAGGTTGATTTGCCCCTGCTGGGTTAACACCGAGCCGCTCAGCGTCGAGCTCATGCCGTTGAAGTTCATCGCGAGCTGGCTGGGCTGCATGTCAAACGGCATAAAGTTACCGTCGATATCCACCCCGCTGAGCCGCATCTGACCGAACAGCTGCGGGCTTTGCGCGTTGCCGGCCAGACGCAGGTTGGCATTGAGCATCCCTTCTGCTTTTTCCCCGCGGGCGAAAATCGGGTTCACCATCGCCAGGTTGAAGTTGCGAATAGTGACGTTGCCGCCCAGATTGCGCCGTCCCTGTGGGTCGGTGATTTCAACTTTCCCGTCAAACTGACCGTTGTTGGTAAGACGAATCAGCCACCCCAGCTCCGCACGGTTGTTATGCAGGTCCGCGCTCAGGTTCAGGGTGTCGAAAGCCACCGGCAGCGGCGCATCGTTGACCTCCTGCGTCACCTTCACGTTACGTCCGGAAAGCGTGACGCTGCCCTGTGGCAGCCCCTCTTTGGTGGTGTCCCAGGCGACATCGGCTTTCCCGCTGAAGACGCCGCTCGCCTGGGTGGTATCCGGCATAAACGGTTTCAGCATCGCCAGATCGAAGCGATTGAGGTTGATCTGTGCGCGGCCTTCCGCCCCCGCATCGATGGTCTGCGGTACGCACAGTTCCGCATTCGGGTTGGTCCAGCAGTGTGGCCCAATGCTGATCTTCTGCTCGGCGTTGCGGTAGTCCAGCGCGATGGCGCGCGACAGTGCCAGCGGCCCTACCGGGGTGTTGAAGCGGGTATTGTCCAGCGTCCCTTTCCAGCGCTCTTCCTTGCGGTCGAAGCTGCCGGTCAGGTGAAGCTGACCGGAGACCGGCTCGCCCTGCACCCGCAGCTGGAGGTCGTGCTGCTTCTCGTTCCCTTTGGCGTCCAGGGTGACAAGGTTAATGTTGACGTCCGGCTGAGAAATGCGCTCCACGCGCAGGTTCAGGTTACCGCCGATCTGATCGGTGGATTTCACATCCCCTTCCACGCGGACGCGGGCGACGCTCAGTTCCTGCCAGCGCAGGTTACTGGCGGTGATATCCGCCAGCAGCTGCGGCGCGTCGACCGTGCCGCGCACTTTCACTAGCCCTTTCGCCGTACCGCCAAGGCCCGGCAGCGCGTTATCCAGATTCGGCGCGTCGATGGTGGCATCCAGATTGAGATCTTTCACCCCCAGCTCGCCTTTGATATCCGCCGTGTTGCGACCCAGCGCCACGTGCAGACCCGGGATAATCCACTGCAGATAGCTGTTGCCTTTGACCGAGCCCTCAACGTTAACCTTGTTCTGCTTCACGTTACCGGTGAGCTTAATCTCCGGCACGTCCATCTGCCACGTTCCACCGTACAGGCTGCCGCGGGTTTTAATCAGACCATCCAGTTTCGACGGCCAGTCCGGCACCTCTTTGGCGGTGTTAATGCCCGTCAGCTTCAGCTCGCCGCGCCAGCTGATCGCCTGCTGCCAGTCGAGCAGCGCGGTCAGCTCGGTTTTGCCTTCCAGCGCCGCGACGGTCAGCTTATCGAGATTGACCTGTTGTTCGTTGCCCTTCGCATCCAGCGTGATGTTTGCAGGCGGTACACCCTGCCCCTTCACCGCGGTACGGAACGACAGCGTATAATCGGTCATCTTGCCGCTCAGCTTCAGCTTCAGGTCATCGGCCTGGAACTGCTTTTCGCCGGTGAACGGCCAGGAAAGCTGCTTGCTGACGACCTCAAGATTCAGCGGCAGCCCGGCTTCCGCCAGCTGGGTTTGCGCACGCAGAACCATGTCCACCGGGCCGGAGAGATTCACGCCGACGTCCAGCTTGTCGCGCAGCGCCCCGCCCACGTTGACCTTCACCTTTTCGCCTTTCAGCGGATCGATGTTGAGCGCGCTGTTCAGCGTGATATCCACCGGCCAGTTGTCGCGCAGCAGGGCATTCCCTGACGCGTTCACCGAGCCCTGATTGGTGTCGATATCCAGCGCGTCGAGTTTCATGTTGCCGTCAATGCTGCTGACCTTCAGCAGCATGTTAAAGACCGTCAGGTCGGTATCGCCGGTCAGACGCAGCTGCTCGCCTTTGAACTCTTCAATGTTGAGGTTCAGCGGCAGGTGAACATCGGTCATCTCCGGCAGGACTGGCTTAGAGAACAGATCTTTCAGCGTTTCGCCCAGCGGCTTCTCTTCCGGCTGCGGGTTCTGGATCTTCGGCTCGACGATCTCTTCCTGCGCCACGTCCGCCACTTTCGGCAGCGCGATCAGTAAACCCTGCAGGGAGGTGGGCGTCAGGGTCAGGTTTTTCTCCTGCCAGCGCAGGCCGGAGGTGAAATCCATCACCGACACGGTGGTGTCGTCGATTTTGATATTGACGTTATCCAGCGCCACCCGATAGAGCGCAATCGGGTACGGCGTGGAGAGATTCAGCGGACCGCTCTCCTCTTCTTCCACCGGCGCAGACTTCGGCATTTTTTTCGTATCTATCGCCACATTGACATCTTTTAGCGACAGATCGTTGACGCAGAGCTTGCTGTCGCGCAGACAGCCCAGCTTCACTGCGAGGTGGAATTCACCGGCGTTCACCGCCACGCCCGGCTGTTCATAGCGGATGTTTTTCAGACGCAGGTCGCGCCAGCCGCCCGTCACCTGGCCGATTTCCAGCCCGGGCACCCAGCGGTTCGCGGCGTTAAACAGCAGATGCAGCCCGCTCGTCGTGCCCACCAGAAATGCCACCGTACCGAGCAGCAGCACGATAAAAATCAGTACCCCGAGGCTTATCTTCTTCCATAAACTCATAATTCAGGCCCCAGACCGATGTAAAACTGTAATCCGTGTTCTTCTTTGTCGCCCACCGGAACGGCGAAATCGAGTTTGATGGGCCCGACGGGTGACTGCCAGCGCACCCCTACGCCCGCGCCGGTTTTAAAATCGCTGCGGCGGATATCGCTCACCGCTTCGCCGCCATCGACGAACATCGCCCCCCACCATTTTCCGCTGACGTTGTATTGATACTCCAGCGAGCCGGTGGCCAGCTTGGAAGCACCAATCAGCTTGCCGTCATCATCTTTTGGCGCGATAGACTTGTATTTGTAGCCGCGGATACTGCGGTCCCCCCCGGCGAAGAAGCGCAGGTCCGGCGGGACTTTCTCGAAGTCGCCGGTTTCGATCCAGCCGAGGTTGCCGCGCATCACAAAGCGGTGTTTATCATACAGCGTGCGGATCCAGACGTTTTGCGCCTGAATTACCGAGAAATCCACATCGGAACCCCACATGGTGTTGGAGTAATCGATAGAGTAGCGCTGGGAATCGCCCCAGGTGGGCATCAGGCCGCCGCGCGAGCGGGTGCGGCTGATCATCACCCCAGGATAAAGCAGCATGGTGGTGTTGGTGACGTTGGCCTGAGTAAAGTGGTCCAGACTCCAGCGCAGGTTAATGGCGCGCTGCCAGCCGCTGGAGAGATCCCAGTAACGTGACACGGCAAGCGTGGTGGAATCTGACTCGGTATCGTTCAGGTCGGTTCGCTTAAAGCCCCCCTGAACCAGGTAGTACTGCTCGAGCGGGTTTTTCAGCAACGGCATTTTGTAGCTGAAATCGAGCTGCTGTTCCGGGGCAGAGATACTGGCGCTGGTGGTCAGGCTGTGGCCCCAGGAGTTCATCCACGGCTTTTTCCAGGTGGCCTTCACGCGCGGGCCGACGTCCGTCGAATAGCCCACACCGGTTTCAATGGTGTTCTCGGTGCGCGGCGAGACAACGCCATGCAGCGGCAACACCTTGGTTTTGCGAGACTTATCAAATTCCGGCGCGACAATCACGGAGTTAAACCAGCCGGTGGCAGAGAGGCGTCGGTTGAGCTCTCCCAGATCGCTCGACTGGTAGTAATCCCCTTTTTTGAAAGGCACGAGGTTTTGCAGGTACTCTTCACGAATTTGCGAACCTTCGAACGTCACATCGCCAAAGCGATAACGTTCCCCGCTGTCGTAGTCGATATCCCAGAAGGCCTGACGTCGCGCCAGTGCAATACCGAGCTGGCTTTTGTTGAACTGGCTGTCAAAGTAGCCCTTACGCAGGGACACGCTCGTCAGCTCTTTTTTGAAATGGTCGTAGTCACCGTGGTTGAGCACGGTGCCGATTTTCGGCCGCGTGCTGAGCAGATCCAGATAGTCCCGGTCGGTACGCGCCCCGCCGCGCAGGATAACGTTGGTGCCGCCAATCAATACGGGCTCACCCGGCGAAACGCGGGCAATAAGCACCTGACGCCCCTTCTTTGGCGGCGGACGGAGGTCAAAATCAATGGTGGGCTCGTAATACCCCAGCGCTTTCAGCCCTTCACGGATGGCATCATCCACGCGCGCGCGAAAACGCCGGTCCGGCGTCACCTCATCACTCTGGATGGTCGATAACTGCGCACGCACGTTTTTTTGTAGCGCCCCGGATAACCCCTCAACCTGCAAACGGACATTCGCCGCGCTGGCAATCCCGCTTGTCAGCAACATACTGACCAAACATAACTGGCGGATTTTTGTCACGTTCTCTCCTGAATATCCCTGTTTCCACCCTGGAAGCAAATGAAGTGCCGCTCCGCGGCAAAATACGGCCTGTTGGCCAAAAACCCACATCGCGGGTTGAAAATGGGTATAACACCCAAATATTTCTTATGATTAAATCTAGACTCATTCAGCGCATTTATTGTGTTCAATTAAACGCTTCGTGACAACCTTAACCGAAACATCGCACCCCGGGAGGCCCCATCGTGAGTTTATTCGACAAAAAGCATCTGGTTTCACAAGCTGATGCATTACCGGGACGCAACACCCCTATGCCTGTGGCGACCTTACACGCCGTCAATGGCCATTCCATGACCAATGTTCCTGAAGGTATGGAAATCGCCCTGTTTGCCATGGGCTGCTTCTGGGGCGTTGAACGCCTCTTCTGGCAACTGCCTGGCGTTTACAGTACGGCAGCCGGCTATACGGGCGGTTACACGCCAAACCCAACCTACCGCGAAGTCTGCTCCGGCGAAACCGGCCATGCGGAAGCGGTGCGCGTGGTGTATGACCCCGCGGTGATTAGCTACGAGCAGCTCCTGCAGGTCTTCTGGGAAAACCACGACCCGGCGCAGGGCATGCGTCAGGGCAATGACCACGGCACCCAGTACCGCTCGGCCATTTATCCGCTCACCCCGGAGCAGGACGCTGCGGCGCGCGCCAGCCTTGAACGCTTCCAGCAGGCCATGCGTGAAGCGGGCGATACGCGCGAGGTGACCACGGAAATCGCGACGGCAAAACCGTTCTACTATGCCGAGGACGATCACCAGCAGTATCTGCATAAAAACCCCTATGGCTACTGCGGTATCGGGGGCATCGGCGTCTGCCTGCCGCCACAGCTGGCCTGATTACTGATCCAGCGCCACGCGAGCCGCGTGGCGCGTAGCATTGCTGACCGAACCGTAATCCATCACTTTGCCCTGCAGCAGCAGGTTAAAGACCGGCGCCTGCGGTCGGTTCAGCCGCGTCTGCAGCAGGTGCACAGCCTCAATCCCCAATTCCCGGCAGGGCACCGTGACGCCCGTGACCGGCCTTTCCAGACGGTGCGCCAGATTCCAGGCAAAATCGGTGGTAATGAGCGCAATATCTTCCGGGATACGCAGCCCGTGGCGCGTTAACGCCCTGACCACCCCTTCGGTCATGCTGGTGCTGTTGGGGAAAATGACCTCCGGCCACTGGGATCGGTCATGGCTTAACAGCCACGCATCGAGCGCCTGCTCGGCCTCGTCTGCCGTAAACCACTCCGTAACTAACAAATCGCGCTGGGGATCAAAGGCAACGTGAAAATGGCGGTATGCCTCTTTAATGCCGTCCAGACGCGCATACAGCGTATCCCGTCGCAGACAGGTGAGCGTAAGCACGCGGCGGTGCCCCTGCTCAAAGAGATATTGCATGGCGGTAAAGCCGATCGCCCGATGGTCGGGTGACACGGAATCCAGGACCCGATCCCGGTCAACAGAGTTGATTAAAACGCAGGGTTTATTGAGCGTGCTGGCCAGTTTAAATATGGTGGCATCATCCGTGCCGATGATAATTATCGCATTGATATTTTTATGGCTGGCCTTTTCCATAAATAACTTCACATCAGCGTGTTGCTCTTCTAATGCACAACAGCTGACCCACACATTGTGTCGCGAGCAGGCTTCGGCAATGCCTTTGGTCACTTCCAGATAAAAAATATCACCGCGTCCCTGAAAGGTTCTTTCCGGTGCAAAAACCGCGATGCCGTTAATTAACAGCCGTCCGCTCGCCATTGACTCCAGAACACCTAATTCTCGCGCGGTGCGAACGATCGCGTCCCTGGCTTTATCGCTGGTATAAGACTTGCCGCTTAATACCCGCGAAACCGTGCTAACGGAATAGCCCGTCAGGGACGCGATCTCCTCCATTTTTAACCTGCCCGGCATAGTGTGACCTCGCTCTCAATCAGTTTTTGCAAATATTTGCAGAAACAGCACGTTGATTTTAAAACCAAATTTCAGAAAGCCTGGAGATTACTTAATCACCTTGCGAGTATTCTCACAAAAACACATTGTCGCTGTGGCTCCCCTTTCCTATTTTCCGGTCATCACTCATTTCAACTGAAATTAAGGTGTGACATGGAGAAGGTACGTTTTGGCATTATTGGAATAGGTAATATCGGTACGGTCCACGCGCGTTATTTACTGGCGGGTACGGTCAGTGACGCCTGCCTGACGGCGGTTTGCGATAATGCGCCGGAAAAGCACCCGGCCATTCGTCAGCTGGTCGGCTCCATCCCTCTCTTCAGCGACGCGCAGGAGATGCTCCAGAGCGGGCTTATCGACGCGGTGATTGTCGCGACGCCCCATTATGACCATCCACGCCTGTCGATGCTGGCGATGCGCCACGGCATCCATACCTTGTGTGAAAAACCGGCGGGCGTGTATACCGCCCAGGTTCAGGAGATGAACGCCTGCGCTCGGGAGTGCGATGTGGTGTTTGGCATCATGTACAACCAGCGCCCGAATCCGCTCTACCAGAAGGTGAAGGATCTGATCGACAGCGGCGAGCTGGGTGAGATCCGCCGGTCGAACTGGATCATCACCAACTGGTATCGCTCGCAGAGCTACTACAACTCCGGCGGCTGGCGCGCCACATGGAAAGGCGAAGGCGGCGGCGTACTGCTCAATCAGGACCCGCATCAGCTCGATCTCTGGCAGTGGCTGGTCGGCATGCCTGTTCGTCTGCGCGCGTTTTGCCAGTTCGGCAAACATCGCGATATTGAAGTGGAAGATGAGGTCACCGCTTATGCCGAGTACGCCAACGGCGCGACCGGCGTGTTTATTACCACCGTCGCGGAAACGCCGGGGACCAACCGGCTGGAAATCACAGGCGATCGCGGCAAGGTAGTCGTCGAAGAAGGCAAGCTGCGCTACTGGCGACTGCGTGAATCCGAAACCGCCTTCAACGCCCGCTGGCAAAACGGCTTTGGCGAACCCGAATGCTGGGAGGTCACCCTTCCCGTCGCCCCGGAGTGCAGCGAACACCACGTCATTACCGCCAATTTCTGTGCCGCCATCCTGCGCGGCGAGCCGCTTATTGCACCGGGCCTGGAAGGGATCCCGCGGGCTGACGCTCTCCAACGCCATGCACCTCTCCACCTGGACCGACGACTGGGTCGACCTGCCGCTCAACGAGAAACAGTATCTGCGCCTGCTGCAGCAGCGTATCAGCACCTCAGTGGCTAAAGAGACAGCCAGCGTCACGCTGGATGCTTCCGGCACCTGGTAACTCCGGAGAAGAAACGATGTTAAATGTCGCTATCGTGGGAACAGGGAATATCTCGCATAACCATATTCAGGGCTATTTGCAGTTTGGCCAGCGCTGTCGGATCGTCGCGCTGGTGGATATCTACCCGGAAAAAGCCCACGAGAAAAAAACGCGCTACGGCCTGACGGACGCCCGCGTGTATGAAAGCCACCAGCAGATGCTGGCGTCAGAGCCGGAGATTGACATCGTGGATGTCTGCACCCCGCCCTACGTCCATGCAGAGATCAGCATTGATGCCCTCAATGCCGGTTGCCATGTGCTGTGCGAAAAACCGATGGCCGCCTCGCTGGAGGAGTGCGACGCGATGATCGCCGCACAAAAGGCCAGTGGCAAAATCCTCTCCATCATTGCCCAGAACCGCTTTACCGACGCCTTCTGGCGTTTAAAAGCGACGCTGGATTCCGGTCTTGCCGGCAAGATCTGTCATGCCCAGGTGGATTCGTTCTGGTGGCGCGGACACTGCTACTACGACCTGTGGTGGCGCGGTACCTGGGAAAAAGAGGGGGGCGGCTGCACCCTTAACCACGCGGTTCACCACATCGACGCCATTCAGTGGATGCTGGGCTTCCCGTCCGAGGTGGTGGCGATGATGACCAACGTGGCGCACGACAATGCCGAAGTGGAGGACCTCAGCGCCGCGATATTTAAATACCCCAGCGGCGCGCTCACCCAGCTGACCGCCTCCGTCGTGCACCACGGGGAAGATCAGAAAATCATTATCCAGGGTGAAAAGGCGCGCATCTCCGCGCCATGGCAGGCCTTTGCCAGCGTCAGTGCGGACAACGGTTTCCCGCAGGAAACCCACGACCAGCAGCGAGAAGCGCAGCTCGACGCCGTGTTTCAGGAGACGCCGAAGCTCGACTGGACGCTGCACACCGGGCAGATTAACGATCTGCTTGACGCCATCGGGCACGGCACGGCGCCGTTAGTCGATGGTCTGCAGGGCAAACGCTCCCTGGAGCTGATTACCGCGATTTATAAATCCGCCATTACCCGCACGGTGGTCACGCTGCCGATTCAGCGCGACGACCCGTTTTACCGCACCGGCGGGACGAACAGCCTCGCCCCCCGTTTTTATGAAAAATCCGCAAGCGTCGCCAACTTCAGTGAAGTCGGCGCCATCCCTCTGGGCAAAGATCTGGATCGAGGACTCTAACTATGAACAAAAATGACGGTATGAACTACGCGCCGGTCGGTAAACCACAGCCGGTGGTGAAGGAAGGCGAATTTGTCTTTGCCGCCGCCGCGCTCGACCACGGCCATATCTACGGCATGAGTAACGGGCTGATTGAAGCCGGGGCCACGCTGAAGTGGGTGTACGATCCTGACCCGGCCAAAGTGGATAAATTCATCCAGCAGTATCCGCAGGCACGCGTTGCCGCGTCGCTGGAGCAGATCCTCGCCGACGATGAGGTGCGCCTGGTGGCAGGCGCCGCCATTCCCTCCGAGCGCTGCGCGCTGGGGCTGAAAACGATGGCTGCCGGCAAGGACTACTTCACGGATAAAGCGCCGCTCACCACCCTTGAGCAACTGGAAGACGCCAAAGCCATGGTGGAAAAAACGGGCCGCAAATACGCGGTGTATTACAGCGAACGCCTGCATGTGGAGAGCGCGGTCTTTGCCGGACAGCTGGTGCAGCAAGGAGCCATTGGCCGCGTCGTACAAACGCTGGGGACAGGCCCACACCGGGAAGGCACCGGGCGCCCGGACTGGTTCTACGATCGTCGTTATTTCGGCGGGATTCTGTGCGATATCGGCAGCCATCAGATTGAACAGTTCCTTTTTTACACCGGCAACCGCGACGCCTCCGTGGTGGCAAGCCAGGTCCGCAACGTCAAACACCCACAGTATCCCGCCTTCGAAGATTTTGGTGATGCCATGTTGAAAGGTGAAAACGGCGCCAGCGGCTATTTTCGCTGCGACTGGTTTACCCCTGACGGGCTTTCTACTTGGGGCGATGGCCGCCTGACGCTGCTCGGCACCGACGGGTATATCGAGATCCGCAAATATGTCGATCTCACCCGCGGCGAGCAGGACGTGGTGTACCTCGTCAATAAAGAGGGAGAGTTCCGCTATCCGGTCGCCGGCCAGGTCGGCTTCCCTTTCTTTGGCGAACTGATCCTCGACTGTTTGCATCGTACTGAAAACGCCATGACCCAGGCCCACGCCTTCAAGGCGGCGGAGCTTTGCGTGAAGGCACAGATGCTGGCCAACGCGACGGAATAACGGGAGGCGACAATGACGATCCTGAACACGGCGGTGATCGGTGCCGGGGCGATCCACATTTGCCATATCAATGCATTGCGCCAGATCCCCGGGGTCGCGCTGCGCGCGCTGGTCGATACCGAAAGCGTGAAAGGGCTGAAGCTGGCAATGGGCTATCAGTGCCGCTTTTATCAGGATTACCGGGAAATGCTGCTGGATGACGCCATCGACGTGGTGCATATCTGCACGCCGCATGTCGAGCATAAGCCCATGATCCTGGCGGCGCTCGCCGCCGGGAAGCATGTGTTCTGCGAAAAACCGGTAGGCATGAACCGCAGTGAACTGGTGGATATCACCCGCGCCGCTGAACAGGCGTCAGGTCTGCTCGGCGTGTGTTATCAGAACCGCTATAACCCCACCAGCCTGCGCATTCGCCAGGCGCTGGACGATAGCGAACTGGGGAAAATGCTCAGCATCAAAGCGGTGCTGACATGGTCACGCTCGGGGACGTATTACACCGAAAGTCCCTGGCGCGGGCGGCTGGCAACGGAAGGTGGCAGCCTGCTGATCAACCAGGCCATTCATACCCTCGACCTGATGCAGTGGTTCGCCGGCGGGGTAACGCGTGTGAAAGGCGTGGTGGATAGCGGTGAGCTGGCGGCGGTAACCGAAGGCGAAGACAGCGCGATGGCCACCCTGCACTTTGCCAACGGCGCGCGTGGCCTGTTTTACGCCAGCAACTGCAATACCACCGATTCCCCGCTCCTGATGGAGATCCACTGTGAGCGGGGCTCGCTGCTGCTGAACGACAACACGCTCTGGCGCGTGACGTCGGGGGAGCGCGTTACCCTCGCGAGCGACGACTCCCCGGATGGCTCGGTCAAAAGTTACTGGGGGCTCGGGCATCAGCAGGCGATCCGCCGTTTCTATCACGCGATTACCCACCCGGGCTACGCGGACTACACCGACATCCGTGAAGCCGGAAAATCACTCACCCTTGTGGAGGCTATTTACCGCTCATCTCAATTAAGGCAATGGATAGAGATCAACAACTAGAACGTAATTTGTATTCCAGCAGTAAATAAAAAACGACCCAAATATGGGTTTATAGCTACCCTACACTGGATATTATTATGGTCAAACCAACTGAACGTAGAGTGGGTTATGGCGTGGCGCTCGGCTACGGCATAACCGATCTTTTTGGCGGCGGCGCTTTCGCCATTATCGGCACCTGGCTGTTATTTTTTTACACCACCTATTGCGGCCTCTCGGTGATTGAAGCGGGGTCTATATTTGCGATTGCCCGCGTTATCGATGCGTTATTAAGTCCGATTATGGGGTATATCACCGATAATTTCGGCGACACCTGGCTCGGGCGTAAATTTGGTCGTCGCCGCTTCTTTTTATTACTCAGCTCACCGTTAATGTTTTTATATGCTCTGCTGTGGTTAACGGACATGGGTTACTGGTATTACCTGGGCACATATCTTTCGATTGAGCTGCTGTCGGCGATGGTGCTGGTGCCCTGGGAAACCCTGGCGGCAGAGATGACAAACCGGTATGAGGAGCGTAGCCGCCTCTCCGGCGTGCGGATGATCTGTTCCCAGCTGGGTGGTTTTCTTGCGGTTTCCGTTCCCGGCGTGATTATGCAGTTCACAGGAAAAGATAATCCATTTACCTATACCCTCACCGGGCTGATCTTCTCCTGTGTGTTCTGCATCGCGGTATTTATTACCTGGTACATCACCTGGGAAGCGAAGGATGTGCAACAGGAATCCACGTTTAAAGTGGAGAATCATCGCAGCAGCGGGATACTTAATCACCTGAAATATCTGGTGCTGGATCTCTTTTCCTCTTTCCGGATCCGCGCGTTTCGCCTGCACATTATTATTTATATCTTTTCCTTTACGGCGATGGACGTGTTCGGGTCGGTCTTTACCTATTATGTCGTTTATTGCCTGAGCCAGGATGCGGCGGCGGTGTCGGGCTGGCTGAGCATTGCGGCATTCGCCTCGGTACCCGGCACGTATGGATTTATGTTGCTGCTGAACAGGCTGAATATTACCCCTTCCGCCGCGTTGCGCCTCTCCTACAGCTGCATTTTCCTGGTGCTGGCTTTCCTGTTTGCGATCTACCTGACCAAAACCCAGGTGCCGACGCTGCTGTTCTCGGCGGTCTTTATCCTGCTCGGTGCCGCCCGCTCAGGCCTCTATTACATACCGTGGAACATCTACAGCTTCATTCCGGATATCGACGAGATAGTGACGCAGCAGCGCCGCGAAGGCATTTTTGCCGGCGTCATGGTCCTGACCCGCAAAAGCACCGTGGCGATGGCCATCATGATTATTGGCCTGGTGCTGCAGGAGGCCGGTTTTGTGAAAGGCAGCGGCGCGCAGCCTGAAAGCGCGCTGGGGGCGATTATTGGTCTGATGATTTTCGCGACGTCAGCCCTGCTGGCGGTCAGCTTCTTCACCACCTACAAGTTTAAGCTCACCCGTGAGACGCATAAGCTGCTCCTCAAAGAGATTGCGCGCCGTAAGCTCGGCGGAGATTACCGCGACTGCGACGCCAGGACGCGCGTGGTGATCAAACAGCTCACCGGCTATGAGTACGATCAGGTCTGGGGCGGCGATGCGACACGCCGTGCCGTGGGCGATGTCGGGTTATCACCCGCAAAATAGTGCTTCTCTCCGGGCAGTCGCTCCCCGTCTGCCCGGCCCCGTTTTACTCAAAATGTGACCTCTGGCAGATTTAGATCTCTTTATACTATAAAAGGAAAACTCTGGCATATTACTGCGGATAATAAAGCCCCCCTATGATATTTATACTACAGGGGGGCATAATTTGCAGAAAGAATACTTACTTAACTGTTTCAAGTATTTCACTTAAAAAGTCATTGAAATTTTCAAATGAACCATATATCGACTCTGTAGAGGCATTGTCACGAATTTCAAATAAATTGGATTTAGTATCATAGGTGAATAATGATATGCTATTTTCACCAATGACTAATCTTTCTGCAAGATCAGGATCTATAAAATCATCATTGTCTCTATAGAAATCATTCATCACAAATAGATTTTTAACTAATGGTTCAGGGATAGACAAACTGAATAGAGTAAGACCGTCATATTCAAATCCGTCCATATACTCTAAGAATGTGATATAGTCGGGTTGGTTGGAAAATAAAACACAAAGTTCATCTGCTAAATTTTCTAACATTGGTGTTGTACTTGAATCAGGTTTTCTGTTCAAAATACTGTTAAGAAATGATTTCCCAATTGGATCTTGAACTGGATACTCCCACTTAATCATTTCACTTTTCAGTTCTGCAAGAATGTTTTCTATTTTCATTTTCTTGATTCCATAAACTTATTTAAGTGGGTAAATTGAACCAGTAGGTATTGCCCACGGTGTTACTCTACTTTCCCCTGGCACTAAATTTTTAGCTGCTGACCTCTGCATGTTTGTAAAAATCTTATGATATGGTTCCTTTTCGATTAACACCAAGTTATTAAAAGAATTAGTACCACCATCATCTAATGGAAGTTTGTGGTGAACATCCCATCCATCTGGAGACTTACCACTATTCATCCTAAGTAACTGTGATGGTGAAAATATATTAGCCGCATCAGGAGTGGCAGCAATTTCTTTAACAAATGCCTTTCTTACTGTGCTATCGAATTCTTTTCTTAATAATGCTGCTTCTGCTGGATTTCTTTTAGTATAATTAATATCGGTAATTGTAATTCCATTAACTAATCTGGATTCACCTCTGAGTTTCCCCAGATAGCTTGTCATTTCATCATATAGTTGTGGGTTAGGTCGTTTCGCTAAAAGAATCGAAGCCGCCGCAATAGCTGTACCTGCAGTTTGTTCATTCAGTACTTGATCATATCCCTTAACCGCATCTCCACCTAACTGTTCCGCCGTTTTCCTGAAGCCCTCAACGTTACCATTGTAAACACCGCCAGCAGCCAGTAAACGTCCTGCGGACTTGCTGTTAATCGTCTTGTATGTCGGTTCAGAAGCTGGGGTTGATGTACCACCGAAGGAAGATAATGCAAACGAAGTGGGGCGTGGCTTTCCTGTACCGTAATACCTGCATCCTACCGAATTCCTGTACTCTCTCAGGATCTGTTCAGCACCATTCATTTCAAATGCATGGTAATTCTTACAGATAAGCTGGCCTTCTTCATCGATATAGAACAGCTCCCCTGGGGAAGCAGAACGGTTTAACATCACGACTTCACCTCTGAAGACAAGATACCTCATACGTCTTTCAGTATTGAACCCATTGGAACGATTATTCTGATACGCATAACTACGCGAATATGACGGGCGAGGCCTTAGCCCTTCAACATGATAATGATCGCGATATCTGTCATCAAACTCGAACTCCTGCCGGATGTAATCCCATGTGACAGAAGGGCGAGTGATCAATTCATACTTTTCAGGTTCAAGGTTATCCCTTGAGAGATAGAACAGGTTAAATCCCGGTAAGCTAAAACTCATAACCAATTCCTTTTGGAAACGAACTGTGCATTTTATAACCACATCGCATTGAAAACAAATGATTGTTTTGACCTGTGTTCGTAGGCTTATCTGGTGAAGGCTCCCGGCAAACTCCAAAGCCAACACGCAGCGGTGCACAAACGCCAAAATGTGACCTCTGGCAGATTTACATCTCTTTACGCTATACTACCCGCTGAAATAATCGGCTCAACGCTACGAGCTGACGTTCAATGTGTTTCCACACAAATGGTATCAACTCCCCTTCTGAGGATCTGGCGAGAAGCCGGATAAACTATGTTAAACAGTATTTTAGTAATACTTTGTCTTATTGCCGTCAGTGCATTTTTCTCGATATCGGAGATCTCGCTGGCCGCGTCCCGTAAAATCAAACTGAAGCTGCTTGCTGACGAAGGCAATATCAACGCCTCCCGCATTCTCAAAATGCAGGAGAACCCCGGTACGTTCTTCACCGTGGTGCAAATTGGCCTGAACGCGGTCGCCATCCTGGGCGGTATCGTGGGCGATGCGGCGTTTTCCCCGGCATTTTATAGCCTCTTTGTGCAGTACATGTCCGCCGAACTGGCCGAGCAGCTGAGCTTTATTCTCTCCTTCTCGCTGGTGACCGGGCTGTTCATCCTCTTCGCTGACCTGACCCCGAAACGCATCGGTATGATTGCGCCAGAAGCTGTAGCTTTGCGTATCATCAACCCGATGCGCTTCTGTCTGTACGTGTTTCGTCCGCTGGTGTGGTTCTTCAACGGCCTGGCGAACGTGATTTTCCGCATCTTTAAACTGCCAATGGTGCGTAAAGACGACATCACCTCTGACGACATTTATGCGGTCGTGGAAGCCGGTGCGCTGGCCGGGGTGCTGCGTAAGCAGGAGCACGAGCTGATTGAGAACGTATTCGAACTGGAATCCCGTACCGTTCCCTCTTCCATGACGGGCCGTGAAAGCATTATCTGGTTCGATTTACATGAAGATGAGCAGAGCCTGAAGAACAAAGTGGCGCAGCATCCGCACTCTAAGTTCCTGGTCTGTAATGAAGACATCGACCATATCATCGGTTACGTCGACTCGAAAGATCTGCTGAACCGCGTGCTGGCGAATCAGAGCCTGGCGCTCAACAGCGGCGTGCAGATCCGCAATACCCTGATTGTGCCGGACACCCTGACGCTTTCAGAAGCGCTGGAAAGCTTTAAAACCGCCGGGGAAGACTTCGCGGTGATCATGAACGAATACGCTCTGGTGGTGGGTATCATTACCCTCAATGACGTCATGACCACCCTGATGGGCGACCTGGTTGGTCAGGGGCTGGAAGAGCAGATTGTTCAGCGTGACGATAACTCATGGCTGATTGATGGCGGCACACCGATTGAAGACGTGATGCGCGTGCTGGATATCGACGAGTTCCCGCAGTCCGGAAATTACGAGACCATCGGCGGCTTTATGATGTTTATGCTGCGTAAAATCCCAAAACGTACCGACTCGGTGAAGTTCTCCGGCTACAAGTTTGAGGTGGTGGATATTGATAACTACCGCATCGACCAGCTGCTGGTGACGCGTATCGATAACAAACCGACCGTGCTGGTACCGAAGTTGCCAGATGCGGAAGAGAAGGTGTCGGCGTAAGGTTCCTGCCCCAGAAACATCAACGGCTCCCATCGGGAGCCGTTTGTTTAACTACTGCATAGCACGTTGGTTAAGCCATCTCAGTTTGCAGACGCATAACCTGACGGTTGACTTCGGACATCACAGACAGGTGCTGTTTGTCCTTCACTTTTGGGACAAGGATCTTGCCCTTATCAAACTCAAAAGCGCCAACATCCTTGATATACAACCGTCCACGGAACAGGATCTTCACGTACTTCGCCACCTGAAGCGGGTTGTAGCGTTGGAAAATTTTCATTCTTGTATCTCCTGCAAATCATACGCTCTTGCGGTGCCACAATCGGCCCGACTGTCCTGAGCGCAAATTTTAATGCCCAATGACTATAGACCAGAACTACGTTGTTACCCAGTGTGCATAAGTTTATTTACCGTTTGATTACAATTATTCAGAATAATCTTTGCAAACCGCCACTGAGGGCAGTATAAGCCGTCGTTTTTTCGTGGATATGTGCGTTGACCCGCAAACTGGCATCGCGATTGCGGGAAAACCACATTGATCGCACTTATCATTAAAAGCGCATGACCAAGTGGTCGGATCACCTGCAAACAATAAGGAAACGCCATGACCCTACGTACTATCCTTGCCGCAGCTTGCCTGCTGCTGCCTCTGTGGGCTTGCGCTCACAACATTGAAAAAGGACAACGTGTACCGCCAGTCGGCATTGCTGACCGGGGAGAATTGATTCTCGACAATGATAAGTTTAGCTATAAACCCTGGAATAGCGCGCAGCTCGCGGGCAAAGTGAGAGTTGTACAACATATTGCCGGTCGTACATCTGCAAAAGAGAAAAATGCCAACCTCGTGGAAGCGATCAAAGCCGCAAAATTCCCTCATGACCGCTACCAGACCACCACCATTGTGAATACCGATGACGCCATTCCAGGCTCCGGCATGTTTGTGCGCTCAAGCCTTGAGAGCAATAAAAAGCTCTACCCGTGGTCGCAGTTTATCGTCGACAGCAACGGCGTGACGCGTAAGGCATGGCAGCTTGAGGAAGAGAGCTCTGCGATTATCGTGCTGGATAAAGAGGGCCGCGTAGAGTGGGTAAAAGACGGGGCATTGACTCAGGAAGAGGTGCAGCAGGTTGTCGACCTGCTGCATAAGCTGCTGGCTCAATAAATAGAGACGCGGAAGCCGGGGTTGAGGAACGATTCGCGCGGGGTGTAGTCCAGCGGTTTGCCCTGCCAGTCATGAACATGCGCCCCGGCAGCCGCGGCCACGGCATGCCCGGCCGCGGTATCCCAGATGTTGGTTGGCCCAAAGCGTGGGTACAGCTGCGCATGCCCTTCCGCCACCAGGCAGAATTTCAGCGATGAGCCAATCGAGGTGGTCTGGTGTTCACCCAGCTGTTGCAGATACTCCTGCAGCTCGCTGTCGCTGTGCGAACGGCTAATCACCACCAGCGGTGGACGCGCATCGCGCACCTGGATCTGCTTACGTACGCCGCACTCTTCCTTCCAGGCCTTCCCGTCTGCGGCGCTGTACATCACTTTTAACACCGGCGCGTAGACCACGCCCAGCACCGCTTTGCCTTTCTCGATCAGGGCAATGTTGACGGTGAACTCACCGTTGCGCTTGATGAACTCTTTAGTCCCGTCCAGCGGGTCTACCAGCCAGTAACGCTGCCAGTGCTGACGCTCTTCCCAGCTTTGCGGCGCTTCTTCAGAGAGCACAGGGATGTCCGGCGTTAAGGCCTGTAAACCCTGCAGGATCACCTTATGCGCCGCGATATCCGCTGCCGTGACCGGAGAGTCATCTGCTTTACTGACAACCTCCATGGGTTTACTACCGTCATACACCTGCATGATGGCTTCCCCCGCATCCCGTGCGAGCTGACAAATCTTATCTAGCATTTTCCACCTCTTTGTTAACGCAGTGAGGTTAACTCTTTGTTTTAGTTATATCGTAATGTGAACAATTCCGCTATCTGTGAAGCAATTCCGGTTTCAGGTTACTTTTTTCTGTCAGGATTCACATTTCTGTAAGCAACACGTTATAGATACATACTCTTTTGTGGCCTGGATCGAAAAAAGGACTCCTCTGATGATTAAGTTTAGCGCAACGCTCCTGGCGACGCTGATTGCAGCGAGCGTGCAGGCGGCGACGGTTGATCTGCGTATTCTGGAAACAACCGACCTGCACAGCAACATGATGGACTTCGATTACTACAAAGATACCCCGACGGAAAAATTCGGTCTGGTACGTACGGCAAGTTTGATCAACGCCGCGCGCGGTGAAGTGAAAAACAGCGTGCTGGTCGACAACGGCGATCTCATTCAGGGCAGCCCGCTCGGCGATTACATGGCGGCGAAGGGACTGAAAAAAGGCGAGATCCACCCTGTGTATAAAGCGATGAACACGCTGGACTACACCGTCGGCAACCTCGGCAACCACGAATTCAACTACGGCCTGAAATACCTACATGATGCGCTGGCAGGGGCCAAATTCCCGTACGTTAACGCCAATATCATCGATGTTAAGACCCAAAAACCGCTCTTTACCCCTTACCTGATTAAAGAGACAGAGGTGGTCGACCAGGACGGTAACAAGCAGACGCTGAAAATCGGCTACATCGGTTTTGTGCCGCCGCAAATCATGACGTGGGATAAGGCGAATCTCAGCGGCAAAGTCACCGTTAACGACATTACCGAGACCGCGCGTAAATACGTGCCGGAGATGCGCGAGAAAGGGGCGGATTTGGTTGTCGTGGTCGCCCATTCCGGCCTCTCGGCCGATCCGTACCAGGCCATGGCAGAAAACTCCGTGTACTACCTGAGTGAAGTTCCGGGCGTCGACGCGATCCTCTTCGGTCACGCTCACGCGGTCTTCCCGGGCAACGATTTTGCCAGCATCAAAGGAGCGGACATTGAGAAAGGGACGCTCAACGGCGTGCCATCGGTGATGCCAGGCATGTGGGGCGACCATCTCGGCGTGGTGGATCTGGTGCTGAATAACGACGGCGGCAGCTGGAAGGTCACGCAGTCAAAAGCTGAAGCGCGCCCGATTTACGACGCGGCAGCGAAAAAGTCACTGGCGGCGGAAGATAAAAAGCTGGCCGACGTGCTGAAGCACGATCACGACGCCACCCGTGAATTCGTCAGCAAACCGATCGGCAAATCCGCAGACAATATGTACAGCTTCCTGGCGCTGGTGCAGGATGACCCGACCGTCCAGGTGGTCAACATGGCGCAGAAAGCCTATGCCGAACACTTTATTCAGGGCGATCCAGATTTGGCGAAACTGCCGGTTCTGTCCGCCGCGGCACCGTTCAAAGTGGGCGGGCGTAAGAACGATCCGGCAAGCTATGTGGAAGTTGAAAAGGGCCAGTTGACCTTCCGTAACGCCGCCGATCTCTATCTCTACCCGAACACGCTGGTGGTGGTTAAAGCGACCGGTCAGGAGGTAAAAGAGTGGCTGGAGTGCTCCGCCGGGCAGTTTAACCAGATTGATCCGCACAGCAGTAAGCCGCAGTCGCTCATTAACTGGGACGGTTTTCGCACCTACAACTTCGACGTGATCGACGGTGTGAATTACCAGATTGACGTGACCCAACCGGCGAAGTATGACGGCGAGTGTCAGACGATTAACCCGCAGGCAGAGCGCATCAAAAACCTGACCTTTAACGGCAAAGCCATTGATCCCAAAGCCATCTTCCTGGTGGTGACCAATAACTATCGCGCCTACGGCGGCAAGTTTGCCGGTACGGGGGACAGCCACATCGCCTTTGCCTCGCCGGACGAAAACCGCGCGGTGCTGGCCGCCTGGATCGGCGCGGAGTCGAAAGAGCGTGGAGAAATTCACCCGGCGGTGGATAACAACTGGCGTCTGGCGCCGATCCACAGCGCTACGCCGCTGGACATCCGCGTTGAAACCTCACCGTCCGATAAGGCAGCCGCGTTTATTAAGGATAAGGCGCAGTATCGGATGAAACAGGTGGCGACAGATGATATTGGGTTCGCCATTTATCAGCTTGACCTGAGCATGTAAAAGAAAAACTGCCCTCTCCCTGTGGGAGAGGGTTAGGGTGAGGGCATCAGGCCACACATTCCCGCCTTTTACGCCGCACGCTCGTCCCGATTCGCCATCACCTTCGGCGTATTCACCTCGATCCAGTCCGCCAGCGCGGCGACTTTCTCGCTCACCTCTACGCCAAGCGGCGTCAGGCTATACTCTACGTGCGGCGGCACAACCGGATACGACACGCGATCGACAAACCCGTCCATCTCCAGCGCCTGGAGTGACTGGGACAGCATCTTTTCACTTACGCCGCCCATTTTACGGCGCAGATCGCTAAAGCGGTGCGTTCCCTCGCGCAGGGCCAGCAGAATCAGTACCCCCCAGCGGCTGGTCACGTGTTTGAGTACCTCCCGCGAAGGACACTGTTCCGCAAAAAGATTGCCATCGCGCATTTGTTCGCTGAGCGTCGGGATCGTTGTTTTCATACTTACCTTTTTGTACGTACTTACTAAAAGTTAGCTATGGTGCTAGTGTGCCACAACACCAGACAAACACGAAGGAGATGTAATGTGACAATAAAGTTGTACCGCTAACATTAAAGTTGTACCGCTAACCTCGCAAAATGACATTAAAGTTGTATACTTAAGTACATCAATATCGTCCGAATGCAGCAGCTTACTGACAACTCATTCATTTCGTTTCTACTTGCTCGTCACCATCACCTGTAACTCTGGTTAATGTTCACCCGCAAGCCCAACCGGGATTTGAAGCAAAAGAAGGTTCTTGCATGCTGTAGCTGTAGGGTCAATGCCTAAGATTCGGGTTACGTTCACTGAACGCAGCATACAGCTGACTTACATAGCGGTAATACAGATCATGAGCAGAGGAAGGAGGCTTAAGTCCTATCAGGATTATGAGCAAGCCCTGAGTAAAGGCGTGGGGTCCGGGCATATGCAGGACTATCAGCCCTGGCTAAGAGTTCAGGATGTAAAATCTCACGGCAATCGTTCGGTTGTGTTTGGTCTAAAAACCATGCGTGCGCATCACTTCATGTCCATCATTGAAAGCGATTTCTTCTATCAGGCTGAATTCAATGATTCAGTTATTGATATTCGTGAACAGTTCCCTTTACTTCCCCTGAATCTCACAGAAAAAATTGCCAGTCACATTGCTGTGAAACACCCTGTTGTCATAGGCGTGAGTGGTCCTCCGGTTCTGTATGTTATGACTACCGATTTTCTCCTGACCGTCAAAGAGCCTGACGGCGGAATAACATATAAGGCATTTGCAGTGAAACCCGATGGGGTACCGACCCTACGGGTTGCTGAAAAGTTGGAGATTGAGCGTCTTTTTTGGGCTCTGCATGATATTGAATTTAAAGTCTATATTGGCTCAGAACTCAATCGAATCATAAGTAAAAATATCTCGTGGGCGACATCAGCAATAAGAATGGATACCACATGTCATGAGCATTTACCCTGTCAGGAAGTGGCCTCCGCGTTACTACCGGGAGACTATATAATGGAAGCGGTTTGTTCTTCGCTGGCCAGGAAGTTTAATGTCGAATACAGCGATATCCTGACTGTTATCCAGATACTCATTGCCCGAAAATTCATCCAGGTTGATTTAACCACTCCTATACTTGAACTTGGAGTGTTGCGTGTGCTGAGCAACACCTGTGACCATAAGGTATCTGAGCAATGGAAATAACCCTGAATAGTGTCTGGAAAACAAATGACACAGATGCGCTGAAAACTGGTTTGTACCGCATACTCGGCATGAATGGCGATACGGATACCATCATACTGTTCGGGCTTCAGGACAACCGTGCAAACAAGCCATTCTTTTTTTCTCTCCGGCGTTTCATACTTCTTGTTAAAACCCGCATAGTCGTTCGCACCACTTATGCCCTTCCGCTTTACATGATGGTTGATGAAGACAGCCTTGATCAGAAAAGCAAAAATAAACGAGATGTAAATTACAAGCTAATTCTCCCCCTTATCCAGGATGGCAATTTTCTCTATGATTTTACTTCGTCTCTGCGTTCCCCCATCTTAACACGCCATGCTTCAGATGCCGGTGTAAACCCCCAGCATCTGAGACTACTTCTGGCTCGATATTGGAGGTATGGCCAAAATATTTATGCATTACTACCCGCCTATTCCCGTAGCGGCGCCCCCGGCAAAGAACGTAATCCGGACACAATCCCGCTGGGCAAAAAAAAGAAAAATCGGGTTTTACCGATGCAACGCGCCAGCACTTATATACTGAAAAGCGAAGACAAAAAAAATATCATCAGGACAATAAAAAAATACTATCTGAAGGTCGGGGGCTTTTCTTTTGCCCGCACTTATGAAGAATATCTGAAAGACTTTTTCCGCGATGAAATTGAGCATGCCCGCGCAGCGGGTAAGGCTCCCTGCATCCCCTCGCTCAGGCAATTCAGATACTGGGGGAAAAAACGTATTCCTCAGGAGAAAAGGATACGTGCAAGATCAACAAAATCATATTTTATGCTTAACCAGCGAGCTCGCCTTGGCTCCGCAGCAAACACAAGTACCTTGCCTGGAGATGTTTTTGAGATTGATGCCACTGTCGCGGATGTTCACCTGGTTTCGAGCCTGAACAAAACCAACGTGATTGGCAGACCAACGATATATACCGTCGTGGACCGGGCGACCAGAATGGTAACCGGCGTTCATGTTTCTCTTTACCATGCATCCTGGCGAGCAGCCCGACAGGCACTGGCCAACTGTTTCATGCCCAAGAAAGAGTTTTGCAGGTTATTTGGTATTAACATCTCCGTAATGGATTGGCCCTGCTCTCACGTGCCGGTAAAACTGGTTTGTGACAACGGTGAAATGATCGGTCTCAAACCCCAGGATGTCGTAACTCCAATGACAACACTGGAATTTGCTCCCGGCTACAGGGCTGACAAAAAAAGTATCGTTGAGAGGCGATTTGGTATTTTGAACCGGGAGGCAATTCACCCCCTTCTCGGCTCAACAAGAGGCGGACTTATTGTGAAAGGCGAGCCAGTACCGACATCAAGAGCGTGCCTGACGCTACAGGAGGTGACAAAGACGATTATTCTCGCCATTCTGGAGCACAACCAAGCCATCTTCAAAGAACTCGCCTACATTAATCCACTCCTTATAGAACACGACCTTAATATATCCCCTCTGAATAGCTGGCTGATTAGCCAGAAAAAAAGCAGATTCAGCGCGCGCACCATTATGGAGGATGAAGTCATTTCCAGGCTTTTGCCTCCGGAACGGGTAAGCATTACTCCCGGCGGGCTGCAGTACAACAATCTCTATTATGAATGCGAGGAGGGTCTTGCCTCGGCAGCACGTGTTTTCGGGCAATCGAGTTGCGAAGCCCGTATCGACGACAACTGTGTGGACTTCATCTATGTCCGCCTTGATAAAAACAAACCGTTTACCCGCCATGCTCTACTTGAGAAACGTTATATCTTTAAGGGCATGCCACATCTTGACGCTGACGCCCTCGCCGACTGGGTTGATCTGCGTAGTGAAAAGTCCCCGGTCACTGCATCATCTTATATTGTGAAAGAATTCTCTGAAGCACTACAAGAAACAGGCCTGCAAAGACTGTATAACCTGAAACTACACAATAGTGCCAGGACAAAGAACATAACGGAAAACAAAAGAGAAGAACTGAGGAAAAATGCGGTTTTCCCCGGAGATAGTACGCATCAGTTGCCACCAGAAAACATCACCCTGCATCCAGGTCCAAAAGAAAAGGAAAAATGGCTGGCCACAAAAAATAATCAAAATGACGTGAAGGGTGAAAAAAAATGAGAAAAGTCTTCGCACGGTATAATGAAGCCATACTTCCTGAGCATAGAGGAAACCCGTTAATCGAGGCATTACCCCCCTTGTTGGATGATACCGAAATTTTAATGGCCATGAGTAACTTTCCTCCACTGGATGAGTTTATACGCTGGAATGAATCAGCATCCGTCAGGGAACATTACGTTGACCGCATTAAACACTTCCGTTGCCCACAGACAAACTACATTGAATGCTATAAATATTTAACCAGAATCATCAGAGACGGGTACGCCCCACGAAACCCATTAAAACGCAGCACTCAGCAGTACCTTCACTACTACGGGGATGAACGTCCGGATATTGAACCCGTGGATGGCTATTTTCACCCCAACGCCGATACCTTAACCATTGTGGGTACCAGCGGTTCCGGAAAAACGACCATGCTCGAACAGATCCTTGGTCACTTTCCTCAGGTCATTCAACACACCCAATATAATGGCATTTATCCTGGGGTTTCTGACCAGGTCATCTGGGTGAAGGTAAACTGCCCTTACAATGCCAGCGTACGTGAACTCTGCGAATCCATTCTTCTCATACTTGATAATGTACTGGGGCTTGAGCCAACGAAACCAGCAAGCAGAAATGGGGGTCTGGCAAGGCAGATCGCACAAAGAATCAAAGCCGCATTTCTTGGCGTACTGGTGATTGATGAAATGCAAAGACTTAAATTCTCCAGAACAGGCGGAGAATCAACCTTGATTGATTTTCTTCATGAGATTGTTGATTCACTGGGTGTGTCACTCGTGTTTTGCGGTAATCATCCCTTTGAAGAGACACTTTCAAAAAAACTCAGGATCGCAAGGAGAGCTGAATCAGGGGGGTTTATGAACATTTCCCCTCCGGGTTTCAACACAACAGACTGGCAATCTTTTATCCATTATCTCTGGCCGCTACAGTGGACTAACGTTGAAACACCGTTAACACAGGAGCTCAATGAGACACTTTTTTTGCTCTCGAAAGGCAATATGGCCATTGCGCAAATGATTTACAGAAGAGCACAAATGATGGTGATAGGAAGCGGGAATGAGGTCATTAACAGAGCCTTACTACGTTCAGCGGTACCGAGGTTATCGGCCAGTTCAGAAGAATTTACTGACACTCAAATCAACGTAACACTTCCCCCATCCAAATCAATACCAGTGAGTGTACACAATGATGAACATTCTGCCACAGTAACCGGCAATGTGAACAAGCAGAAGGCCTCTTCAATCATTGTTTTCGGAGATCTGAGTCGCCCTCAGCACAGTGAACTGGCAGACAAGACTATGAAGGTACTGAACGCATTTGAAGAAAACATGTCCCAGGTTGAATACAGCTCAGTATTCCGGACACTTGCAAATGAAAACAAAAGTTTTGCGCATTTGTCTGCCTACGGATTACTGTGTATAGCGCCTGTCTTTGAATAAATGCTGTATAATTATCAAATCATCACCATAAGCCCGGGTGACATATGCAGTTGCTTCAAGCCCTTCCCGAAGAGATGCTTTACAGCCGATGCGTGAGAACGCAGGAAGTGTATGGCATGACCGCTAATCATTTTTTTTCTGTGTTCTTCAAAAATAAAACACATTCAGTACATCCTTACCTCAACACATCACTGAATATATTGTCTGAAAAAACGATTGAGTCAGGGAAGGAACTCTGGACACGACAGACACTTCTTCCGCTCTACGCATGGGCAATGCCAGACTACAGAATGCAGCTTGAAGACCTGACAATTTCAGCCATGAATTTACATACCCTATGTAAATTATCAACCTATGCGGAAGATCATCCTGCTCCGCTAAAACACTGCCCTGTTTGCACATATCATGATGTCAGGCATTTTGGGGTTGCGTACTGGCACCGGCAGCATCAGATCGCCGGAGTAACGACTTGCAATCATCATAAAGTCAGGCTGAATTCTATCGTGTATCCACGATTATCAGTCATCAATTCCCATGGATTACTCCATCAAAGACAAAGGCTCTCTCTCAGCAGTGAGGATGACTACAGATTTGCTACGTTTTCTTCACAAATTCTCGAACTTATATGCAGTTCTTCACCTGAATTTATCAGCAACCGTCATTCACCAATCGTTAAGCGATTTATAAAGTCTGTACTGTCAAAAGACCCAACCGGTGAATCAGACACATCCGTATTCAAGAAACTATACGATATAGCAGAAAGACTTGATCACTCCAGTAAAAACTTGTTCCCTTCACTAAAAAACAATATTTCCTACTGGAAAACCTTATTGTATGGTTCTTCACCACAATCCCCCACCCAATACCTACTGTTACTCTATTGTTTAAATCAGTTTGATCTCGGTTGAGTTGAAAAAGTTAATTCTCTCAAAATTTTATTGAACACAACTCGCAACACTAATAAAACCTGCCAGAAATTATTTCTGTTGTATGCTTGAGTTCTTTTACCAGGTCATGTTTTTACGAGAAGATCCATATGTCAGGAAAAATAACTTACCATTCAGATGAAACCCTGCACAGTTTCATCTTCAGAGTTTGTCTGGTAAACGGTGTGGAGCAATATGCAGATGTAACAGGTCATAATTCTCGCTGGAGAAAAACCATCCATCTTAATAAGAATATAGCCAAATTTTTTAAGTGTTACAATGACCATGATTTCCTTTTATTAATCAGAAACTCATGGCAAGCCTGTAAGAGTGCGAAAATGTTTTCCGATCCGACAGAATACATGTCAGACTTAAAAAGTCTTTACACAAAGGGTCCTCGCAAGGGAGGCATAGATAAAATCTCCCATATAAAATACTGTATGGATTGCATAATAGAATCTATTAAGGAAAATGGATATGGTTACTTTAAATCGTCATGGCATTATCAACATTCTGAAAAATGTACAACGCATAATAAAGCTTTAACGATTGCATCAATGACACTTGATGAAAAGCCTTGTGATACATTAAAAACCATACTCAGGGGGAAGCATCCTGTAGGGTCTTACAGTGTACTTAGTGTTACTGGCCCCATAAAGGAAAACATTCCCCCCATGTACATATCGGTGAACGAATACAACACACTACCATATGACAATGGGGAGTTTATATACATCGCTGATTGTTTGAAGAGAGAAATCAGAAAGTTCATCCTTTCATTCCCTGGTGAATTACCAAAAATGTCAGTAAGGAAAGACCGAAGTCCACAAAAAACGATACAACAGTATCGTCGAAGCTATCTTTCGACAGACCCTATCCTTGCCAGGATAATCAGGTGTTTTTTTGAAGAAAGCTTCGTTCCTTTTAATTCTTTCTGGAAAGAAAATGCCGTCAAGACATCCATACCTTGCGGTATCATTGACATCAACGAGATTATTGAATACATATATATATTTAGAAACATGAATGCATGCAGAATATGTAACTCTGAGATGTGTCCTGTAAAAAAATGTTCTCTTTTTCCTCAGAGCAGAGGACGTTGATCCTACCCCCGAATATGCTCCAGTCAAAATCAGGAATAACCGGCTTCATGTTGGCTGCATATTCTGGCAACCGACAGAGCATGTGTCCAGAAACTGATCGAGCTGACCTTTCGGGAGACTTTAGCCCACAAGCCCCTGGCGACGCAGTCTGCCTGCGATTTTTTTAACGTTATATTTCGCAAGACGTGGCGCATCATATCGCTGTTTTGCTTTAGTAAAGGCTTTGCTGACCGCCGCATCACTGGCCAGCCGGAATTGTTGCCAGTGATTCGGTCGATCATGCAGGTCTGAGCCGATTTAGTCGGTTCTTACTTTGGTTTAGCTTGTGTCAGGTGGTCACATATAGTGAGTCGCTATAATGTACTCAGTTTCTGCTGAACCGAGAGTTAGGGATGCTCCATATCAAACAGCGCTTTTGCATACGCTGGAAGCCGCTCCCGATCGTAATTAGCAAAATAGAGCGTACTTCCCACCGCATTAATTGCACTTCCTGATGCGCTCGCCAGTGCATTATTAAAACGCCCCTCTTTCAATCCATCAACGGTGTCTTGTGCGAACACCATACTTTCACGCAAAGAGGAAGCCATTTCCGACTTTGTACCGAAATGAACTTGCCGGATGTTATCGGAAATGCTATTGAAAGCTCGTTCACTAATGCCAATACCCAGATGTTGCAAAACCTGGTTAACACAACCTACTGCGGGGATGTAAACTGAACCGGGTGTATAATGGTTATCAACCATTTCAGCCAGTTTTTCACGGCGGGCTAGTGCTGTAAAATCACTAACAGTAACAGGCATAGTTCTGTCCTTATAATCTAAAAGTCATACAGAAGCAGTCGATTGTAATCTCTGATATTTTTCAGATAGCGCTTTTGATTTTAGATTGTAATCATTCTCATTAAGAACCGTGGCCTTAATGGGACGATTCATCTCTATCTTATTTTTAATACACTCATTCTTTGTATAATAGTCAGTAGTACCATCGGGAGCATCATACTGATAAAATGTAACCTCTTGCCCTACTTCAAGCCCACTTTCGCGTGCATAATCCATGATTTGGTCCATAAGCGCCATTTCATTTTGCAATTCTTTAATTTTTGAGTCAGGATGGAATATTTTATAGAGTTTTGTTTTGATAATGTCGATGGGCATATTGGCCTCCACCTTACCAATTTCAGACTTAAACATATCCTTCGCAATGAGCTCATCAACAATTCGTTGGATTTTGTCGGTAATAACCGTTTCCAGTGAACCATATATTGCTGTTGCAGCGGAAAGTTCAACGATTTCACCGTGAAGCCTAAGATAGCGAAAAGTCAAAATAAAGCTATGCATTACTGCATTAATATCTCTTTCGTTTTTCTGTATGCATTGCTCTAATAAAACGACGAACTCTTTTCGCCTTGGGTCGTTATTATAGTTATTTTGCTCTAAAAGAGCAGCTTTAGCATTACGGAGTGTATTTTTCCTGTATAGAGAAAAAATAATACTCAAAAGGAGATTTTTAGCGCTCCCTTTTATTGACTTTACTCTTATTGACGACTCTAATATATGAGACATACCTGCTTCTACAACACTGGTTAAACGCGCATCAAACACTGAGGCCATCTGCTTATTTTTACCATAATCAATTTTCAGTGCATTTATTTTTGCCACATCGGCATAAAGCATAATCAACAATTTTTGTAATGTTGTCTGCGATATTGCGCTTTTGTTCTTTTTGAGATCAATGGCATGTTGTAAAGAATGCGCCCTGATATCAATTTTTTTTGCGAAAAACATATAGTAGGATCCTTCATTATGAAAAAGTCTGTCATCAGATTATTATACTATCAGGCAAAATCAAACCCATTTCATGGAAAGCAGATTATCCTTGCCTCATATCAAGATTAATCTCAATACAAATCAGACAAAACACACATGAGATAATATTAATGAAAAATAAAAGAACCTCACGAAACATGAGGGTCTTTTATGACAATTATTTATATTTAATAATTATTTTAATACCCAAACATCGGATTTACCTGGAAGATCGCCACGAGTCCACCATTTAGCCTGATAGGTTTCCCCCTGGTAAATCGTACTCTCCCCCCCGCTATATGGCGTGTTAGCGTTCCAGTCCATCACTTTACTTTTATCGGTCAGCTCCCAGACATCGTTTTGGCCAGGAATGTTATTTTGTGTCCACCACTTAGCCCGATATTCCGTTCCCTGATATTTTACCCGGTCGCCTCCATTGTATACTTTGGCGCTATCCCACTCATCAGCGGAAGATGAGCTGGCAGGCGTCGTCACTGAAATTTCCTCGCTCATTGCCGAAATGTTTCCTGCCGCATCGGCAGCAGAGACCTGATAATGATAGTTGGATGACTCACTCACTTTACTGTCAGTAAAACCCGTTGCCGCAATGGTGCCAATATTGATGCCATTGCGGATAACATTATAGTGAGTAACGCCAATATTATCTTTTGAAGCCGACCAGTTAAGGGTTACGCTGCTACTCGACACTTTGGAAGCCAGCAGATTCTGCGGAACTGTTGGTTTCTCGCTATCAGGCTGATCTGCTTTATCAGTCGAAACCTGAGTCACTTCACTAACTTCAGAGCGGTTATTCGCTTTATCAAGCGCAATAATATAGTAATTATACGTTGTCTCTGGAAGCACATCATTATCAACAAAGGTCACCTGAGACGTAGTTGATATCTTTTCACCATTTCGCCAAATTTCATATTGCGTCACACCGACATCATCCCGTGAAGCCCCCCAGCTTAAAGTCACTTTGTCAGAAGTGGCCAGGGCGAAAGGTTTTCCTGGTTTTGTTGGAGGAGTAACATCATCACCAGCTGGAATGTCGCCATTAATCAGTGATTCATAACGGTTAACAAATTCGTAGCTATAGGCATTGCCTGCAGAATTACGTCCACCATCCCAGTTAACTGACCATGTCATAAGACCCTTGATGGGTGTACCATTCGCAGCCAGCTTTTCAAATGTGCTGCGAACATCTTCAACCTTCTGCACATAACCGGTAGCCGCAGCATCAATATTGCTCGGTAAACCAATGACCAATTTATTCGCTGGGATTTGTTCAAATCCACGGGTACCGTGGATAATGGAATCAGTAAGATAATACAGGAAGTCTGCTTTACGATTGTCATCATTCTGCGGTAACCAGCCCGCGCCATCAACCCAAACGCCATCCCCACCCTGGTTATAAAATTGGGGGGCGATAAAATCGTAGTCGCCCTTCAGTGCAGTGATGTATTTAATATAGTTACCACCTGTTCTCAGATAGGGAAACTCAGGCGCCATACTGATAATAAAATTCATCCCCATATCACGAAAGTGTTGCTTAACGATCTTTAGCGCTGCAGGAATAACAGTCTGATTATCCCCGGCAATAATAGCCGCTTGTTCGAGATCCAGATCCAGACCATCAAAACCGTAGACATTAACCAGGCGGATAATTTCATTAGCAAAGGCCTGTTCCTGTCCTTTATGTAATTCAATATGAGCTTCGGCACCCCCCAATGAAAGTAAAACAGGTCTTCCCTGTTGATTCATAATGCCGACCTGAACGCGAAATTCTTGGTCTGTCATATTATAAGGTTTGAATGATGGAATACCTTCTCCCTTCATAAAGGCGACAGCGATAACATTATATCCTGCTGGGATATCAGACAGATTCATATCAGCAGGTTGTCCCTGCTGATAACCAGAGCGTGCGGCACCGGACCAGTTATGCCAGAACCCCACCAGCACTTTTTTCCCATTAATATCAGGCATAGTACTCGCCATATCACTACTGTATGCAGACGCGCAACCCAAGGCACTGCTCAATAAGAGTCCTAACGTAATAAAACCATTATTTAACCGGAAAGTCATTTCATTTAACCTCTAATAATATAAATTTGTTATTCATTTAAAATGATATTTAAAAGTAATTCTCATGGTACTAAGACAACCGGAGGAAAAGATAAATAACATTCACCCCTCAGTTAACAGGAAAGCCCAATGATAGTACCGATAATTATTCTACTTGCACTGGGAATGAATATTACTGGCAGTTACTTTTCGCCATACGCCCCAGTCTCCGTCGACGCCAGGTTTACTGCCTTGTGTCCACCAGCCATTCATCCAGATATTACCTTGCCATGAGACTTTAGCGCAGGGAGAGGAATAGACTTTATTTGATTCCCACTGTGGTATGGCAGGCGCAGAAGCATTCACTACAACGGAAAAATCGGCCACAGCACGTCGGTCTCCGCTATTTCCCACCGCGATAACATGGATATCATAATTTCCAGGCGTCATCTCAGCTGAATTCAGAGTGAGTTTGTTCCCAACAACACTCATACCATCCGTCACCCTTTCTCCCTCATGTGTAACCTGCCATTGAAAATCATTAGCCTTAGGAATATTGGTTTGCGCCAGATAGGTGCTGTCATTTCCTTGCACAATAGTATTGTTTCCAAGGATCGCCACTTTCGGCGCCACAACGGTTACCTTTACCGTATCCGTTGCGGTTTTAACTCCCTTACCTGTAACGGTAAGTTGATAGATTGCCTCTCCCGTGGTTTTCGCAGGGACAATAGCTTCCGCACTAATATTGTTAACTTCTTGCGTATTTGCCGAAGTACTGTCTTTGCGAAGTTTGAATTGACTATCCCTCTGAACCAGAGTCCATTTATAATTCACGGCATTCTGGCTGTGGCTGCCATCTAACTTATAAGCAAACGCCCAGTTGTTTGTGGCTACCACCTCGATATCTTTTCCGGCATCCGCTACAGGTGTCGTTTCCTCACGGTGAGAATAATCATACAAAATATTGCTGTCGCGATTTTCCCATACAGGTTCTAACAGCGGTGGTAGCGATAACTGATTAATGGAATCAATCGTTTCAATTGACGGCGTCAGCCCCCACTGGATAAAGAATGGCGTCAGATCATATCCGGCTACCCTGCTGGTTTCCAGAATAAACACCTGTACTTTTTGGGCAGATGTCGCTGGCTGCTGTGTTACAGGGAGCTCACGATAAAGCTTACCGAGACGGGCATAAAAATCTTTACCAAATGTCAGATCCAATTGCCAGAACATAGCCAGTTTTGTAAAGAGCCCTTGCGCATTAAAATCTTTGCCCGACTGTTTAAGATAGGGAAATATTTTTTTGTCCCATTCACTGGATGTTTCCAGTCTGGATGCAAGTCCAAGGCTTCGCTGTATGTAAAGCGATGTAAGATTAACGGTAACCTCCGTCAATCCATCCCAGGTCATTGGCTTCATCTGGAACAGATGTCCCAGCTCATGCCACGCCCCCCATGCATTGGTGGTCAGTGTCTGATGATTCACCACATCCCCAATGGCATTGTCATTGCAGGTTTGTAATCGCCATGTCCATGCATTCATATAACCTGTACAGCTATCGGGATTCTCCACCCCAGGCAAGGAAATACCATCCACCCAATGGAAGCGATGAGCAATTCTCTGGTTCACGCCAGACGAACTTTCATCAATTAGCCCGTACTGTTTTTCGGCTAAATCAACAATATTGTCCCAGTCCTCCAGCATCTCGTCTGGCCCACTTGCCGGAATAAACTGAATCGCCTTATCTTTACGTAACGTCAACATTACTCGGTTACTCAGAAGTTCCACGTAAGGGGAATCAGAAAATGCATTCAGCATTAATGTCCAGTCCTGGTCGTGGTTAACACCGAGGCTATATCGCGGGAAAGGTTCACCTCCCGATTTAAGATTGACCTTGATATCACCTTTGACAGGGTTACTAAATAAAGCAATATATATAATACCGGATTTTTCAGCAGTGATAACATTTTCACCACGAACAATCGGTTTGCGAAATGCATGGGCGTATTTATAAGTACGGTCGTCTGGCTGTGATACAAACAATTCAATATCAGGTTTAACATCTACTGGATAATCGAGATCAATAACCAACACCTCACCTTTATTGACCCTGTATCCCGTTGACTGCAAGGGTGTGTGCTCAAAAGAACGAAGCTGTTTACTTACAATACCATAGGGCGAACCGGGTTGCGCTAACGTAAATTGCCGCGGCGCACTCAATGAGTCCTGATCTGACTTTAGCGTAATTTTTTTGACAGAGTTAACCACCTGAGTTGCACTCGCACTTAGAGGATTGAGTGTATATAACCCAAGTAAAGATACGGCAATCACTGAAAGTTTAGAAAATGATGTTTTCATTTTACATCCGTAAATTTATAAAAAAAGGGGCATCATGCCCCTTTCAGGGCATTAATCTTTAATAACGATATCAGGGAAGTTTTCTTGAACACATTTTGCGTAGTCACCTTTATTCAAGGCAGTGTTAGAGCTATTTTGCCAGTTCGCTAATTTACAGGCATAAGATTTACCGCCAGGATTTTCAGCCACCCAGTTGTCATCTTTCACCCAGAACAGCGGTGTTGCGGCGCTACCCGTATCGGAGAATTGCTTCATGCCTTTACAACCCAGAACTTCAGAGCTGGAAACCGGGACTCCCAGTTGTTCGGCAAAGGCTTTGTAGTAAGAGATACGGTTTAAAGACTGCTGCACCTCTACGCTTCCGCCACACTCAACGCCACCGTTGATAATTTGTGTCGTCACGCCAAACCCTGGCAAAAGGCCATCAGCCTGGTCATGCGCGTTAGGCTGCCATGAACCGTCCATAACGGACTGCATGCTTGGTTTTGGCGGTTGCGGCTGAACATAGAAGAAAATAGCACTAGCCAGATTCAACCAGGTATCAGCTACAAGCTCAGGCTTTTTCAACAAGACATTCACATCGCCAAACATGGCCTGTGAAAACGCACCGTAGTTAAAGTTGTAGCTAAGCTGTTTGGCACCACGGCCAAAATAGCTCATCTTATGGCCTTCGGAATCCGTTGCGCATGGCCATACTTTGCCCTGCCAGGTACCCGCATCACAGGTCGCGCCGGTGTACTTGTCGTAATCCTTTTCAGACAGACCCATTTCACGAACCCAGTGCAAACCTTGCTGCCATGGTGCAATATCGCTGTTAGGGTCATGTTCCCCGGTTTCCTGCGTAAAATGAGCAAACATCGTGGCCAGAGTTTTCCGGCAGATTGCGTCAGCATCGCGCCCATCATTGAAATCGCCACACAGCACTGGGAATTTACCCACGGCCTTCAGGAAGTTTTCATAGGTATATGCAGGGTCCCGATGTGGGAAGAAGAAATCCCATTTTTTCGCATCGATAATTTTTTCTACGCGCTTGACGTTTCCTGGGTTACTGCTTGCACCAGGTTTGATCTGCTCCACCAGCGCATTATCTAGGGTCCGCAGATCATGACGAATTTGTGGAATCTGTGTTGCATTGACGATCGCGTCTTCTTTAGCATCCAGATCCTTGCGGCTGAATTCCGGCCCTGGCTCCGGGGAAGCGCCATAAACGCCCCAGGCGGCATCCCACCCAAAACCTACGCCAGGTTCATAAGCCGCAGCAAGACCTCCGCACCAGCCCGCAACTTTACATTCGTAGTCTTTTCCTTTATTAGAAACAATATCCCCGGCCTTATATTGCGTACCTGCAACATACTGCGGGTACTGCGAAGGGGTTGGGGTTGGATCCGGATCGGGCTGAGGGTCCGGGTCTGGCTGAGGATCCGGGTCCGGGACAGGCGTATCACCCGAAATTTTTTTCCATACATTATCCCAGGTATGTTCAGCGGTTGGATTTGGTTTTTCGCCTGGATTCACATACCACTGAGCTTCATAATCGGCGCCAGAATAAGTAACGCGTGAGCCCCCCTGATAAATCTTTGCGGCATCATATTTTTCATACGCTGCAGCATTGAACGAAAGCAAAATGCTCGATGCCAGTAATGACAGAATAACCTTGTTGGTTTTCATTTAACTCCTAAGCCTTTTTATATATCCATAAACCCAGTTCATTGCTATATCACCAGATATGCATTTCTGGGGCTTGTTAATGTTATCACCAGGGTTTTAGAACGACGATATGCAACTAAACCCAATGAGCTCAACGACATTTCTCCGTCTGAGACGGAACATATATAAATGCCACGTAATGTAACCATCAATTAAATATCAATACAATCACCAACGCGTTAAATATATTACTCTTAAGTTCAAAAAGAATTTTCCATAACGAAGAGTCATTATTTCTTACCAATAAAAACCAATTAACATAATCACAACAATTTCATCAGAAAATTAACCAGATAATTCTGCATTATGCTTCTAGATATTCTTATTCCGCCAAATGAGAATAATGCTAACATTAATACATTATTGACGAAGAAACAGTTAATTGATTCATCTTTCTAAAATCACTTTTTTAGGATACACATGAAAAACACATTATTAAAAAAACAACAAGGCTTTACTCTGCTTGAACTGCTGGTTGTTTTGATGATTATTGCTCTACTGGCAGGTTTTGTTGGGCCTAAATTGTTTACTCAAGTTGATAATGCCAAGGAAAAAACAGCCCTCAGTCAAATGAAAGGATTTTCTGATGCTCTTAGCCAGTACCGCCTGGATGTGGGACAGTATCCAGATGAGCAGCAAGGTTTAAAAGCATTAATGGAGAAACCTTCCCAGGCAGATAACTGGCACGGTCCTTATTTAAGCAAAGCGATACCAAACGATCCCTGGGGTAACCCTTATCAATGGCATAATCCTGCACGAACAAAAGATACAATGAACGATGTTGAAATCACGGCGACAGGAAATAATGATCATCCTGTTATATATGGTTTTTAGCTATGAAGACGTTGTTGCTTATTATAATGGCAGTCTTTGTATCCTTTTCAACGCACGCGACTTGCTGGATACAGGCAGGCAAGCGATACAGGATAGAGCCAGAATTATTGCAAGCCATAGCTATTACCGAATCCAGTCTGGACAGTAAAGCCCTACATAAAAATAATGATGGGAGTTACGATATCGGCCTGATGCAAATTAACAGCAGACATTTAACTCACCTTGAAAAATATAATATAACAAAGGATGATTTACTGAATTCACCTTGCTTGAGTGTCATGACAGGTGCCTGGATCCTTTCAGGATTTATTCAGAAGTATGGCTATAGCTGGAAGGCCATCGGTGCCTACAATGCCGGTGGATCTGCACAACGTGCACATTTAAGGAAAAAATATATCCGGCGAGTCATTCCCAACTATCTCAAATTAAAGCATAACACTAACTGATACATCGATAATCCCATGGCTACATTCTTTGAAGTCACAACCTTGCATAATAATAAACGAAAAGCACTACGAATTAAGGCATCCTCGATGAGTGATGCTCGTGCCATCGCTAACCAAAATGGTGTTCTGGTTATCAATGTGAAAGCTGCCAAAACAGTTTCGAAACATGACAACAAATTTCAGTTATCTATTTTTATTCAGGAACTTACCGCGCTACTTGAAGCGGGACTGGTTATTGTTGAAGCGATCGAGGCTCTGTACGAGAGCTATCATGATAATGAACAAAAATTAGTGCTTAAGGAACTCCTCAATGCATTATATAGCGGGTGTCAGTTTTCGGATGCACTGGCAACGTTGCCTGATATATTTCCACCGCTATTAATCAATACCGCAGCATCTTCCGAACAAACCGGTCTGCTGGCAATCACACTGAAGCGTTTTTTGCAGTACGATAAAAGAATGGAAACATTACGAAAACGCATCAAGGCCACAATGTTGTATCCATGCGTGGTTATTGGTGCAGGATGTTTGATTATCTTTTTCTTATTGGGCTTTATTATCCCACGCTTCGCTATGGTATTTGACGGGATGAAAAACATCACCGGCAGTGCGCAATTTATTGTCTGGTGGGGACATATGACCCGAGAACATGGTATGGCACTCCTCGTTGCCACATGCAGCTGTGGAATAATGCTGATCTTTGCTTGCCGTAGCCGAACGTTACGCAACACGCTTTTACGTCAATTGCTCTATATTCCACATTTTAGAAAACAATACTGGACAGGCATTTTTGTTAGGTTTTACAGAACACTGGGCTTATTGCTCCAGGGGGGAATACCGGTTCTTGAAGCATTGACATTGACCAGCACTCTGCTACCCACAGAATATCAGCCACGATTGAACAAGATGATGGCAGAAATACAGGCAGGAAAATCACTTTCCTGGACATTGTCGCACTACGAGCTCACTACGCCTGTCGCCAGCCGTTTACTGTCCGTAGGTGAAAATAGTGGCGAATTACCAGAAATGTGTGAACGCATAGCCGCGTTTTACGATGAGATCCTGGAGCGTGCCATAGAAACCTTTAGCAAAATTTTCGAGCCAGTTTTAATGCTAATTGTTGGTGGTTTGGTTGGGCTCATCGTTTTCCTTCTCTACATGCCAATTTTTGAAATTGCTGGAGGTTTATCCTGATGTCGACATCACCGTCTTCATGGCAAGATTTGCCTGTCGAAAAACGTCTTTCCTGGATGGAAAAGACGTTTGTCAGTGACACCCCACAAGAAAACTTGATGAATCTGGCTACTGAGCTGGGGTTATATTTTTTACCGCTTGAGCAACTCGCTCAGGCCGAATTAAATTTCTCACAAATCTCACTGCAGGATGCACTGGTGCAACAGGTTCTTCCTGTTCGTTTCCAGGATAATGATTTTGTTTTGTTAAGTGACCCCTTCTCATTGGCCGCAAGGCAATGGGCACAGCGCCATATCCAGCGCTTAACGCTCTGCTCACCTAAATGGTTAAAAGAACGTTTGCAGGAACTCAAGCAACAACAACGGGCCATGGATCACGTCGAAACACATACTGTGGAGGGTAATACGGAAGAAATAGTGTTAGAGATAACACCACAAAATATCGCCCAGGAAAAAAGCCATATTATTAAACTGGTAAACGCAACGCTCTATGACGCCTTACAAAGCCGGGCAAGTGATATTCATCTTGAAAGCACACCCGCTGGCTTGACCGTAAAATATCGTATCGACGGTGTCCTGCACGCTATTACACAAAGTAAAGGTAGCCAAAATGCCGAGCAGATTATCTCCCGTCTTAAGGTATTAGGCAATATGGATATCGCAGAACGCCGCATCCCTCAGGATGGACGGTTTAAAGCAATGATCCAGCAGCGAGCGGTAGATTTCCGTGTTTCTATTATGCCCAGTATTCATGGTGAAGATGCTGTTTTGAGGGTGCTCGATAAGAGCCATGATAAAAAATTGAAGCTGGAAACGTTAGGTTTTGATCAACCGACACTACTCTCTATACAAAAGCTGATGCAAAACCCACATGGTATGGTTCTGGTAACAGGTCCGACGGGCAGCGGAAAATCAACCACGCTCTATTCAGCATTAAGTGAACTGAATACCGGCGAACAAAAAATAATTACTATTGAAGATCCGGTAGAGTACCAGTTAGAGGGTGTATTACAAATTCCGGTAAATGAAAAAAAAGGACTCACCTTTGCGAAAGGGCTACGTGCAATCTTACGCCATGATCCCGATATCATTCTTGTTGGGGAAATTCGCGACAGCGAAACAGCAGGTATTGCCGTACAGGCAGCCTTAACCGGACACGTAGTTTTATCATCTGTACATGCTAACAATGCATTCAGCGTTCTTGAGCGCTTTCTTTATATGCAGGTGGAACCTGTCAGCCTTATCACCGCGTTAAACGGCGTGGTTGCACAGCGACTGGTACGGCAGACTTGTCCACATTGCCGGACCTCTTATACGCCCTCTGCTACAGAGATTACGCAGTGGGGTATTTCTTCACAGCTGCTTGCTCAGGGCAAATGGCAAAAAGGAACCGGCTGTAAAACGTGCCGAAACAGCGGTTACCATGGCCGTCTTGCTCTGGCTGAAGTTCTGCGCTTCAGCGACGAGCTTAAAGAAGCATTACTGGCCAGAGCCTCAGTAAGACAGCTTCGTGAATGCGCATTACGTGAAGGTTTTATTCCTATGCAGCAAATTGCGCTTAATGCAGCAAGTCGAGGTATGACGACAATTCAGGAGGCTCAGCGTGTTATTTCAGGCGCTTAAGCACTGGCGATGCTCATTACAGGGAAAGCATTTTTCACTGGAGATGGGAGGTCACCGTTATTATCAGATAACCGCTCATACCGATATCCCATTGAATGAGCAAATCGCTCACCTGGTGAGCAAAATTCCCGGGAATTTGCCCTGGCTTAACAGCATCGAATTTATTCTCGATGTCCCTTATGTTCAATATGCTCTGATCCCCTGGCAGGATGGGTTACATACACCGGCGGAACATCGCGAGTATGCGGCGGCGCTGATTGAAACTCAGCATAATATCTCTGTCGAGGCTATGAAAATAACATTTTTTAATCATCACTATGGTGAGGATGCTTTCGCTGCGGCAATGGAATCAACCTTGTTTGTCACACTGAAAACTATCGCGCTTAATGCACGCTTACGCTTTCATGGGTGTAGTACCCCATTTACCTCGCTGCTTAATAAAGCGAATAACAAATTACCAGAAGATATTGTTTTGGCTCGTATTGGTGAAGATATCAGCAGTTACGCTATCCGCTATCAAAATCGCTGGCACAGTGTTTTATCACTCCATATTCCTGAAGCTGAAGACGCTAAGCAGATCAAGATCATTAGCCAGCTAGTGGGTGTGCCTGAGCTACCATGGATACAGGCGAGCGATCTATGAATCAGCATAACTTTCGTACCTGTTCTCCTTTTTCTGTCTGGTTTAGTGCAATTTCTATCATTATTATTTTTGCACTCATTCCTGGTATCATGAAAGAATATGAACAAAAAACCTTGTTAGACTCTTATCTTTCCGCTGCGAATGAAAAGTGGCAGAAACATTTGAACGCAGCTCATGAAATACAAAAACGACAACTGGCGTTTAATAAACAACGTTCCAGGAAAAATTCGCCATCGGAAATAAATGGACTCATGCTAATCGGAAAAGCCTGGTCTAAAGATATTGCATTGTTGTCACTTAGTTCAAACATTAGGGAGAAAAGAATTCACCTTGAGCTGGTATCGAAATCACTGGATGACCTGCTCAATTTTATTATGCGCTTAGAAAAACAGGGAGCAAAAGTATCTCTGGAAACACATACCAAAGACATTCAGCTTCCTGCCCTCTGGCAGATAAAGGCAACGTTAACGATGGAATATGGCCATGACGCGTAACTTTAATCGCCGTATCATCCTGGCTAAAATACGCTGGAATATACTCTATTACTATGAGCAGTTCGGGATTCTGCCGTGTATCCTTAGCGCCATCATCTTATTATTGTCGCTCTACTGGACTCTCTCTTTACGGCCAGAAGTCAGTGCCCTGAAATACAGTCTGGCAAAAATTCAGCGCTCTCTCAGTGTTCCTCTGCCTGACGTTAAAGCAGCAATAAATCAGCCACATCAGGCGTTTAGCATTACGGAGTATCAACAAGTCAAAGCGCTTTTCGCCGTGCTGAAAAAAAACGGTTTGCAGGTTAATGAAAGCCACTATCAAACACAATCGAATCGTGATGGGCGTAAAAGTGAAACACTGATCCTGGAAATCCCTCTTTCAGGCGATTATCCACATCTTTATTCGTCCTTACAGGAGATAAAAGCTGCGCTCCCCGTGACCATAGAGACAATTACCCTGTCACGCGATCAGCCTGATAGTACCGCATTGAATATTCTGCTGCGCATCGCGCTGGAGAGTGCTAAGTCATGAAACTGCCTCGTTACCTGAAAATCTTATTAGCACTGACTGCCATTCTTCTGGTCTGGATACAGGTGAACGATATTCAGCAACCAGAACCTGTTGTCAGCATCGTATCACCTGCGCGGCCTGTTCATGATGACCAGAATTCAAGGGATGCCAGTATAACAACATTGGCATTTATCGATCTTTTTCCCTGGCAGGGAGAAAAAAAAGCCGCTCACGGTACCCTTTCCGTGGGACATCTTGCAGCGAACAAAAGCAAAGCCCCTTCTCTTCCTTTCAGCGTTGCGGGCACGTGGTGGAGCAGAAATCAAAGAAGCATCATCCTTACCGATGGCCAGCATAACTGGATTATCTGCCACCGCTGTCAAGCGCCCGATCGTGTATGGATTGGTGATCGTTTAAACCTTGACTGGCAGCTTCAGGAAGTCTCTACCGGTCAACTCACTTTTCGCTGGCTTCCCCAGCAACTTGACCAGCGCCTTACGCTGTCAGAACTGGAAAAAAAACCCACGTTATGAATATGAATAAAACAAAACTTGCGTTTCTCATCGGCATCCTTTTCGTGGGTGGTTGCGCATCCACTCCGGAGACAAAACTTCCTGCCACCCAGGGTGAACAGCAAGAACTCGTCACAACGCTGAGGACGATCGAGCAACAACGTCGCCTTGCTCCGGCCGACATCGCCCTAAAAAAACAGGAGCAGATAACCAGGACCCGTCTTGTTAATCTCTATTTGAAGCAGGCGGATATGGCGATCGCCGCGCACAATTTTCAGCAGGCTGAACAAGCCTGGCGTACAGTCTTGCATTATCAACCCGGTAATATGCGTGCGCAACAGGGATTACGTCAGAGTCACTCCCGCTACTCTGTCGACGCAACCTATCAGCAAGCCGTCAAGCTTACCGATGAGAATCCGGAGCTGGCACTGAAAAAAATCCAGGATGTTCTTGAAGAAAGGCCAGACTGGCCACAGGCGACAATATTGCGCGATCGCTTACTACGTCAGCTAGCCGCCAGCCAGTCGCCGGATATTTCGTTAGATAAAGAGTTGCAAAAACCCATTTCGCTCAATTTTCCATCCCATAATCTTATACAGATTTTCACAACCATTTCGCATATGACGGGAGTAAATTTCATTTTTGATAATGACGTTCCGCGTGACATCAATGCCAGTATCATCGCCCGGGATACTACGGCTGAAGATGCTATCAACTTGCTACTTGTCTCACATGAGTTGCGTAAAAAGGTATTGAACAGCAACACGCTGCTGATTTATCCAGCAAACCAGGCGAAGGATAAAACCTACCGCGACATTGCGGTTAAAACCTTTTTCCTGAGCTATGCAAAAGCAAAAGAGGTCAATGTTGCTTTACGCAGCTTGCTTAAATTCAAAGATATCCATGTCGATGAGCGCACGAATACACTCACCATTCGGGCACCACAGGATATGCTGGACATGGCAGAGCGTTTGCTAATGACGCTCGATCGACCAGAGGCAGAAGTGACACTGGACGTAGAGGTGCTGGAGGTGAACACCAGCGATGTTGAAAACCTTGGCATTAACTATCCAGGTTCTGTGGGTGTTGGATTCTCGACCAGTGAGGAGAACGGGAATAGCATCCCTCTGACTGATTTAAACAAAGGTAATTTATTCCTTAACCTTGGTGACAATAAAGGGGTTTCTGTCGATATCAGCAAAATTCGCTCCCATGCCAGAATTCTTGCCAACCCGCGTATACGGGTAAAAAACAACAAAAAAGCACAAATCGAAATCGGTGAGAAAATCCCGGTGATCACAAATACCTTTAACGATAATTTCTCGAGTGAAAAAGTCGAGTATCAGGACGTGGGGCTGAAACTTGAAGTGACACCGGATATCAGTCTGGAAGGTGATATTGGTATGGACGTCAATTTTACCCTCAGCAGTCTGGGGCTCGCACAAACCGGCTCTAACGGTCTGAAATATTATGGTACCAATAACCGTACAGCAAAAACGGTGCTCAGTAGTCAGGATGGGGAAACCCAGATGCTGGCAGGTCTGATCAACGAGGAAAATAAGGATAACAGTAGCGGCATACCCTGGCTGAGCGACATCCCTCTGATTGGCCGCCTGTTCGGCAGTTCAGGGCAAGATGTAAAACGAACTGAAGTCATCTTACTCATTACCCCTCATATTGAGCGAAGTATCGATTTGCCCGGCAGCCATGTCAGCACTATTCCCGTCGGAACCGAAAATCTGCCAGGTGAACAGAACACCATTTTGCATTCTGCTGGGCATATTAATGTAGGCGAAGAAAGTGACACTCGCGAACCTGCGTTAACACAACCTGCGCATGAGCCAGAGGAACATGCCATGCTTCCTCCTGATAGTACGGAACAAACTCAATGAAATATCAGCAACGTGGTTTCACTCTGGTGGAAATGATGGTGACACTAACCCTGATGGCCATTCTCGCTACAGCGGCACTGCCAGTGCTCGAGAAACAAGCACAAAGACAAAAAGAAGAGCAGCTTGAACTCGCATTGCGGCAGCTCAGGGAAGCGATTGACTCCTGGCATACCGCCAGCGAGGAGGGACATATCAGCGTTTCACCTGACGGTTCGTACTATCCGCCCGATCTCAGAGCCCTTGCCAAAGGGGTACAGGATATAAAATCACCGGATGAAAAAAAGATTTACTTCTTACGATCCATCCCGCGCGATCCTTTCTGCGATTGCGATGACAAACCGGCAGAGCAGACCTGGCGTATTCGCAGCTATACCAACCCACCGGGTGATTACAGCCCTGGTAGCGATGTTTATGATATTTCTTCGTCAAGTCGAGCCACTGGCCTGAACGGGGTTCCTTATGCGCAGTGGTGAAAAAGGTTTTACGCTGATTGAACTGCTGGTCGTTTTAGCAATTATTGCCACACTTACCACGATAGTTGCACCGCGTTACTTTCAACAAACGGAACGCGCCAAAGAGGTCGTGCTGAAACATAATCTTAAAACACTGCGGCTTACGATAGACCAGTTTCGCCGGGATCGCCTCAGCAGCCCGGAGAAGCTCGATGAACTGGTCTCTGATGGGTATTTGCGCCAACTCCCGATAGATCCATTCACACAAAAGAGGACAACGTGGGAAGTTAAAACAGATGATGTTGGCCAAATAATCGATATTCATAGTGGTTCAACAAAAAAATCACTGTCAGGTGAAACCTATGCAAGCTGGTGAATCAAAAGAAGCAGGGTTTACTTATCTTCTTTTAATGATTTGGCTCACTATCATCGCGATTATGCTGCTATGTAGTGAAGAACATGTTGCGGCAGAATGGCGCAGGCAAAAAGAAGCACAGTTATTATTTGCCGGAGACCAAATAAGAAAGGCAATCATCGAATATCGTGACAATCCTCAATCTGATACTTGCTTTCCAGTAGATTTTTCGCAACTGCTGGAAGATAAGCGCGGAGGGCGTACACGATACCTGTTACGTAAGCATTATTTCGATCCCTTTACAGGGAAAGAATGGGGAAAACTGTATGACAAAGAGAACCGTTGGATTGGTATATACAGTAAAGGTAAAGGCATACCACTTAAAAGAAAGCACTTTCCTGCACGCTATGAGGATTTTGAAAAAGCGAAAAGTTATTCTGACTGGAAATTTATCGTTGAGGAAGATCTTGGTGCTCCCCTCCCCGATCGCTGTGCAGCGAAATGAAATTTTAGTTGGTAAGTATTTCCTGCTCAAATTGCTGCTGGCACTGACAGAGTTTGGTCGCATGTTTATAAAATATCTTTCCGTGGAGCGTCAGCGTACAGGGCCGGCAACGGTTCAGGAGTTTTAACTTTAACTCGTCCTCCAGCGACTTAATACGAAACGCAACAGCAGAGGATGTAATATGAAGTTCGCGTGCTGCGGCCTCGAAACTCCCGCTTTCTGCAACTGATATAAAAGTAAGGATTTTTTTAAACGTCGAGCGCATCTGTAACCTCATCAGTATAAGAGAATATTCTTGGTTGAGAGCAGTCTATCACCAGGTAAAAGAGAGATAAATCTGACTAGTCAGAAAATGGTATACCATGAAATACCAATATAAAATAAACACAATGATAACATCTACAGTTAAAAACCAACAACCAGAATTTTTTTAAATGAAGACAAAAAGAATTATCTTTTTTTCACATCAGACTATATGATTTTTTCATTACGAAATTCACCTAAGTAGATGACTAACGCTATGAACATTCTTATTGCAACTGAGCAAAAACTTTTCCGCCGTGGTCTTACATCCTTAATAAAAAATATATCTAATAGCAAACTCTGCAGCACAGACACAAAACCTATTTTTAATGTCGTGGCTGATGTTTCTTCTCCATGTGAATTGATGAACAAGCTAGAAAATAATCATGTAAATATTCTATTGCTGAGCTTCTCATTAAAAGTCACTGAAGACAGCCATAACCCGATATCATCATTGGATGGCTACAACCTCATTAAATGGCTCAGAAAACGCTTCCCGAATCTAAAAATTGTCGTTATATCCTCTTACAGGCATGCATCGATGATTCGTGCATTGCTTGAGATAGGGATCAGTGGTTATGTCAGCATGGATATTAACGAAAAAACATTAAAAGAAATGCTCTTTGCTGTTAAGCAAAATGAGATATATGTTGAAAATGCAATAATGCGCTCACTTTTTTTGCACCAACAGAATAATCCAAGCGAACTTTCTTTAAGAGAATCAGAAATTTTGAGGTTGCTTTGCCAAGGCTTAAGCCTTACACAAATTTCGAATAAAATGAATTTAAGCATCAAAACAGTAAGCGCGCATAAAATACGAGCCATGAATAAGCTTGATGTTGACACAGACAGTAAACTCTTCATCTATCTTTCCAGAACAAAACTATTTGAAATGGAATTTTAGCATCAACGATATAAATATTATATTAATCTCTTTGCATCACTTTTATTAAGAGTGCAACATCATGAATTACATCTATTATTCATCAGTATTCTTCTGGTTATTGTGTGCATTCATTGGGCTATCAATTGGAAGTTTTATCAATGTTGTTGTATACCGACTTCCTTTAATGATCGTTAATAATACACAACGACAGTTTAACCTTTACTATCCCGCCTCACATTGCACGTGCTGTTTGCAGTCTCTGAGGTGGTATGAAAACATACCGCTGTTGAGTTGGTTGGCTCTTAAGGGTAAATGCCGGCATTGTCATCAGGTGATATCAATTCGCTATCTTTGCGGTGAGGCTTTATTTATGCTCATCACTCTCTTTAGTGCCTGGATCTGCCCCGATATCAGCAGTCTGAGCGCGGCAATGGCGTTAAGTGCCTACCTGCTGGCACTTTCACAAATTGACATTCAGCATCAACTGCTCCCGGACTCATTAACATTATCGCTGCTTTGGCTTGGTCTTATATGGCATTTACTTCCCGGATCAGTCTCACTTTCCGACGCGGTATGTGGTGCGATAGCTGGTTACTTATCCTTGTGGGTCATTTATCACCTTTTTCGTTTCATCACCGGAACAGAAGCTCTCGGCTACGGCGATTTTAAGCTTCTGTCTGCTCTTGGCGCGTGGCTCGGCTGGCAACAACTCCCCCTTTTGGTGCTGGTTGCCAGCCTGATGGGCATCACCATAAGTATGATTATTTATTTACGCAAAGGTCGTGTGAATAAGGCGTTACCATTTGGTCCTTTTTTGTCACTTGCTGGCTGGTTTTTATTCTACTTCTCCTTTATTACCCACTAATTATGGAGGGTTAATGTCTTCAGAAAGAAGAGTATCAACAGTTCAAATTTTCATGCTATACTTTGGTTAACAGAATGCTAAACTCTGTAACCATTATTTTTGCAATCAAAAATATGCTAATAAGATTCTATTTCGTTAGTTAACAAAGCAATTAACTATGACTATAAAAAAAATCGTCATTGCCGATACGCATCCAATTTTTCTTATCGGATTGCAAAGCATCATACTGAACACATCTGCCCATGCCTTTGAAATTTGTGGGCAGGCAGACAAAGTTCCGGATCTGCTACAGATCATAGATGAAACACGCCCCGATATCGTCGTGGCAAACCTCTCCTTGCCAGAAGGGAAATATAGCGGAATTCCGTTTATACGTTATTTAAAAAAAACCTACACCACCATTCGGATCGTCGTTGTTACTCATAACAATGCTCCCGCCCTGGTACATATACTGCTTGCCTGCGGTGTATATTGCGTTATCAGCAAACAAGGATCGCTGAAAGACATTGAACAGTGTCTCTCTAACTTATCCCTTAATGTCCCCTCATCAATTTCTCCGCCAAATAATTCATTACTGTTAAGCCCAAAAGAGGCCGAAGTGCTTCATCTGCTGAGTACCGGGCATACGATCAATTCGATCGCACTTATGCTTAACAGGACAAAACAAACGATAAGTGCGCAAAAAATAAACGCCATGAATAAAATTGGTGTCAGTTCTGACAGTGATTTTTATGATTACTTACGTTTAACTTTTATGTAATATGGGCTCAACCATTACTCAACGCAGTAACAATTTTTAAACCATCCCTTTTCTCTCTTACTTTCCATTTATCTTTCTGCTCATCGATTCCTTAACGGATGAGAAAAGTCTCTATCTTGTACGGAATATTCAGCCCTGATTATCAGGATATTCAATGGCAACACCCGCATTAATTGATGGTATTATTTTCAAAGTCAGTTAATGAGTTAATGATTTTACATCTGGAATATTGTTATTTATGCAGGCGGTAGCATGGCGTCTATAAGTTGTAAAATCATTCAAAAATTGCATCTGGCAACTCTGAATGTCTGAATGTATTTTTAATCTAATAGTGGTAAAGCCCATGAGTAATACGCAGCATAAATTAGACAAGGCCCGTCCTCCACGCGTGCAAATCACCTATGATGTTGAAGTTGGTGATGCACAGGCAGCGAAAGAATTACCGCTTGTCGTCGGAGTAGTGGGTGATTTCACCCACACAACAGATAGCTTACGCGACCGTAAGTTTCTGAATATTGATAAAGATAATTTCAATGAAATTATGTCGTCAATGAAACCTGATGCTGAATTTCTGGTTGATAGTGTCATCCCCGAACAGGAAGGCAAATTGGCTGTTGCTCTGACATTCCATAATATGGATGATTTTTCCCCGGATAATATCGTCAGGCAAGTTGAACCATTACGAAAATTAATGGAGCTGCGTGAACAGTTAAGTGATTTGCGTAATCGCGCTGCCAGCAATGAGCGCTTGAAGGAACAACTGGCGGAAATGGCTCAGCAGCAAAATGCACTGATGGGTAATATCTCGCCTGAAGGGGAAGAAGAATGAGCAGTGAACAGCTTTTAAGTCTGGCTACTGAACCCACCTTCAGTGACGACTACCTGAATCAGGTTATTGATAACACCCAGGCGATCCGCCGCGAATCAGACCGCGATCGCATGAAAAATCAGTTGAACCAATTTCTGGCTGAAGTCCTCTGCGGTACGGTGGTGGTATCCAGTGATCTGATCGGCAGCATCGAACAGCGTATAACTGCGATCGATGAGCTGCTGTCTCAGCAGGTCAGTCTGATTATTCACGCGCCTGAGTTTCAGAAAAGAGAGTCCTCCTGGCGCGGTCTGCACAAGCTGGTGCAGTCAAGTGTGACTGAAAATACGCAGATCCGTCTGCTACATTGCACCAAACAGGATCTGATCAAAGATTTTAAATCGGCCAGCGATTTTGACCAGTCTATGCTGTTCAAGTGTGTCTACGAAAGTGAATACGGCACTTTCGGCGGTACGCCTTTCTCCGCGTTTGTGGGTGATTTTCAGTTCGACAATACCCCACAAGATATTAACCTGCTGGAACAAATTTCTCATGTTGCCGCCGCTGCGCATGCACCATTCCTGAGCGCCATCGCTCCCGGTATGCTGTCGATGAATGACTTCTCAGAACTGCCGCGCCCGCGCGATCTGGCTAAGTTGTTCGATACCACGGATTACGCCCGCTGGCGTTCGTTCCGTCAGAACGATGACAGCCGATACATCGGTCTTACGCTGCCACGGGTACTGGGTCGAGTGCCATATGGCAGTAAAACCATCCCTGCAGAAACCTTCACTTTTGAAGAAAAGATCCGTGAAGATGAAGTCGGTAGCGACTACCTGTGGATTAACTCGGCCTGGGAACTGGCGGGTCGCATCATCGATTCCTTCGAAGAATATGGCTGGTGTGCATCAATTCGCGGTGTGGAAGGCGGTGGTCTGGTGAAATCGTTGCCAGCTTACAACTATGTTTCCAGCAGTGGTGAACGCGCCATGCAATGCCCAACCCAGGTTGCCGTTTCGGACCGACGCGAAAAAGAGCTTTCTGATCTGGGCTTTATTCCCTTAGTTCACTGTAAGGGTACCGACTATGCAGCGTTTTTCGCGGTTCAGTCGATCAATAAGCCGCGTCTGTATAACTCCAACGAGGCCAATGCTAACGCACGCCTTTCAAGCCAGCTACCTTATATTCTGGCGACATCACGTTTTGCCCACTATCTGAAATCGATTGTCCGCGACAAAGTCGGCAGCTTCATGTCCCGTGCGGAATGCGAAGTCTACCTGCAAAAGTGGATTATGCAGTACGTCGTTGCGTCTGATAACGCCGGTCCGGAAACCAAAGCACGCTATCCCTTACGTGAAGCGAAAGTTGAAGTGATTGAAGTACCGGGCTTCCCGGGCACCTATCGTGCTATTGCGTGGCTTAAGCCACATTTCCAGCTCGAAGGTTTAAGTATGTCCCTGCGTCTGGTCGCGGATTTGCCGTCCACTACCAGCGCTTAATCTCTAGTTATAAAGGAATATAAAATGGCTAAATTGCAAGATTGTCAGTTCATCGAAATTAAAATTGACGGTAATACTGTTGCTGGTTCTTCTGAAGAAGCAACCTATAAAAACTGGATGGAGGGTTTTGTACCTGCTGGTCTCGCGACCATTGCAGGCCCGGATGGTACTTATTTTGACACCGTTCGTGGAAGTGTTCTGGTCACAAAAGAATCCAGCGAATTGTACGAAAAATATCTGAAGCGTGGTTATAAAAATATCGTTATTACCATCGTTCATCGTGGCTCTGACAAATTAAATCAGGACTATGAAATTCAACGTACTGTATACGAAAATTGTAATTTCACCAGCCTCAATTTTGAAATGCGCGATCAGCTGTTTATGGAGTTCACATTTAACTTCGAAGAATCTGTACAGGTGACGTTTAACGTACCGAATGCCAAAGATGATGGTCTGGATAAAGTCGGTCCGATCAAATACAGCATTCCACAGAAAAAAATCGCTTAATTTCTTCCCCGGCCGCCAGCGCGGCCGGATTCAGGACGCTCATCATGACCACATCACTGCTTTCCCGGCTCAGCGATAATCATCCTTTCAATCAGGAGAATGATTATCCCTGGGCATCTCAAACAGATGAGGCCCTCCTCTGCGAATTAAAAATGCTGCTCATGTCACGTGCCCGTTTACCCGATATCGAGGAAATCCCACTGATTAATTCTTCCGTCCTTAATTATGGAATTGACGAATCTTTTAGCAACATTTATGAAATCAATTCTCGCCGCAAGGTGATGGAAAATCGAATCAGAAATACTATTACCCGCTTCGAGCCTCGTCTCGAACAGGTTGAGCTCACCAGCTATACGGACGATGCACAGGCAATCTGCTTTACCTTACGTGGAGTTTATTTTTCCAGGCCAGTTGTGCTGGTCTTAACGTGGAATGATTCTATCGGGAGATTCTATTTCAATGAATAGACTACTCTCTTATTATCAGAAAGAACTGAGCTTTCTTAAACAGCACGGTAAAGCGTTCGCCAGTCGTTTTCCCAAAATCGCTCGCCGTCTGGGCATCGTGGAAGGTGAAACAGAAGATCCGCATATCAGTCGCCTGATTGAATCTTTTGCTTTGTTAACGTCGCGTATTCATCAGCGCCTGGATGACGATATCCCTGAAGTCATTGATACCCTGCTTGCGACGCTGGCTCCCCAGTTTTTACGCCCATTTCCTTCGGCCTGCATAGTGATGATGTCACCCGACCCACAAAGATCTGGACTGACGGGTAAAAACACATTGCCAGCGGAAACAACCTTATTTACGCGTCAGAATGCACCACTCCCCTGTCAGTTTCAGACCGTCTATCCGGTGACACTATTGCCTGTATCCATTCCTAACGCCGCGCTGAGTTTTGACAGTGACGAACTGAACTGGCAACTTCAGCTCACTTTTCAGGTATGGCGTGGGGCAACGCTTGCTGATGACGCTATCCGCCTCTACCTGCATGGCCCGGGTAATACGGTCAGTATTCTTTACACTCTGCTGTGCTCTGAGATTAAAAGTTTGAGTCTGAGATGCGCAGAGATAAATACTCCTCTGACCGCCGGCGCTATTCGTCCGGTGGGCTTTGGGGTAGATGAGGCACTACTCACCCGGGATCCGCGCATTGCCCCTGTTCATATTCTGCTCCTGGATTACTTCTGGTTTCCGCAGAAATTCTCGTTTATTGATATTCAGCTTCCGCCAGGGTTTAGCGCAGCTGGCAATGCCACATTTGAGCTTCAGGCGGTCTTTAAACGCAACGCGCTGACAGAAAAGCTGGAGAAACTCGCCTCGCTGGTCGATGCAAATTTTTTCCGCCTCAACTGCACACCTGCTATTAATTTATTTTCCCAACGGGCTGAACCAATCGCCCTGAATGATGCAATAGCGGAATACCCTGTTGTGCCGGATACCCGCCATCAGGCGCACATTGACGTCTGGGCCATCGAAGAGGTTTCCGTCCAGCGTAAAATCGATAACCGTATCGATCATTTTTCCGTGACACCACTGCTGGAAAATCGTGCCGGCATGGACACAGAAAATGACTCGGGCTTGTGCTGGCAGCTCTTTTATCGGGATATTCCCGGCACAAAGGATAATGAGCGTAAGCCGTTTATTACCTTTAGCGAGCGCCCGAAACGCACGCCGTCTCTTCTACCAGAAGTGGTGACACTCAGCGTGATGTGTACCAATCACTCCGTCCCCCACCAGTTACAATACGGCAATCCCGGGGGAGATTTCGATGCGCAGGTTCCGGTTGCAGCCCTGAATATTGTGGCACTGACTCATCCCACGCGTCCGATTAATCCGCCTGACAAAAGTGCGATGCGTTGGCGCTTTTTTTCACAGATTTCGCTTAATCAGCAATTGCTGGACGGTGAGCACGGTACACAGCGGCTGAAAGATACCCTGGCGCTTTACAACACTGCAGACAATGTGGACAAATCGCGTCTGGTGTCGCTGATTCAGCATCTCTCGTATCAGCCGGTTACTACCCGGCTTGCCAGCAACGATCCCCATTCGTTAGCACGCGGTATCGACCTGACCATTACCTTTTGCCATTCCGCCCTTCAGGAACCGGAATATTATCTGCTGTGCAGCCTGTTGGATCGGCTGATGGCGTTATACGCCCCCGTCAACAGTTTTATCCGCCTTACCACCTGCGTTGAGCGTGAAGCACAAACGCGTCGCGTCTGGCCAATTCGTGCAGGAAAACTGTCATGGCTATGATACCGATAGTCAGCAAATTTCATTTCTATCAGCAAATCAGGTTGCTGTTGCGAAAATTGCGTGATGGTCGCACGGCGGATGCCACTTTGCTTGATGAAAAATTACGCATTGTTTCCACCCTCTCGCTGGATGCGCCACAAGGTGAGGTGGAAAGTATACAGCAGGATGAACCAGACGCACCGCTGCAAGTCACCGCCTGGCGTAACGGATTAACCGGTGCTCTGGGAGCCTTGCCGACAGCCTACAGTGAGTGGTTAATTGAACGTCAGTATCGGTACAGCGATCGTGGTGCAAAAGCCTTTCTAGATATCTTCGGCCACCGACTTTACTGCCTCGATTATCTGGCATGGCAAAAACATCACCTGTGTGCTCAGACGGAATCAACGGGTCAACCACCTTTGCAAACTGCCATTCAGGCACTGTCTGGTTTGCTGATGTCAGCCCCTTCCCCGGCACTGGCACAGCATGCTCCCCTGTTTGCGTCGCCCGTACGTTCAATGGTCAACCTGGAACGATGGCTGACTCTGCTATATAGCGTTCCGGCAGAGATTATTCCCTTTACCGGTGGCTGGCGGAGTGTATCTGCCGGTGAGTGTTGCCAGCTCGGCAATCCAGCGCAAACGCTGGACACTGCCCCCATGATGGGTCACACACGTCTTGAAGTGCATGCGCATTTCGATGTTGTACTGGGTCCCATGTCACCAGAAATCTCTCGCCGCTTTTTACCATCAGGAAACCTCTGGCAAGAAATCTGGCTACACATTCGGGACTACGTCGGCCCGGCGGTGGATTTCTCCGTTTCCCTGAATATCAGCAGCGCTGGCCTCGTCCCTCTCCCACTGGGACGGCGAGTGTTGGGGCTGGATCTTTGCCTTGGTCGTAACAGCGAATCGCATCTGCATCAAGTTCGACTGCCCACACCAACCGTTTAATCAGGATGATCCTTATGAAACTATCCGATTCACTCACCCCATATCAGGAAAATCATTTTCTGCGCTGGAATGGTGACATCGCTAACACGCTGCTGCTTGTCGCCCTCGAAGGTTACGAGGGGCTTTCAGCACCATTCTGTTATGAACTCCACTCACTGACCAAAAAGGGTGAAAGCGACCTGGCCCAATGGCATGGAAAAACGGTCTCCTGCCAAATCGGTGACGGCAGTCATAACCTCCCTCAGCGTCATCTGCATGGTGTTGTCACACGGATCCGTTATAAGCAGCGTACACCCGACGAAGCTGAATGTATTCTCACCCTGGAACCCTCGTTAACGCTACTGACGCTGGGACGTGTCATGCGCATCTGGCAAAACGTCAGCGTTCCCGAACTGGTGCATACCCTGCTGAGCGACCATGGTATCTCTCAGCCTGACATACAGTTGCATGGCAACTATCCAAAGCGTGAATACTGCGTGCAGTACCGTGAATCAGCGTTCAGCTTTATCCAGCGATTGCTGGAAGAGGAAGGCATTTACTACTACTTCCGCCATAGCGAGTCCGGACACACGCTGGTTCTGGCCGATCACCCCGCCAGCCACAACGCGATCCAGGGTGACAAGCTATTCTGGCACCACCACGGCAAGATACTCACCGAAGGCAATATCGATAGCTGGATGTCCAGCGCCTCACTGTTACCTGCCGGCGTGACCTTGCAGGGGGTAAACATGCCCCAGGCCTCAGCCATCGAAGACCAACAAAACGCCAGTGGATCTGACATTCACGTCGATGCGGTGACCTTCACCGATATTACCCCGCAGGGAGAACGGTCGTTGATTGCGCGCGAAGCGCAAAACGCCATGAATGCTCGCGAAGCAAACTCTCGCCGTTTTGAAGCGAACGTCAATGCTCACTGGCTGTGCAGCGGGGAAACATTTACCCTAACCGGTCACCCATCCGGGGAGAACATTTACCGCATCCAGTCACTGGCATTTAAAGCTGTCAATAATTTCGATAACAACAAGAGCAGCTATGACTGTGTGATGCAGGCCATGAACAACGCCCACCCCTGGCATCCACCTTATCCTGCACGCCCGGAGATCCCCGGTATCCTCACCGCTACCGTGGTAGGTCCGGCATCGGAAGAGATCCATACCGATGAATATGGGCGAATCAAGATTCAGTTCCCCTGGGACAAAGAGAACCCGCACGACGACACCAGCTCCTGCTGGGTACGTGTCGCCCAGCCGTGGACAGGGGGTAAGTTTGGCGCGCAGTTCATTCCCCGCGTCGGCAGTGAAGTCCTCGTTAGCTTTGTTCAGGGGCACCCTGATTACCCTCTTGTCACGGGGACGGTTTACAACGGCCTGAACAAACCTCCTTTCGCCCTACCCGGTGAAAAAACGGAAAGTGGTTTTGTCACACGCAGCACCACCAACGGCAGCGTCGAAGATGGTCATCGCCTGAGCTTTAATGACAAAAAGGGCGAAGAGTTAATGACCATCGTCGCGCAGAAAGATCTCTCTGTAACCGTGAAGAACAACGCCGACACCACGATTGCCGCCAACCGGAGCACGGAACTCACCAAAGGCGATGACCAGTTGGTGCTGAAAGAGGGGAACAGGAATGTCACGCTCGAAAAGGGTGATATGAGCGTCAGCCTCAAAAAAGGCAACCTGCAGCATAAGGTCACGGGTGATGCCTCAACGGAGCTCAGTAATGGAAATTATGCCCTGAAAGTCACGGGCGGTAGCGGTAGCGTCAAAACCGACAAAGCGCTGACGCTGGAATCCACCCAGTCCATCGAGCTGAAGGTTGGCAGCAACAAAATCAGCCTCTCAGCCAGCGGCATTTCGATAAACGGCATGATGGTCAAAATCGAAGGCAGCGGCACCGCAGAGCTGAAAAGCGCGATGACGACTGTTTCGGGAAGCGGCATGACCAGAATTTCTGGCGGCATCATTAATATTGGTTGAGGACGCATTATGACACCACTGAATTCTGTATCTGCAGACAGCGACTCGTGGGAAGAGACGCTGCGGCAATGGGCGCAGCGTCTTTCACCTCTGGCTCTTGGCAAAAGACTCACCATGCTGATGCAGAGTATCGCCTCTGAGCACGAGAAACCGCTTCTGGCGGCGATCTCGCAGCAGTACCACCAGCCGGAAGAGCAGCGGCGCTGGCAGATTTTTGCCCAGGCCGAAGCACTCGGGTTCAGCACGCCGGTCGGCGCACTGGCGCTGTCGCAGTTCTTATCTCACGGCAGTATGGCTCCCGATGGTCTGGCTCCCGTCTATCCGGAACCCCAGCTCAGTTCGCAAATGCTCCACTGTGCGCTGGTCATGCTTACCACACAGCTGGCTGAAAACCCTGTGGACGGGGTCCGGCTATTGATTGAGCGCAGTTATGCGCTGGAGGTGGCGTAATGGGTCAACCTGCTGCCCGCGTCTCTGACATGCACGTCTGCCCAATGGTCACCCCTGGCCTACCGCCCATACCTCATGTCGGCGGCCCTATTCTCCCACCAGGCGTCCCGACCGTGTTAATTGGCGGTATGCCCGCCGCCACTGTTGGCGCCATGGCCGTCTGCGTGGGTCCCATGGATACCATTGTCATGGGCAGTACAAAGGTGCTGATCGGCAATAAGCCTGCTGCACGCATGGGCGACAGTAGCGCCCATGGCGGCAAAATCGTGTCGGGCTGTTCCACCGTTTTAATTGGATAAAGGAAAAACCTCATGTTATCCGAGATTAATGAGCTGTTATTGCCGATTCATCCAGAGGCTCCTGCCGGTGATAACCTCGAATATGAATCACTCTTCGATGAGATCCGCGTGGCGCGCGAAAGCGACCCGGATGGTATGCCTGAAGATGAATGGTCCGTCAGAGAGCCTCGTAAAGCTGACTGGAATCAGGTTCGCAACCTCAGCGAAAAAGCACTACGGGAGCAATCCAAAGATCTGCAACTTGCCTGCTGGTACGCCGAAGCGTTGTGCCAGCTACAAGGGCTGGCGGGTCTGAGTACTGGCATTGCATTCCTTAGCGAATTTATCACCCGTTTCTGGTTCCAGTGCTGGCCGCTGCTTGAAGAAGACGGACTGACGATGCGCCGCAGCAAACTCCAGCGTCTCGACAGGGATCTCAGCCAACAGCTGTTACGCCAGCCGATGTTGCGCCAGGCCAACACCTCATTGCTTTTCTGGCGTCAGATCCTCGCCTTTGAACACAAAATTAATACGCATCCCGGCGATCGTGACGAGCTGATCCGCAAAGAAGGCGATTTCACGATGGAGAGCTTTGACCAACAGGCAATGAACTTCTCTTCCATCGAGATCGGCCAGCAGGCAGCAAGAGTGGAGGCGCTCGCTTCAGACCTCTCGCAGCTTGAGGCGCGTTACCTCTCGCTAAGTCAGGATCCGGAAAGCGACGTGTTTATCCAGAGCCGCCAGACGCTGAAGGATCTCGCCGATTATCTTCAGCGGCTGACACAACGTGCCGTTCCTCTGGTTGATGAGTCTCTCACCCTTGAACCCATCATAGAAGATGCAGCTCCGTTGACCGCCGATACGCCAGTATGGGCACCGAAACAAACCATGAGCCGGGAAGTTGCCATTAGTCAGATGCTGGCCATTGCCGGGTATTTCCGTCAGACCGAGCCCTCCAGCCCGGTGCCGTTTCTGATGGAACGTGCAGCCCGATGGGCCACCATGACGCTGCCGGAATGGCTGGAAGAGATGCTCAACGACAGCAATAGCATCATTGAAATTAATAATGTGTTAACAGGAAATGCCCGCTAATGCGCACTTTTACTCCTTTCATGCTTGTGCTGGCGACCTCGCTGCTCGGCGGCTGCGCAACCGATCCCCTCAAGGCGATGAATGAAAAGCAGGCGATTGACCAGGTTACCGCGCCATTTGCACAAGGGGCGATAACGCTGGATGTACAAACCGATCCCGATCTGAACGCACTAAACGGTATCGCTAATAGCTGCACCCTGCTGGTTATTCAGGCGCAGAAATCCAGCACCCTCAATAAGCTGCTCTCCAGCCCATTCGCATTAAAAGCGCTGTTTAGCGCCGCCGGTGCGCAGGACGAGATTCTGAAGGTTGATCGCTACCCCGCAATGCCCGGTCAGAGTACCACCTTGCATATCGACCGCAGCGAAAACACACGCTACATCGCAATTGTGGCGGGCTACTACCCCTTCCCTCAGGAGCAGCACATGATGCTGTTAAACGTCCCCGTGACCAGCAGCAGCACCGGATGGTGGCATAAAACATGGCGTGCCCAACTTGCCCCACTGTCCCTGAAGTTACGCCTGGGCAGCACCAGTATCACCCAATTCTCGGGGGCGACAGTGCAGCCATTGACGCTCACGACTCACGACGCGAAACCTGCTGAAAAAGGAGAGTGATATGTACCCGGAACTGCAACAAATTTACTGGTACTCCGGCGTCTATCTGCAGCCACAACATTTGCAGTCGGTCGACTTACACCATAACTACATGCTTTCCAGGCAACGCCAGCTGGCTCAGCCGTGGAATGTTGGCATGATCCAGTGCGATTTCAACCCGGAGACACTCGTCGACTTCACGCTCAAAATTGAGCGATTGCAGGCAATTTTACCCTCTGGCGATTACCTTGAGTATCCCGGCAACTGCGCCCTGCCACCCCGACAGTTCCGTGATGCCTGGAAACAGATTGAAAAACCTTTCACGCTGTGGCTGGCACTTCGTCGTTTCGATCCGGGTCATGCGAATGTCGGCGACTCGCCTAACAGTCGATGGCTCAAGCCCCACGAGGAAGGGGTGATGAAAGATGTCTACTTCAACGGACCTGAATGTAGCGTTTCACGCATCCTGTATAACGTTCAAATTCTCAGCGATGAGGAAAAGGCCGCAGTCGTCGATTGTGAATTTCTGCCGCTGATACGTCTGCGCTACGAGAACGATCGGGTTGTCAGTGACAGCCATTTTTGCCCGCCGCTGGTTACCCTCAACGGCTATCCAGCTCTGAAAACGCTGCTCGACGGGTTGTACGCTGAACTGGCGAATCGTGCCCATCAGCTTGCGGAATACAAGCGACCGGACCAGCTCAGAGATGCCAGTCGGGGCGATGTCACTCAGCTGCTGGCAATGCGTTCGTTGAACCGCACTCTCCCCCTGCTGCAACATTACTGCCGTACGCCGACAATGCACCCCTGGCCGATCTACGGCCTGCTGGCACAACTGATTGGCGAGCTTTCCAGTTTTAGTGAACGTTGTTCCTTCAACGGTGAGTGGGAAGGGGAAGATCCGCTTCTGCCTTATGATCACTTCAATCTTTGTGCCAGTTTTGCCAGCGCCAGAAAATTGATTATCGCCTTGCTCAATAACCTGACTCTGGAAAACAACACCTGGGTCACGCTTAATCCTGACGAACAAAGCGTGTTCAGAGGCGATTTACAGTCAATGCCATGGAACAACGCCGGTTCCGTCCTGCTGATGCTGCGTTCAGAAAAGCTGGTCGCAGAAGTCATTGACAGCAGCAGTTTCAAAATAGCGCCGGATGCCACGGTAACGACGTTGATTCAGCATGCGTTACCCGGGATAACCGCTACATGGCTTAACCCTACGCCGCGTGGCGTTCCACACCGTCAGGACGCCTTTTACTTCCGTCTGAACCAGCAGAACAGCCTGTGGAAACAGGTTGAACAACAGAAGAATCTTGCCTTTTACTGGGATGACGCCCCTGCTGACCTCCAGGTTCAGGCTATTTTCATGGGGCGTGAATAATGGCACTGCTTGATCATTATTTACCGGTCTTTAAACAGATCCTGCAGATGACCGGCAATCCGGAACAATACGAAGATTACGAGAAGAGCCGTCATGACTGTATCGTCCTGCTTGAGCAGGCTACGGACAACGCCAGGCAACAGGACGTCGGCGAGGAAGAAAAAGAAGCCGCGCGAGTGGCGGTTATTGCCTGGCTGGACGAAACCATCCTGCGTTCCGATCTGTCATGGCGTCAATCCTGGCAGGGGGAATTGTTACAGCGTAAATACCTTAACATCACCGTTGCAGGCGAACTTTTCTTCACGCGGCTGAACCAACTCGATCCTCTTCATATTCAGGCCCGGGAAATTTTTCTGTTCTGCCTGCAGCAGGGCTTTCAGGGGCAGTACAGCTCACCCGACGATAAGTCCGCGCTGAAAGCCGTGATTTCCGGACAACGTCAACTGTGTTTACCCGAAGCGTGGCAAACATGGCCAAATGACGCCGCGATAGTCCCGATCCCCCCAGCTCCGGAAAATAACCTGACCCGACGACTGGCACCTGTGTTGACGCTGTTTGCAGGCATAGTGCTTCAGTATGTCTTCCTTTATTTCTATCTTCTCCACTATATGCCCTGACTGTCATGTTCAAAAAATTAGCCTGTTTTACCGGCTGGCTGCTGGTACTTTCATTATCACTGCTGTTTTGTTTCACTCTGGGTCTGTGGCAGGAGTGGAGCACACCAGCGATTCTGGCATTCTGGCTGGCACTGCTGATCGCGGCGACACTCTTATGGGGTGTTATTTATACCCTGTCAAAAGCGATTAAAGATAAGAAAGACCATCGCTGGTTTGAAAAGTATCGCCTCTCACGCCGGGAATATGTGCTGTTGAGCCACTGGAAACACGGTGCCAGCATCATCAAACGTATTCGTCGCCAGCAGGCAGCGCTTCCCTGGTATCTGCTTGTCGGCGAGCGCTGTGGTAAAAGCACCCTGCTGGCCAGCGCCGGGTTACCCCGATTTGACGGCGACAACGATGACAGCGTGGCTGGCCCCACCCGCACGCTACGCTGGTGGTTTTTCCGTGAGCTTTGCATTCTCGATCTGTCCAGCAATTTCCTCCATGGCGCAGCCACCTTCCGCGCAGGCTGGGTAAGATTAACTCAGTGGTGCAGGCGAATGCCGACGCCAGCAGGTATTATCGTTGCCCTGCCCGTGAATGCCCTGATGAGTGGCGATCTGTGCACTCTGCACAATCTGGCTCGTCAACAGCGATCGCTGATTGAACCACTGGTGCGGCGCTTCGGTGAACGTTTACCTCTTCACATCATGGTGACGCAGTGCGATCAGTTCCCCGGTTTTAGCCTGTGGCACAGGCAACTTTCTGCCGCCCAGCGTCAACAGCCACTCGGTTACAGCTGGCCAACTCCCCCCCATATTGACGGTGAGGATGAACTGGCAGTACAGCCGCTTTTTGCTGCCCTTAAGTCTGGAATGTCACGAGTACGCTTCAGCATGGCACGCCCGGCATCGCTCAGCACGCAGGATAACGCCACCCTGTTGGATTTTCCGGAAGCTTTCGCCTCGCTGGAGCCAAAACTGCGCTACATGCTGGCGTCACTTTGCGAACCCAATGCCTATTTCAGCCACGTTTATCTCAACAGCGTCTGGTTCAGCGCCACAGAACCACTGACGGATAATCACGGTCGGCGAGCCAGCGTTTTTGTCCACGATCTGCTCACCGGGCATTTGGGTGACCTGAGCCGGCGTCGGGGTAATCATCGCTGGTATAACCGACCACGCGGCAGGTTCGTCTGTCACGTCGTACCGATCATCTGCGCGCTGTGGTTCCTTCTCAGCGCGGCCGTGAGTTTTGGTCGCCTGCAACCCGAACTCCCCAAGCTGTCTCCGGATGCGCTGGCAGCCTTTATGATGCAGGATGAGCACTATTCACCAGACTCATTGCTTTATTTACCCTTTCGATCACTGCTGGAAAAACAACACCAGTATGCCGAGTCGCAACTGTCAAAAGTGCCAGCCATGCCGCATCAGGCACAAAAGACGCTGGTCGAGTTTCAGCAGCTGGTTCTGGCAGCAAAGCCTGCGCAACAGCGTGAATACATTCTGCAACTGACTCACGCGGTGCTCGTCTGGCAACAGATGCGTGACGGCGCTGCGCTGGAAGACCTCAGTCAGGAGAGCTCCGTCGTCCCTGCGCTTCGGCTGCAAAGCTATCCTGAGGCGCTATCGCCACTGGCAGTCACCGCACTGGAACGCCTCGCAATCCAGCGCCCAGAGGGTGAGCGCTGGTTGCAGACTGCCCGTCGATTACTGACGACGCTGGTCATTCACGATCCCGCGCTTAATTGGCTGATGGCTCCCTCTTCCACGCTGCCTCCTTTGCAAGCCTCGCTTTACTGGCCATCGTTACCCAGGAGCGTGGCTCTGCCCGGCGTCTGGACACATGATGGAGAAGCAACCCTTAGTGGCTGGATGAAGTTGATTGAGAGCGCCATTGGTGCGCCACAACAGGTGTTCCAGCAGGCACGTAAGCACAATCCCATCCAGAGGCAGAATGCGTGGAAGCAGTATCTGATTGAGGTAGCAGCCAACCTCTCCTCACTTCCCCACAACACGCTGACGCACAAACAGCTTATTGCTCTCGGGCAAAACGAAAGTCAGGCAATGAAGTTCGCTGACCGTACGCTGGATGAACTAAAAGATATCCCCCCTGAACAGGCGCAGCCGTGGTTAAGTACGTTACGCAATCTGCAACGGCTGGCAATAAACGAACACGCATCCGTTCTGGTAACCCGCACCAGCCAGCTGAATAATCGTTTTCGCCAGTCGCTGACAGCCTGGTTGCGAGGAAATATAGCGAAGCCACGTACTGATAGCACGCCACTGGCTTCACTGGCGTGGCGGCAGTGGCAGAATGCTCGAAACAGCGCAGTGACTGACGCGGTGGAACAGGAAAAACCCGATGTCCGCCTGGTTCGCGGGCTATTCAATCCGTCCCAGAACAGTAACGATCGTAACCCGTTAACCGGGCTGTTGCCCGCCCTGGCCACTCTGCAGGAAGAACTGTCGCCACAGAATAACGATGCCAGCTCTGCCGCCGTCTGGCGTTTATATCAGGATGATGCCCGTCGCCTGCTGGGGAATGCCATTACTCAAAGCGCATGCTGGCTCAATACTCAGTGGAAAAGCACGGTTCTGTGGCCACTCGACAAAGACAGCGAGCAGCGAGACTACGACGAACAGCAGGCTCAGAGCCAGCAGTCCGTTGCCGCCTTTCTGCAAGGCCCTGCAAAAGCGTTGCTTATCAATGGTGCCAACGGCCCGGACGCCGCTGATTATGCCGGCATACAGGTTCCGCTATCTGAAAACTTTATTCGCCTCGCCAGGAACGCGATGTCACCCGAAATGATGCAGAGCCTGCCCCAACGGGCATCCACCCGCCTGAACGATCGACGCACGGCGCTGTTGGCAAAGCGTGATGCATTGCGCCTTAAGCAAAGCGAACTGGAAAAGAAAAGCTGGAAAATCAGCGTTGCCAGCCTGCCTGCCACAGTACCAGGTGGAGCGAAAGTGATCCCGACGGGCACGCAGATCACCCTCAATTGTCTGAAAGGAGATCAACAGCTCACCAGTATGAATTTTGCTGAAAAGCGCGAGTTTACCTGGCAACCAGGCCAGTGCGCCAGCATGACGCTGAGCGTGAACTTCCCTGACTTCACCGCAGACTACCAGCTTCATGGGGATGATGCCTGGCCGTGGTTTATCAACCGCTTTACTGACGGTGACGTCCTGATCGACAGCGATGATTTTGGCGACAAAGCCGGCCTGTTAAAACAGCTTGGGATTAAAAAAATCCTGGCCCGCTTTACGGTATCCAGCCCACAGGAGATGGAAAGCGCATGGCAAGCCTGGAACGCTATTAACGATGATATTCACGATCTCGACGCAAAAATATCCAGCCTGGATGAACGCGTTGAATCGCAACCTCTCCCTCCCATTTCCGCCCTGCCCGATATGATCGCGCAGTGCCAGTAACCCCGCTCAGGAAAGATTATGAATCCGCATTTAAAATCTGTTATCAGTAAGCTAAACACCGAAAGCCGCACCGCCCTGGATACCGCCATTAGCCATGCCGCATCACGGCATCACCTAGTCGTTAGCCCGGAACATCTGCTATTGGCACTCATCCTTCAGGAAGAGACCCTGCAAGAGTCTCTGGTATTGCAGGCCGGGCTCGCTGCCAGCAACCTTCTGGTGGCGGTGAAAAAGACGCTTGATTACGCAGATACCGGCGCTGCCCCCACCCCGGTCTTTTCAACCGAACTGGTGGAGTGGCTGATGAACAGCTGGTTGCTGGCAAGCGCCCGCTGGGGTCAGCAACAGCTCAGCCCCTCGGCGCTGATGGCCTGTCTGCTGGATGAAACAACAACCCCTCTGGTTGTACCACGAGTCCAGCAGGCGCTGAGCTGCGATCGAGCGCAGGCATACCATGTGCTTCATGCCAGCGAAGCCCTTCCTCAGAGCCATAAGTCGATGCCCCCATCAAGTGGAACGACGCTGGCGAAATATACCCGAAATCTGAGCGAACTGGCACGCCAGGGAAAACTGGATCCGGTGCTGGGACGTGAAGCTGAAATCCGCCAGATGGTGGATATCCTGTTACGCCGCCGCCAGAACAACCCGATCCTCACCGGTGAGCCCGGCGTGGGCAAAACGGCACTGGTCGAAGGTCTGGCGCTGCGTATCGCGGCAGGCACCGTCCCCCCCCTGTTAAAGTCGATGGAAGTGATGACTCTGGATTTGGGTTTGCTACAGGCTGGAGCCAGCGTCAAAGGTGAATTTGAAAACCGCCTCCAGTCACTGCTGAAAGAGGTCGCCAGCTACCCGCAGCCGATCATTTTATTTATCGACGAAGCCCATACGCTGATTGGAGCCGGTGGCCAGGCAGGACAGAATGATGCAGCGAACCTGCTGAAACCGGCTCTGGCACGCGGGGAACTTCGCGTTATCGCCGCTACCACGTGGGCGGAGTACAAAAAGTACTTCGAAAAAGACGCCGCGCTGACGCGCCGTTTCCAAGTGGTGAAAGTGGCAGAGCCAGACCTGAACAACGCCACCACCATGCTTCGTGCGATGGCTCCGGCGATGTCACAACATCATGGGATCCCGGTGCTGGAAAGTGCCATCCATGCGGCGGTAAACCTCTCCAGTCGCTATATTGCGGGTCGTCAGTTACCGGATAAGTCGGTCAGCCTTCTGGATACTGCCTGCGCCCGGGTCGCCGTTTCCCGGACGCACGAACCTAAAGAAGTTGAAGCTATTTCGGCGCAGCTTCAGGCGATCCACAGCGAATGTGAAGCGCTGAAACGAGAAAATGCGCCCGCTGAATTGCCACAAAAACTGCTGCAGCAAGCTACTGAATTGCGCACCCGCCTCGATGCACTAAATACGGAGTGGCATCTCCAGAACAGGCTGGTACAGCAGCTTCTGCAAAGCAAAGACGCGGATGAAATCGCCCGTGGACGAGCCGAGCTTGCAGCCCGTCATCAACAACATGCAATGGTTTTTGAGTGTGTTGACGCCACCTGTGTGGCAGACGTTGTCGCTGACTGGACCGGTATTCCGCTGGGCCGGATGCTGGAGAAAGAGCATCAGCAGCTCGATGCCCTGTTCGACAGGCTGGCCGGAAGAGTCATCGGCCAGCAACACGCCCTGGAACAGATCGCTCAGCAGATTCGCATCAGCCGGGCGGGTATGGGCGATCCGTTGAAACCCACCGGCGTCTATCTTCTGGCAGGTCCCTCCGGCACCGGAAAAACGGAAACCTCGCTGGCGCTGGCAGAACTGCTGTTCGGCGGCGATCAAAGCCTGGTGACCATTAATATGTCGGAGTTCCAGGAAGCGCACTCGGTGTCAGGTCTGAAAGGTTCCCCTCCGGGCTATGTGGGTTATGGCCAGGGTGGCGTCCTGACCGAAGCCGTGCGTCGTAACCCGTATAGCGTGTTGCTGCTGGATGAAGTGGAAAAAGCACACCCGGATGTGATGGAGTTGTTCTATCAGATTTTCGATAAGGGCATGATTGAAGATGCCGAAGGCCAACCGATTAACTTCCGCAACACGCTGATTATCCTGACCTCAAACCTTGCCAGCGCCGAGTTGGTGGCTGCGGTAGATAACGGGGAAACCGATCCAACAGCACTGTGTAGCCAGATAAGACCAGAATTCAATCGTGTATTTAGCCCGGCGCTGATGGGACGTATGACGCTGATCCCTTATTTACCGCTTCATCCTGAAGCCATGGCGAAAATCATCGCCCTGAAGCTCACCCGATTATGTCAGCGTTATCAGCAGGCAAGCGAAGGTAGCATTTTGCCTGACTGGAGCCCACAGGTCGTTAACTGGGTGGCAGAGCGCTGCCAGGTCAAACAGAGTGGTGCACGCGATATTGATCAGGTACTGAATCAGCACTTATTACCTCTGCTGGCGACACAGGTATTGCAAAAAGGGGCAACGGGTACGCTTAAGGTCGATGTCAAAAATAATACCCTTATCCTGCGTGCCGGGAAGAAAAAATCATGAGCGCCACGTTGATAAATAGCGGTCCTCAACCGCTCAGGATCAACTGCCACGATCCGCGCAGTCACCAAAACTTTTTGCAGTTCAGCAACGATATGCACCGCTGGCAAACTCATGCCAGCGACAGTAGCTGGTGGCTGGAGCGAGAAAAACAGTGCCTCGCATTGTTTGACCGCTACGGCTATGACCTGCAAACAGGGCTATGGTATTGCCTGATTGCGTGTCATCGTAACGGCTGGAAAGGCATTGCCAGCGCAACGCAACTGCTGGCAAATGGCTTTGCCAGACAGCAAATGCCATGCTGGCCGCCACTGGCGGCGGTGGAACTCCGCCGCCAGCTGCTGGATGGCTACTGCCGTCAGCTACTGCCGCTGATTTATGTTCTGCCGATGGCCGCCGTCAGCGCTTCTGCACTTGAGCTGTTGCAAAGCGCTGCCGGTTTGCTGGAAAAACAGGCAATCCCCCTTCAGTCACCCCAGCACACGGCCTTTCGTCAGCTGTCAGCATGGCTGGAAGCTCACATTAACACTCTTGAGCAGCAGGCCGTTGCGTCTGCCGTTTCCCCCGCTGCGGTCACCCGACCCGTTGCCTGTGATCCTCCTGTTCCGATTCTGGAGCAGGAAACTCCGGCACGTTGGCCCGGGCGCTTGATTTGGTGTGTGCTGGGTGCTGCGATGGCCCTGTCTGTAACAACCCTGATACAGAAAGCTGACGATCCGGATGTACTGCGCTTCAGCAATCAAATCTGGCCTGACAATCCACTTGTTGAACACCGCCGGATTGCGCTGGAGAAAATGAGCGCCGCGCTGCCTGTTAACAAAAGCGTTGAGCAACTCAGCCAGCAGCTAGATACACTAGAGCAACGCCTGCTGGATGCTGAGCAGAAACGTAAACCCTATATGACCATTTCAGAACTGAAAACCAGCGTGTATCAAATGCGCGACACGCTTCATCAGCAGGCAACCATGGTGGAGCAACAGCTTAATCAGTTACAACAGCAGCAACTAAAAGGTCAGCCGGTTTCTGATGCCGCACTGTATACACTCTCTCTGCAACTGGAAGCGCTAAAGAGTCGCTTACTTTTGCTCAGTGAAATCAACGCCAACAGAAATATGCAGTCATTAAATAAGGGATAAATTATCTTATACAAAATCACTTTCGGGATTTCGCTTTAAGAATAATCTCGCTTTTATTCAAGATTGCTCAAACGTACTTCTTTAATCGTATGCCTTACAATCTGTTACTTCGTCACTTTAAGGAATGAATATGAGTTTTTTCAATAACAGAAAAATCAGCGCCAGTGATAACCTTCACCAGGCGTTGACAAAAAAATCAAACAACAGCAGCATTTCACAAAAAAGCCTCAATAAAATTAACGAGAAGTTAAACAGTCTCAAAACAATTTCTGAAGTTAATTCTGCGAAAGCCGGGTTAAGTGCCTTTTCGGACAAAAATGTCAGCACGCAAATACTTGGTCTCATCAACGCGAACAGTAACGTTAAAAAAATCATTGCCATTGCCAACATCAGAAGCATCAAAATCATAAACAAGCCCTTAATACCCCATACAATGTCAACACTGGAAAGTCCAGAAAGAGAAATACATATTGACTATCAATGGGAAAATGCAATTTCAGTTTCCCCCCTTCAGAAAATACAGAGTATATATCCTGTCGAGCACTCAATTTCTCGCGGCGACGATACACAGCAAAACGAACTAAACGACTATGCAAGTAGTATTGGGGAAATCAAAAAATGCCGTCGGGTAGGTTTTTCGGAAAAAACTATCGTGGCACAAATCCCTTCTGATGACAAAGCGGCCGTGATACAACAGGAAGGAGAGAGATTACACGATACATTCCAGCCTTATAACATAAAATTAACGGAAAACGATATTCGAAAATATTTAAACATAGTTTATAAAATGATTTTAAAGAAATACACGCCGACGCAGATTCAGGACGAAATGGTTTATTACATGCAGCTTCTGCCTTCTTTCTGCGGGTTCGATCACACCAGGACAATGTATCGTTTTCTGGCCGAAGAAAAAAGCGACAAACTATTTAATAATATCTACAGGAATGGTTTTCTTTATCGGGATCCGCGAACAATAAGTGCAATCGAGGTGAACAAAATTAATCCAGACAATCCTGTTTATAAGACATCACGTCATCGCAGACGGTAATAATTTCCGTTAATGAATTTTGAATATCAGATAAACTATCTCAACAGGAAAACATCATGGGACTATTTAGCAAAAACAAAATTAGTACATACGACAGTTTAAAAGAAGCGCTTGACAAAAAAAGGAGCAATAAAAGCATCTCAGCAAAAACCATCAATAAATTAACAGAGAAACTCAATAATGCAAAGACCGTAGAAGAGATACGTACTGCGCATAGCAGCTTACAAAATTACCAGAACCCACAGATTCAAGCGCGTATAGAGTCATTATTTGGCAGTAATAAAAATGTCAACCAAATCCTTGACAAAGCTGAGGCTCACAAAAAAATACAGAAAATAATTACCACAGGAATAAAACCAACACAAGCAGATATTGAAGCATACCAACGTCTGGCCAACACTCTTGCAAACGAAAATTACAGCACTGGGGCGTTAAAATCCAGCCTTGAAGAAAACATTTTCTTGCTGCCTTCTCTGAGTGGACTTCCGCGCAATAATCCGGCGTTAAATAACCAGGCCAAAGCGCTTAACAATACCCTATTTTTCCAGCTAAATTTAAATAAAATGACCTGGGTATCTACTTCAGTAGTGAAATCAGAATATCCATCACAAAACCGGCAGAATGATACCGACAAGGCCATGCAATATATCTGGTCAACCAATGCGGGATATAAGGCAATACAACATATGGGTCAGGTAAACACTGATGAAGTCATAGAAGAAATAAAACGTGTCAGCCCCGGCTTTTTTGATGGAAAAAAAGAAATAAAAACAAAAATAAAATATTTTAACGGTAATATTGCTACTGCACTTAATGATTACATTCTGAAATGCCGCACAAAAGAAAAGGACTATTACCGTGGAGTGTCACGTACTGAAGCCGAAGAACTGAGGCAGTGCGCCCGCACAAAACAACCTTATAAACCGAAACGCTTTCTGGCGACAACAACCAGCAGTACTGAAGCCCAAAATTTTCCTACACCCGATAGACATGCTGAAACAGTAAGAGTCACTGGCAGGGCTGCCGTCATCAATTCGGCTTATGCCGTCTCAGAGAGAGAACATTTATTTTCCCGGGATGATAAATTCAGGGTGGATATTAGAAGTAATAACCAGATTCATCTGCCGCAAATTTCTTAAATGATACTCTGGGTCGTGCGCGCCCAGAGTATAACCTAAAACCCAAAACGAGGGCTATAGTCTGGTGAAAACCCTTGTTCCCGAAGAATTGAATAAAAACGTTTCAACTCAGTTTCAGAATGAATATGCACCACTCGTCCCTCGGGGCAAAAGAAGACAGGCTTATCATCAGGATCAAAACCCATACTGAAAGGATTCCCAGTTTCATCCCCATGCCACACAAGTTTCCCTCCGCGATAACCACAAAGTCGTATCTCTTCATTTAATTTCTTGATCAGGGTTTCACCAAAAAAATGCACATTCCCTTTATTTTCATCCAGCGCAACGTTGAGATGTGAAGTTGTCTGCAAAAAACGAATATCACGTTTCCCTTTGAGTAACCGGGGCGTCAGTCCTGTCTGACGCAAATTATAGTCCTGTTGCTTCCGTGGAATGATGGCAAAGAGATCATAATCTGCAGTTACCGCTCTGGGGGAAGCCGATAATCTGCCCACCTCAGGTGGGTTTGTCATCACTTTGACTGCTTTACCATTTTGGTCAATCACCTCTCCCTTTGAATCAATAAAAAAGTGATAACATCCGCCGGGATAGACTGCAGAGTAACGCCCATTCCCAAGGTCGTTTATGGCTTTCAGTCTGATCAGTTCCTGAATTCTGTCGCATGAAATGACTAATGGTACCGCTTTCGCTCCTTTCTGTCGGGCAATAAAGATATCGTTTTCATGCATCTTATAACGCGAGCAGGCAATCTTAGAATATTTCGCCTCTTCGGGAATAAAGCCCGCGGTGGGGCCAGAGATGCTGGATTTGGCTTTAAGATGGAAATTTTTCGAAGGTGTTCCTGTTTTTAAAAGAGAAAAACTGAGTGGATTAGGATAACGTAAGCCGAGAACCACCCGGTATCTCAACGCTACGCGTTTAAAAGCCTCTTCATAAGGTATTTTCGCTATATTCACAGGACACCCCCTTACTTATTCAGGTTATATGTCATCTCAATATCAGCCATTTATTTTATGCCATACGTTCACGAGGGCGGTGTCAGTATGTACCCCCAGTTTCCGCATCGCATTTTTTTTCTGTCCACTGATGGTTTTCAGACTACGATTTAAATACGCGGCGATTTCCGTCACCGACATACCATCCACTACCAGCCGTACCACCTCAATTTCCCGCTGAGAGAGTTCAGCCTGGCAGCCATGTCCTTTAGGATCGTTGTTAATAATATGATTCAGCAGTGCCCGTGAGGTCTGACTATCGACATAGTTCTCTCCCTGATGGATACGTTGAATTATTTCCGGTAGCTGATTGATCTCATGACTGGCCTTACTGATAAATCCTTTAATACCCAGCCCCATCAATTCACGGACCAATGCAACATTATCGTATGAGCTTAAAACAATCAGCATAATATGCGGATAGTATCGACGCAGCTGCCGAATAAGCTGCATCCCATCCGGCATGGGATCGTTGTAAAAGGCGAAATCGCATACCAGTACATCGCAGGGTACACTTCTGAGCAGTTCCATTAGCTCTGTAATTGTCCGGGCCATACCGGTTACAGTTAGCTTCTGAGACTGCAATACCAGGCTGCGTAACCCGGCCAGGACGACGGCATGATCGTCCGCTAATACAACTTGTGAGACAACATTATTCATTTCCTTGTCACCCGTATTCCTTATGCTAATGGTACTAAAGCGTGGTGGTCGTCGGCGTAAAAGTTACCCGCAACGTGCCATGATACTGTCCGGCATTTTTATCCGCCGTGGCGAATTTATTCACCCGAAACTCCAGCGGCGTGGGGGCACACAGCACCGGGTAAGAAATAGACGGTAAGCGAACCGGCCGCACGCGGTGGGTATTCACCGTATTCCAGGTAATCAGCTCGCCGTTGCGTACATCCATCATCGCGTCGGTTTCCGGGTTATTCATTATTCACCAGAGAATGCCCATCAGGTGAACGCTCAAGGCCAAAGCGAGGATGTTT